>Ga0302314_10001135_pt1 | contig 49641 bp, 44 predicted proteins | sample III_Palsa_N2_3_FD_200533 | JGI IMG/M metagenome (GOLD analysis project Ga0302314, IMG submission 200533) | Peat permafrost microbial communities from Stordalen Mire near Abisko, Sweden - III_Palsa_N2_3 | ecosystem: Environmental > Terrestrial > Soil > Palsa > Peat permafrost | place: Sweden... | reverse complement strand
GCCTACGCCGCCTCCCCCGACCAGGCCACCGCCGCCCAGCAGATCACCGTCGCCAACGCCGTCCTCGCCGCCCAGGGCCCCGGCGCCTGGCCCATCTGCGGCCCCAAGGCCGGCCTCTGAGCCGACCGCCCCGAACAACACCAGCGCTGTGGCGCGGCACCCCACCAGGGGCACCGCGCCACAGCGCTGTCATGTCAGGTCAGGACGAGGTCTCCGTCCACTGCTGGTTGGATCCGCCGTTGCAGGTCCAGAGTTCCAGCTGGGTGCCGTCGGCCGTGTTGAAGCCGGTGTCGTCCAGGCACTTGCCCGAGACCGGGTTCAGCAGCGAGCCGTTCAGCTGCGGCTGCCACTGCTGATTGGCACCGCCATTGCAGTCCCACAGTTCAACGAGCGCGCCGTTCGCGGTACTGCCACCGGTGATGTCCATGCACTTGCCGCCCAACTGGATCGTGCCATCGCTCTCAGGTGTCCAGTTCTGTGCAGCCGTGCCATTGCAGTCCCACATTTGAACCTTGGTACCGTCCGTCGTGGACCCGGTGTTGTCGTCCACGCACTTGGCGCTGTCGCCGTCGTTGACGATCGGATTGGCCGCAGAAGAGGCGCCGACCGGAGTGACCGTCAGATTGTCGAACTGGTCCGTCTGGTACCCGCCCGTCCCGAGCCCGATCATGCCGGCGCTGTAGGTGCTGTTGCTCGCGCTTCCGACGGTGGTGCCGTCGATCGCCGCGGTGATGGTCGACCCGTCGAAGGTCAGCGCCAGGTGGTGCCAACTGCCGGTACCCAGCGCCGCCGCCGTTCCGCTGGCCAGCGTGATCGGCACGTCGAGGGTGTCATTGAGCCCGATCGACCAGGCGCCGGTGTCGCTGACCTGGAAGTAGTAGTCGTTGATCCCGGCGGGGCCGAAGCTGTGCTGGGTCCCGACGCGTCCCAGCAACTGCACCGATCCGGCCTGCTGGATCAGGGTGTCGGCCGCGACCGTGTAGTTGGTCCAGTTCAGGCCGCCGCCGATGGTGTAGGGGTTGGAGTTCCCGTCCCACTCGATCGGCTGGACCGGCGCCTGCTGCGTCAGACACTGCCCGCTGCGGCCGCCCGCGCAGGGCTCCACCTCGAACGCGCCCTGCTGCTGCGAGAGATAGCGCGGCTGCTGGTCGACGGTGTCGCTGTCGAAGGTGTCGGAATAGGGCAGCGACAGCGAACCCGCGGCCGGACCCGCGGCGGCGCCCTTGCCCTGGCCGCTGGTGGTGGTCAGCGAGTAGATGTAGCCGGGCTGCACCGTCAGCGTGTAGGAGCCGCCCGAGGGGGTGATGGTGGGCTGCTGGACGAACCAGTCGGCCGGGTCGCTCGAGTTCAGGTCGGTCGCCCACACATGCACGGCCCCGCCGGACAGGCCGCCGGAGACGTTGACGGTCACCGTCTGCGCCGCGCTCGCGGTGCTGCTCTCGATGATCGTCGAGTAGTCGGAGCCGTTGGTGGACTTCAGCGACACATAGCTGCCGTTGGACTCGCTCCCGCCGAGGTAGCCGGAGCCGTCGTTGAGGAACTGCCAGCCCGGCTGGGTGAACTGGGTGACCTGGGCGGTGGCCCACAGGCTCTGGCCGGTGCTGTAGGCGCCGGACCAGGGCTGGTTCGCCAGAACGAGCCCGTCGGTGTCATAGGGAAGGTCGGGGTAGACCCCGGCGACCACCGGCCAGTTGATGTAGGCGGTGAGGTCGCCGTCGATGTACCCGCGGGTTATGGAGCGGATGAGCGGGCCCGCTCCCACGTTCAGGTCCTGCGAACCGTTCTCGCTGGCCCACAGCGGCTTGCCGGTGGAGGTGGCCGTCGCGTTGCCGGTACAGGTGTCGGCGCTGCCGCCGTCCCCGCCCGCGCACGGATAGTGCACGCCGATGTCCGAGACGGCGTTGGCGAAGGCCGAGTTGGAGGCGATGTCCCCGGCGATGGTCCAGTCGCTGTCCGCGCCCACGATCTGCACCGCCGAGTAGCCGTCGGCGTTCAGGGCGGAGCGCAACTGCTCGTACCAGGCGATGTTGTAGCCGCGCTCGTTCCAGCCGCCCAGGTAGTTGATGGTCAGTCCGTGGGACTTGGCGCAACCCAGCCAGCTCACCAGGTAGTTGACCATGTCGGTGGACCAGAAGTTCCCGCCGCCGACCCACCCCGGGGCGCCCCAGGCCAGGCCGTAGAGCTTGATGCCCGGGTTGAGCGCCTTGGCCTGCTCCATCAGCCACCACTCGTAGCCGGTGCCGCAGTCGACCGCCGAGGCCGTGTGCATGTGGCTGGACTCGGAGCCGTCCGTGGAGTTGGTGTCCCCGCCGATCTCCACCTTGAGGATCTGCAGGTCGGCCCCGTATCCGGGCTCGAAGAGGTAGTCGAGGATCTGCTGCTGCTCGGCCGCCGGGTAGTCCGTGAGCAGCCGGGTGTTGCCGCCGCCCCCGCTGATCGCCCCGACGCCGTCGAAGGTCCGGCCGGCGCTGGTGCCGTTGACGGCGATGGTGGTGGCGGTCGCGGCCTGCGCCAGGGGCGCGCCCGAGCCGAGGCCTATCGAGGCCAGGAGCACGACCAGGCCGAGGACGACCAGGTTCCGTAAGTCTCGTCGCTGGAGCTGGAGGTGGGTCACAGGGCGGTTCCTTCCGGGTGATTCTGATTGACCTGGATGGAAAATGTTTTGGACTGTTGGAATTGACCCACCGTCACCTTGCACATGTCAATGGCCGTGCAGCACGTTGACAGGTGCTCACCTCGATCCCTAGCGTGGCGATCTGCAGGCTACTCATCAGTAGGGATGGCATGGGCACCCAGCGCACATATGACCTCGTCCTGTTCGGCGCGACCGGCTTCACCGGCGCGCTGACCGCCGAGTACCTCGCGCGGAACGCGCCCGCCGACTGTCGGTGGGCCCTGGCCGGGCGCAACCTCGCCAAGCTGGAGGAGATCCGCACCCGGTTGGCCGCCCTCGAACCGGCCTGCGCGGAGCTGCCGCTGCTGATCGCCGACTCCACCGACGCCGACTCGCTGCACCGGGTCGCAGCCGCCGCCCGGGTGGTGGTCACCACCGTCGGCCCCTATCTGCGCCACGGCGAGGCCCTGGTGGCGGCCTGCGCCGACGAGGGGACCGACTACCTCGACCTGACCGGTGAGCCGGAATTCGTGGACCGGATGTATCTGGCGTACCACCAGCGCGCGATCGCCACCGGCGCCCGGCTGGTGCACTCCTGCGGCTTCGACTCGGTCCCGCACGACCTCGGCGTCCTGTTCACCGTCGGCCAGCTGCCGGACGACGTGCCGGTCAGCGTCCAGGGATTCGTCCGGGCCGGCGGCACCTTCTCCGGCGGGACCCTCGCCTCCGCGCTCACCGCCTTCTCCCGCCCGCTCGCCATGGCGCGGGCGGCCCGCGCCCGCCGCGCCGCCGAGCCCGCCCCGACCGGACGCCGCGTCCGCATCGTCGCCGGACTCCCGCGCCGCTCAGGCGTCGCCCGCGCCTGGACGCTGCCCCTGCCCACCATCGACCCGCAGGTCGTGGTGCGTTCGGCAGCGGCGCTGCCCGGCTACGGCCCGGACTTCCGCTATGCGCACAGCGCCGCCGTCAAGCACCTGCCGGTCGCCCTGGCCGCGGTCGTCGGCTTCGTCCTGCTGGCGGCCGTCGCGCCGGTCCCGCCGCTGCGCCGGGCGCTGTCGTCGCTGCGTCCCCCGGGCCAGGGCCCGGACGCCCGGCAGCGGGAGAAGAGCTGGTTCACCGTCAGGTTCGTCGGCGAGGGCGGCGGACGACGGGTGGTCACCGAGGTCTCCGGCGGAGACCCCGGCTACACCGAGACCGCCAAGATGCTCGCCGAGGCCGCCCTCTCCCTCGCCTTCGACGAGCTGCCCATGACCGCAGGGCAGGTCACCCCGGCGGTCGCCCTCGGCAGGGCGCTGATCGACCGCCTCACCGCCGCCGGTCTCCGCTTCGCCGTCCTGCAGCAGCCCCCGACAGCCGCGCCGGGAGCGCCCGGAGCGCCCGGAAAGGGCAGGTAGACAAATCCGGTTGGCGGGCCGCAGGTGCTCGTCGATACTGTCCCGATGTTCTCCAACGCGGACGCCGCCGCCCTGTACGACCTGATGAACCCCTGGGACCCCGCGCGCTTTCCCGGTGACGCGTTCTACAACGACCTTGTCCTTGCCTCGGACTCCGTCCTGGACGTGGGCTGCGGAACGGGCAGCATGCTGCACCGGGCACGCGAGGCCGGGCATCGCGGGCGGCTCGTGGGGATCGACCCCGACGCGGCGGCGCTGGACCGGGCGCGGCGGCGCAGCGACGTCGAGTGGGTGCTGGGCGTGGCCGCCGACGCGGCCTGGGACCGCGAGTTCGACCTCGCGACGATGGTGAGCCATGCGTTCCAGTGCCTCGTCGGCGACGACGAGCTGCGTGCCTCGCTCACCGCGATCCGGGCGGCCCTGCGTGACGGCGGCCGGTTCGCCTTCGAGACGCGCCACCCGCAGGCCCGCGCGTGGGAGCAGTGGAACGAGGCCAACGCCTCCGAATTCGAGGACGCGTCCGGCCGCAGGCTGCGGTGTGCGCACCATGTCGAGTCGGTCGTCGGCGACGTCGTCACCATGACCGAGACGACCAGCGACCCGGACGGCACCGTGCTGCGGGTCGATCGCGCGAGCCTGCGCTTCCTGGACGTGCCGACGCTCGGCGCGTTCCTGGCCGAGGCAGGCTTCGCGATCGAGGCCCAGTACGGCGCCTGGGACCGCAGCCCGGTCACCGACACCAGCCGGGGGATCATCACGATCGCACGCCGGGCCTGAGTCGCGCGGGTGGCATCCGTTCCGACCCATGACAGATAGGACAGATAGGCTCCGACCCTGGACAGTTGCACAGGCGAGCCAGGGCGCGCGGTTGGTCAACGCGCTCCCCTGCACTCGACACCATCGAGTAACCCAACCACCGACTGACAGTTAGAACCGGGTAGAGCGTTCCGTCACTCGCCTTCTCTTCTCCGAGCAAGGAGGTCCCCGCCATGACGATGCTGCCGGTCCAGGTTGAGCGCGAGCACATCGCTCGCCTGGCGCGCATGCACGACCCCGTGGGTGCGGTCGAGGAGTTGATCTGGAACGCTCTCGACGCCGACGCGTCACGTGTCGAGGTGCTACTGGACAGCAATGCGCTCGGCGGCGTCGAGCGGGTGAGCGTGATCGATGACGGTACCGGCATGGCGGCCGACGACTGCGCCGACTACTTCCAGCCGATCGGCAGCTCCTGGAAGCGTCGGGCAGGCGTCAGTCTGCTCAAGAAGCGTGCCCTGCACGGCAAGAACGGGCAGGGCCGCATCCGGGCGTTCGCCCTGGGCGAGGAGGTCCGGTGGACCAGTGTCGTCAACGCGCGGGACGGGCGGTGGCGGGTGGTCATCGAATCGGCGCGAGGCTGCATGCACGAGTTCTACGCCAGCGACCCCGAGCCCACCGACGCCGAGCCCGGCACGGTCTTCGAAGCACTCGGCGGCGACGGGCTGCAGAAGCTCACCGAATCCACCGTCAGAACCACGCTCACAGCAGCGTTCGCACAGCACCTTGAGGCGTACCCGGACATCGCGATCTTCTACGACGGCGTCCGTCTCGACCCGGCCCAGCTCCAGTCCCATGTGGCCACATACCGTCTGGTGCTGCCCAGGGACACCGAGCAGGGCGCGCTCCACGACGAGGCGCCTCTGCTGAAAGTCATCGAGTGGAACCGGCCGGTGACTCGCGCGCTGATCCTCTGCGACGAGCAGGGCATGTCTCTCGAGCAGCGGCGGCCCGACATTCAGGCGCCAGGATTCCACTTCACGGCCTATCTGTCGTGGCAGGAGTTCACCCGCGAGGACGCCGCAGACCTGGCCTTCTCCGACTGGCACACCTACGACTCTCCCTGGCAGCAGGTCATCGACCTCGCCCGGATCCAACTTCGTCAGCACTTCCGGGACCGTGCCGAGGAACGGCGCCAGGAACTCGTCGAGGAGTGGCGCACACAAGGCATCTACCCGTACGAGGGCGAGCCGACCGAGGACCGTGAGCGCGCGGAACGGGAGACCTTCGACACCGTGGCGACGACCATCGTCCGTCATCTTCCGAACATCAAGAGCACCCGCCGGACCACACTCCGCTTCCTTCGCTCAGCCCTCGCGCACGACCCGCACGACGCCCTGCAGATCGTGGGTGAGGTCTTCGCGCTCAGTCGGCAGGAGCGGGAGGAGTTGACCCGCCTACTGGACCGCACCTCGCTGTCCTCGCTGATCAAAGCGTCCACAGCGATCACCGACCGGCTCGACTTCCTCGCCGCCTTGGAGCACCTGGTCTTCGATCCCGAAGCGAAGGGTCGCCTCAAGGAGCGGACGGAGCTGCACCGCATCCTGGAGCGCGAGTGCTGGATCTTCGGGGAGGAGTACGGGCTCTATGCCAGCGACCGCAGCCTGACCGAAGTGCTTCGTCGCCACAACGCATTGCTCGGGCGGCCGATGCCCGCAGCCGGCGTGCCCGTCCAGCGGCTGGACGGCAGCCGGGGCATCGTCGATCTGATGCTCTCGCGCTCGGGCCCGCTGCGAAACGGGGAACGCCACCACCTCGTGGTCGAGCTCAAGCGCCCCAAGCTGACGCTGGGGATGACCGAGTTCGAGCAGCTCAGCAGCTACGCCCAAGCGGTGATGGCAGACGACCGGTTTCGTGACGCCCGCGTCTCCTGGGACTTCTGGCTGGTCGGCAACGACATGACTCCTTCGCTGCGCAGCATGGCCCATCAGAAGGACCGTACCCCGGGCTGTGCCATCGACCAAGGTGCCTACCGACTGTGGGTTCGAACCTGGGGCGAACTCGTCGAGGACTGCTCAGCGCGGCTCCAGTTCTACCGCGACGAACTGGAATACCAGTCCAGCAGCGAGCACGCGATGGACTATCTCATCCGCGAGCACACCGAGACCGTCTCCGGCCTCGTGGCCGATGGAATCGTCGCCACCCCGTCGAGTTGACCCCGGACGGCACCGTACTGCGGGTCGATCGCACGCCGGGCCTGAGCCGCGCGGGTGGCATCCACCGGCGGCCGCATGACAGCCTGGGCCCCGATCGCCCGCAGTTCGACCTGTCCCAAGGATCGCCGATGCTCCCTGATCGTCCGCACGACCCGCGCAAGGCCCCCGGGCGAGGCACCAGAAACGTGACCCGGGTGCTGGTGCTGGCCGCGCTGGTGCCGGTGGGCTGCGTCGGCTGGCTGGGGTGGCAGTCGGTGGCCCACAGCAGCCGCACGCCCACGGCGACCGCACCCGCCTCCGTCGCCAAACTCAGCCCCGTGGCGACGGCGGTACCCTCGGCGCGGCCCAGCGCAGCCGGAAGACCCCTCACAGGGAAGGTCGTGGTGATCGACCCCGGCCACAACCCCGACAATGTGAACCACCCGAGCCAGATCAACGCCCCGGTCTGGATAGGCAACGGCCACACCTCCTGCGACACCACCGGCACCTCGACCGACGCCGGATATTCGGAGGCGGACTTCACCCTGGACGTGGCCCGCCGGGTCCGGACGATCCTGCAGTCCGAGGGCGCAACGGTCGTGTTCACCCAGGACGGCAACCGGCCGTGGGGCCCGTGCGTCACCGAACGCGCAGCGATCGGCAACCAGGCCCACGCCGACGCGGCCATCTCGATCCACGGGGACGGCGCACCTGCGGCCGACCACGGGTTCCATGTGATCCTCCCGGCCGCCGTGGACACCGGTGGCGCGGACACCCTCTCGATCGTCGCCCCCTCCCACACCCTGGGCGTCGACGTGCGCTCCGCCTTCGCCGCCGCCACCCGGGAGCCCTTCGCCGACTACATCAACGGCGGCACCGGGCTCATCGTCCGCAGCGACCTGGGCGGGCTGAACCTGTCGAAGGTGCCCAAGGTGTTCATCGAGTGCGGCAACATGCGCAATTCCACCGATGCGGGGCGGATGACCACCCCGGCCTGGCGGCAACTCGCGGCCCGGGGCATCGCGGCCGGACTCACCGCTTTCCTGGAGGCCGGGCACTGAGTATCCCGCCGGGCGGCTGAGCGGAGAATCGGCCGGTCAGGGCGACACAGGGGCGCATGTAGCCGCAGCGCCCCCGGCCAGGACGTTCCTGTGTGAAAGCGTGCGGGGCCGGTCAGGGTGCGGGGCGGGTGGCACCGACGTAGCGCGGTCCCCACGTGGGGTCGTCGAAGACGTCGTCGAGGACGCGGACCACGGTGCCCGTGTGCTCGGCGTGGATCATCGCGCCGTTGCCGAGGTAGATCCCGACGTGGTGGATCGGGCCGCCGGGTTCCGCGAAGAACAGCAGGTCACCCGGGATCAGCTCGCTGCGCTCCAGGTGCCGTCCGTGCTCGCGCTGCAGCCTGCTCTGGTGGGGCAGCGAGATGGCGCCACCGCTGGCCTGGTACCAGGAGTACAGCGCCAGGCCGCTGCAGTCGAAACCGACCGTGTGATCCGCCTGGCACACCCCGTCCAGGTACCCGTTGACCCCGTCGCAGAACCCGACGGTCGGACCTTCGGCGTTACCGCCGCCCCAGGCATACGGCGTGCCGAGCTCGGACAGTGCCGCCCCGACCACCGCCAGGCCCCTGGCCCGCTCGGCAGCCCCTGCCACGCACTGCCCGTCGGCACCGTCCAGGTCGTCCAGGGGATCGGCCGCGGAGTCGATCTCACCGGCCGGGACACTGGACACGGCCGCATCCGCGCACGGCAGGGACCGCACCTCGGCGTGCACCGGGCCGACCGAAGCGAACAGCAGAGCCAGTACCAGGGCGCCGGCCGCCGCCACCACCGTGCCGGTTCGGCCCGACCGGCGCCGACGAAGGAACGGGAGCAGCTTTCTGGCGAGCCCTGCGGGCTTCCGGCCGGCCTCGGGTGGCGCTGCCTGACGGGAATGCACGGACATCCGGGAACTCGCCTTCGGGAGAGCGGCGTTGGCAACAGCCTCCCGGAGACCATCGCAGGGACGGCGGGCCCGACTGGGCCCACACGTCCCCGGGATCCTCCGTTCAGCGCAAACAACTCACTCCATTGCGCCCTCCATCGGGCTGACCGTCCGCGCGGGTCCCGGGCGAGTCGATCATCCTGCTCAGCCCGGCATGGACGAGACTTCGGTGATGATGAACCGTCAGACGGAATTTCCGCGGCGTCTGCTGCTCGGGGCCGGTGGGGTCGCGCTGCTGTCCTCCTGCGCCCAGGCGCGGGCCTTCGGCGTCACGCCGCCGGGCTCGGCCGAGCCGTTGTCGGCGGTCGACGGGTCTGCCTGCGCGGCGATGGAACCGGAATACTCGGTGCACGCCGGGCCCATGACCGTGGCGCTGACGTTCGACGACGGCCCCGGCCCGATCTACACCGCCCAGGTCCTGGCGATCCTGCGCCGGTACGGCGTCACCGCGACATTCTTCATGATCGGCGAAAACGTCGAGAAGTATCCGGATGTCCTGCGTCAGGTCCTGGCCGAGGGCCACCACCTGGGGAACCACACCTGGTCCCACCCTGACCTGGGCAAGCGGTCCGACACACAGGTCCGTGAGGAGATCGAGCGCACCAACGACATCATCGCCCGGGCCGGGTGCACCCAGCCGCCGGGGCTGTTCCGCGCGCCGTACGGCTACTTCACCCCGGCGTCCTTCGCCGTCTGCGCCGACCTCGGGCTGCGGCCGGTCTCCTGGTCGGTCGACCCCAGAGACTGGTCCAACCCCGGCACCGACGCGATCGTCGACACGGTCCTGTGCCAGGCCCGCACCGGCTCGATCGTGCTGGAGCACGACGGCTGCCTCATCGACGGCCCCATCGTCCCCGGTGGACCGGCGGACCGCTCCCAGACCGTCGCCGCCCTCGCCGACTACCTCCCCCGCCTCATCCACAACGGCTACCGCTTCACCGCGGTCACTCCCACCGCCTGATCCGTGTGCGGCGGGCGGGTGGGCGAAACGGGTGATCCGTCCGCGACACGCAGGAATCGCATACCAGTGCGGGGAGGGTCAGGGTGCCCGGGCTGACCAGCAGCCCGGCAGAACGAGGAGACACCCGTGAACCTCTCGCTTGGGTACAAGCCGGCTGCGGTCGTGTGCGGTGCGATGGTCCTGCTCGGCGGTGCCGCGGCGGCACCGGCCGCGGCGGTACCCGACCCCGTGGTCGATGTGTGCGGCGGTGCGATCCCGGACTACGTCGGCCTTCTGGGAACCGACACCCCCTTCAACGGCACCGTGACCCTCCCCGCCGGGGGCACCGCGTCCCTGACGATCGGTCCGGGCGCCCTGGCCGGCGATGTCAAGGCAGAGATCGAGAGGAACCCGGCGGACTCGCGCTACGCCATCAGCCACCTGCAGGTCGACGCCGACAGCAGCGGGCGTGGGGTGATCGGTTTCAAGACCTACGCCGGCGACGGCTGGAGCAAGAGCGTGACCTGTGCGAACGCGTTGACCCCGACCCGTGTCACGCAGATCAGCGGCATCGTCGAGATCTTCAGCGGCGTCGGCCACGTCGTGGGGGCCGAGTTCAGCGTCTCCCGAAGCTGACCGACACCCGCGAGCAGGAATGGATCCCACAACACGGGTGCGGACCCATCGCCAGGCTGGCGACGGCGGCAGGTTCAGTCGTCGCGAGGCGGCTGCCCTGCCGCCGTCGCCAGCCGCCCGGACAACAGGGCAGGGACGCCTGTCCAGAGCGCCCGCCCGGCTGAACCGTGCACCATGTGGCGGCGCCTCGAGGCGCTGGAAGCTGGACGTCTGGGCAGCGGCCCTGACAATGGGGGCCGCGCCCGCGTCGGCTTCTCCTGCCTGGACCGCCCCAACGCCGCGGGGCGACCACGACGGGGGCACTGGCGACGGAGCAGTGCCGACGCCGAGCCCGCTTCTGGCTGCCGATCAGGCAAGCGAGCGGGTACTGCTGCTGGACCCGAACGACTCCTCATGGCTGAAGCAGAGTGGGCGGCGACAACGCTCGGCATCGACGGAGCCAGCCTGTACAAGGCACGTTGGATGCCCAACCCGGCGATGGATCCCACCTTGGCGCAGCCCGGCGCGCCATCAGCACCGGACGGACAGACCTCGTCACGGGTGAGCCGTCCGGCACCGGGCTCGCGAATGTTCAACCGCGAGAAACTGGTATGAACCGGACGCGCGTGGCGACTTCCTCACGTCGGTGTGCGCGTGAATGATCGAAACTGGGCCGCCCGGCAGCACTGGCACCCCTCCTTTGATCCTTCTGCGGGCAATCGACCTTTGGGAGCGCACGGCGATGAAGAGGCGCAGCAGGGCCTTCGGGCCGGTGGCGAGGGCCCTGGCTCTCACAGCGCTGGTGGGTGCGTGCGGCAGCGGCGCCGCACCAGCGGCGACTCCGGCCGGGGCGGTGGCGGCCTGGGCGAAGTGGGGTGTGACCCCGCTCGCCCCCGCACCGCCCCCTCCCGTCAACAGGCCCGTCGAACTGACCGACAGCGGCCCAGTACCGGTGATCAAGCGCATCGCCACCGGTCAGAGGGTCGTCTTCATCACGGTGGACGACGGCGCGGAGAAGGACCCGCAGTTCATCACCATGATGCGGGACCTCAGGGTCCCCATCACCATGTTCCTGATGAACGACGCCATCAAGGACGACTACTCCTACTTCAGGCCGCTGCAGGCGCTGGGCGACAGCATCCAGAACCACACCCTGCACCACCCCGTGATGACCACCCTCTCCGAGGCGCGGCAGAAAGCCGAGGTCTGCGGCGACCAGAGGATCCTCACCCACGAGTACGGCACCGCCCCGTACCTGTTCCGCCCCCCGTACGGCGCGGGAGCCCACTCCGCCGCCGTGAACCGCGCCGTCCAGGCCTGCGGACCGCGAGCGATCGTCTACTGGACCGAGACCATGCAGATCACCGGGTTGCGGTACCAGACAGCCGACCGGAAGTTGCATGACGGGGACATCATCCTGGCCCACTTCCGCGGCCCCTCCGAACTCAAGGGCGAGACCATGACGGCGATGTTCACCAACCTGCTCAAGCGCATCCAGGAGCAGGGGTTCGCCGTGGCCCGCCTCGACGACTACATCCAACAGCCCTGACCCACCCGCCACAGTCAGTTTGTCCCCGTGCGACGGCCAGGACGGCCAATCCAGGAGGTCCCGTGCGTCTTTTGGCCTCTCCCAGCTCCTTCTCGGCTGCCTGCCTGCCGGTCGTGGTGGCCGGTGCGATTCTCTGCAGCCTATTGGGCGGTCGTGGAAGTCCAGTGGCCGCCGGCCCGGCACTGCCGCTCGCGGGAAAGACCGTGGTGCTCGACCCCGGCCACAACCCGGGCAACTCCTCCCACCGGCACGAGACCCACCAGTTGGTCGACATCGGCAACGGCCGCAGGGCCTGCAATACCGCCGGCACTGTCACCGCGTCCGGCTACACCGAGGCCGCCTACAACCTCGATGTGGCCAGGCGGGCGCGGGTGATTCTGCGCGCCGAGGGCGCGACAGTGGTCTTCACCCAGGACGGCGACCGACCCTGGGGACCCTGCGTCACTGAGCGCGCGGCGATCGCCAACCGCGCCCACGCGGACGCGACCGTCGCCATCCACGCCGACAGTGGCCCCGCGCGGGGCTACGGCTTCCATGTGATCGTGCCAGCCGTGGTCGTGGCCGGTGCAGCCGACACCCGCCCCATCGTGGGACCGTCACGCCGGCTCGGGCTCGCGCTGAGGACCGCGTTCGGCGCCGCGACCGGGGAGGCCCACGCAACCTATCTCGGCAACGGCACCGGGCTGTCCGTCCGCAGTGACCTCGGCGGGCTCAACCTGTCCCGGGTGCCCGCCGTCTTCATCGAGTGCGGCAACATGGCCAACCGGGCCGACGCCCGCAAGATGACCACCGCGGCCTGGCGCGAGCTGGCCGCGACAGGAATCGCCGCAGGCGTGACCTCCTACCTGCTGCACCCGGACAGCTGAACGCACAGGCCCAGGGAACGGGGTCGTGCAGGGCGCGCCATGCACGCGTCGCCGTGCAGATTCTTCCCATGCGCGCGTCCGCGACCTCCGGATGTCTGCGGGAGTCGGCCGCGGTTGGTTCAGATACCGGCGCGGTTGACGGGTGAAGGCGCCCGGCTTCGGCCATTGGGTGGTCCGGTCGGCGGGGGTCAGCCGGTGGGCACCCACAGGGGTGGGCCGGCGGGACCCTCCCGTCCGGCCCGGTCGACGGCAGTGGCGGCGTACCAGCAGCCGGGGGTGTCGGGCGGCAGCAGGTAGCGGTCCACGGCGAGGGCGGGCAGCAGGGCGGTCATACAGGCCGGATCGGGTGACGGCATCGGCCCGGGGTCCTCGGCGTAGCGGTAGACGGCGTACTGGAACGGCCGGCCGCGGCCGGTCGGGTCCGCGGGCGTGATCCGCAGGGAGCGCGGAGCTGCCGCGAGGTACAGGGCGGGCGGGCCTGGTGGGGTGCCGTGGGCGAGGCGGGGCAGGAGGGGGCCCAGTACTGGGCGGCTCCAGTGGTCGGCGGCCAGCTTCCTGATGGCGCCGATTCGGTCGATGCGGACGGTTCGGGCGCTGAAGAAGAGGTCACCGCCGATCGGCGGCAGGGTCGCGTTGAGGGCGAGATGGCGGGAGAGTTCAGCCGGGTCCTGCCAGGCCGCCGGGCGGTCGGGGGCGCCGGGGCGGGACGCGGACTGGCCGATCCACAGCTGGGTGTCGCTGTCGGCGGTCTGCTCGGCCCACCAGGGAGCCAGGACCGCGTAATCGGAGATGGGAAGGCCGATGTACCAATAGAGTTGCGGTGCGATGTAGTCGACCCAGCCGTTGCGGACCCAGGCGCGGGAGTCGCTGAACTGGGCGTCATAGGACTGCAGCGCCATGGTGGCGGAGCCGGCCGGGTCGCTGGCGCGGTTCCGCCAGACGCCGAACGGGCTGATGCCGTAGGCCGCCTCCGGGCGGACGGCGCGCACCAGGTCGCGCAACTGTTGGACCATCAGGTCGACATTGTCCCGGCGCCAGGCGGCGCGGTCGGTGAACCCGCGCCCGTGGGCGGCGAATGCCGCGTCGTCGGGGAACCCTCTGCCGCTGTGGCTCGGGTAGGGATAGAAGTAGTCGTCGATGTGGACACCGTCGACGTCGTATCGCAGGACAGCGTCCATGATGGCCTGCTGGACGAAGGCGCGGACCGCGGGGATCCCGGGGTTGTAGTAGATCTCACCACCGTAGACGACGGCCCAGTCCGGGTTGCGGCGGGCGGGGTGGCTGGGGAGCAGCTTGGCGGGGTCGGGCTGGATGGCCACCCGGAACGGGTTGAACCACGCGTGGAACGGCAGGCCGCGTTCGTGGGCCGCGCGGACCATGAACTCCAGCGGATCCCAGCCCGGATCCTTGCCCTGCATGCCCGTCAGCCACTGCGACCATGGCTCGAAGGGCGAAGGCCACAGGGCATCGGCGGTTGGACGGACCTGCACGAACACTGCGTTGAACCCGATGGCACGTGCCTCGTCGAGCAGCGCGATGAAGTCCGCCCGGAGCCGTTCCGCGCTCAGCCCGCGGTGCTGCGGCCAGTCGATGTGGTCCAGGCACGTGATCCAAAGGCCCCGCATCTGCCGCTTGCCGACACCACCGGCCGCGAGCCGCTCCCCAACGGCCTGGGCGGTGCCGACTGCTGCAGCGGCGGAGCGCTGGGTGGCGGCCGCGGTGATCGCTGCCCCCAGCAAGCCCAGGACCGCACGTCGGCCGGGGCGGCGGGCTGGAGGCGGTTCCACCTGGCTGCTCCTCTCAAGCGCGGCCGACCCGGCCGACCGACCGGCTGCGGCGGGCGTCAGGCCGTGCCCCGCTCCTGATGGGGAGGGCTCTGCGGGGTTCCGGGCACCGGCGGGGTGGGCAGGGTCGTCACCTGCAGCTTGGCCAGCTCGAATTGATGCCTGGTATCCGGCAGGGGCGGCGGGGTTCGTCTGCCCTGCCGGAACCGGAACGCGGAGGTCAGATCCCCGAAGGTGTCCCTGCGCCAGTCGGTGATATTGGTTTCGGTGACGCCGGTGAACCACTCCAGGAATCGCAGGACCGAGGTGTGGTCGAAGGGCTCGGAGGCGACCCATCCGCCCACCGTCCAGGGCGAGACGATGATGCACGGTACCCGGAACCCTCCACCGATCGGCAGACCGCCGACGAACTCGCCATCAGTTCCCGGGCTGGGTACCGGCGGTGGAACATGATCGAACAGGCCGTCGTTCTCGTCGTAGTTGAGGATGAAGACGGTTTTCGCCCAGACCTCGGGATTGGCGGCGATCGCGTTGATCTTCGAGGCGACGAAGCGTGCCCCGGAGGCGGGTAGGGCGTGGGGGTGCTCCGACTGCCATCCCCTGGGCAGGATCCAGGACACGGCGGGGAGCCGGTCGTTGTGCACGTCGTCCTCGAACGTGCCGCTCGGCTCCGCTCTGAGGCCCTTGTCGTAGAGCGGATCGCCGGGCTCTGCGCGCTGGAAGCTCGCGAAGTGGGACAGCACGTCGAAGCCGTGTGCAGAGGATTCCTGGTAGACCTTCCAGCTCACCCCGGCCGCCTCCAGTCGCTCGGCGTACGTGGTCCAGGTCAGCGACTGCCCCGGCAGTTCTCCGATGACCGGGCCGCCGTTGGTCGCGGCTGCGTCGATGGTTCCCGTCATCCAGTAGAGCCGGTTCGGGATCGTGGGGCCCATGACCGATGAGAAGTAGTTGTCGCAGATGGTGAAGGACTCGGCGAGGGCGAAGTGGAAGGGGATGTCCTGCCGGGTGTAATAGCCCATGACGTAGGGGCCGTCGGCGCTGTCGGCAGCCCGGTGCGCAGGCAGCCACTGGTCCATCCTTCCGTGGTTCCACGCCCGGTGCTGGACCTCCCAGGTGTGGCTCGTGGACGGCAGTGCCTGGGCCCTGCTGGTGCGCGTGTCCAGGTGGAACGGCAGCAGGTATCCGTCCGGGTGGACCCGGTCGGGCTGGTGGAAGACCGACCGACCGCTGTCCAGGCCGATCGCGTCCGGGTCGTCGAATCCGCGTACCCCGGGCAGTGTGCCGAAATAGTGGTCGAAGGACCGGTTCTCCTGCATCAACAGGACCACGTGCTCCACATCGCGCACCGAACCGCACCGGGGTGCTCCAGCGGCCACCGCGCGCTGGACGCTGGGTGGAAGCAGTGCCGTCGCCGCAGCCGCGCCCACTGTCCCGAGCAACCTGCGCCGCGTCGTCGCAGACATGCGCCCTTCCTCACTCGGATCCCTGCCCATGGGGAGCTCCGCCCACCGCCGCCATGCGCCATTGGTCCTGCTCGGAGGGCAACGTCCGCAGGCCGTCCCGTGGATGCCGTCGACTCGGCTGATGTCCCGGTCGATGGTTGAAATACCGTCCGATGACGGCCCTGCGGGCCACCCCCGCACACACGCACCATAGCCCTGGCCGGGCGGGATCCGTGGAGCCGCGCCCGGACCGGGTGCGTCTGGCGGGACGACGAGCCGAGGGGCAAGGGCGCTGGCCGGTCCTGGGACGACGGAGATCAGGTGGTTCGCGTCGGGCAGCGGGTGCGGTCCAGGATCCGTGGCGGGGCCGCCGCGTCGGCCAGGCGCGGCAGGACGGGGGTGAGGACCGGTCGCTGCCAGTGATCGGCGACCAGCCGACTGATCCCACCGATCCGGTCCGCCCACACGCAGTTGGCGCTGAACAGGATATTGCCGCCGATCTGCGGCAACTGGGCGTTGAGGGTCAGGTGCCGGGACAGTTCCGCCGGGTCGCCCCATGCGGCCGGTTGGTGCGGGGCGCCGACGCGGTAGGCGGCCTGGCCGATCCACAGCTGGGTGTCGGTGCCGCTGGTCTGGGCGGCCCACCAACGGGCCAGGGTGGCGTAGTCCGCAGCGGTTGCGCCGATGGCCCAGTACAGCTGTGGGGCGATGTAGTCGAGCCATCCGTTGCGGACCCAGGCGCGGGTGTCCGCGTACTGCCCGTCATAGGACTGGAAGGCCTCGGTCCTCGAACCGGCCGGGTCGCTGCCGATGTTGCGCCACACCCCGAACGGGCTGACTCCGAAGGCCGCCTCCGGACGCGCTTCCCGCACCAGGTCGCGCATCTCACGAATCAACAGGTCGACATTGTGCCGCCGCCAGGCCGCACGGTCGGTGAAACCGGCGCCGTGGGCGGCGAACGCCTCGTCGTCGGGGAAGTCCTGGCCCGGGGCAGGGTAGGGGTAGAAGTAGTCGTCGAAGTGGACGCCGTCGAGGTCGTAGCGCAGGACCGCGTCCATCATCGCCTGCTGGACGAACCGGCGTGCTTCCGGGACACCGGGGTTGTAGCAGATCTGCCCGGCGTAGCGGACGGTCCAGTGCGGATTGCGGCGTGCGGGGTGGTCCGCTGCCAGGAGGGCGGGATCGGGTTGGGTCGACACCCGGTAGGGGTTGAACCAGGCGTGGAAGGCCAGGCCTCGTTCATGGGTGGCCCGGACCATGAACGCCAGTGGGTCCCATCCGGGGTCCCGACCCTGGGTGCCGGTCAGCCACTGCGACCACGGTTCGAAGGCCGAGGGCCAGAAGGCATCGGCGGTGGGGCGGATCTGCACGAACACCGCGTTCAGCCGAAGCGCCCGCGCGCGGTCCAGGTGAGCGACGAAGTCGGCCCGCACCTGCTCGGCGGGCAGCCCGGGTCGGGTCGGCCAGTCCGTGTTCCGGACCGAGGCGATCCACACCCCACGCAGCTCGCGCCCCAGGCAGCCGGTGCCACCGTTCCGGGGACTCCTGACGGTCGGCAGCTGATCACCACCCTGCGCACGGTTCTGTGCCTGAGCACGGGCCGGCGCCCCCGGCCAAGCGGCACCGGTCAGCACGGAAGCGCCCAGCACAGCGAAGCCGGACAGGAGTGTCCGCCGCTGAGTGCGCGCACCCGACTGGTCAGGGGCACCAAGGAGTGCAGGGCTGCTCTCCGGTCCTGGCTCGGCGGCAGGGTCACTCCGGGGGCTGGAGGTCATGAAGCCCAGGATGTCGGCCACAACGCACGCCGGGGTGCGCCGCGCCGGGCGGCAACTGCGGCCATTCGGGTGGTCCGGTCGGCAGGCTCAGCCTGCGGGCACCCATAGAGGTGGGCTGGTGGGGCTCTCCCGTCCTGCACGGTCGATGGCAGTAACCGCGTACCAGGAGCGAGTACCCCCCGGCGCCCCTGGGCGTCTACAGCATCCCCGCCGGTCAGGCCTATGTCGCGGCCGGACCGGAGGTCCACGCGGACGACCTGCCCGCGAGCAGCGACTCGCCGGGCGTGCCGGTGGCCGGGACCGGACGCCATGTCGCCATCCAGTTCGACCACCGGCTCGCCCTCGTCGGCGCAGACAACGTGACCGTCACCAAGGCCGCGGGCTGACGCTCAGGTCACACGACGTCAGTGGCGGGCAGGATGCGGCCGATCACGCTGCCGAAGCCGATGACCGTGCCGTCCGCGCCGGGCGCGGTCGCGGTGATGGCGACCTCGTCGCCGTCCTCCAGGAAGGTCCGCACGCTGCCGTCGGGCAGGGCGATCTTGTCGCGGCCGCCCCAGCTGAGCTCCATCAGCGAGCCCCGCTGGTCCTGCTCGGGGCCGCTGACCGTGCCGGAGGCGTAGAAGTCGCCGGTGCGCAGCGACGCCCCGTTGACCGTCATGTGCGCGAGCTGCTGCGCGGCGGTCCAGTACATGCTGCCGAACGGCGGCCGGGAGACCGGGTGGCCGTTGAGCCGCACCTCCATGGCCAGGTCGAGTCCCCAGTCGGCGCCGTCGCGCAGGTACGGGCGGAGCTCGTGGTCGCGGGCGGGCGGGGCGGTCCTGGCCGCGGCCAGTGCCTCCAGCGGCACGATCCACGGCGACACCGAGGTGGCGAAGGACTTGCCGAGGAAGGGACCCAGCGGGACGTACTCCCAGGCCTGGATGTCGCGCGCCGACCAGTCGTTGACCAGGCAGACGCCGAAGACGTGCTCCTCGAAGTCCGCCACCGGCACCGGGGTGCCCAGCCGGGAGCCGGTGCCGACGACGAAGCCGACCTCGGCCTCGATGTCCAGGCGCAGCGAGGGGCCGAACCCGGGCAGGCTCTCGCCCGCGACGGGCGTCCGCTGGCCGTTGGGGCGCACCACCGGGGTGCCCGAGGCCACGATGGTCCCGGCGCGGCCGTGGTAGCCGATCGGCAGGTGCTTCCAGTTGGGGGTGAGCGGCGCGGAGTCGGGCCGGAACATCCGCCCGATGTTGGTCGCGTGGTGCTCCGACGCGTAGAAGTCGACATAGTCGGCGACCTCGAACGGCAGCAGCAGCCGCACGTCGGCGATCCGGTGCAGGGCGGGCTCGACCTCGGCGCGGTGCGCCTCGTCGGTGAGCAGCTCGGTGAGCCGGGCCCGGACCTGCGTCCAGCGCTCGCGGCCCTGGGCCATGAAGGCGTTCAGGCTCGGCCGGGCGAACACCTCGTCGTGGAGGGCTGCCGCAAGGTCCAGGACGTGATCGCCGATGGCCACGCCGACGCGGGGCTCGGCGCCCGACGGCGCGAAGACACCGTAGGGCAGGTTCTGCACCGGGAAGTGCGAGCCCTCCGGCACCGGCACCCAACTCTTGGCCGTCACTTGCTGTGGTCCTTTCCGTCTGTTCCATGCGTCCCGTGACCATGAAGGGAAACGATTGTGCGCGCCTCGACCACCGGCGTGCCGGTGCTGCAGGAGCCGTAGCTGACCAGCGCCTTCCGGGCGAGGGCCGCGGTGCGCGGGTCGAGCGCGGCGACCTGGCGTCCGATCAGCCCGGGGTCCTCGATCTCCAGCGCGACCCGGACCTCGTCCTCGCCGGAGCCGGTGACCGCGGCGGCGGTGGCCAGCAGCAGGTTCAGATAGCCGTGGTGCAGGAAGCCGGTGGCTGCGTCCTTGTGCCGCACCGCGTGGTGCAGACCGGCGGTGGCCTTGAACGGCACCGCGAGGTCCACGCAGGCCACGATGAAGTGGGCGGCCTCCGACGCCGTGGGAAACAGCTCGGCGCGCACGCCGCCGCACCGCAGCTTGGCCCCGAGCGGCCGGTCGTGGCCGCGGCCGTGCTCGCCGATCGCGTCGAGCAGCGCGTCGACCCCGGTCGGCACCGGCGGTTCCAGGTAGGCGGGGACGGACGCGGGCGCGGCCGCGACCGCGCGCAGCGCGACCGCCAGCGGATCCAGCAGGCCGTCCCGGCCGAAGGCGGCGAGCGGGAGTTCCAGCAGCGCCAGGGACAGCCGCGGGTCGGCGGCGGCCTCCGCGACGGCCTCCGCGAGGCCGTCGGCTCCCCGGTCGGCGATCAGCCCCAGCTCGAACCGGTCCCCGTCGGCGAGCTGCGCCCGGAGCTCCCCGAGCCGGCTCGCGGGGCAGAGGAAGCGCTGCGTCAGCATCGGCTCGGCGGCGGCCCGGTCGGCGCGGTGCCGCGCCACGGCCTCCGGCATGCTCAGGGCAGTGGGCGGGAAGAGGCCCGCGTCGTCGACGAGGGCATCCAGCAGTGGTCCCGTCATGCCGGCTCCCTGTTGCAATTATCGAGACTGGACGTTACAAAGATTGCATCACTATCTGTCCGGCCTTCACCGGAAGTCAAGGCCCTGCGTCGGAACGGGGGACGTACCCATGCCCGAGGAACGCAAGGCCGATGGTTCGCAGACCCTCGAGCGCGGGCTGGTGGCGCTGCGGCTGCTCGCCGAAGCACCACAGGGGCTCGGGGCGGCGGAGATCGCCGACCGGTTGGGCATCCACCGCTCGATGGCCTACCGGCTGCTGATGGCGCTGACGCGGCAGAACTTCGCCGCGCGCGACGATGCGGGCCGCTACCGGGTCGGCCTGTCCTTCTTCACCCTCGCCGAGCAGGTGCGGCCCCCGCTGCTGGACCTGGCCCAGCCGGTACTGCGCGAACTGGCGGCCGAGCTCGGCGCCACCGCCTGCCTGGTCGTCCCGGAGAACGAGCACGCCGTCGCCATCGCCGTCATCGAACCCCCCGGCCCTGGCCCGCGCTTCTCCTACCGCGTCGGCAACCGCGACCCGCTCGACCGGGGGGCCGGCGGCATCGCCATGCTGGCGGCGGGGCCCGTACTCGACGGCGAACCGGAGCGGGTGCGCGAGGCCCGCCGGGCGGGCTATGTGGTCACGCACGAGGAGGTCGTGCCCGGCACCTTCGGCATCGCCGCCCCGATCCGCAGCTCCGGCACGCCGGTCGGGCCCTCCGCCGTCAACGTCATCACCCACCGCCAGGAGATCGCGGACCGCGCCATCCCCCTGGTGATGGCGGCAGCCGAACGCATCAACCGCCTGCTCACGAGCCCGTCCGGCTCCCACCGGCCACAATGACCTCATGAGGTTGATCTCCGGACTCGGCGGCGGACTCCTGCTGCTGCTGACCATCGCCAGCATCCTGCAGACCCTGGTCGTGCCGCGCGGGCTGTACTCCGCGCTGGTCCACAGCACGTGGCGGGGGCTGCGCATGCTGCTGCGGCTGGTCGCCGCACCCTTCGAGGGCTACCGCGCGGAGGACCGGGCCCAGGCGTGGCTGGCCCCGCTGATGCTGATGAGCATGCTGGCCTGCTGGCTCGGCGGCATGCTGGTCGCCTACGGGCTGCTGATGCACGCCCTGTCCGGTCTGCCCTGGGCCGCCTCCTTCCGTGAGGCGGGGTCGAGCCTGTTCACCCTCGGCTTCGCCAGCTCCAACCGGCTGCAGCTGTCCTGGCTCGACTTCTTCGCGGCCGCCAGCGGGCCCGTGGTCATCGCCCTGCAGATCGCCTACCTGCCGACGCTCTACAGCGCCTACAACCGCCGGGAGGTCGAGGTCACGCTGCTTGCCTCGCGGGCCGGCGAACCGGCCTGGGGGCCGGAGCTGCTGGCCCGCCAGTGGCTCGTCGACACCGAGACCGCCCTGCCCGAGCTCTACCGGGCCTGGGAGCGGCTGGCCGCGGACATCGGCGAGAGCCACTCCAACTACCCGACGCTGCTGTCCTTCCGCTCCCCCAAGCCCTACCGCAGCTGGATCGTGGGCCTGATCGCGGTCATGGACGCGGCCGCGATGCACCTGGCCGTCAGCCCCGGCAGCGCCCCGCCGGACACCCGCCTGGTGCTCCGCGCCGGGTTCACCGCGATGCGCGACATAGCCTCCTCGCTGCACATGGAATTCGACGAGGACCCCGAGCCGGAGACACCGATCCGGCTCTCCTTCCAGGAGTTCGACGCGGCCGTGACCATGGTGGCCGTCTCCGGCTTCCCGGTGGAGCGCCCGGCCGCCCTGGCCTGGCCGGACTTCCAGGGCTGGCGCGTCAACTACGAGGCCATCGCCTACGAACTCGGCCGCCGCGCCGACGCCGTCCCCGCCCTGTGGACCGGCCCCCGCGACTTCCCCAGCACCCCCATACCCCCGCGCCGCCCCACCGACCGCCGCCCCGCCGCCCGGTCCCGCTGACCGAACGGCAAGGCCCTGCGCGGGGAGGCCGGATGCCTCCCCGCGCAGGGCCGATTGCCGGTGCTGCGCTGTGCTGTGCTGTCAGCCGACGCGTCAGCCGATGGTGTAGCTGTACGGCAGGGACGCCAGGACGTCACCGGAGACGGACAGGACGTACTGGTTCGTCTCCCCGAAGCCGTTGGGTGCGGAGACCAGGTTGAGCACGCCGCGCACCGTGCTGCCCTTCGCACCGCTCGGCGTGAACGTGACCGGGACGGTGACCTCGGCGCCCGGCTGGACCAGCACCGGGGCGAGCGGGCCCGCCGCCGCGTTCACGGCGGAGGCGAACGGGTCGCCCGCGGCGGAGGTGACCGCCGGGTCGAAGGCCTGGGTGAGCGCCGACGCCGTCACCGTGGTGCTGCCCGCCGGGGCGCCGGTGACCGGGAAGGGGCCGATCTGCTGGACGAGCGCTGCCCAGACCCCGGGCGCGACCTGCTCCCCGGGTGCTGCGGACGAGCTCGCGACCGACACCGTCGAACCGCCCTGGGCGGCCGTGAGGCTGCCGAAGACGTCCGGCAGGCCGGTGTTGTTCTCGAACTCCAGCTGCGCGGGCGTCGTGGACACGGCGGTGGACTGCACCGCCACCGTCCCCGGCGGCACCGTGAAGCTCGGCGGGAACGCCGTGCTCGCCGGCAGCGGTGTGGTCGCCGGGCTGGAGGGCACCAGCGGCAGATCGGCCAGCGAGTCGAGCCTGCCGTCGACGCCCAGCAGCTGCGGCGCGCCGGTGGTGTTCCGGTAGGTCACGTCGACCGTGGTCGGCACGCCCGCGGCCAGGTGGGTCCTGGTCCCGGTCGGCAGACCCGTGGCCGTGGCGCTGTCCCGGTCGAACGCCACCGTGCCCGTGTACTGCTGGGACGGTTCGGCGCCGCTCACCGGGTTCATCACCTCGACCACGAAGCGCCACAGACCCGGAACCGGGTCGATCGCGGTCGTCGACAGGGACGGACCGGTCCCGGTGACAGCTCCCTGGGCGTTCAGCACATAGTTGCTCTCCGCGTCGATCGGAGTGTTGTCCGGGCTGATGAGCACACCCTGCAGGGCGACGTTGTCGTCCTGGGAGACGCTCAGGCCGACCTCCACGTCCTTCTTGCCCCGGGGGACGTCGAAGGCGTAGGTGTCGGTCTGGGCCTGGGCCGCCGCCCGGGCGTTGCCGCCGGTGATGGTCCCGGTGAAGCCGCCCGACCCGTGCGAGGTGTCGACCAGGGCGCGCAGGGTGACCGGCACGCTGATCTGCTCACCGTGCGAGCCGGTGATGTCCACCGACTCGGAGCTGTCCCCGCTGGTCTCCGGGGTGGTCAGCCGGACGTGGAAGGTGCCGGTCCGCCCGGGGGCCAGCGTGAGCGACTGCGGGTAGACCGCCCCGTCCTGGACCGTCTGCTGGGTCGCGGTGTCCAGTTCGACCGGGCCGGTGAAGCCGGCCGTTCCGGCCGCCGTGTAGAGGATGGCCGTCCAGGTGCCCGCGACCGGGTGCGCCACGTCGACCATGCCGATGTTCGCGGACACCGCCCCGCCCTGCGGCCTGGTGTTGGTCTCGAAGCGGCCGGACGGGTCGAGCAGGGTCATCCGGACCACGGGGGTGATGGACGCGCCGCCCGACTGCTGCGGGGCGCCCTGCCAGGTGATGGCCGCGGACAGCCGGTCCGCGCCGGAGGGCACCGTGAAGGTGGTCCTGTGCTCCACCCAGGGCGCGCCGTTGGTCGGATACACGAACGGCTGGTCGGTGCTGGAGTTGAGCTGCACCGTCTGCTGGGTGGAGCCCGAGCTCTGCGGGACGAAGGTGCGCGTGGCCGCGCCGACGGTGGTCGGCTGGTCGCCGGTGTTGACCACGGAGACGTTCTCGCTGTGCTGCGAGCCCGGGTGGCCGGTGATGTCGATCTGACCCGACGTCACCACCACGCTGTGGTCGGTGCCCGAGCCGGTGCTGCTGCCGTGGTAGCCCTCGGCCGCCTCGACCGCCGCGCGGGCGTTGACCAGGCCCGCGCCCTGCTCGGAGGAGGGCAGCCCGAGGTCCTGGGCGGTGCCCTCGAGGAACTGCTTGACCAGGGCCGGGGACGGCGACACGCCGTGGTGGGTGTTGCGGTAGGCCTCGATGACCAGCGCCGCCGCGCCCGCCGTCAGCGGTGCGGCCTCACTGGTGCCGCCGAAGGCCTCGATGGGACTCGCCTGACCGTTGTAGTTGGTGCAGTCCGAGTACATCGCGACATCCGCGGTGCACAGCGCCCAGTTGGCCTCGCCCGGTGCCACCAGGTCGACGGTGCCGCCGGTCTGGGTGTAGCCGCCCGAGGACAGTGCCGAGATCTGGTCGTCGGCCCAGGTACCATTGGAGTCCTTGGCCAGCGCGTAACCGGTCTGCTCGTAGATCTGGGAGTCGGTCGACGCGCCCACGGAGATGACGTTGGGGTCCGAGGCCGGATTGCCGATCGTGCCGGTCAGGCCCGCGTCGCCGGAGGATGCGACGACGGTGACGCCCGCGGCCGCAGCCTCGCCGTTGAAGACCTGCAGGGTGTCGCCCAGCCCGCTGTCCGGGGTCTCGTTCTCGATGAACGACTCGTTGAGCACGTTCACGTGGGCCACGGTGACCGCGTAGTTGATGGCCTGCAGGATGGCCGAGGTGGTGAAGAGGTTGCCATCGGCCTTCAGCACGACCAGCGAGGCGCCGGGGGCGACCCCCTGGATGCGGATGTTGCAGCCGGCCGGCAGCGCGTAGGCGGGGTTCACGTACTGCGAGAGGTCGTAGGAGACCCTGCCCTGGGCGGCGATCGACGAGGCGTCGCCGAACGCCTCCCCGCCGGCCGTCGGTGCGTTGGTGCCGACACCCGAGAAGTCCTCGTAGTCGGTGATGACATGCTGGCCGTTGCTGCGGATGAAGTCGGGGTCGTTCGGGTCCAGGCCGTCGGCTATCAGCCCGACCGAGACCCCGGAGCCGTCCACCAGCGACGAGGCGCCGGGCGACCCGGCGGTGCCGGCCACATGCATGGAGTACAGCGCCTCGGGCTCCAGCAGCGGCTTGGACGGGTCGGACGGGCAGATCGCGTCGGGAGTCTGCGCCCCCGAGGACTTCGGGGTCGCGGCCTTCGGCGTCGTGGCGTGCTTGGTCGCACTCTTGCCGATCGCCCCCGAGGAGACCGTCGGCGCCGCGGTGCTCGCCGGGGCCACCTGGACCGTCTGGTCCGGGACGACCGACGCCACCGCCGGGTTGGCCGCCAGCATCGCCTCGAGCGAGGGGCTGACCGTGGCGGAGAACGCGTTGCCGAGCACATAGCTGCTGATGTGCGTCGCCCCATCGGCCTTGGCCAGGGCGATCAGCGGCTGCTGTGCGGCGGCGGTCTGCTGCTTGCGTGCGCCGAGGTGGCCGGCGTCCGCGGGCACGGCCGCCAACTGGTCCTTCAGGACCACGATCACCGGCACCGCGGCGCCGCCCGTCGCGGTCGTGCCCGAGGTGAGATTCACCGGTGCGCCGCTCGCGCTGGTCCCCATGGCGAGGACCACGGAAGCGGCAGTGATGGTGATGGCTGCGAGCTGTGCCTTGCGCCAGCCGAGCATCGATATCCCTTCGTCCGGAGTGACGTCAGGAGGAGCGGCCCGAGTTGCATCCGGCACTTGCGAGACGTGCGCCTTCTCCCGGAACACCCTTCCCGACAAGCTCAGGCATTCCAGCGCACTTGATAGCCCGCTGACAAGGGGTTGAATCACCCCGTCCCCCGGCATACCCGGACGCCTCGACCCCCGTATCCGCCCAACCGCAGCTCAGCGACCCCGGGCGTGCCCACCTGCAGGACACAGGCCCTGACGCATCGTCACATTTTGTAACCCTGAACCGGGGTGGCAGACCCGCGGACGCCCCAGGGGAGCCCGGGAACAGACCGCGGCGCCCCGGTGTTGCACCGACACAGGAGCAGCCGTCCCGGCCGGTGCTCTCCCATCCGGCGTCCACTTGCTGCTACGGTGGGCCCAGCACGTGAGTACGCCGCTCTTCCGGCGCCCGTGCGCTTCTCGCTCCACCGACTCCCCTGACGCAGCCCGTCCTTCCGTGACCGGCGACCAGGGCCAGTCCCTCTTCACACCAAGGCAGTGGCCTTCGGCGTTCCTCATCGCCGGGCCCGCCCATGTCCGCAAAGGAATCACCATGAACACCCCACCCGAACCCGTCAGCGGGATCCTCGACCACTCCGGCAACACCAGCGTCCTGCGCACCTGCGGCTACCTCCCCGGGCCCGACGACCTGCGGCTGACACCGCAGCAGGTCCGCAGCCACGGCCTGCGCCGAGGCGACCTCGTCGAAGTCGTCGGCGACCGCGTCGAGAAGGTCAACGGGCGGGCGCCCGAGGCCCTCGCCGGGCGCCCGCACTTCGCCGACCTCACCCCCGTCCACCCCCGGCAGCGGCTGCGGCTGGAGACCGACCCCGGTCGGCTCACCACCCGGATGATCGATCTGCTCGCCCCCGTCGGCAAGGGCCAGCGCGGACTGATCGTCGCCCCGCCCAAGACCGGCAAGACCATCATCCTGCAGGCCATCGCCGACGCCGTCACCCGCAACCACCCCGAGTGCCACCTCATGGTGGTGCTCCTGGACGAGCGGCCGGAGGAGGTCACCGACATGCGCCGATCCATCAGCGGCGAGGTGCTCGCCTCCACCTTCGACCGCCCGGCCAAGGACCACACCGCCCTCGCCGCACTCGCCCTGGAGCGCGCGAAGCGCCTGGTCGAGGCGGGTCAGGACGTCGTCGTCCTGCTGGACTCGCTCACCCGGCTGTGCCGGGCCCACAACACGACCGCGACCGCCGGCAGCGGCCGCACCCTCAGCGGCGGCGTCGACGCCTCCGCGCTGCTCGCACCCAAGCAGATCTTCGGTGCGGCACGGAACATCGAGGGCGGCGGCTCCCTGACAATGATCGCCACCGCCCTCGTGGACACCGGCTCCCGCGCCGACGACTACTACTTCGAGGAGCTCAAGAGCACCGGGAACATGGAGCTCCGCCTGGACCGCACCCTCGCGGCCCACCGGGTGTTCCCGGCCATCAGCCCCGCCCCGACCGGCACCCGCCGTGAGGAGATCCTCACCCCGCCCGACGAGCTGGACGCCGTCCGCCGCCTGCGCCGCGCCCTGCAGGCGCAGTCCCCGCAGCAGGCCGTCGAGTTGCTGCTGGACCGGATGCGGCGCACCGCCGACAACGCCGAGTTCCTGCGCCAGATCACCCGCACCACCCCCGAGTTCGACCGCGCGGCCTGACGGACGGCCGCGCGGCGGGCGGCCGGGTCAGCCCTCCCAGAGCGGGCTGGTCACCATGGACCGCAGCTGAGCCATCGTCAGCAGTGTGGTGGGCCCGGTGCCGCCGTACCCGCTCTCGCTCAGGATGATGCGCAGGCCGTCCGGGCGCAGCAGCAGCGCCTGGGGACCGTCGGACCACGGATCCGACGGGTACACCTCCTGGGTCAGGACCAGCTTCGATCCGTCGGGGAGCGTCTGCGCACCGGCGCCGATCCCCGCGAAGGCCGCGCTGGTTCCGGGACTCCGGGACGCATGTTCAGCGCTGCCGCCGTGGCGTCCACCGTCAGGTCCTCCCAGTAGCGCAGGACCAGCACCGCGCGCTGCTTGACGGGCAGCCCGGCGAGCGCCGCCAGGACGGCCCGGGTCTGTTGCGAATCCGGATCGGCCGCCCCCGGGGAGAAGCCCGCAGGCTCGGGCAGATCCGCGTGCGGGGTCTCGCGCCGCCACATCCTCCGGCGCGAGGCGATGAACACACTCAGCAGCGTGCGGCGCGCATACGCCTCGACGTTGTCGATCCGGTCCAGCCGCCGCCAGGCCATGACGACCTTCAGCAGCGTCGACTGGACCAGGTCGTCCGCCTCGTGGCGGTCCCCGCACAGCAGGAACGCACTGCGGAACAGCCTGTCCCGTCTGCCCTCGATGAACGCGTGCAGTTCACCGTCGTCCTCCTTCATGCCCTCCCCTTCCCACATCGGCCTGCACCCCTGTAAGAGCGTCGGCGACGGTGGAGTGTTGCACTCACGGGAAACCGGTTGATCACCGGCGTGGGAGGACAACGCAACGGGGCGGTAGTGGGTCGTCGTCCCCACTACCGCCCCGCACGAACAGTCAGAGCTCAGCCCGCGAGCGTCGCCGCGACGGTGCGCGCATGAGCGTCGGCCGCGGCGTGGGCGGCCTCGCGCTGCGCCTCGGCCTGCGGGATGAGCTCGGTCATCGTCGGGTTCCGCTGCGCGAGCGTGAGCTGGGTCTTGATGAAGGTCACGTCCAGGCCCAGGGCCTTGCCCAGAACGGTCTCCAGGTACGGCTGGACGAAGTCCCAGCCCTCGCGCGGGGTGCCGTCGTCGTAGCCGCCGCCGTAGGACAGGACCACGGTGGCCGGGCGGCCGGCCAGCGGCGGGTTGCCGTCGAAGGACATGGTCCGACCGCCGACGATGATCTGGTCGAGCCAGGTCTTGAAGGTGGCCGGGGCGGCCCAGTTGTACATCGGGACGGTCAGCAGGTAGGCGTCGGCGGCGAGCACCTCCTCGACCAGCTCGTTGCGGACCGCGAAGGCCGCGGCCTGCTCGGGCGTGCGGCCCTCCTCGGGCGTGAAGGCCGCCGAGATGCCGTCGGCGAGCAGCGGCGGGACCGGGTTCAGGCCGAGGTCGCGGTGGGTGACGGTGCCGTCGGGGTCGACCTCCTGCCATGCCTTGCGGAAGGTGGTGGCGATGTCCTTGGAGACCGATCCGGTGGGCATCGCGGACGAGTCGATGTGGAGAAGGGTGGCCATGTCGGATCCTCGATCATGAATAGATGGTGCTGCAACCAATATGGGTTCAAGACTGTCTGCAACACAGATCATCTGTCAAGTCATGCTTGAGCTAGGCTGGACCCCGTGACCGCGAACCCGCCCGTACCGCTGCCTCCGGGCCTCGAAGACAGCCTCGGCTGGCTGCTGGCGCAGTGCTTCCGCGCCTACGGCGCAGCCAACACCCAGGCCGTCGCCGGAATTCCGCACGGCCATCGGGGCTACCAGGCCCTGTCCGGCGCGGCCCACTGCAGCGCCCGCAACCAGGCCGAGCTGGCCCGGCAGCTCGGGGTCGACCGCACGGTGATGGTCTACCTGGTGGACGACCTCGCCACGGCGGGCCTGGTCGAGCGGATCGCGGACCCCAAGGACCGCCGCAGCCGGCTGATCCGGGCCACGCCCGAGGGGCAGCGGCAGCTGGACGCGACCCAGACCGCGATCCAGGACGCCGAGGCGGCCGTCCTCGCGCCGCTCGCGCCCGCCGAACGCGAGCAGTTCCGCGCCATGCTGCGCACCCTGGCCTCGCACTACATCGCCACCGCCGGCGAGCCCGCCAATGTGTGCGAGGTCGTGGCGCAGCTCAACAAGTAACCCAGTCCGCCGAGTGCTTTTCTGCGAACAACGTATGCAGTAGTGTGTGATCACTGTCGACGAGAGAGGTGCTGCCGTGGCGATCCTGGGAACCCTGCTGAAGAACAAGCGGGCCGGCGAGACCAACCTGGCCTGGAACCTGCCCGCCCTGGCCGGGCCCGAGACGCTGACCCTGCGCAGCCCCGACTTCGAGCACGGCACCGCCCTGGCCGCGGTCCATGCGGGCAAGCGCGCCGGAGGCGAGAACCGCTCCCCCGCCCTGACCTGGAGCGGCGTGCCCGAGGGCACCGCCCAGCTGCTGCTGGTCGTCGAGGACGTCGACGCACCCACCAGCAGCCCCTTCGTGCACCTGGTCGCCCTGCTCGAACCCGGCCTGGACGCACTTCCCACCGGCGCGCTGGGCGGGGGAACACCGACCGAGGGAGTACGGGTCCTCCGCTCGGGCATGGGCCGCGGCTACCTCGGCCCCGAGCCGATCAAGGGACACGGCCCGCACCGCTATGTGTTCCAACTGTTCGCCCTGGAGACCGCCGTCACCGCAGCCGCAGGCGGTGCCGCCCTGGAGACCGCCAAGCCCCGGGCCGTGCTCGCCTCGGTGAGCGGACCGGTGTCGGCACGCGGCCGCCTCGACGGCTTCTACACCCGCTGAGGCCGCGACGGTGCCCGAGTCCTCGCCAAAGCCGCTGGCCCGCAAGCTCGGCATCGGGCCGGGGGACCTGGTCGCGCTGCTCGCGGCGCCCGGCGGCTTCGATGCCGTCCTGGGCGCCCTGCCCGAAGGCGCGACGACCCGCGGCTCGCTCGACGGGGGCGGCCCCTTCGATGTCGTGCTGTGCTTCACCACTCTCCGCGCCGAACTGGCCGAGGCCCTCCGCACGGTCCGGCCCGTGCTGACCCCGGCCGGCGGGCTCTGGATCGCCTGGCCCAAGCGCGCCTCGGGCATCCCCACCGAGGTCACCGACGACGTCGTGCGGGAGCTCGCGCTGCCGACAGGACTGGTCGACAACAAGGTGTGCGCCATCGACGCCACCTGGACCGCCCTGCGGCTGGTGGTCCGCCGCGAGCTGAGAGCGAACACGCAGTAGGCCAGGTGGACAGGGGCGACCCCCCGAGGACCACCGGCACCGGGTCCGGACGGATCCCGTCGAGCGGCCTGGCCACGGCGACCCGGTGGCCACCCGCCAGCACGCCCCGCCGGATGCCATCACCGGACACCCTGCCCCAGCGCGACCCGCGGGGACACCCTCAGGTCCGGCCCGACCGAACGCGGGGGATTCATCCGGACGCACCCACCCATTCGCCTTTCGTTCCGCCGACGGACACACGGGGGCGGGATGGTCACGTCGAGCGGTAAAGTTGGCTATACAACTTTGCACCCCCGTGCCAGGAAGGCCCGTACATGACCCGCCCCGCCTCTCTCCCCGCCCTGTGGTTGCGTGACAACTGCGGCTGCGTCGACTGCCGCGACCCGCGCAACGGCCAGAAGCTGTTCCAGATCACCGACCTGCCGGACGGCCTCGCCGTCGCGTCCGAGTCCCCCTCCCGGACGGACGGCGCGCCCGGCTGGGAGGTGGTCTGGCAGCCGGACGGCCATGTCTCCCGCTACACCGAGGCCTGGATCGCCTCGGCCCTCGCTGACGAACACCCGGCCTCCGGGGACCAGCGCATCGAGGACGCCAAGACGCTCTGGCGCGCATCGGACGTGTCCGACGCGCTGCCCTCCGCGTCCTGGGCCGACTACCAGCAGGACCCGGCCGCCCGGCTGCACCTGCTGGAGGCCGTCTCCCACCTCGGCTTCGCGATCCTGCGCGACGTACCGGTCCGCGACGGCCAGGTCACCGAGGTGGCCGAGACCTTCGGCTACGTCCGGGACACCAACTACGGGCGCATCTTCGAGGTCAGGGTCGAGGAGAACCCCAACAACCTCGCCTTCACCGGCGAGCGGATCACCCCGCACACCGACAACCCCTACCGCGACCCGGTCCCCACCCTGCAGCTGCTGCACTGCCTGGCGAACAGCACCGAGGGCGGCGACTCCGGCCTGGTGGACGGCTTCGAGGCGGCCGCGACCCTGCGCGAGACCGACCCGGTCGCCTTCGACGTGCTGACCCGGACGCCGGTGCCCTTCGCCTTCGCGGACAGCACCACCGAACTCAGCGCCCACCGCCCGCTGATCGGCACCGACCCGCGCGGCCGGATCCGCGAGATCCGCTTCAACAACCGCTCCATCGGCACGCTGCGCCTGCCCGGCAGTCAGATCGAGGCCTTCTACGCCGCCTACCGCACCTTCGCGGACCTGCTCTGCCGCCCCGGGCTGCAGCTCGACTTCCGGCTCGCCCCCGGCGACTGCCTGATCTTCGACAACACCCGGTTGCTGCACGCCCGCACCGCTTTCCTGAGCAGCGGCGGACGGCACCTCCAGGGCTGCTACGCGGACCTGGACGGCCTGTTCAGCACCATCGCCGTCCTGCGCCGCGAGGGAGAGACGATATGACACCCGATCAGATCACCGAGGTCCTGGACGCACTGGCCGGTCTCTTCGGCGACCAGGGCGGCGCCGAGTACTTCGGCGAGGAGGTGACCCAGGCCGAGCACATGCTGCAGGCCGGGGCCCTGGCCGAGCGCGACGGCGCGCCCGCACCGCTGGTGGCGGCGGCACTGCTGCACGACCTGGGGCACTTCCACGGCGAGACCACCGGACACGACCTCATGGCCGGCACCGACAACCGGCACAGCCACACCGGCGCCGACTGGCTGGCGCAGTGGTTCGGACCCGCCGTCACCGAACCGGTGCGGCTGCACGTCGCCGCCAAGCGCTACCTGTGCGCGGTCGAACCCGGCTACTTCGCCCTGCTGTCGCCTGCCTCCGTGCACACCCTCTCGGTGCAGGGCGGCCCGATGACACCCGCTCAGGCCGCCGAGTTCGCCGGGCACCCCTACGGCGCGGACGCCGTCCGACTCCGGCGCTGGGACGAGGCCGCCAAGGACCCGGAAGCCCCGACGCCGGGCTTCGACCACTTCCGCCCACTGCTCAGCTCACTGCTGAGCGACCTTCACTGACCTGCCCGGTGCCGTGAGAGCGCAGTTGAGGCAAGGGAGTTGTGGAAGGTGAAGGCCACGGTGCCGGGCAGGTAGCGGTCGTCGGACCACTCCACCGGCACCCCGGACGGATCGGTGGTGCGCCGCCGCTCCCGCAGCAGAGCGGTACCGACCGGGCAGCCCAGCAGCGCGGCGTCCTCCTCGTCCGCCGTCGCCAGGTCCACGGTGTGGTCGGCGTCCGCGAGCACCACTCCCTCGCGTTCCAGCAGTTCGCTGATCGAGACCGTGTCCACCGGCATCCGCGACACGATCGCGCCGGCCGCCGAGGAGTAGGCGGTGCGCTCCACCATCACCGGCCGCCCGGCGAGGGTCCGGGCCCGCAGCACCCAGTGCACCTGCGCCCCCTCGGCGAGTCGCAGTTGCGCGCTCTCCTCGGGCAGGGAGGGCCGCGACTCCTGCCGGACCACCCGCCCACCCGGCTCCTCGCCCAGCGAGCGGGCCCAGCGGGTGAAGCTCATCAGCTCCGCGAAGCTCTGCAGCGGAGGGTGCTCCAGCACCACCCTCCTGGTCCCGCGCCGGGAGGTGACCACGCCCTCGGCCCGCAGCACCTCCAGCGCGTGCCGCACCGTCCCCCGGGACACCCCGTGCCGCGTGGCGAGCTCCTCCTCGCTGGGCAGCCGTCCGCCCTCGCCGTAGGCGCCCTCGCGCACGGCCACGCGTACTTCCGCGGCCAGCTCCCTGTAACGCGCCGTCTTCACCACTGCTGTGTCTTCCCGTCCAACCGATCATGGGCCAATACCGGAATCTATCCGATCCCACGACCGAGACTGTGCCTCGCCGACCCTCAGGACTCCGGCGGCACCGGAGAGAGCACGGCGATCGCATCGATCTCCACCCGGAAGGCGGGGTGCACCAGCCCGGCGACCTGCACCAGCGAGCAGGCCGGGGGCCGCTCCAAGCTCAGGTGCTCGTCCCTGACCAGCCGGAACGCACCGAGGTCGGCGAGGTCGGTCAGATACACCGTCAGCTTGACGATGTCCTCCAGGCCCGCGCCCGCAGACGCCAGCGCGGCCCGCAGGTTCGCGAACACCTGCCGCAGCTGCGCCTCCGGGTCGTCCTCGCCCACGATCCGACCCTCGGCGTCCGCCGGCACCTGGCCGGAGACCGCGATCATCGTCCCGCTGAACGCGACCGCATGGCTGTAGCCGTTGACTGGCGGCATCCCCTCGGGACGCACGAAGTGCTCCATGTTCCCCCTCGATCCAGGAGCGATCATCGCAGGCCGGGCGGTCCCCGGCCAAGGCGCGTGCGCGGGGAGAGGTCGGCCTCAGTGCCCGGCCCCTCCCCCCGCACAGGGACCCGAGTGGTCGCAGTACGGCTGGTTCGCGCTGAGCGAGCAGCCGCACAGCACCGCCCGGGTCTCGTGCCGTGCGGCCCCCGTCGCACCGTGCACCAGCAGGTCTCCGCGCACCACCAGCCCGCCGTCCGCGGAGCGGGTGATCTCGGTGGGACGCGCGGGCTCCTCGACCGTGCCATCGGTGAGCCGGTACTGCAGGGCACCCGAGGGGCAGCGGCGGACCACCTCGGCCACCCGGTCGCCCGCCGCACCGTCAGGACGGATCCACGGGCGGGCGGCCGGGTCGAAGACCCCGGGGAGCCCCCGTGCGCACTCGGCGGCATGCAGGCAGCGAGCGGCCTCGAAACTGACCGTGACCTGCTTGCCCTCGTAGGACTTCGTACCCGGCTGCTGCTTGTCCGTCTTCTCCGACTTCTCCATCGCGGCGGCCCCTTCTCTCAGTCGGCGACCTTGCTGCGGTTCTGGTAGAGCAGGTCCGCGTACGCGGGGTGACGGGCGATCCAGCCCGCGTAGAACGGGCAGACCGCTAGCACCCGCACCCCCGCGGCGCGCGCCTCGTCCAGGGAGGCCTGCACCAGTGCGGACCCGACGCCCAGGCCTTCGTAGGAGGGATCCACCTCGGTGTGCACGAAGGCGATCAGCTCGGGTGTGCGGATGTACTGCGCGAACCCCGCCGTCGCGCCGTCGGCGCGGGCCACGTACCGGCTCTCGGCGGATGCGTCCTCGACCGTGATCGTCATCCTGCCACCCTAGGAACGCCGGACCGCCCCCGCCACCCGGGGGCGACACGCGGGAACGGCCCGCCGGAGAACCGGCGGGCCGTTCGCTGCACCGGGACAGGACGGTCAGCTGTTGCGGTGGCGGTTGGTGGTGAAGGGCTCAAGGATCTTGTCGAAGGCCCAGGTGCTCTGGGCGATGCCCGAGCAGGTGCCCGCGCCGGAGGTGCCGGGGCAGCCGCCGTTGTCGCGCTGCAGCGCCCAGATGGACAGGCTGCCGAGGCCGTGGCTCGCGGCCCATGCCTCGACATTGGTGGCGTCGGCCAGGGTCGTGGTCTCGGGCGCGCCGTAGTCGTCGATGCCGGGCATCAGGGTGAGCCCGATCTTGGCCCAGAGGTCGCCCGAGGACTTGTAGGGGTAGAGCGTGGCGAGTTGGGCGTGCAGGCCGGTCGCGGCGGTCTCCGCGTTGGTCCCCATCTCGTGGACGATGCCGTCGTAGTAGTCGAAGGTCATGGCGTTCACCACGGCGATCTCGGCGTGCTCCGCCACGGCGTTCTGCAGCAGCGCGACCCCGGTGGCGCCCAGGCCGTTCTCCGTGGACGGCAGGGTGTAGGAGAAGCTGACGTTGTGTCCGGTGTGCGCGCCCCACGCCTCGACCTCGGCGATGGCCTGGTTGCGGCGGGCGATCCCGGCGGTGTCGGTCAGCGCATTGGCCTCGACGTCCAGGTCGATTCTGGACGCGTGGTAGGTGGTGAAGACGTTCTCGTAGACCTTGGCGATGGCGCTGACGCTGGTGCAGCTGTCGGCGATGTCGGTGCTGGTGGTGTCTGCGCTGTAGCCGCCGAAGGAGGGGATGACGTTGCCGCCGGCCTGCTGGATGGCGGCGATCGAGCTGCCGTAGGTGGCCGAGGTGAGCGGCGTGGTGGTCGCGCCGTTCCAGTAGGCGGTGCAGGAGCCGGTCGCGGCGGTCTGGATGAACGCCATCGTCAGGTACTTGGCGCCGGACTCCGCGGCGAGGGTGGCCGGGTCGTCGCCGTTGTAGGACTCGAAGTACGGCGTGTACACATGGGCCGGGATGGGGTTCGCCCAGGCGTGCCCGTCCGCCGGAGCGCTCGCGGCGTTCGCCGCACCCGCACCGGCGGTCAGCAGCCCCGCCGAGGCGACGGCGGTCGCGACCAGTCCGGTCATCAGGGTGCGGGCAGTTCGGTTCGGTCGTCGCATCTGGGCTCCCAGGCAGGGGTGAAGAAGCAGTGGTAGAGACCTCTGTTTGAACGCGCTAATACTTGGACTAGACCATTCTGCTGTCAAGGTCTGCGGCCGACCGCACCGCGATCCCCACGATGCGTCACACTGCCTCGCGCCCTGCACCGTTCGCCTTGTCGTTCGATACTCCGCCGCCCGCCCCTACTTGTTGCCCCGTCAGGACGCGCGACATGAACGGATCTTGTCCACCACCGTGACACCTATGCGTAATCAGTCGGATACTTACCGTCATGACCGAGCGATTCGTTTCCCTTCCAGGCAGTGAGCGTTCCTCCGAACACAGAGGCCGGGTCTCCGGCCCCCTGGCCGACTCCACGCCGATCGAGGCCACTCTGGTACTGCGCCGCCGCGCCGAACTGCCGTACGTACTGGTCGAAGGCCCGGGCACGGTCTCGCGCGCCGAGTTGGCCGAGCGCTACGGCGCGGACCCCGCCGACGTCGAACTGGTCCGCACCGTCCTCTCCCGGCACGGGATCCGGGTGCCCCACGTCCACCACGGGTCGCGCCGGGTCGGAGTCGCGGGCACGGCAGGCGAATTGGGCGCCGTCTTCGGCACCCGGCTGTCCATGGCCCTCAGCCCCGACCCCACCAGCGGCGCACCGGTCGAGCACCGTGCGCGCGAGGGCGCGCTGCAGCTGCCCGCCGAGTTGGACGGCGTCGTGGTCGCCGTCCTGGGCCTGGACACCCGCCCGCAGGCCCGCGCCCATCTGCGGGTCGCACCGCGGCCGTCGGCGGCCGCCGCGCAGCCGACCTCCTACACGCCGCTGCAGCTCGGCGAGGTGTACCGGTTCCCGGCCGGGACGGACGGCAGCGGGCAGACGCTGGCGATCATCGAACTCGGCGGCGGCTTCTCCGCCACGGACCTCGACACCTACTTCGGCTCCCTGGGGGTGACCCCGCCCTCGACCACCGCGGTCTCCGTGGACGGCGGCGCCAATGTGGCGGGGAAGGACCCGCAGGGAGCGGACGGCGAGGTACTGCTCGACATCGAGGTCGCCGGGTCCCTGGCCCCGGGCGCCGCGCAGGTCGTCTACTTCTCCCCCAACACCGACCAGGGCTTCATCGACGCCGTCAGCACCGCGGTCCACGCCGAGCCCACCCCCACGGCGCTGAGCATCAGCTGGGGCGGCCCGGAGAACACCTGGACCGCCCAGGCCATGACCGCCTTCGACGCGGCGCTCGCCGACGCCGCCGCCCTCGGGGTGACCGTGTGCGTGGCCGCCGGGGACAACGGCAGCAGCGACGGCGCCTCCGGCAGTAAGCCGCACACCGACTTCCCCGCCTCCAGCCCGCATGCCCTGGCCTGCGGCGGCACCAGCCTGCAGGCCGATGCGGGCACCGGCACGGTGCAGAGCGAGACCGTCTGGAACGACGGGACGCAGGGCGGCGCCACCGGCGGCGGCGTCAGTGCCCAGTTCCCGCTCCCCTCCTGGCAGGCGACCGCCGGGGTGCCGAAGCACGGCCACAAGACCGGGCGGGGCGTGCCGGACGTGGCCGCGGACGCCGACCCGGAGACCGGCTACCAGGTCTATGTCGACGGCCAGGCCATGGTCATCGGCGGGACCAGCGCGGTCGCCCCGCTGTGGGCCGCCCTGACCTGCCGTCTGGCCCAGTCCCTGGGCCGCCCCCTCGGCCTGCTGCAGCCCCTGCTGTACGCGTCGGTCACACCGGGGCACACGGCACCCGGCTTCCGGGACATCACCTCCGGCAGCAACGGCGCCTACAGCGCCGGCCCCGGCTGGGACGCCTGCACCGGGCTGGGCAGCCCCGAGGGCACCGCCCTGCTCGCCGCCCTGCAGGCGGCCGGCAGCCAGTACCGTATTCCCGCACCTGCAACCCGGACCGAGGTCAAGCCCTAGCACCTGCACGATCATCCCGGGTTGCATCCCAGCAGATGCGGGTACCCCTTCCGCAGCCGCACGCCCTGGAGGGGGTACCCGCGATGAAGCTTCACGGCCACCTGGACCAACCGTCCGACCTGACGGTGGAGGAGCTGAGGCGGCTGCCCTCGGAAAGGGTGACGGCAGGGTTCAACTGCCGGACCAGCGGTGCGCGGCAGCACCTGTTCGAGGGGCCGCGGTTGTGGGACGTGCTGCGCGCCGCCGGGCCCCGCGTCGACCTCGACACCCGCAAGGCGCGGCTGCGCTATCTGCTGACCGTCAGCGGCGCGGACGGGCACTTCGCGCTGCTCTCCTGGGCCGAGATCGACCCCGACTTCGGTGGCCAGCAGATCCTGCTCGCCACCAGCATCGACGGCGTTCCGCTCGACGCGGACGGTCCGCAGCTGGTCGTCCCCGCCGACACCTGCGGAGCCCGCTATGTCAGCGGGATCACCGCGGTCTGGGTCGGCCCCCTGCACGAGTGGGCGACCGCGACCGCGACCGTGTGACCCGTGTGCGAGAGTTGTCGCATGCATCTTGTGCCGGCCGAGCGGGCCGACCAACCGACGATCGACGACCACCGGGCGTGCGAGGCCATCGCGGCCATCGGCGAACCCGAGCACGTGGCCACCTGGGCCGCGCGCTTCTCGCTCGTCGGCGATCCGCACCGGCTGGCGATGCTCCTCGGCATCCACTACGCGGGCCCGATCAGCGTCACCGATCTCGCCCTCGCCACCGGTATGAACCCCACCTCGGTCTCCCAGTCCCTGCGGCTGCTCAAGGCCTCGGGCGTGGTCACCGGCATCCGCGACGGCAGGGTCATCCGCTACCGGCTCGCCGACGAGTCCGTCGCCGAACTCCTGGCCCTGGCGGCGCCGGCGCGTCAGTAGCGGCGCCCCGGCGCTGCTCCCGCCGCTGCACGCAGCTGGTGACGCCGACGGCCGCGATACGCTCCAACTCCGCAGACCGAGGAGGACCAGCGATGCACACACACGAGCGGTGGACCAGGCTGCTCGCGATCCTCGGTGAGCAGGGCAGGATCACCGTGGCGGACGCCGCCACGCAGCTCGGCGTCTCGGCCGCCACCGTGCGCCGGGACCTGGAGGAGTTGTCCGAGCAGCAGATGCTGACCCGTACCCGGGGCGGGGCCGTCCTCAGCGCCGTGGCCTACGACCTGCCGCTGCGCTACAAGAGCGGGCGCCGGGCCGAGGAGAAGCAGCGCATCGCCCGCGCCGCGGCCGCGCTGGTCCCGGCGGGCGCGATCGTCGGGCTCAACGGCGGCACCACCACCTCGGAGGTGGCCCGCGAGCTGGCCACCCGCGCCGACCTGGCGCGCCGAGACCACGGGCCCGCGCTCACCATCGTCACCAATGCCATCAACATCGCCAATGAGCTCGCGGTGCGCCCGCATGTGAAGATCGTCGTCACCGGCGGCGTGGCCCGCCCCAACTCCTACGAGCTGACCGGCCCGCTCGCGACCGACGTGCTGCGGGGCATCGCGCTGGACTATGCGATCCTTGGCGTGGACTCGGTCGACGCGGAGTTCGGCGCGGCCACCCACGACGAGGGCGAGGCCAGCGCCAACCGCGCGATGGCCGACCGCGCGGGCACGGTCGTCCTGGTCGCCGACTCCAGCAAGTTCGGCCGCCGCGCCTTCGCCAGGGTCTGCACCATGGAAGAGGTCTCGGTCCTGGTCACCGACAAGGACGCGCCGCAGGCCGTGGTCGAGCAGCTGACCGCCCAGGGCGTGGACGTCCTCCGAGTCTGATCCGGCGAACGGCGCACGGTCACGCCACGTCCGAAGCCGCCTCCGTCACGCCGAGCAGGATCCGATCCGGATCCGGGGACGGGCCGTCGGCGTCCGGGGTCACCGACGGGCTGCGCAGGCCGCGCCAGGCGACGACGCCGCCGAGGATGAACAGCAGCCCGGCGCCGGTGAAGATCAGGTCGTAGGTCCCCATCCAGACGCCGAGCACGCGGTGGTGGAAGCCGCGCAGCACCGTGGAGGCCAGGTAGCCGGCCAGTGCCATGCCGATCAGGTCGGTGGCCTGGGTCAGTGGCTGGATCACACCGGCGACACGCCCCAGCAGTTCACGCGGTGTCGCCTCGACCAGGATCGGCGTGATCGCCACATTGAGGATGCTGATGGGCAGCGCCATCAGGATGAACAGGGTCGCGGCGACGGCGAACTCGGTCTGCCGGGCGTAGAGCAGCAGGAGCGCTCCGCACATCGCAAGGGTGTAGGTGAAGGCGCGGTTGACGCCGAGTCGGGCGGCCACGGTCGCGGACACCAGCGCGCCGATGAGGTCGCCGACGGCGGTGCAGGTGGCAAGCAGGCCGTAGAACTTGGTGTCGGTGTGCAGGTTGTTCTCGACGAAGAAGACGTTCAGGGTCGCGAGCAGGCCGCCGCCCAGATTGGCGATCAAGGCGCAGACCACCAGCACCCTGAGCACCTGGCTGCGCCACACCACCCGTATGCCCGCGGCGAGTTCACTGCGCATGCCGGGCCGCTCCGGCGTCGTCCCCGTCTCCTCCCCGGCCTTCGCCGCGCGGCGGTAGGGCACCAGCGCGACAAACAGGAAGGATCCGGCGAAGCTCGCCGCGTTCAGGGCCATCGCCCACTGCACCCCCGCGGTGAACAGCAGCGGGGCGGCCAGCGCCGGTCCGATCAGGCCCGCGATCGAGGAGCTGACGCCCGACAGGCTCGACGCCTTCGCCTGCGCCTCGGCGGGGACGAGGTCCGCGACGATGCTGAGCCTGGCGGGCTGGAAGAACCGGGACACGACGCTGCACAGGAACACGACCGTGTAGATCCAGACCAACCGGCCGACCATGGACACGGATCCGCCGGGCAGCAGCGCGAGCACCACGAGCGTGCCCACCAGCAGCCCCCGGAGGGCGTCGCTGACCAGCATGGTGCGCTTGGGGTTCCACCGGTCCACATAGACCCCGGCGAAGGGGCTCACCACCAGAACCGGAACAACTGCCGCGATCAGCACGCCGGAGCCTGCGACCGGGGCCCAACTCTGCCCCTTGGCCACCACCGTGGCTATCCACAGCAGCACGGTCGTGTCGAAGACGAAGTCGCCGAGCTGGGATATCTGGCCGCCACACCACAGCCTGGCGTAGGCGCGGTTGATCAGCAGTCGTTCGATCATGCGCAGAGTATGGCGGCTGCCCTGTCATCTGACGAGCCAATAAATCGGTTGCGCCCACGGCTTCGCCGGGGGTTCATCCCCGCGGCGTGGACGGTGTCCGCACCACGGACCCGCAGGCGACACCGCATCCCTCAAATCAATCGCGAACCACGTGTGGCATGAATCACTTCTCTTCGATTGACATGTTCCCGACACCCCCCTTGCCAGTGGTGACACAACCCTCGTACGTTCCCCGACAGGTAGCGCTACCCGCTCGTCCGCGACCCGATGCCGACCCCGGCCCACGAGGCCGGAGCCGCGTCATGGCCGCGCACCCGACACCCCGGACTGGCCACAGAGGAGACCCATGTCCCCGTTCCGCCGCTCCCTGCGCCTCACCTCCATCGCGGCGCTCGCCGTCGCCCCCCTCACCGCCATGGCCCTTCCCGCGATGGCCGCCGCCCCGGCCGTCGCCCCGATGGTGCAGGCGCCGATGCACCTGGTGTCCGGCCACGGCGGCACCGCGCCGTTCTTCATCAGCCACGGCGGCGGGATCAAGCACACCACCGTCACCAGCACCAACTGGTCCGGCTACGCCGCGAACGGCTCGACCTACACCAGCGTGTCGACCACCTTCAAGCAGCCGTCGGTCAACTGCTCCGCGGGCGACGGCTACTCCAGCTTCTGGGTGGGCCTGGACGGATACAGCTCCGACTCCGTCGAGCAGACCGGCACCGAGGCCGACTGCTCCGGCGGCCAGGCGACCTACTCGGCCTGGTACGAGATGTACCCCGCCTACCCCGTGACCTACAACAACACCGTCCGGCCCGGTGACACCATCACCGAGACGGTGAGCGAGGCGTCCAACAGCTACACCCTCACCATCAAGGACTCCACCGAGGGCTGGACCAAGACCACCACCAAGCGGGAGAGCGGTCTGGCCCGCTCCTCCGCCGAGGTCGTGGCCGAGGCCCCCTACGACGGCGGCGTGCTGCCGCTGTCCGACTTCGGCACCGTCAACTTCACGGGCTCGACCGTGAACGGCTCCTCGCTGAGCGCCTCCAACCCGACCGGCATGGACATGGCCACCTCCTCGGGCACGCCCGAAGCCACCGTCGGGCCGCTGTCCGGCGGCGCGTTCTCGATCACCTGGAACAGCCTGTAGTCCCCAGCAGTCCCTGTAGTCCCAGTAGTCATCGGTCCGGCTTCGGCGGGCCGGCGGGCAGTCGCGAATCCCAGCGACTGCCCGCATCCTTCTGCGGTGCCATTCGCTCCTCCACCCGTGCGACGACGAATCGCGTCCACGTCATTGCTAACGTTATTGAGTGATTAGGAACCTGTCGTGAGCGCGACGCTGCTCGCACTCGACCCGACCAGCGGATCATCACTGCTCGCGGCATTCGGGGCGCTCGCCGTCCTGGTCGTGACATTCGCCGAGGCAGGGCTGCTGGTGGTCGGCTTCTTCGTGCCCGGCGACACCCTGCTCTTCCCGGCCGGGGTGTTCTGCGCAGCCGGGGCCAGGGGCGGCGGACCGCACCTGGCACTCTGGCAGGTGCTGCTGGCCGCGGCGGCGGGCTCCATCATCGGCACGCAGTTCAGCTTCTACCTCGGTCGGCTCGGCGGCAGGCCGGCCCTGGAACGCAGGGGCAGCCGCCGCCTGAAGGCCGTCCTGGACCGGGGCGAGGACCTGCTCGCCCGCTACGGCCACCGCAAGGCGATCGTCATCGGCCGCTTCGTGCCCATGGTGCGCAGCGTGCTCGGCCCGGTGGCGGGCATGCTGGACGTCCCGGTGCGGACCTTCACCCTGTGGCAGGTGATCGGCGGCCTGGCCTGGACCCAGAGCATGGTGCTGCTGGGCTTCTGGCTGGGCGCGGCGGTGCCCGGCGTCGAGAACTACCTGCTGCCGCTGGTCGCCGTCGTGGTGGTGGTCTCGATGATCCCCGCCCTGCTGCAGCGCCGCCACAGCCGCCGCTGACCCGCCCCCACCAGGGCTCTCAGCCGCCGTCCGGGCCGCCCAGCACGCGCGAGACCAGCGCCCGCGCCTCCTCCTGGACCAGCGCCAGGTGGTCCGCGCCGTGGAAGCTCTCCGCGTAGATCTTGTAGACGTCCTCCGTCCCGGACGGCCTAGCGGCGAACCAGGCGTTCTCGGTGCAGACCTTCAGCCCGCCGATGGCCGCCCCGTTGCCGGGGGCCCGGGTCAGCACGGCGGTCACCGGCTCCCCCGCCAGTTCGCCGGCCGGCACCTGCTCCGGCGAGAGCCCCGCCAGCAGGGCCTTCTGCTCGCGGCTCGCCGGGGCGTCCACCCGGGCGTAGGCGGGAGCGCCGAACCGGCCGGTCAGCGCGGCGTAGTGCTCGGAGGGCGTGCTGTCGGTCACCGCGATGATCTCGGCGGCCAGCAGCGCCAGCAGGATGCCGTCCTTGTCGGTGGTCCACACGCTGCCGTCCCGGCGCAGGAAGGACGCCCCGGCGGACTCCTCACCGCCGAAGGCCAGCGCGCCCGAGCCCAGCCCCTCCACGAACCACTTGAAACCGACCGGCACCTCCACGAGCTCGCGCCCCAGGTCGGCGGCGACGCGGTCGATCATCGAGGAGGAGACCAGGGTCTTGCCGATCCCCGCGGACAGCGGCCAGCCCCCGCGGTGGCCGTAGAGGTAGGAGATGGCGACCGCGAGGTAGTGGTTGGGGTTCATCAGGCCCGCGTCGGGGGTGACGATGCCGTGCCGGTCGGCGTCGGCGTCATTGCCGGTGGCCACCTGGTAGGCGGCGCGCTGCTCGATCAGCGAGGCCATGGCATACGGGGAGGAGCAGTCCATCCGGATCTTGCCGTCCCAGTCCAGCGTCATGAACCGCCAGGTGGGGTCGGCCACCGGATTCACCACGGTGAGGTCGAGCCGGTGCTGCTCGGCGATCCGGCCCCAGTACCGGACCGACGCGCCCCCGAGCGGGTCCGCGCCGATCCGCACCCCCGCCGTGCGCACCGCGTCCAGGTCCAGGACGTGCGGGAGGTCCGCCGTGTAGGAGCCCAGGAAGTCGAACCGGTGGGTGGTGTCGGCGGCGAGGGCCCTGGCGTAGGGGATCCGCCTGACCTCGCCCAGGCCCTTGGCGATCAGCTCATTGGCCCGGTCCTGGATCCAGGAGGTCGCCTCCGACCCGGCGGGGCCGCCGTGCGGGGGGTTGTACTTGAAGCCGCCGTCACCCGGCGGATTGTGCGAGGGGGTCACCACGATGCCGTCCGCGAGCCCCTGCGCCCCGGTGCGCCCCCGGTTGCGGGCGAGGATCGCATGCGAGACGACCGGCGTCGGCGTCCAGCCGTCCTCAGCGTCGATCAGCACGGTCACGCCGTTGGCGGCCAGTACCTCCAGTGCCGTGGCCCTGGCCGGCTCCGACAGCGCATGGGTGTCGATGCCCAGGAACAGCGGCCCCGTGGTGCCCTGGGCCGCGCGGTAGTCGCAGATCGCCTGACTGGTGGCGGCGATATGGGCCTCGTTGAAGGCCGTGGCGAAGGCGGAACCACGATGCCCCGAGGTGCCGAAGGCCACCCGCTGCCCGGGATCGGAGGGGTCGGGAACGAGGGTGTAATACGCCGTCACCAGCCGTGCCACATCGACCAGATCGTCCGGTCGCGCCGGCTGCCCGGCCCGCTCGTGAACCATCGTCACTCCTCCGTCGCTCCGCTACGGCCCGTCACCCCATGCTAGGGCTTGTCCGACCCTTCCCGCCGGGCCCCGGACGCCAGGGCGACGCGAGGGCGGCGGGCATCCCGGCGGAACAGCGAACTCCTTCGGCGCAATCGACCACGACACAGGTGATATTTCCGCCTTAGCCTGCTGACAGCATCTCTATGCCGTTATGTCGGCCTGTCACCACCATCGAGGAACGGATACATGACGGAGACCGACAGACGAACGCACCCCGCCGTCACCCCCGCAACCGCCCCGATCCCTACTGCGGCCTGGTTGAACCTGGCGCTCGCCACCGTGGGCATCGCCGTCAACTTCTGGGCCTGGGGCCTGATCAGCCCGCTGGGGCCGACCGAGAAGGAGAAACTGGGGCTCAGCTCGTTCCAGCAGTCCTTCCTGGTCGCGGTTCCGGTGCTGGTGGGATCGCTGGGCCGGATCCCGGTGGGCGCACTGACCGACAAGTACGGCGCCCGGCTGATGGTGCCCGCGCTCAGCTTCGCCACCATCCTGCCGGTGCTGGCGCTCAGCGTGACCCACAGCTACTGGCTGCTGGTCGTGGTCGGGCTCTTCCTCGGCATCGGCGGCAGCTTCTTCGCGGCCGGCGTCCCCTATGTCAACTCCTGGTTCCCGCCGGAGCGCCGGGGCATGGCCATCGGCATCTTCGGGATCGGCACCGGCGGCACCGCCATCGCCTCCTTCTTCACGCCCCGCTTCCTGAGCTGGTACGACAACACCAACACCATGTTCTACCTGGTCGCCGCCGTGCTCGCGGTGTACGGGGTGATCTCGCTGCTGCTGACCCGGGACGCCCCGGGCCGACAGGTACCGGAGCAGCTCTTCGGCAGGCGCTTCGGCGAGGCGCTCAGACATCCGGCCACGCTGCCGATGTCCCTGCTCTACGCGGTGTCCTTCGGCGCCTTCGTCGCGATGGGCGTCTACCTGCCCACCTACCTCAAAGAGGCGTACCACCTCAGCCAGAACGGCTCGTCCACCAGGGCCGCGGGCTTCACCCTGGTCGCGGTGCTGTTCCGACCGCTCGGCGGCACCCTCTCCGACCGCTTCGGACCGGCGAGGATCCTGGTCGTCTCCTATGCGACGCTGGGCGCCATGGCGGTGTGGCAGGCGTTCCTGCCCGCGCTCAACCCCTGGTCCACCACGGCCTTCCTGGTGATGGCCGCCAGTGTCGGCCTCGGCTGCGGCGCGGTCTTCGCCCTGGTCGCGATCGTGACGCCGAAGGCGAAGGTGGGCACCGTCACCGGCCTGGTCGGCGCTGCGGGCGGCCTCGGCGGCTACTTCCCGCCGCTGGTGATGGGCGCCGTCTACGGCATCACCAAATCCTTCGCCATCGGCCTGATGCTGCTCTCCGACGCCGCGTTCGCCGCGCTCGTGTACTGCGCGGCCCGGCTGATCGGCCGCGACCGCAGGGACAGCCCCAACGCGTTCGGGGGCTGAACGCGGGAGTGCCCCGGCCAAAGAGCGGCCGGGGCACTCCCTTATATGGATGGATGTCAGTACTGCTGATCCGTCAGACCTAGAAGGCGCCCAGGCCGTTCGGGGTGCCCAGACCGGTCGGGCCGTCGTAGCCGACCTCGGCGGTGCAGAGGTACGCGGGCGAGCAGGTGGAGGTGGAGCCCGTGGTCACGTCGTTGAGCGAGGACGTGTGCGCGTACAGGCCGGAGGCCGGGTAGCTCAGCGTCGGGGTGCCGGCGTCGGCGTAGACCGAGGCGATGATCGGCGAGGCGACGCTGGTGCCGCCGAAGACCTCCCAGCCCGGGTCGCCGCCGTAGTTGTCGTAGACCGCGACACCGGTGGCGGGGTCGGCCACGGCGGAGACGTCGGAGACGGTCCGCTTGGAGCAGCCGGTGTCCTTCTGCCAGGTGGGCTTGGCGTCGTAGGCGGAGCAGCCGGAGCCGGTGCCCTCGGTGCTGCTGGTCGACCAGACGCTCTCGGTCCAGCCGCGGGCGTTGGACGCGGTGCTGAGCGAGGTGCCGCCGACCGCGGTGACGTACTGCGACGCCGCCGGGTACTCGACGCCGTAGCCGTCGTCACCGGCGCTGACCGTGATGGCCACGCCCGGGTGGTTGTAGTAGGAGGAGTCGTACGACGGGTCGGAGCTGGACTCGGAGCCGCCGTAGCTGTTGGAGACGAACTTCGCGCCCAGCTTGACGGCCTCGTTGACCGCGGTGCCGAGGTTGGCCGTGGTCGCGGACTTGGCCTCGACCAGGATGATGTGGGCCTCGGGGGCTATCGCGGAGACCATGTCGATGTCCAGGGACTCCTCCTCGGCCCAGCCCGCGTTGGCGCTCGGCAGGGTGGAGGAACCGGTCTGGCTGACCTGCTTGAAGCAGCCGCTGGCGGTGGTGCAGGCCGGCAGGCCGTACTGCGACCGGTAGGTGGCCAGGTCGGTGGCCGCGTTGGGGTCGTTGTAGGCGTCGATGATGGCGACGGTCTGGCCCGAGCCGCCGTTGGCCGGGATGTTGTACGCGCTCAGCAGGCTGCTGGGGCCGTAGCCGGAGGGGGTGGCGTTGGCCGTCACGCCGAGGGCGTGCACGTGCTCGGCGGTGGGGCTGGTGACACGCAGTGCGTTGCAGGCCATCTCACCGGCCGTGCGGACCACGGCACAGGAGCGGACCCAGGAGGTCCCGCTGTGCGAGGCCGGGGTGGCCGCGCCCGCCGGGGCGGCGGCGAGGAGGCCGCTGACGGCCAGGGCGGCGGTGCCGATCAGGGGGAAGACGATACGGCCGCGGGACATGACGATCGAGTTGGTACGCAACGAACTGCCTCCAGAAGTGGGGTGTACCGGGGGGCGTGCGAGGTACTTTCCGCGCGAAGGTGGGTGGTCCCTGCGCGGGGAGTACGCAGGAGGTACCGGTTGTCTCCCCGTTCCGGGGTGGCAACTTGGCCTGAACCATAGTGAGGTGACCAGACCCCGACAAGACCCAAGAGGAAGCTGATCGTCTGCTTGGTATGCGCACCGCCGGAGCGACAAAAGCCGCAGGTCAACCAACATGCCTGCTTGACGCGCGTTGAGAACTGCCGTCAGGTGGGGGTGAATTCTCGAAGAAATTTGTGCGGCGTGGCGGCAGCGCGGCAGCGCCGTGAACAGGACGAACCGGGTGATGATGTTCGAATGCGACTCGACCACGTCTCCTACGCGGTGGCACGGGACGGCTTCGTCTCCACCGTCCAACGGCTCGGCTCCGCGCTCGGCGCGGCCTTCACGGACGGCGGTGTACACCCACGGTTCGGCACCCGGAACTTCGTGCTCCCCCTCGCCGGGGGCACCTACGTCGAAGTGGTCACCACCCTCGACCACCCCGCCGCCGACCGCGCGCCGTTCGGCCGCGCCGTCGCCCAGCGGGCCGAGGAGGGCGGCGGCTGGCTCGGCTGGGTGGTGGCGGTGGACGACATCGCCCCGATCGAGGCCCGCCTCGGCCGCCCCGCGGACGAGGGCCACCGGGTCCGCCCCGACGGCTTCGACCTCCGCTGGAAGCAGCTAGGCCTGCGCGAGCTGATGGAGGACCCGCAACTGCCCTACTTCCTCCAGTGGACGGTGGAGCCGAGCGAGATCCCCTCGGCCGACCCGCGCACCACCAGCCGGATCCAGGGACTGACCATCGCCGGCGACTCCAAGGTCATCACGGACTTCCTCGGCAGCCCCGCCGACCACCCCCTCGACCAGACCGACGTCACCTGGGTCGACGAGGAGGACTCCGGCCTGGTCTCCGTCCAGTTCGCCACCGCCCGCGGCCCGGTGACGATCTGACAGATCGCGGCAATTGACGAGTCGCGCGGCGACGACTGACAGTGTCAGACCTTTTTCAGCGCCTGCTGGTCGTGGAGTCCTGTGCGTGCGGCGTCACCGATGATCCGGGGATCGAGGTGGCCGTCGACGGCGATCTCGGCACCCAGCTCGACGTACTCCTGTCCGCGGTAGTCCCGGTGGCGCCCGAGCTCCTCCCCGGAAGCTCGGGTCCAGGACCAGTGCCTCGACATCGCGGTCCAGGACGAGTGGCCCGTGAACCTGTGCCTCGATGTCGTCGTCAAGTGCATCCTGGTCGTCGGCCTCAGCCGGCTCGATGAGGGACATACCGGCCGCGACGCCGAACGCCGACGGTTCGAAGACACTGTCCGGGTAGCAGAACGTGGCTCGCTGGAGGGTTTCGGCAGCCGACCGAAAGTGCGCGGAGCCGAACCGGGGCGCTCCGCCGAGCGGCTTGCGCCGGAAGTCCAGCGCGCCGTAGACGGGTCGCTCATGCGCAGGCGCATCGTCATACGCGCCCCCGAAGATCCGACTCTCCCAGCGCCACCGGTCACCACCAGGATGGACTGTCAGGCCGCCGTTGCTTGTGCCGGTGACGAACTGCGAGCGGGTAAGCGCTTGTATCGACGGCAACTTGAACCTGCCCTCAATTTGTGGCTAAAGTTGAGAGCAGGTTCAAGTTATCTGCTGCGACCGTCCCACCGCCTGCGGCGGGAGGGTACGCACGCCCTCTCCCCCTTTTCGGAGTTGCACCATGGCGACACTGCTGCACATCGACTCGTCCGCGTTCGCGGGCCAGGCGTCCACCTCTCGGGCCGTCACCGAGGCCTTCCGCCGTGCGTGGCTGGAGGAGCACCCGGGTGGCGAGGTGATCTACCGGGACCTGGCCGCCGAGCCGGTCCCGCACATCACCGCGGACGCCCACACCGCCGGGTCGCTCGACCCGGCGGAGCACACCGAGGAGCAGGCTCGGGCCTTCGCCGAGCGCCTGGCCCTGATAGCGGAGCTGGAGGCGGCCGACGCGGTGGTCATCGGCGCGCCGATGTACAACTTCTCGGTGCCCTCCAGC
>Ga0302314_10001134_pt1 | contig 49650 bp, 46 predicted proteins | sample III_Palsa_N2_3_FD_200533 | JGI IMG/M metagenome (GOLD analysis project Ga0302314, IMG submission 200533) | Peat permafrost microbial communities from Stordalen Mire near Abisko, Sweden - III_Palsa_N2_3 | ecosystem: Environmental > Terrestrial > Soil > Palsa > Peat permafrost | place: Sweden... | reverse complement strand
CCTGCGCGGCGCGCTCTGGCCCGCCGGGGTCACCGAGGACGTCGCCGCCGCCTTCGTCGTCCGGCTGCGCGAATGGCTCGGGCGCGACGCCCGGGGCCAGTGGCGGCTCACCGGCGACGGCGAGGACACGGACGGACGGCTGCGGCTGGACGCGGGCATCCAGTCCGACTGGGACCTGTTCCGCTCGCTGCGCGAGGTCGCCCTGTACGGCACCGAGGACGCCTTCGACCCGGGCGCCAAGGAGCGGACCCTGGCCGATGCCCTGCTGCTGGTGCGCGGCCCGTTCCTGGCCGACCGTCCGGCCGGCCGCTACACCTGGCTGCGCCACGAGCTGATCGAGGCCCAGGTGCCCTCGCTGGTCGCGGACACCGCCCTGGCCCTGGCCGCGCTGCGCTCCGCGCGCGGCGACTCCGCCGGTGCGGCCGAGGCCGTCGAACAGGGAATGCTCTGCGCCCCGTACGACGAGCGGCTGATGCGGGAGCGGCTCCGCGCGGTCCACGCCTCCGGCGACCAGGACCGCTTCACCGCCCTGCTGGACGAACTCCTCACCCGCGCCGAGTCCACCCCGGGCGGGCGCGGCCTCCCCGCCCGCACCCAGGCCCTGCTGGACGAACTCCACCCGTCCTGGCGCGTCCGGATCGCGGTCTGACACCGGTCTGGACACAGGTTCCGCCCCGTCGGTCGTCCGGCGGGGCGGAACCCGTTCAGCGTGCGGTCGTGCGGGTCAGGGGCAGGGCTGCCCGCTGAGGCCGTTCGCCACAGCTTTCGCGTACTGGGCGGCCGAGTTGTCCGTTTCGAGGACGCCGCCGGAGTTCCAGACGAACGCGCCGGAGAGCTTCAGCTGCTGGTACTTCTGGAGCGTGGTGCAGATGCCCGACGGCCCGCCGTTCTCGTCCGTCGCGAAGCCCGGCACGATGAAGGCCGCGTAGTCGGTGACACCGATCGGCTCGGGCGAGTTCCGCAGCAGCTCGATCCAGTCACCGGGGTCGTTGCTGCTGCCACCCGCGTAGCACTGCAGGTTCCACCAGCTGACCAGCTGGCGTCCATGGCGGGCGTAGACGAGCTGCAACCGGGCCAGCCAGGTGTCCGGGTCGGTGTACGGGCAGAAGGTGATGATGTGGCTCCGGCCCACCGGCGCCAGCAGCTCGGCCATCACGGCGATGGTGTCGTCGGAGACGGTCTCCTCGCAGTCGAAGTCGAATCCGTCGAGACCCAGCCAGTCCGCGACCGCGGTGAAGTTCCGCAGCAGCTCGGCCCGGCCCTCGTCGTCGGCGAGCAACTGCTGGATATGGGTCCAGTCGGCGGCAGCGGCCGAGCCGATCGAGAACAGGACGGTGTTGAGGGCCCCTTCCCGCAACCGGGCCAGCAGCTGCGGCAGCGAGGGCAGTTGCTCGTCCAGGTACGGGTAGACGATCCGGCCGGCGATGGCCAGCGGATTGCGACCCCAGTAGAGCTCGCCGTGCGGGTACACATGCAGGCTGAACAGCATCAGGGTGGTGAACCCCGACTCCGCGAGCTGGTTCGCCTGCCTGACGTTCAGGCGGTTGTCGTTCGAGTTGAACAGACCCTGCCCGTACAGGGCGATCTTGTACTGCTGCGCGTTCATACGCGGCCTCCATGGTGGGGAACATGAAGCCACCCCGAAGGCGTCGGGGCGGGGTGTGGGAGTTCCGCCACCGTTCCGGTGCGGCCGGGCAGCGGGGACGTGCTGCTGCGGCCGCCCGCAGGCGCTGTGGCGAAACGCCGGGACCACCCCACAGTCCGCGATCGGCCACACCCGCGCACGACGGACAGGCCGACCGGGTGACCGCCCCTGCTCCAGCCCTCCGGCCGCGTAGCCGGGCTACATCGACGGCTGCGCCGCCGGGCCGCGTCGCCGGGCTACGTCGACGGGCGCAGGCCGTCGAGCGCGGCCCGGAGAATCGGCTCGGTGTAACCGGCCCCGCCATGGATCGTGGCGATGGCGATCACCATGTCGAGGATCTGCTCCAGGGTGAGGTCGTCACGGACCTCACCGCCACGCTGTGCGGCGACCAGCAGCGGCCGCCCGGCGGCGAGCACCCGCGCGCGGTTCTCGCCGAACACCGGGTTGCTGCCGTCCGAGTCGGCCAGCAGCTCGGAGGCGATGTGGCGCTTGCCGGTCGAGAAGCCGAAGAACCGATGCAGCCAGGTCATGAGCACCGCTCCCGGCGTCCCGCCCGCGGCGGTGTCGGCGGCCTCGCAGATGCCGTTGACCTCGCCGACGTAGAGGGCCTCCAGCAGCTCCCGGCGGCCGGGGAAATTGCGGTAGAGGGTCGCCATGCCGACCCCGGCGCGCCGGGATATCTCGGCCATCGACACCTGGGCGCCGGGCTCGGCGAACGCGGCGCGGGCGGCCGCGAGGATCCGGTCGCGGTTGCGCTCGGCGTCGGCACGCCGCGACGGTGAGGGCAACTGGTCCAAGGTCATCGCTTCCTAAGTGGACAGGCTCTCCGCTATGTTTGACGGACAGGCTGTCCGTTTCTGCGCGGACCCTGATTGTACCCATCTGCCGCGGCCCGTCCGCGGCGATCCGAGGAGCACCCCATGGACTACCGACCCCTTGGACGCACCGGCGTCTCCGTCAGCCGGTTGTGCCTGGGCGCCATGATGCTCGGCGCCTTCGGCAACACCGATCACGACGACTCCGTCGCCATCGTCCACCGCGCTCTCGACGCCGGGATCAACTTCATCGACACCGCCGACGCCTACTCCGCCGGGGAGTCCGAGCTGATCGTGGGCAAGGCGCTGGCCGGCGGCCGACGCGACAACGTCGTCCTCGCCACCAAGGCCGGACTGCCGTTCGACGAGAACCCGAACCACCGCGGCATGTCGCGGCGCTGGATCACCGAGGCGGTCGAGGCCTCGCTGCGCCGGCTGGGGACCGACTGGATCGACCTCTACCAGATCCACCGCCTCGACCCGGCCACCGACATCGACGAGACCCTGGGCGTCCTGTCCGACCTGGTCCACGCCGGAAAGATCCGCTCCTTCGGCGCCTCGAACGTCGCCGGCTCCGGGATCGTCGAGGCGCAGTGGACCTCCGAACGCCGTGGCCGCGAACGGTTCCGCACCGAGCAGCCCCCGTACTCGCTGCTGACCCGCGCCATCGAGTACGACGTGCTGCCGACCTGCCTGCGCCACGGGATGGGTGTGCTGACCTACAGCCCGCTGGCCGGCGGCTGGCTCTCCGGCCGCTACCGCAAGGGCCAGGAGATCGCCGGTCCGGGCTCGACGGCCCGGCTGCAGCGCTTCCCCGCCACCTACGACGCCACCTCCCAGGCGAACGCGGCCAAGCTCGACGCGGCCGACGCCCTGGGAGCACTCGCCGACGAGGCCGGGCTCACCCTCGTCCAACTGGCGCTCGCCTTCGTCACCCGCCACCCGGCCGTCACCTCGGCCATCGTCGGCCCGCGCACCATGGAACACCTGGATGCCTACCTGGCGGCCGACGGCATCGACCTGTCCGACGACCTGCTCGACCGCATCGACGAGATCGTCCCGCCCGGCGCCACGGTCAACATCACCGACAACATGTGGCACACCAGCACCTCGGCCCTCACCCCCGCCACCCGCCGCCGCTGACGGCTGCCGCCGGACGGTCGCCCAACTGGGCGGCCACCTGCGGATATTCGGGCTGAATCCCCCCTCTTCGATCCATACCGCCGACCATGAACCGATTCTCACTACCTGCTTGACACTGGTCGGCCCTAGCATCATCGGCATCAGCAGAACCACTTGATTCAGAGGCCGACGCGGACCGTACGTCCCCGGCCTCGGGGGAAACACCCATATGCCACGCAAGCACTCCCTTGCCGCTGCGGCAGCGCTCGCGCTGCTCGCGGGCGGCCTGAGCATCACCTCCGCCCGAGCCGACACCTCGCCGGGCACCGACCTGTACGTCAACGGCGGTTCCGCGCAGTGCAGCAACACGGGGCCCGGTACACAGGCCGAACCCTTCTGCAGCATCCAGCCGGCCGCGGACGCGGCCGTCGCCGGACAGACCGTGCACATCGAGGGGACCAGCAACGGCTACGCGCCGTTCACCATCGGCCACTCCGGTACGGCGGGCCACCCGATCACCTTCGAGGGCGACCCGGCCTCCGGGCCGCCGCCTGCTGCCACCCTGGTCCCGGTCACCGGGGAGAGCGGCCCGGCAATCACCGTCTCCGGCGCGAGTGATGTCGACCTCACCAACCTCTCCATCGAGAACCGTTCGAACAACGGGCCGGCGCTGGACATCGCGGGTGGTCACGACATCACCGTCACGAACGGAGCGGTCGACAGCTCGCCGCCGTCCTCGAGCACCACCACGGACGACATCGACATCGACGGCACCTCCTCGGACGTGACGATCACCCGGTCCAGTCTGTTCCTGAGCTCCGGGTGGGGCCTCAACGTCCAGCCGGGCGCCACCGGCATCGCGGCCACAGCCGACGTCCTCCGCAACATCGGCGTCACCGACCTGGGCGGCATCCGTGCCGACGGCGTCAACGGCATCACCGTCACCAACGACACGATCACCGCCTACTGCGGCTCCGCCGTCGAGCTCACCGGCGGCAGCCAGGGCAGCATCGAGAACACGGTCGCGGTCAACACCGGGGCCCGCTCGACTGCCCTCGGCTTCTGCGACGGGGACGGGCCCAGTGCCGAGATCAACGTCTCCGCGGACTCAGCCGCCACGGTCACCAGCGACTACAACGCGCTGGGAGCGGGCTACTCCGGCAGCGACTACCTGTGGGGCGGAACGCCGTACACCACCCCCCAGGCCTTCACCACGCCCACCGGGCAGGGTGCGCACGACCTCGGCGGGATCACCAACTCCGAGGCCACGGCGAACCCGGAGAACTCCCCGCTCATCGACTCGGCCAACGCCGACGCGCCACTGGTCCCGGCCCTGGACTACAACGGCCACCCCCGGGTCGACGACCCGCTGGTGGCCAACACCGGCACCGGGGACGGCTATGTCGACCGGGGTGCGATCGAGCGGCAGAACCCGCTGCAACTCGGCACCGTGAAGCTCAGCCCCACCGAGGGCCCGGCACCGTTGCCGGTCGTCGCGTCGGTGACAGCCAACAACCCCTGGGACACCCAAGGGGTGCTCTACAGCTTCGACTTCGGGGACGGCACCGGGGCGACCACACCGTCCTCCGAGCCGACCGCGAACCACACCTACACCGCCACCGGCAGCTACAGCGTGACGGTCACGGCGACCCTGCCCGACGGCACCGTCCGCACCGAGCACACCGGCATCCAGGTGAACGCCCCGGGGCCGCTGACGCCGGTCATCGACGACAACATCACCGACGAGCAGCCCGACTCGGTGACCCTGTGGTTCCCGTCGACCAGTCCGTGGGCGATCACCAACAACGTGGTCGACTTCGGTGACAAGTCGGGCACCCAGCAGACCCCCGGCGTCGGCGGCCAACTCGCCCACACCTACCAGGCTCCCGGCACCTACACGGTCACCGACACCGTCACCGACGCGGGCGGCCGCACCGCCACCACCAGCAAGCAGGTCACCGTCGGCCTCGCCTTCGTCGGGATCACCCCGGTCCGGGTGCTGGACACCCGCTACGGCACCGGCGCGCCAAGGAAGCCCGTGGGCCCGGGCTCGGTGACCCGCGTCAAGATCGAAGGCGTTGACGGGATTCCGCAGACCGGAGTGTCCGCGGTCACCCTCAACCTGACCGACACCCACGCCACCGCCTCCAGCTGGGTCACCGCCTACGCCGACGGCAGCGCCCGGCCCGGCACGTCCGCCCTCAACTTCGGTCCCGGGCAGACCAATCCCAACCTGGTCACCGTCCCTGTCGCGGCCGACGGCTCCATCGACCTGTGGAACGCCAACGGCAGCACCGACCTCTTCGCCGACGTCCAGGGCTACTACACCAACCAGCAACTCCCCAGCGCCACCCAGACCAACTTCAGCTCCACCACCCCGACCCGCGTGCTGGACACCCGCTACGGCACCGGAGCGCCCGAGAAGCCCGTCGGACCCGGTGGCACCCTGACGCTGACCCTGCCGCCCGCCGCCGGCATCGATCAGGACGTCGTCCTGAACGTCACCGAGACCGGCGCCACCAGCGGCGGCTACATCACCGTCTACCCCGGCACCGGCGCCCGCCCGACCGCCTCCAACCTCAACTTCGGCCCCGGACAGACCACGTCCAACCTCGTCGTGGTCCCCCTGGCCGCCAGCGGCACCAAGACCGTGAACATCTACAACAGCGCCGGGAACGTCAACCTCTTCGCCGACGTCCAGGGCTACTACAGCGACAGCGACAGCGGCACCACGCCCTATGTGCCGGTCACACCCACCCGCGTCGTCGACACCCGCTACGGCACCGGCGCGCCCCAGCGGCCCATCGGCCCCGGCGCCGACCTGCGCGTCAAGGTCACCGGCACCGCCGGAGTCCCCCTCGGCGCCACCTCCGTCCTGCTCAACCTCACCGGCACCCGCCCCACCGCCGGCACCTGGCTGACCGCCTTCGCCTCGGGCACCGCGCCCAACGCCTCCAACGTCGACCTGCTGCCCGGCCAGACCCGACCCGTTCTGGCCGTGGTCCCGGTCGACCCCCAGGGCTACATCACCATCCAGAACGCCCGCGGCAACACCGACGTCTTCGCCGACATCGAAGGCTACTTCGGCTGACCACCGACGGTCCGCCGCCGCCGACACCAGCGGCGGCGGACCGTCGTGGTTCGACCAGCCACCGCAACGGCCTCCAGAGTCCTCGCTGTTGGCCGCCGCGGTGCGGTCGGCCCCAGCAGAGCCCGTGCCATCCCGCAGCATCCGCGCGACCGGGCGGCTGAACTCCGCCCGCGTCCCTCCTCACCGAGGATCCGTCTTGGGCACAGCCACCATCCACTCCCGCAGCGCCGCCGTGATGCTCGGCGGCGCGCTGCTGATCTCGCTGACGGCCGTTCCGGCCGCCTCGGCGAGCACCACCATCCCCACGGTGACCATCACCAGCCTGACCAGCGGGCAGACCGTCGCCGGCTCGGTGGAGATCGACGCGACCATCACCCCGGTACCCGACGCCCCGGCGCAGAGTGTCGAATTCGCCGTCCAGAACCTGGCGTTGGGGACGGCGATCAGCCAGAACATCACGCTGCAACCAGGGCAGTGCGACACGACCTGCACCGTGTCCTGGACCGCCGACACCGCTCAGCTCCTGCCGTACCGCACCGGCGGCGCCGGCGTCCCCCGGATCGAGGACGGGCCCGCATCCGTCAGCGTCTATGTGGACAGCGCATACGGCGATCCCGGCGCGACCGTTCCGGTCACGATCGACAACCACCGTCCGACCCTGACCGCCGCTGCCGACTCCGTGGTGTCGGGAACCTACGTTGTGGGGACGGGTGACCAGACGGTCGATCTCGCGGTGGCACCCAGGATCTCCCCCACGGCGCCGGGCAGCTCGACCCTGACCTCGGTGCAGCTTGAGGTGCCCGGGCTGCCGTCACTGCCGATCACCGACTTCACGCCGTCCGCCGACGGTTCCACCTGGACGGTCGGCGCCGACACCAGCGCGGTCCCCGAAGGCGCCTACACGGGCGCGATCGTGGCGACCGACAGCAACGGCACCGTCAGCTCACCCCTGAGGGTCAACCTGCTGGTCGACCACGGGTTCACGCTGACCCTGCCCGTCGGCACCCCGGACGTCACCGGCCCGCAGCTGAATGCTCCGCTCCTGGCCTACACCTATCCAGGCATCAGTTACTGCGCCGCGCAACCCTACGGAGCAACCCCCGTCCGCACCGACATCCTGCTCGACGGACACGCCTGGTATTCGGCCCCGGTGGCGTCCGACCGGGTCGAGAACCTGGGATCGGGCACCTGCGGCATCCCGGCGGCAACCACGACGACCCCGCTGCTGCCCCTGGGCCACCACACCCTGACCTACGTGGTGACCGACACCACCGGCGTCCAGGAAAGCGTGAGCCAGAACGTGACCGTCGCGCTGCCGCTGGCCAGCACCTGGCCGACCGCGCCGATGTACGTGGCCGTCGGCCAGACCGTCAGCCTGGCGCCCAAGGTCACCGCCCCGGACGGGTTCTCCCAGCTCAAGTCCTGGGCCATCACGCTGAACGGCACCACCCTGGCGTCCGGGACCTACCCGACCCAGCCCACACTGCACTGGACCACCCCCGCCAAGCAGACGGAGTACGGCCGGCTCACGCTGACCACCACCTCCGACTCCGGGCTGACCACCACCAGCGGCTTCACCTTCACCAGCACCTGGGAGACGGCGACCTTCCTGCACGCCTCCGCCACCACGGTCAAGCCCAACACCTGGGTCAAGCTCACCGCCAGCACCTGGATCTACTACCTGGGAACCTGGCGCCAGCTCACCACCGGCGACGCCACAGCGCGCGACCAGTGGCACTACACCGGGTCCAGCACCTGGACCAACGGCGCCGCCGTCTACACCAGCCCGGCCACCCCGGGCCCAGCGAACATCTGGGTCAAGGCCACCAGGAGCACCTGCTACCGCGTCGTCTGGACCCCGGTCATCGAGCCCAACTCGTCCACCGACTACCTCCCCTCCACCACCGCCCCGGTCTGCGTCACGGTCAAGTCCTGAGCTAGCACCACTCACTCCCAGGGACGGGACGGGAATCGAAAAGGGTGGGTATGGGGGATCTTCCCCATACCCACCCTGATCAGGGTGTTCCCTGCCTGCGGAGAGCGTGGGATTCGAACCCACGGTCACAGTTTCCCGTGACGACAGTTTTCAAGACCAGCTTCCCAGCGCCCCCACACCACATCCGACCTGGCCTGAAGCACGGCAGGGGCCGCCGCGCAGCGCTGGCGTTCCACGTATGTTCCACAGCGCCTCTGTGAGGCTCCCCCGTCAAGGACTCTCATCCCCCGCGCGCTCAACGGCAGTGCTCTCCTCAGCATGACGCGCCGGCGGAAGCAGGAGGTCCCGCTCGGGGTGCTGCTCCCCACTGACTTGGCCCTGTACACCAAGATCCCGCCGCGCAGCGTCGTGGAATTCGTTGATCGCCCGGAACACCGCACGGTGCCGATCACGCCACTCGTCCAACGTGACCGGGACTGTTCCGTCAGCCTGCCAGTCGATCTCGATCGCCACCGCGTTCAGCAGGTGGGCCGCCTCGATGACTTCGTCACCACCAAGCAGCATGATCCGCTCGAACGCCTGCCCCCGCAGGCGCGCCGCCGCCGACTGCTCGGCGATCAGCTCAGCCTCCGGCTGCTCACTCGCCCGCAGCCCTTCCCTGTGCTCGTAGCGCCGCACGGCGAGGAACACGCTCACGCGCACACTGTCGACGTACCCCTCGTACGCAGAGAGCTTCCGGTCGTCCCACCGGGTCAGCAACTCATGCCGGTTGCGCATCTTCTCCGCCGCCGCATTCGTCCAGTACGTGGCTAACGCACCCAGCAGGACAGCGGCGATCGTGACAAGCTGCTCGACAACCCCCAACGCTCCCCCTCGGGCACGGCACTCTTCTAGTCCTCTAGAGGATCGTAGAAGCGGGGACGGCGGACCGTCTCACGTAACGCCGAGGTTCACCGGCTGAAGATCTCGGGTGACCCCGATGGCCGAGGGGGACACCCTCCAGCCCACTCAACGTCAGTACCTACTTCATAGGCAGCTGAAAGCTGCCGCTAGAGTCCTCCTGTTGATCGCCGTGGTGCGGTCGTCTCAGCTGAGCCCGTGCCACCCGCAGCATCCGCGCGACCGGGCGGCGGCAATCCGCCCGTGTCCCCTCTTCACCGAGGACCAGCCTTGGGCATAACCACCACCCGCTCCCGCAGCGCTGCCGCGATACTCGGCGGCGCACTGCTGATCTCGCTGATGGCCATCCCGGCCGCGTCAGCGAGTACCGCCGCGCCGAGCGTCACCATTAGCAACCTGACCAGCGGACAGACCATCTCCGGCTCGGTCGAGATCGACGCGACCATCACCCCGCTGCCCGACGCCCCGGCCCAGACCGTCGACTTCACCCTCTGGAACGGGGTGGCCCAGTCCTACCAAAGGATCACGCTGCAACCTGGCCAGTGCGACACCACCTGCACCGTGTCCTGGACCGCCGACACCGCTCAGCTCCTGCCCTACCGCCCCGGCGGTCCGAGCGTCCCCCAACTCGCGGACGGCCCCGCGTCCATCAGGGTCTACGTGGAAACCGCAGACGGCGGCGATCCCGAGACCACCATCCCGGTCACGATCGACAACCACCGTCCGACCGTGGCAGCCTCCGCAGGCTCCCCCACTGCACAGGGCTACCTTGAGGCCACGGGAGATCAGACGGCCGATCTCGCAGTGAACCCGAAGCTGTCCCCGACGGCACCGAGCGGCTCGACCATCACCTCAGTGGAACTGGAGATACCCGGCCTCCCGTCGCTGCCGGTCACGGACTTCACCCCGTCGGCCGACGGTTCCACCTGGACGGCCGGCGCCAACACCAGTGCGGTCCCCGAAGGTACCTACATGGGTGCGATTGTGGCGACCGACAGTAACGGCACCGTCAGCTCACCTCTGAGCGTCGATCTGACGGTGGACCACGGGTTCACCCTGACGTTGGCCCCCGACACAGCGGCCGTTACCGGTCAGCGGCTGACCCCTCCCACCCTTGCCTACACCTACTCCGGCTTCACGTGCTCGCTCACCTATGGTGCAACCCCCGCCCAAGTCGACATCCAGCTCGACGGAAAGCCCTGGTACTCGGCACCGGTGACGTCCCGCAGCCAGTACCTGGCATCGGGCGCATGCGGCATCCCGGCAGCAAGCGGCACGACCCCGCTGCTGCCCCTGGGCCACCACACCCTGACCTACGTGGTGACCGACACCACCGGTGTACAGGAGAGCGTGATCCAGAACGTGACCGTCGCGCTACCGCTGGCCGACACCTGGCCGACCGCGCCCATGGCGGTCGCCCCGGGCCAGACCGTCACCCTGGCGTCCAAGGTCACCTCCCCGGACGGCTTCTCCCAGCTCAAGTCCTGGGTCATCGCGCTGAACGGCACCACGCTGGCATCCGGGAACTACCCGACCCAGCCCACCCTGCACTGGACCACCCCCGCCAAGCAGCTGGAGTCAGGCCGGCTCACGCTGACCCTGAGATCCGATTCGGGACTGACCAGCACCAGTGGGTTCTCCTTCGACACCGCCTGGGAGACGGCGACGTTCGTGCACGCCTCCGCCACCACGGTCAAGCCCGGCACCTGGGTCAAGCTGACCGCAAGCACGTGGATCTACTACCTGGGCGCCTGGCGCCCGAACAACACACCCGAGACCACAGCCCAGGCCGCGGCACAGGACCAGTGGCGCTCCCCGGGAGCCACCACCTGGAACAACGGCGCCAAGGTGGAGAACACCCTCGCCAACCCCGACCCGATCAACATCTGGGTCAAGCCCACAGCCAACACCTGCTACCGGATCGTCTGGAACGCCTACTACACCGTCGAACTCCTGCCCTCCACCAGCGCCCAGCTATGCGTCACCGTGAAGCGATGACTGCCTGAAACGCACAACATGTCTGCGGCGCCCCGATCTCCGGGGCGCCGCAGACATGTTCGTAGCGGGCTGTACGGCCTGAGGCTCGTCAGCTCTTGACGGTGACGCAGGCTGCCGCACTTGTGGAGGGCAGGTAGACCCCGGTGGCGGAGTAGTTCCACTGCGCGCGGAAGCACTCGTTCTGCCAGACGCGGACCCAGACGCCGACCGGGCCAGGTTTCGCGGCACTGATGTTGACCGAGCTGCCGTTGCTCCAGGTGCTGGTGCCGGCGCCGTGCCACTGGAAGCGCACGGTCGAGTCGATGGTGTTGGGATCCTTCCAGGCGCCGGCGATGTCCTCCCAGGGGGTCGCCGTCAGCTTCACCCAGGCTCCTGGTGCCACGGTGGCGGCGGATGCCTTCAGGAAGGTCGCCGAATTCCACACGCCTGTCAGCGGGAACGAGGACTGCGTCGTCAGCCCGGAGTCCGAGGTCGTGGTGAGCGTGAGGGCACCCGAGACCTTTGTCTTGGCAGGCGTGGTCCAGTCCAGGGACGGAGTGCTGGGGTAGCTGCCGGAGGCCAGTGTGGCCCCGTTGAAGGCGATGGTCCACGACTTCAGCGTGCTGAACCCGTCCGGCGCGGTCACTGCGGGCGCCAAGCGGACAGTGCTGCCTTCGAGCACGGTCATCGCGGCAGTCGGCCAGGACGTGGTCAGCGGCAATGCCACCGTCACGCTCTGGGTAGCGGTGGTCTCCGTCAACCCGACGCCGTCGGTCACGGTGTAGCTGAGCGTGTGGTGGCCGAACGGCAGTGGTGCGGGACTGCTGTCAGTCCCGGCTTCGGGTATCTCACACATGCCGTCCCCCGCAGGAACCACCTGCTTCACAGCGATGTCAGCGGAATGCCACAGGGTGCCGTCGAGGTACACATCCACGTGATCGGGAACGACGCCGAGAATCTCGGAACCGCAACTGCCCAAGTCGCCGGGCACTTTCGGCGGGTAGGAGTACATGAGCGTGGTCGATGCCCAGTCCGGACCGATGACCGGGGCAGGCGGGGCAGCGAGTGTGAACCCATGGTCGATCACGAGCTCGGCTCTCAACGGCTTGCTCACGGTGCCGTTACTGTCCGTGGCGACGATGCTGCCTGAGTAGAACCCAGGCGCGAACGCGCTGCTGTCGACGTTCGCGGTCCAGACCGAGCCGTCGCCGGAAAGGCTGAAGTTGGCTACGGGAAGCCCCGGAACCTCCAACTGAACGGAGGAGACGGTGGAGCCGGTCGGGGCAGTCGGAGCGACGGTGGGTACCACCCGCAGCGTCGTGCTCTGATTGCCGACGCCCATCAGATAGCCGATCGACACAAGGGCCCCAGGGGCCGCGACGAGCGTCGGACGATGGTTGTTGACCATGACCAGGTCAGTACTGGTCACCGATCCTCCGCTGCCGTTGGCGCTGACCACGACCTTGGCCTCGCCGTCCGCCAGTACCGGCACAGCTGCACCGCCGGCGACGTAGGTCTGGACCGCAGCGGTGTTCCAGGTCCAGGAGACGTTGCAGGTGCTCGTGCACTGGCCGGGCGTCAGCGGCACAATCTGCGTCTGGGTGCCACTCTGGCCCTGGATGGAGTAGCTCACCGACTGCAACGCTGCTCCGGGCGCGGGCTGGATCGTGGCGTCGACCGCCACCGTGCCCGACACTGTCTGTCCACTGCTGAGGCTCGTGATCGTGACGGTCGACCCGGCGGTCGCTGCTGCTGCCACCGGGGCGATCGGAAGCGAGACCAGCAACGCACCGCCGAGCAGCGCCGACAGGTCTCGCAAGCGGGTACGGGATATACCCAAAACTCCTCCTCGCAAGGGGATATGGGATGACCGCGAGTCGCACGGCCGCGAGAACCGGTCGCATGATCGTGACCGGCAAGTGGACTCTAGTGCGTCGGCAGAGTCGGTTCACCGGGTTTCGGCCCAGCGGTGGACGGGGCGGCGGCCCGCCCACGGGTTCCGCCCGCAGCGCTGCACTGAACATCCCGGTCGACTGTCCACGGCTATTGACCCGTCCTGCCTTGTGGTTCATCGCCCGAGCACATAGTCTCAATCTGACGAACCGTCAGATTGTCCGATTCGGCGGACGACGAGGGGTGGCAGCATGGCCAGTCATGAGAGCGGATCGGGTACTGCCCTGCCGAAGGTCATCAGCGTGGACGACCACGTGATCGAGCCTGCGCACCTCTTCTCGACCTGGCTGCCGGCGAAGTACCGCGAGCGCGGTCCGCAGCCCTTCACCGCCGGGATTGGGGAGCTGGCCTACGTCGGGGGGAAGTACAGGATCACGACCGACCCCGATGGCCAGGTCACCGACTGGTGGCGGTATGAGGGCGAGATTTTCCCGTACAAGCGGATCATCGCCGCTGTGGGCTTCTCCAGGGACGAGATGACGCTCGACGGCATCACCCGGGAGCAGATGAGGCGCGGGTGCTGGGACCCGAAGGCCCGCCTGGACGACATGACCCTCAACCATGTCGAGGCATCGCTCTGCTTCCCGACCTTTCCCCGGTTCTGCGGCCAGACCTTCGCCGAGGCGCACGACAAGGAGGTGGCGCTGGCCTGCGTGCGGGCCTACAACGACTGGATGGTGGAGGAGTGGTGCGGCGACAGCGGCGGCCGGCTGATCCCGCTGTGCCTGATCCCGCTCTGGGACGTCGACCTGGCCGTCGCCGAGATCCACCGCAACGCCGCCCGCGGGGTGCGCGCGGTCACCTTCAGTGAGATTCCGACCTACCTCGGGCTCCCGTCCATCCACTCCGGCTACTGGGACCCGTTCTTCGCAGCCTGCGAGGAGACGGGCACCGTGGTGAACATGCACATCGGCTCGTCGTCGCAGATGCCGGCCGCCTCGCCGGACGCGCCCCCGGCGGTGCAGGCCACACTGAGTTTCAACAACGCCATGGCTTCGATGACCGACTTCCTCTTCTCCGGCGTGCTGGTGAAGTTCCCTCGGCTCAAACTGGCTTACAGCGAAGGGCAGATGGGCTGGATCCCGTACGCCCTGGAGCGCGCCGACGACGTCTGGCGCGAACACCGCGCCTGGGGCGGCGTGAAGGACCTGATCCCCGAGCCGCCGTCGATGTACTACTACCGGCAGATCTTCTGCTGCTTCTTCCGCGACAAGCACGGCATCGACGCGATCGAGACCGTGGGCGTGGACAACGCCACCTTCGAGACCGACTACCCGCACGTCGACTCCACCTGGCCCGACACCGCGCAGGTCGCTGCGGAGCACGTCGCGGGCCTCTCCGCCGAGGTCACGTACAAGCTGCTCCGGGGCAACGCGATCCGGATGCTCGACCTGCCCTTCGACCGCGACCGCAGGCCCGCCGCATCCGCCTGACGCGTCACCCCGCACCGCCCAGTCCGCGATCGAACAGGAGGCAAGCATGACCACCCCCGTCGGTTCATTCACCTCAACGGCATCATCGGGTGCCGCAGCCGGAGCTGACCTGGTGATCCCGGCCTCGGCCTTCACCGATGAGCACGGGACTCCCGTTCCCGGCGCCTTCCCCGACTCGTACGTCTCGTACTACGTCTCCGTCAACGGAGTACAACTCCCCCGCCTCGGCGCCCGCGTGGCGCCGGACGCAACCTCCGTGCTCATCGCCGGCGGTGCGACCCTCGATCCGGCGACACTCATCACAGTGGGCCCGAAGAGCACTAAGCCGTCGCCACGAACCCACCACGTGCCGAGCTCCGGCATGGAGTGGCTCCACCTGGCGTAACATCGACCCTGCGGAGCCCTGGCGCCTTCTCCGCAAGCGCAGGGAGCAGGTCCAGAGTCTCTGGCCGTTCCGCGACGTGGGTGAACCATTCCTGCATGCGTGGGAAGCCGTACCTGGTTACAGCTGTCGCGCGCCAGGTAGAGAGGTCATCCCCGCGTGCGCGGGGAGCAGCCGAACGCCTCGTCGATCTCACGCCCGAAAGCGGGAACATCCCCGCGTGCGCGGGGAGCAGTACGTCTCCACCGTCACCCCGATCGTGGCCGGGGGACCATCCCCGCGTGCGCGGGGAGCAGACTGCGTGAGCTGGGGGTTTATCTCGGGAGAGTGCCAGAGTTGAGCACTTTCATGGAGTCGGTCATTTAGTTTCAAATCTTCTAAAAACGGATCATTTGGGTAGCGCCTCGTCGGGTTCGGTTTCTTGGCACTGGTCGAAGACACGTGGGCGCAGGCCAGTACCCAGCCCGAGGCGATGAGGAATCAATCCCCAGCACGGCCTCGGCGTCGTCGACGCGCGCCGTGAACCGGCGGTTGCCGTGTGCCAGTTCGCATCTTCGGGCTGGCCCAGGACATCGGGCGGGGCGACGCCATCAGCCCGGTCAGCTTGCCTGACCGTGGCCCTTGCCGTTACCAACTCGTTGGCTACAGAGCCAATCGTGGACCGCGCACCGGCGAAGGAAAGAGCCCGGTCCGCAGCGACAGCCCGGGGACCTGCGCCGTCGGCGACCTCGACGAAGGAGTCCTGCTCGCCCTCCCGCACCAGTACCGGCTGTCCCACCAGGGCCCCCTGTCGTCACACCTGGCGCCACTGTACGACCACGCCGGATGCGCGGGAGGCGGTTCCCTCACGCCGGGTCAGTTCTCCCGGTGCTCAGTGGTTCTGGGTCGGGACCTCGTAGACGATCTCGCAGAGCGCGGCCGGGATGACGATATCCGCCGTCTCCACCGCGCGGCCGTCGTCGCTGTAGTACGTCCGCCGGATGTGGGTCACCAGGGCGCTGCGCTGGACGCCGAGGAGGACCGCCTCCTCATCGCTCGCCTGGCGCGGGTCCGGCTGCTCGGTGGCGTGGGTGACCGTGATGCCGATTTCGGCCATGCGGTCGATGACTCCGGCGCCGGCCAGCGGTCCACCCTCGGGGAGGACGACGATCGTCCCCTCGGTGATGCTGTAGGGCTCCCAGCTCGTGGAAAGCTGCACCGGCTTGCCCTCGGCGAAGAACTCGTACGCGGTGCGCACGCAGAGGTCCCCCTCGGCGATGCCGAGCCGTGCAGCGATGTCCTTCGGGGCCGGAATCTTGGCCTCGGTCCGGCTCTCCCAGGTGCCCCGGCCGCCGAGACGGGTCAGGCCGGAGCTGAAGAACGATCCGGCCCCCTTCGGGGAGTACCGGGACCGCACCATCCTCAGTCGCTCGCGTGGCTCGGCCACGTATGTCCCGGAGCCGGCGCGGCCCTCCAGGACACCCTGCGAGATGAGCAGTTCCTGGGCGCGGCGAACGACGTTGTCGCCGACGCCCAGCTCCTGGGCCAGCTGGACCCGGGGCGGCAGTCGATCGCCAGGCGACCACTCGCCGTCCGCGACTCGCTGCTGCAACAGGTCGGCGACCCGGAGGTAGGGAGGTTGCTCGCGCATGTAGCCAAATCTAGTCCACTAGCCGTAATCTAGTGGACTAGATTCACGTTGAGTTAGATTGACGATGACGGAGGACCGCCTTGTGCCTGCACCTGACGTCCGCATCGACGCCATCGGCAGGGGTCTCGCTGCGGCCGGGCTCAACCCCCGGGTGAAGGAGCACGGTGATCACGTCTGCGTCGAAGCGAGGATCCCGGCCACCGCCTCCGCCGAGGTCTGGCGGAGAGTCTTGGCGGTACTCGAAACCGCTGACTTCTTCGGACTCATAAGCAGCGCACGGCAGGGCCGCATCGCCTGGGCCGCTGTCAGAAAGGGGGAGTCGATCGGAAGCGACGACTCCACCGGTCAGGGACACGACTGCAACATGCAAGGGAGCTGACCGCCGTAATGGCCATCCGCTACCAGAACGTAGCCGACGACATTCGACGCATGATCACATCCGGAGCGTTCGCAGCCGGAAGCAAACTGCCGGTGGAGGGGGAACTGGCCGCCAGGTACCGCGTCGGCCTGATGACTCTCAGGCGGGCGCTGGACGTGCTCCAGGATGAGGGTCTCGTGGAGAAGCACCACGGACGCGGGAACTACGTCCGCCAGGCACTCCAGCGCATCACCTACCCCGGCACGAGGCGTTCCCTCGACCTGCCGGTCAGCATCGACGCTGTGAACGTGATCGTTCAGGCCACGACCGTGGAGGCGGACGACACCCTTGCCCAGCTCATGGGGGTATCGGCAGGGACGTGGCTCGCGGAGTACACCTACCTGTGCGAACAGGACGGCCTTCCACGCAGCCTCGCTCAGGTCTACGTCACCAGCAGCTACGCCGTGGATGTACCCGCCACCACCGACTCGCCCTGGGGAAAAGACGTGCGGGAGCTCTTGGTCGCGGCGGGCGTAGAGTTCGCGGCCACCGTGGAGCGGGTCTCGGCGCGGTTCCCCACTCCGAGGGAGATGGAAGCGCTGCGCATCACCGGCAGGACGTCCGTGCTCGCGATCGAGCGCACCTCCACCGACGTCAACGGCCACGTCGTGGAAGCCGCGCGACTCGTCCTGCCGGGGGACCGCGCGGAGGCGCTCTTCGTCACCGCTGAGCCGCAGTTGACCACGCCGGAGGCAAGCCAGTGACACATGAATCCCAGGACGCCACGGGCCCGGACCGTGGGGACCGTCCGCCTTCGTTTCTCCGCCCCCTGCCGTGGGGTTCCACGGACGACGCCAAGACATCATTCCTGATCACGGACAGCCCTGACGGCTTCCTCTCCCGCATCGCTGACGAGTTGGAGCTGGCGATGCTGGCCTCCGGCGAGCAGGTTCTCTCTGCTTCCAGGTACCTGCTTGCCGCAGACCACGCAAGTGAGTCGGAGCTCCGCTTCGCCCTCGCGCGGTGCGTCGAGGAGTTGGGCGACGCCCTGCGCATCGTGGCCAGCTGGCGCGGGGCCACGATCGGACACGGATTGCCGTCCGAGACGGACTGATCATCATATAGGGCGGACGGCCCATCGAACGGCGGACGGCCGTGGACCCACCAGCCTGAGACCGCTGCGGACCCGGTCCCAACTCGGGACGTCCACCACGGGGTGAACACCGCTGGGACTCACTGGCGCCTGTTCCTCCAGATCGCCGCACCGCTGTCGTCGTCTGGTGCAGCCATGCCCAAATAGCCGAACCAGCCATGCTCAAAAGGGAGTTGAATCCATGCCCCTCAGAAGGATCATCCTGACCTGGATCACCACCGCGCAGGGCGGTGCAGAGCAATCCGTCCCGGAGCTCGCGACGCAGCTCGCCCGCCTCGGTGTCTCAGTGCACGTGGTTTGGTGGCGCATGGGCGGACCCAACTATCCAGGCCCCGGGCGCCTGAACGTGACCAGGGTCGACGACTTCGAGGCATACCGAGCCGCGCTCAACTACCTGACGACGGAGGAGGGCACAGTGGTGATCTCCTCCCACCGAACCGCCGCCGTTGATGTACAGATCTCGAACAGTGCACCAGTGCTCGCGACCCTACGGTGCATCATCGACCCTGCTCGGTCCTTACGTGTTGTCGACCCGGCCAGCGGGGAGCTGGTCGAGCGCCGCCATCAGGACTGGCCCTGGCACATACTGAGCGGCGTAACGTCCTGGGTCGGGATCTCCGGTGCGGCTGCCGATGCCGCTCGGCACGCCTTTCCGCCCGGGACGCCGGTAGTCGCCATCCCGGATGGCATCGCCATCCCCGAAGTCGTCCCGCAGGCCAGCCGCACAGATCCAACGCCGTTTCGCATTGCCGCCGTCGCACGGACTGTGGCATGGAAGCGCGTTGACGCACTCGTGCGCGCGGTGGCGGATCCCAGGTTGGCTCCCCATGTCCACCTCAGTGTCTACGGCGCAGCCGGACGCCAGGACGCCGAGGTACGGCAGCTGGCCCGGGCCCTGGGCGCTCCGGTCTCCTTCAACGGCTGGGTCAAGAATCTTTCAGAGGCGCTGGTCGACCACCACATCATGGCCTCCGCTGCCCACCTCGAAGGCTCCACACGTGGCTTGATCCACGCGGCCGGCGCAGGCATCCCCGCCATCGCTCCCAGCTCCGGAGCCGGTCCAGAAGTCGTCCTGAACGGCCTGACCGGCCTCGTCTACGACCACACCGACCCCGAGGGCCTCATCAATGCACTGCTGGACGCCCTCCATGCTGGCCGGCTTCGCCTGGTCCGCATGGGCCTGTCTGCCCGCGCCCTGGCCGACGCCTGCTACCGCCCAGAGCGCTGCGCCGCCCAGTACCTCCAGCTCGCCCACCACTACAACGCCGAGCCGTCAACGGCGCAGTGAGCGCGCCCCGACGCTCCGCGCGCCCCTGCGGCTCTCGCTCGATCCGCGACATCGGGGACCATCCCCGCGGGCGCGGGGAGCAGGTCATACGCGGGAAGTGTGCCGAGTGCGCGGAGGGACCATCCCCGCGGGCGCGGGGAGCAGCGCGGCGACTTCGTCCGCCACTCGGCCATATGGGGACCATCCCCGCGGGCGCGGGGAGCAGACTGCGTGACCTGCGGGTTTATCTCGGGAAGGTACTGAATTTGAGCACTTTCGTAGATTCCGACATTTCTATTTAAATTATTTGAATCGGCTAGTTATAGGTGCTATCGGGCGCCGAAGCGGCGGCGCTTTGAGGCTGAGCTCCAGCCTGGGGGTGGGGTCTGGGTGGTAGTGGGTGGGGGGTCGTTGGGGCGGCGGATGAGGGTGAGGCCTTCGGTGTCGACGGGGTGCCAGGAGTGGTCGTGGGTGCGGAAGGTGTAGCCCTGCTCGGTGTTGGCGGAGTGGACGAGTAGGGCTCTGCCTTGGTTGGCGTAGGTGCGGACTTCGGCCCAGAGGGTGTCGCGGATGCGGGCCGAGGGGTTGCCGATGAAGACGCCTGGTGAGATCTCCAGAAGCCAGCGGGTGAGGAAGCCGCGCAGGCCGACCGGGCAGTTGGTCAGGACGATGACGGTCACCAGGTCTCCTCGTAGCCGTAGTTGACGCCGGAGGCCACCTGCGTGTCGCGGTCGGACTGGAGCGTGACCCGGTCGCGGTCGTCCGCCGCAGCGTCGTCGGCGTCGGCGGGCAGGAGCAGGGTCTTGATGTCGGCGACGATGCGTTTGAGCAGGTCGAGTTCGTGGATGCGGTCGCGCAGGGCCCGGCGGGTGCGCGGGCCCACGTCCTCGGGTGAGTGAGCGGCGACATCGAAGGCGACCGGGATGCCGATCTCGGTCTTGTACAGGTCGGCGATATCGAGCACGAAGGACAGCTCGTGGCCGGAGTGGACGAACCCGAGCGCCGGGGAGCAGCCCAGGGCGGTGACGACGGCGTGGGCGATGCCGTACATGGCCTGGGCGGCCGCTGTGATGGCCTGGTTGGGGGCGTCGCCGGAGGTGAAGTCGCCTGGGGTGTAGCGGCGGCCTTTCCACTGGACGCCGGTTCGTTCTGATTCGGCGCGGTAGCAGAGCTTGAGCCGACTGCCTTCCCTGCCCAGGAGTTCGTGGCGGGTCAGGCCCGCCGGGTCCTCGTCGGGGAAGCGGAGCCGGTACATGGCGCGGGCGACGTCCAGCCGGGTGCGCCGGTTGGCCCAGCACACGGCCTGGGCCTCGACCAGTGCCGAGGATCGGGACAGGGCTCTGCCTGCGGCGTAGTACCGCACGCCGTGTTCGCCGACCCAGACGACGCCGGCGCCGGACTCGCCCAGGACGCTCATGGCCTGGTGGGTGATGCGGGTGCCCGGTCCCAGGAGCAGTGTGCCGATCGTGGCGGCCGGGATGTGGGTGGTTCCTTCTGCGTCCTGGGCGGTGATGGCGTTCGCGTCGCGGTGGACGGTGCAGCGTTCCAGGTAGACGAAGGAGATGCGGTCCTCGGCACGCGCGAGCTCGCGTGGTGTGCTGGCGGGCCTGTGGCTGATGGTCATCCGGGTCTATTCCAGGGGTGCGAGGGTCATCAGTCCGCAGCCGTAGGCTTTGGCTTTGCCCAGGCCGCTGGTCAGCAGGGTGCGCAGGGCGTCGGGGTTGGTGACTTCCAGGCGACCGTCGTAGGTGACGGCCTTGATGGTGACCCGGCCCTTGCTGCCCTGCTTGCCGAAGTCCATGCCGCGCTGGTCGGCGACGATCACCTGGTGTTCGTCGCCGTGCTCGGTGAGCTGCTTGTCCTTCGGTTTCGTCAGCACCTGGAACCCACCGGCCTCCTGGCGTTGCAGCAGCCATTGCAGCTGGTGCCGGGCGGTGAGGTGGGCGGTGCGCTTGGTCGGGACGCCGTCCCTGTTGCGGATGGAGTGGACGGGGTTGGCGGTCAGCCTAAAGCCCCAGGTGCCGCCTTTGTCGAGGCGGTCGAGGAACGGGGTGTAGTGGAAGGTCTGCCAGCCGGGTGTGCCCGAGGCTGCGGCGGCGGGCCAGCCCGCCTGCTCGACCAGGTGGGTCAGGTCCGGCCGGTCCGGACTGACAACGAACAGCAGCACCTCGGCCGTGGCGTTGCGGTCGGCCCGCCACAGCACACGCGGTGCGGACGGGCTGGTCGGCAGGATCTGCGGGAAGGAGGACATGACGGCGGCGTGCATGCTCTGCGGGGCGGACAGCAGCCGCCGGGCGTCCGACCGGGCGGTGTTGAAGCGGAACCGGGTCAGGTACATCAGACGCCCTCCAGGGGGCCGGTCGGGTCGTGCGGGGGGACCGTCTGCCGGGTCCGGGCCGGTGCGGACGGCTGGGGCGCGCGGGCGTGCGGGTTGGTGACCGTGACGGTTGAGGTGACCACCGTCCGCAGTGCATGGCGGCGGTGTCGCGGATCAAAGCTGACCGGCTGGTCCCGCCAGCTGTCCACACCCTGCGCACCGGCGGGTGTGCCGGCGGCGGGCTCGGCCAGGACCGACAAGCGGACCGTGGCCTGGTCGGGGTGCTTGTGCTGGTACCACTCGGCGGCGCGCCACGGCTCGTCCGCCAGCACCTGGTTGAGCGTGGTGTCGTGGTGGACGCCGAGTTCGACCGGGCCCGAGGGCGGGCACGACCGGCGCCCCAGGTAGGGCAGGTACGCCGGGGCCTTCACCGCGCCGAACAGGTCCCCGATCAACGCAGCGTCGCCTTCGACCGCGGCGACGAAGACGGCGTCGGCCAGGTAGAAGCGCTCGGACAGCGGCATGGACTCGTCGGTGTCGAGGTGGTGGGCGGTCTGGAAGTCCCTGACCCGGGTACCGGGCTGGTCGATCCGCACCGCGAACCGCAGCGCGGCCAGCTGCGACAGGTCCGCGTCGCGGGCCAGCCCCTGGGCCGCTGCCAGCAGCCCGACCACACCGCTCTTGGTCGGCGCGTTCTCGGTCGTGCGGCGCGTGAACCGCGCCGAGACACCCCACGCCTGGAGCGGACCCGCCAGGCGCAGGGTCAGCACACTGCTCATCCGCGCTGCTCCAGGCGGGCGGCGACGGCCGCGCCGACGGTCTCGACGAGCCGGGTGAGGCTGTCGACCTCGGTGCCGAGGGCGGAGTCCTTCTCGGTGAGGGGTCCGATGTGCAGGATCCAGGTCTCGGTGGCCTGGTCGCCGTAGGCGCGTTCGACCTGGGGGATGTAGTCGGCCAGGCGGGCCCAGGCGGGTTCCATGTGGCCGCCGAACTCGTCTGCCCGCACGGGCTTCTCGAACGCGGACACGAAGCTGACCGGGCGGCTGGTGCGGAGCTTGACCACGACCGCGTCGGGCAGGGTGTGGTTCCCGAATGTGTTGATCTTCCCGGTGGGCAGGGACGACACGAACCCGTCCACGAATGCCTCGACCGCACGGCGCACCGGGGTGGCCGGGGACTCGTCCTCGTCCAGGCCCGCGCCGAGGTTGCGCTCCAGCAGGTCGACGTCGAGGGCTGCGTAGCGGTACAGGGTGGAGGAGTTGAAGTCGACGGTGCCGATCATCCCGGCGCCGGGCTCCGCTTCAGTGTTGCGGTCATCGACGGCGGTGAAGTAGTCCGACTCGGTCTCCGCGCGGTGGACGCTGAGCGCGTGGGCGACCTGGGCGGCGGCGTCGACGTTGATGTCGGCGGTGTCGGCGACCATCCGGCCGAACAGGGCGATGTCGACGGAGTGCCGGGTGTCGGCGATCTTCTTGGCGCGGGCCTTGTTGTCCTTGTCCTTGCAGAACGCCTTGATATCCGCGGCACCCTCGACAGCGAGTTCGGCGAGGCCGTCGAGCTGGCGGGCACTGAGGAACAGCAGGTACGAGGATTCAGGCGCCGGCTCGGACTCCCCGTTCTTCTTCGCCGCGTCCGCCTTGCGCTTCGGCGGTTCGATCTTGGAGCCGGTAGCGGTCTGGAGTACCTCGGCGGCAACCGCCCATGCCTGCGGTCCCTCCATTGAAGGGTTCAGGATGGTGATGCGCTCGGCCAGGATCTCGGCGACGCGCTTGGTGCGCACGCCCAACTCGCTCGGGTCCAGGCGACCGTTGAAGTAGCGGCGAGTGGCGCGCTTCCATGCCTGGCTGGAGACCCGGGCCCGGGTCACCCCGCCGTAGACCGCCGACTTGGGGGCACCGGTGTCATCGCGGTTCAGGTTGCTCGGCGGGACGTTCTGCAGAACGTGGACGTCGATGATGAGGCGGTCGGTCACGGGGTGTCCTTCGGGTCGGTCTCTGAAGTGGAAGCGGCAGCCTGGGCGGTGGCCTGGTCTGTGTCCGGCTTGGGCTGGTGGGCGTGGAAGGAGCGGCCCCAGGAGCGGCGGACCTGGTCCGGGCCGCCGGGGCGCTGCCACAGGTAGAGCTGTTCGGCGAGCAGGGCGTAGTCCAGGCTGACGTCGGCACCGCGCAGCAGCACGGTGATCTCCCGCAGCCGCCCGGCCAGGGCGGTGAGGCTGGGGGCGGTGCCGGCGCGCACGAAGCGCTTGCGGACCGGCTCGTCGATCTCACCTGGCGGCATCAGCCTGCGCACGGCCGCGCCGAGTTCGTTGCCGGCGAGGCTGTGCATGCGGGTACTGCGGGACTGCTGGTGCAGGGCCCACAGCGTGGTTGCGAGGTAGACGGAGTTCTCGGCGTCCTCGTGGCGCAGCGCGGGGTCGCTGTAGAGGTCGCGGGTGTCGATCAGGCCCCACAGGTCGGGAATCGCAGCCGCGTCCCTGCCCGCGCCGCGGCGCAGCCGGGCCAGGGCCGCCACAGCGGCGGAGTGGTCGTTGAGGTAGCCCTCCTGGAGACGCTTGATCTCCTTGCCCACCACGGCCCCGACCGGACCTGACGGTGTTCGCGGCCGCACTGCCGGTGTGGAGTTCGGCTGGGACTGGGTGGTCATGCGGGTACCTCCACGGGATCGGGGCCCGCGCCCGGGTCGGCCCCCGGGTCGGCGTCGTAGGCGCGGGGCAGGGTCTTCTTCAGTCGGGCACGGAACCACAGGTCGGCGGAGGCTGCGTTCAGCCACACAGAGGAGCCTTTGGCCTGCTCCAGTACTCGGCCCTGCCAGGCGGCGTCCCCCGCGGCATCGACGAGACCACTGCCGAGTCGGCTGATCTCCCGGCGTACGGTCCGCTGCCAGTCGGTGCGCAGTTCCTGTGGGTCGTCGCCTTCGCCGATGGCGCCGAGCCAGACCCGGAACAGGCCGTCCAGGACGCCGAACCCGGCGTCGCGGGCCATGTCCTTCCCCGACTCGGACTCACTCCCGGCGGCGCGCGCCAGGTCAAAGGCCAGATCCCCCAGGGTTCGGACGGCCAGGTCCGCGTCGGCCACCGCGTCGATGGCAGCCTGCCCCAGACCGCGATCGGCCTCACTGAGCAGGAGCACGGCCATGGCGACGGTGTCCTCGGCGATCTCATCGATCACCGACTGCTGCGTGCCGTAGACCGCACCGCAGGTGCGCACCCGGATCGGTGTCCCCTTGGGCAGCACCTGCTCATTGCACAGCCGGGCCAGCCACTCCACGATCCCCGGCCGCAGCGACGGCGCAGGTTCCCCGCGCGGCGCGCCACCGTCGTCGCGCGGGGCGATCAGGGAGGCTAGTCCGCGCCACACAGCCCGGGAAGGGTCTACCTCGCGAGGCATGTAGACCAGCGGCCGGGAAAGCTTCTTCTCCTGCGCCTGGCTGCGCCGCCAGCCCGTCATCGGCTCGGCGGCGTACATGTTCTGCTGGGGGAGCGGGTCACCATAGGTCAGCACGACCCCGTACACGCTCTTCTCGTCCGCGAGCAGTCGCAGTCGCCGCGACTGCCAGGTGTACAGGTCGCGGACACCGCTCGGACGCAACCCCAGGTCGGCGGCGGCTCCAGGGCCGGTGGGCGGCCGTCGCCAGGCCGGCTTGTCCTCGGAGCTGGAGCTCGCTGCCCGGCTGTCGGCCGCGATCAGGTTCAGCAGCAGGGTCTCGCGCAGTGTCCCGCCCTCGGCGGCCACACCGCCGAGGTTTCCGGCCCAGGCGACGCCCTGCGGATATGCCTTCCCGTTCTTGGCCCGGGGGTCGTCCACTACACCGGTCTTGATGCCAGAGGTGTCGTAGGAGTGGACGTGCACTGCCCAGCGCGCCGCCTCCGCGAAGGTGATCCGCTGCGGGCCGGGGAATCGGGCGGTGAAGAACGGTTCGCCGTTCGGCACGTCCGCGATGATCCGGTTCAGCGCGAAGACCTCGTCATTCGAGGTCCGCAATCCGGCGGTCTGGAAGAATGGGGTCTGCGGATGCAGGAGGTCGAACCGTTCGCGGTGCTCGTCCAGGTAACCCGCCACCCCCGTGAACGGGCTTGGGTCCTCCCACAGCTCGGCCCAGGCGTCCAGGTCAGCGGGGCCCTCCAGCGCATCATGGGCGATGGCCAGCAGCAGCCGCAGCAGGGCGAAGTCCTGTGTGGGAAGATCCCCGGCCAGCCGCCTGATCTCCCCGGCCCGCGCGAACACCTCCCGCAGCGACAGCACCGCCTCCCCTCCGTCGAGCAGTTGGATGGGTAACCAGGGCTCGACGGTCAGGTCGAACGACCCGGCACCGTCAGCCCCCCTCACGTGCTGTTCAGTTCTCACGTACCACCTCAAGTCCCCGTGTACGGCTGTAGTTGAGAACGAAGCCTGCCAGCCGGGTCTGACAATCTGCGTCGATGGGCAGAATCAGTTCGCCTGCAAGCCAGTGGCTTTCTTTCGACTGCCAAGCCGGAACGTAGAAATGTTCGATTTCAGCGATAACTTGATCGATAATCTTCGGATGCGACAGCTGTAGCGGGAGGCGCAGTCCGCACGCCGCCGCGGCCTTCGCCGCTGCCGCGGTCGGCACGGCGTCCTGCGGCAGCGGCAGACCGGCCCGCTCCCCACCGATCCAGCTGACCGTGGCCAAGGAGCCGTCGGCAAGCCGCTGGACGACGACGACCTCCAAGCTCTCCTGACCGTCGCGGACCTGCGCCCGCCCCGCCCGGGTATCGTCCGCGTCCCCGACACTGCCGGCCAGCCAGCCCACCAGGGACCGCCCGGGCGCCGCGACCTCACCGATCCGGAAGGTGCCCGCACGGCGCTCCTGGTCCACGCGTGCGCGCTGATACCCCTCCCGGGCCTCCTCCACCGCATCGGTCCACCCCTGCGGCACCTCTCCGTCGGCGTCATACGCCTCCCGTACCAGCGCCGGGATGTCCTGCGGCAACCGCACCACCCGCCTCCCGGCACCATCACCGGGGGAAGGCAGAGAGGGGAGGAGAGCAGCGAGGGAGCGCAGCAGCATGTAGCGCCCGTACACCCGCTGGGACCCGCGCACCGGACAGGGCGGCTCAACCGCCCAGTCGACCCCCGTCAGCAGGCAGCGCGGAACACGCAACCGCTCCGGGCGGCTCGCGCGCGGGTGCCGGTGCAGGCGGCCCATCCGCTGGAGCACCAGGTCGACCGGGGCCAGGTCGGTGACCAGGAGGTCGAAGTCCACGTCGAGAGACTGCTCGGCTACCTGGCTGGCGACGACGATGTGCCGCGCGGGGCGGGTCCGGTCCGGTGACGGCGGGCCGAACAGTTCCAGCAGGCGCTCGTCGTTCGCGGCCCGGTCCAGGTCCAGGAACCGGGCGTGCGCGACGGTGACGTCCGTGTCCGGCCCGAAGCGGTCACGCAGCGCCTTGGCCGTCTCCAGCACCCGGCTCACAGTGTTCCGCACCACCAGGACGCATCCGCCGTCGGCCGTCTCCTCCGCCAGCCGGTCGGCGAGGGTGTCCAGGTCGTCCGCCAGGCACTCGACCTCGACCGCGCTGCTACGCCCCGATCCGCCGGGTGCCTCCTGCACCGGCGGGTGCCCCGGTGCCACCGCTGTCAGCAGCGGGTACGCGTCCGCCCGCGCCAGCTCGGCGTACTGCTCCGCCTCGGCCGACTGGCCCGCGTATACCTCGGCAAGCTCCCGCCGACGCTCGGACGGGAGTGTCGCCGACAGCACCACCACGGGAACCCCGTAGGCCCCCAGCCACGCCAGCACCCGGTCGAGGTAGGAGTTCATATAGGTGTCGTAGGCGTGGGCCTCGTCGATGACGACGACCTTCCCTGCCACAGCGAGGTGACGTAGCGCCAGGTGGCGGCCCTTCAGTCCGGCGAACAGCAACTGGTCGATCGTGCCCACCACAAAGGACGACAGCATGCCCTTCTTGCGGCCGTTCAGCCACTGATGGGCCACCAGCTCCGCTGGTGCCGAGCGCACCGCGGCCCCCGCAGCCGTCACCGCTGGATCCCCGTCCACATCGACGGCGGCGATCCGCTGCCACGGCCGGGCCTTGAGGGCGGCGAAATCCTTGTTGAGAGCAGACTTTGAATGGGCCAGCAGGACCGACAGCCGCTCTCCCCCCTGCGGGGGGAGATGATCCAGCCAGTCCAGCAACCGGGGAAACATGGCGTTGCTCGTGGCCATCGTCGGCAGCGCGAAGAACACCCCGCCCGCGCCGCACCGCGCCGCGAACACCTCCGCCACCGCCAGCGCCGCCTCGGTTTTGCCCTCACCCATCGGCGCCTCCATGATCAGCAGGCCCGGCTTCGGCATCTCCCGGGCCATCCGCACCGCCGCCTCCTGGACCGGCCTCATGCGGGCGTCGACCGGCAGGTCGAAGCGGGCCGCGAACAACTCGGCCGCCGTACCCCCGGGCTCGACCGGACGCCACGGCCCAGGCAGATCCAGACCGTGCCACCCGGCAGCGACCCTCCCCGCACCGTCCCGGTCCCCGCCGCCGGCCCCCGCATAGGGGAACAGGTCGGTGTTGCTGGCGATCCAGTCGGCAACGATGACCAGCGCCGACAGCAGCACCTGCACGGTCTGCGGCAGCTTCACCCCCCGCCAGTCGGCCAGTCGCCCAGCAGCACCGGAAGCGTCCGCGTGGGCGTCCAGCAGCTCCTCCTGGACCCTCCGCCACAGCCCCTCACTCGCTCCAGGCGTACGCAACATCTCAGGATGGCTATCGAGAGCGTGCACCTGACCCTCGTCCGGCGGCGCACCATGATGACCACCGATCACCACCGCGAACTGACCCGTCGACCTCCACGCCCAACCATGCTTTTCCGCGAGCCACCCCTGTAACAGCAACTGCCCCGCGAGCCCATGCGGAGCCACCCGCCGGTCGGCACCCAGCTCCCGCCGGTACGGCATCGCCAGCCCCACCGCCCGCATCCGGTCAGCCAGGCCGTCCACCTGACACGCGAACGCCGGCGTCGCCTTCCCGATGTCGTGCACCCCCGCCAGCCACACGACCAGCCGCCGCGCATCGGCCACCCCACCCGGCAGCGGCCCAGCCACCAACTCCCGCACATGCCCAGGCAGCCAGTGATCCCACAACAGCCCTGCCACGGCCGCACTGTCGGCCATGTGCCGCCACAGCGGAAGCCAATCATCCGTACCGGCGTCGTGCTTCGCCCAGGCACTCCCCGCCGCACTGGACAGCCCCGCTAAGCCAGCCATACCGTCCCCTTTTCACTCCAGGACCGAATCGAACTGCCAAGACACAACCCCGCCAGAGCCCTGCTCCGTGCCGGCGTCTCGGGGGTGATCACCAACGCACAGGCACAGCCGGTCCCGGTTCGCCGAGCCATGGATGAGGCTCCAGCGCCTGGGCGGCTTCAAGGTAGGCCCGACGCTATACCCACCAAGTTGGCTTCCAGAAAACGGAGTTGCTCCAGATTCCATGCCTGTCACAGTGAGACGAGTACTGCCATTGACCAGCCCGTGGTGCAGTAGAGTGCAGCGCCCCTACGACGCGGTGCACTAGACCCAGGGGCAGGGCCAGTACCCCGCGGCCACCCGGTGCGACTTAAGGGTGAGCAGCGCTCACGGGCGCGACGATGGCAGAAATACGAAGAAGATCCTTAATGGGGAAGTTGAAGCAGATTGCCCGATTCCATGGAAGTGCTGAACTTTCGTGCTTGGCCGTGACGAACACGCAGGTCAAGGAGTCTGCTCCCCGCGTCCGCGGGGATGGTCCCGTGCCGATGGGGTACCAGTTATGGCCGGTGACCTGCTCCCCACGCCCGTGGGGATGGCCTCGGTATTGCTGGGTGCACTGGCGAGAGTTTGAACTGCCCTATGCCCTTGCGGGGAGGGTCGATGCACTCAGGACACAGATGGCTTAGCGGCCGTCAAGTATTCCCACAGGAAGGCAAGTTGGACGCACGGCTGCAGAGGATACCAGCCAGTGCCTCCTGCCACATCATAGTTTGCCGCAGGCCTGGTGACTGTGGTCACCTATCGAAACCAAGGTTTCCCTTCCCGTGGCGGCTGCCGTCCCAAAGCAGTTCGCTGCCAGTCGGCGAGCCGTGCTCCGTCCAGCAGATCTTGAAAGGGGAACACTTTAGATGAGTGCGCCCAGGCATCGACCCCCAGGCCCTATGCCTATCTTCGAACTACGCATCGGTGGCTTCCATGCAACCGTCCAGCACATGCCTCCGCTGGTCCGGATGGGAATCTTCGTGATCATCGATACATTGTTAGGCCGAGCAGGGACCGGCTGGTTCAGGCACCTATAGCCCAATGACCTAGCTGAGCTGGATCAGCAGATGACCACGATGCTTTCTGCTCCAGGCGAGGTGGCCGGCTGCTCCAGGCGAGGTGGCCGGGTGCATGCGACTGGGGATTCTCTCCTGGAGCATCGGCTTCACGCATGCCTGGGAACGACTCCAGGTAAGGTAGGCCGCATGTGTGCCGTGGGGCTGCTCTCCCCGTGCATGCGGGGATCATCCCTATGAAGTGGCTAGCGCTGCTGACAAGTTCCCTTGCTCCCCGCGCCCGCGGGGATCGTCCCAGCAGCCCCGATGCGGTGCACTCACTCACCATCTGTTCCCCGCCGCTGCGGGAATTATCCCGACAACTCTGCTGCTGGGAAACGTGCTTATGCCTGCATTCCTCGCACATGGGGATGGTCAGATCTGTCGTCCCTGACATAGCGTGATGCGTGATGGCCTTCGCTGCACAGCCACTCAGCCCTCGGTCGGATAGCGCCACTGGAACCAGGACAAAGCCCGAGATCGGGCTTCGACGATGGCCATGCGGGCGTCGCGTTCGGTGGAGTCGGTGTGGGTGGCCTGGGCGGTCGACTGGCCGGGCCACTTGCGGTAGTGGAGGCCGACCTCGCTGGTGAACCAGCCCCGGCTGACGGTGTCCAGGGCCAGCAGCAGGCCGGTGTCCTCGCTGGCAGGCAGGGCCATCCAGCCGCCCAGGGCGAGCAGGAGGTCGCGGCGGACGAAGAGGGTGGCGGGGTGGACCGGGGCGCGGAAGTCGTGCGCCTTCCAGTACTCCATCACCGAGCCGCGCTCGACCGGGCCGGGGTCGGGGTCGCCGTCGAAGCCTCGCGTGGAGCCGTCCGGGAGCAGGTCGAGGACCCGCGAGGTGGCCCAGCCGATGCTGGTGTCGGCGGTGAGTGCCGCCAGGTCCCGCGCCAGGGCGCCGGCTGGCAGGACGTCGTCCGCGTCGAGGACCTTGACGAACTCGCCTTCCACCGCGCGGGCCAGGGCCATCGTCCGAGCGACGCCGGGGCCGCCGGCGCGGCCCTGCTGGAAGCTGATCCGCTCACCCTCGGGGACGTGCGGGGTGACGAGGTCGCTCCAGCCGTCCTCCTGGATGATCCAGTGCCAGTCCCAGCCCTCGGGGAGTTCCTGCTCGCAGAGCGACTTGTACGCGTCCTGGAGGTACGGGGCGGAGGGCGGGTGAACAGCGGTGATGATGATGATGCGCCGCAAGGCGTTCACCACCTTTCCAGGGGAGTGGTGAACAGCATTTCCGTGCGGTCGCCGGGGAGGATCACGTCGGAGATCTCCACGGCGCGGCCATCGGTGGCGAACGACGTCTTGCGCAGCACCAGGACCGCGGTGCCGGGCGGGAGGTCCAGTTCTTCGGACTCCTCCGCCGTCGGCGGCCGGGCCGTGACGTGTTCAACGATGCGGTCGAGCTCGATGCCGACCGTGTAGAGCTGGTTCTGGGTGCCCCCGGGCCAGGGTTCCCTGGACTCGTCGAGTAGTTCGGGGTTGCCGGCGATGACGTCGCAGACCAGGTAGGAGCGGACCAGGTTGAACGGGGCGTTCTCGACCCGGTAGCGGGTCGCGTAGTGCCGCTCCAGCAGCTCGGTTCCCTCAGGGACCCCGAAAGCCGCCGCGAGGTCCGCGTTCGCCGGGACCCGGTGGTACTCGGCGTGGAATACCAGGTCGTTCAGGTGCAGGCCGGTATCCCGCTCAGTCGCCCCGGTCTCGGAGCGCGCCGCCTCGTCCTGGCGGGCGCGGTCCTTCTCCCACTGGTGCCGGCCGTTGTCTCGGTGCACCAGATTGCGGGGCTGGCGGACGAAGTTCCCGCGCCCGTGCTTCTTCTCGATCAGCCCTTCGGCCTCCAGAAGTCCGAGGGCCTGCCGGATCGTCGGGACACTGCGCTTGTACTGCTCAGCGAGAGTCGTCTCCGAGGGCAAGCGGTCGCCTGGCCGCATCTCACCTGCGCGGATGGGACCACGGAGGTCGTCCGCGATCCGCTCGTACACCTTCGCCATAGCTGAATCCGTCCTGGTTGCCGTGCGCTCCCAGCATACGAGTCCTCAAGAGGACTTGACGAGTGGGCGTGGGGCACGTCATAGTCTCCTCAACTCCTCAAGAGGACTTGAGGACTAGAGGTCTGTATGACATGCCTCAGTGCCCGGAGAGCCCCGTGAAACGGGCTCGAAGGAAGCGCCTGCGCCTTGAGAACTGAATGCTCCGGAAGCACCAACGCACCCGGCAGGGGCGTACCGGAGTTACGGCTGCTCGTCCCCGGACGAGCAGGTTCCACCAGCACCAATCTGCTCCACCGGAATACGCCGAGGTCGGGCTCCAGGCCCGTCCTCAGCTCCCTGCCGTTTGATCCCGAAGGGGGGATCCGATGCAACTCGCAATCGGTGACGTGGTTCGTGACCTCGACGACATGATGTTGGGCTCGGTGGTCGGCTTCGGCGACGACCAGACCGTCGGGCGCCGGGTGGTCCTACAGCTCTCAGGTGGAAGCCTGCGGACCGCCTGGCCGCACAAGCTGGAGCTGGTCGCCCGTTCCTCCAAAGCCATGACGTCCGGCCAGCGCGTGGGGGCGCTGATCGTAACGGTCATCGCGCTGGTCGCCGGCCTGCTCGGTGCTGTCGCCGAACTGGCGCATGGCGCCGACCTCTTGCTCTCCGCGCTGACGGGCCTCGGCTCGGCCTGCGCCGTACTGCTCGTGTTCCACCTGTTCCTTCGCATGACCAGCCCGCGGCGCTTCCGCGTCTGAGGCACGTCCGCAGCCTGTGGGGCGGACGACGGGTCAACGAGGCCGCCGCCACCGGCTCTCCCATCCCGTTCCAGGCATCAGGAGAGATCCACATGCGTGACCGCGCCGAACAACAGGAGGACGGCAATGCCTCCGAGTTCGGAGAGTCGGCCGTCGGCTTCGACCCCGACGTCCAACTCCCCGACTTCCTCCGGGAGCTCTTCCTCGGCGATCCGGAAGAGACCACCACCGAGCGCCTGGCCCGAATCAGTGCAGCTCAGGGCATCCTCTCTGACCTCCGGGCGGAGGCGCCCGACCTGGCCGCCTACATCGCGGCACGGTACGACATCCCGGGTGGTGGGGAGGGTGAGTGACCCCACTATCCACAGCAGGCGCGCCGCGCGCCAGTTGGACGCAGCCAGCGTCGAGGCCGCGCGGGCGCAGGCAGCCAGGGTGCGCGCCGAGCAGGAGGCCGCCGTCCAGGCCATCCGTGCCCGGGCCCGCCGTGACGAGCTCGCAGCCGATGCTGAACTGGCCGCAGCAGTCGAGGCGGAACGCGACCTGCGCAACGCCGCCCGTCGCGCCGGGCGAGCGGCCCGGCGTACCGCCCGCCTGCACGCGGTGGTGGACCGCCAGGTGCTGCTGGCCACGGTGGCAGCGATCGCGCTGTTCGTGGCGGTGGCGCTGCCCGCACAGATCGGCTTCCTCGCGCAGCGCTGGCCCTGGCCGATGGCCCTGGCCGGCGGTGTCGCACTGGAGTCGCTGACCTGGGTATTCGCCCTGCAAGGGCAGGCCAGGGAAGCACGCGGCCGGTCCGGGTCCGCGCACAGCACCGGAGTCTGGGCCGCCGCCGCGGTTGCGGCCTGGGTGAACCTCACCCATGGGGCACAGATGTGGGGGACCGGGTTCGCTGTCGTGGCCGCCTGCGGGTCGCTGGCTGCACCAACGACCTGGCATCTGTATCGGCTCTCCCAGAGTGAGGAGCCGCTTGCGAATCCGGCACAGCTCCGGCGCGAGCGGTTGCGCCGCCGTCACCACCGCAGGGTCGCCCGTCTCGCCGACCGCCTGGCAACGTCGTTGCCGGAGGGCCTGGCGCCGGACACCGCTTGGACCCTGGCCTGGCGAGCGGTTCACGGAGCCGAGCCGGGCATCACTGGGCCGCTCCTGGAACGTCACCACAAGGCCGCCGCCAGAGTTGAGGCCCTGACCGCGCAGACCGCTCCAACGGCTGAAGCAACGGACGAGCACCGCCCGCTACTGCTGCGGCCACTGCCCCCGGGCCGCAACGCAGCTGCCGTCGTGGCAGCCGCGTTCGCCAACTCCGTGCCACTCGCCGATCTGCTCAATGCCACATCACTCACCACCCATACAGGTACGTACAAGCAGCTCACAGCCCATACGGCTCTGCCTGGCGGGGGACCGTACAACCCGCGTACGGGTGCGTACAGCACATCTGTACCGCGCTCGGAGGCAACGGCTTCGGACGATGCCGCCATGGAAGCCAAGCGCAGCCAGGCCCGGACCGGCATCCGCCGGGTCCTGGCCCATGGAGGAACCCCGTCACCCACGGAGATCGGGCGCGCCTACGGCATGTCTCCCGAGTGGGGTGCCAAGCAGATCCGCGCCGTCCGCACCGAACAGCACCCTCATCGCCCCAACTCACCTGAAGGGAAACCGAAATGACCGATTCCTTTCACCGCCCCCAGGACCACCGCGAAGCCGCCGTGTGGCACCTGGAGCAGGCGTGCAGCCCCACCGTCCTCGGACGCAACGACCACTTCGCCGCCGCCCAGATCGAGGCCTTGCTCACCATCGCCGAGGCCCTGCGCTCCCTCTACGCCGCCGGCGCCGGCCACTGATCCCGGAAGGACACCACCGACATGGCCCTCCCCAGCTTCGTCCGCGACCAGACCAACGACGCCCGTGTACTGCTGGCGATGCTCACCGAGTTCCCCGACCTGCCCGCCGCCGAGCTGACCATCACCACCCGGCTTGGCGGAGAGACCCTGCACATCTATGTCCACAGCGACCCGGCGGGCTTCGAGCAGTGGCGCCAGGCCCTGGGCCTGGACCCGCAGGCCGCGGGCGGTCGCCGCTACCGCACCTTCCAGAGCGTCGAGTTCTCTGGTCGTTACCACGATGTCACTGTGCGCCTGGTCGGGTTCCTGCCGCTGCCGGCCGACGACGCCGACGCTGCCTAGTTCTGCCGCCGGGGCGCGTCACCGCCTGCCAGCAAACGCCGCGCCCCGGCTCCCTTCGACTCCACAACAGAGAGAAGGACGTCTGCAGTGAACCACGAATCGAATGAGGACGATCTGGCCTTGTTCGCCAGGCTGGAAGCCGAGATGGGGGACAGCACCGACTTCGGCATGGCCGACGGTACCGCTGACCTGCCGGATGGCGGCAGCGTGATGGTGGATGGCCCCGCACCGTCCGGGCCCGGATGGTGGGCGCGGATGCACCGGGCTGAGCGTCGGCCGGTCCTGCCCGCCTGGGCCACGTCCAGCGCCGAGTTCCGCAACGCGCTCGGTTGGCTCGTCGGGCATGTGTGGCACACCGTGGCGTTCCACGCGGTGCGACTTCCCTGGTACGCCCTGCTCCTGGCTACACGGGCTCCGATCGGCCTGGCCACGATCTACGGCAGGCTGCTCCGCTGGGCCTGGGACGTCCAGGGCGAGCCGTTGCGTCAGGCCGCCGCGTCCACAGCCGACGCCGCCGAGTACCTGAAACTGTCCGGGCTGCGGGACAAGCGGGTGCGTGCCCGCTGGCTTCTGCTGCTGCTCGGCGTCGTCGCAGCGCCAACAGCGGCCCTGGTGCTCTGGTTCGAAGCCCCGACGTGGGTCCTGTTCCTGGCCATCTCTTCGCTGGTCGCAGTGCTCGGCTCCACCGGGGCGCCGGCGGACAAGCCCATCGTCTCGCGCGCCGTGGTGGCCACCGAAGTCGAGCGGCTGACGTCCACCGTGATCGAGCGGGCGCTCGGCGCCCTCGGCATCGCCGAGATCAACAAGGCCCTGGGTAAGGGTGGAGAGGGCATCAGGTTCCAGGCCCCGATCACCCGCGACGGCCCCGGTTGGCGGGCTGATTTCGACCTCCCGTACGGGGTGACTGTCCCGGACATCCTCGATCGACGTGACCGGCTCGCCTCGGGGCTGCGGCGCCCGCTGGGCTGCGTGTGGCCCGAGTCCGTGGCGGACGCGCACGCCGGTCGGATGCTGCTCTGGGTCGGCGACCGGGCACTCAACAAGGTCGAGCCGCCCACGTGGCCTCTGGCCAGGAGCGGTACAGCCTCGCTGTTCAAGCCGCTCCCCTTCGGCACTGACCAGCGCGGACGTCCGGTCCACCTGACGCTGATGTACGACAACGTCCTGATCGGCGCTATGCCGGGCATGGGCAAGACCTTCTCCATGCGGACGCCGCTGCTGGCCGCGGCCTTGGATGTGTTGGCGGAACTGCTGGTTTGGGAGCTGAAGGGGACCGGTGACCTGTCGAGCTTGCGGAAGGTGGCAGCCGATTACGGGTCCGGCGCGGACGACGATGCCAAGGATGCCGCGCTGGACTCGATCCGCTACGTGCACAGGGAGTTGGCACGCCGGGCGCAGGTCATCGCGTCTCTGCCCAAGGACAAGTGCCCGGAGAACAAGGTCACCCCCGAACTGGCGCAGATCCGTTCCCTGGGGCTGCATCCGCTGGTCCTGGCGATCGATGAGTGCCAGGAGCTGTTCGCGGACGAGAAGGTGGGCAAGGAGGCGGGGGCGCTCTGCACCGCCATCATCAAGCGCGGCCGGGCCCTTGGCATCATTCTGCTGCTGGCCACCCAACGCCCGGATCGCGAGTCCCTGCCCACCGCGATCAGCGCCAACGTCGGCACCCGGTTCTGCCTGCGCGTCATGGGCCAGACCGAGAACGACATGGTTCTCGGGACGAGCTCCTACAAGAACGGCATCCGCGCGACCAGCTTCGTCAAGGCCGACAAGGGCATTGGCTACCTGGTCGGTGCCGGTGACGACCCGCAGATCGTGCGGACCTACTACGTCAACAACGTCGCCGCCGAGTCGATCAGCGAGCGGGCACTCGCCGCACGCATCGCCGCAGGCACCCTCTCCGGGCTCGCCGCCGGCCAGGGTCCGGACGATCACCGGTCTGCCAGCAGCCTGCCGGACGACATTCTGGCCGTGGTCCCGTCCTCCGAGTCCAAGCTCTGGTCGGAGATCGTCACGGCCAGGCTCGCGGAGCTTCGCTCTGAGCTCTACGAGGGCTGGGGACCCGACCAACTCGCCACCGCCCTGAAGCCGCTCGGCGTGGAAACCGTACAGATCAGCCGCCGCATCGACGGCAAGGTCGTGAACCGGCGGGGCATTGAGCGCTCCGACATCGCTCGCCTGGTCACTTATCGTCGCGCGAAACGGACCGTCTGAGCCCCCGGACACGTGCTTGCGCAAGCGGCATAGCCCGCTTGCGCAAGCACCACCGCTAGCACCCAAAAAGTCCATTGAGCTGCTGATTAGCAGCAAGCACCGCTATCCGCGGAAACCCCGATTCCCACGCTGAGCGGCCCTGGGAGGCCATCGTGCTAGCCGTTGTCTTCTGGCTGATCATCATCACTCTCGGTTATGCAGCACTCTGTGCCGGAGCGCCGTTCGGTCGCTGCCGCCGCTGCCGGGGCTTCGGCTTCCTCATCCACAAGGCCCGCTCCGGCCGCCTCATCCGGGGCAAGAACTGTCGTCGCTGCGGTGCGAGCGGCATCCGCCTTCGCCTCGGTCGACGTGCCTGGAACTTCTGGGCCCGCGCGCATCGCGACAGCAACCGCTGACCCGCCACCTGCTTACCCGACAGCTCTCATTCCTCGGAGACCAGCCATGTCCGTGACCGTGACCGTCTCGCTCCTCGTCTTCTTCGGCCTCGCCCTGGCCATGATGCTCCGCGCCCGGATGGTCAGCTTCGGCGCCGCGATCATCGCCGTCCTCTTCGGGTTCTACCTCGCCGCCACGGGCGCGGCCACACCCATCAACCACGCCATCGTCGCTGCCTTCGGCGACCTCTCCCGCATCCACTGAACCGGAAGGAATTCAGCACCATGGCTGACATCTCCGCCGCTTGGTTCATGAGCCTGACCGAGAGCGTGTCATCGCTCGGGATGGCGGCCCGCGAGTACCGGGTTGCCCACCGGTCCGCGCAGACCACCACCTGGCAGATCGACCCGGCACGCGTTCTGCCACTCGACGGCTCGGTGAGCGTCCCCGACAGCACCGACTTTGTCCGGCCCCACGACGAGGCGCTGTGGCAGCTGGGTCAGGCGTACCGGAAACTGGGCAGCCGCCTGCATGGGCTCTACGAGAACACCGCGCTGGCCTACGCCCATGGCACCGCCGAGGTACTGCGGGCCGTCCTGCACGGCGACTGCCCCCGGTACATCAGCCTCGGCCACCGTGACGGCGTCTACGCGCCGGGCATGGGAGAGCTGCCCGACCTGAGCGAAGGTCTCGGTACCTGGGTCTGCGCCAGTCGGCTCGACGAACTGCGGCTGGACTTTCAGAAGCGAGAGCTCGCGCACGACCTGACCGACGCCACGGCCAGCACCGGCAACGGTCTGGCGGACAGCGCTTTTGCCTACGGCGAATTGGCCGAACGTGCCCTTCACTTCCTGCTCCTGGCAGCCAGGTCCAACCGCACCCCCGAGGAGGGCCAGCGATGACCGACCACGACGACGTCCCCACTACCGCAGCCGAGTTCCCGGCTCCGGAACTCGCCTACGCCGGCGCCCCGGGGGTCATCCCGGAAATCGGGTGGCTTGCGGAGCAGGCGCGAAGCACCGCGATCGTCCGGGAGGTGGGCCGCGAGTACTGGCTCCGCAAGGCCGCTCTGGTGGACCGGATCGCCCTTGCCCGCGTCGTGACGCATACCCAGGAGGAGGCGCTGGAGACAGCCGAGATGGCCTCAAACGCAGCCGTCCAGCTGATCGAGTACGACGAACAGCACCGGGATGGTGCGGAGCGGCCCACCGCCGGCTCCATCCGGTTCTCCGAGGCTGTGGTCGGCGCGGGCTACCGCGCCTACGTGCGCCAGCAGTACCTCGCGTGGAGCCACGCCCAGAACTCCTGATCTGCCCGGGGCAGCGGTCAACGGGTCAACGAGGCCCGCTGCCCCAGCAACTCCCATCCCGTTCCAGGAATCAGGAGGTGCTATCAGCATGCAGCACAACTGTCTCCCTTCGCTGGCACTTGTCGCAGAGCAGCAGCCGCCCGCGACAGGCCCGGGCAAGGGCTGACCCATGGCGGCGCAGAGAACGCTGAAGCTTCCCGAAGTGCTTGAGGAGCTGGAGATCTCCCGTTCTGCCTTCTACCGGATGCGTGCTCTCGGCAAGGCACCGAGGTGCCTGAAGCTCCCGAACGGCCAGATCCGCATCCGCCGTGCCGACCTCGATTCCTGGCTTGCCAACTGCGAGGAACCCCCGTGCTGACCTTCGACGTTCAGATCTTCACCGTCCGCAATCTGGGGCGTGGGCGCAAGCCGTATCAGCTCCGCTGGCGGGTCGGCCCGGAGGTCCACTCCCGGACCTACGCGACGACCACCCTGGCGGACGGGCGGCGTTCGGAGCTCAAGACCGCCATGCGCACCGGCGAGCAGTTCGACACCGTCAGCGGACTTCCTGCCTCGGAGATGCGCCAGCTCGGCCAGCTCAACTGGTACCAGCACGCACGCGCCTACGCGGAGATGAAGTGGCCGCAGTCCTCGGCCAAGTCGCGGATGGCCCGTGCGGACGCCCTCGCCACCATCACGCCCGCGCTGACGATCGACAACAAGGGCGCTCCCTCGCCCGTAGTGCTGCGCAGGGCTCTGTCCTGCTGGGCCTTCAACTTCTCCGAGCGACGCCAGGAACCCTCTGCGGAGATCCTTGCGGCACTCGCCTGGATCGAGAAGAAAGCCGTCGGGATGCCGCTCTTGGAGGACGCGGACACCGTCCGGTCCGCCCTCAACGCGCTTGCCCTCCGTATGGACGGGAAGCCCGCCGCAGCCACCACGACCCGCCGAAAGCGGATGGTGTTCAACAACGCCCTCCGCTACGCCTTGGAGAAGAAGCGTCTGACCGGCAACCCACTCCAATTCATCGACTGGTCTCCCCCGGAGATCGATGACGAGATCGACTGGCGGCACGTCCCGAATCCAACCCAGGCCGCTCAGCTCATCGCTGCCTCCGCGTCCCTGGGCGTGCGCGGACTCCACCTCACCGCTTTCTTCGGCTGCATGTACTACGCCGCCATGCGCCCGGCCGAAGTGACCGACTTACGCGAGGCCGACTGCACCCTTCCGGAACAGGGCTGGGGTGAACTCGTCCTGGCCGGCAGCTCACCGCGCGTCAGCTCCATCTGGACGGACGACGGCAAGTCGTACGAGGAGCGGGGACTCAAGCGCCGGGCCAGGAAGACAACCCGACCCATCCCGATCCCACCCGAACTCGTCAGACTGCTGCGCCAGCACATCGACAAGTTCGGCGTCGGCCCCGAAGGGCGCGTATTCCGGGCGTCCCAGGGTGGCCACCTGCTCAGCAAGGAGTACTCAGCCGTCTGGAAGAAGGCCCGGACAAAGGCCCTCAGCGCAAAGCAGGCGAAGACCCAGTTCGCCGAGGTCCCTTACTCGCTCCGCCACGCGGGCGTCTCGCTCTGGCTCGCCTCCGGGGTCGATCCGGTAGAGGCAGCCCGCCGCGCGGGGCACAGCGTCGCGGTGCTCTACAGGTTCTACGCGAAGGTCCTGGACGGCAAGAGCGACCAGGCCAACGAGAAGATCGAGCAGGCGCTGAAGGAAGCCAGGCAAAGCACCGAAAGCCCCCAAAGGTAGGGTCACGCCAGCCGTGGAACGTTCCACGTATGTTCCACACGCGCCGGTCGGCGGCGGTACATGAGCGGCACGGAGTGGGACGGGAATCGAAAAGGGTGGGTATGGGCATCCATGCCGATACCCACCCTCACCTGCATGTTCTCCACCTGCGGAGAGCGTGGGATTCGAACCCACGGTCACAGTTTCCCGTGACGACAGTTTTCAAGACTTGCTCATGATCCGGTCGCTGTAGCGACGTTCGTGCAGGTCAGGTGGGTACCAGGGCCCCCGCCGCGCCGTCCTCGTCGTCCCCGTGCCAGTCCTGTGCCAGATCAGCAGGGGTGTCAGTAGCGGCGTCCGAGAAGGTGACACGGAGCGCTTCCTGCGCCTTGGTCCGCTCTGCGTCCAGGGTATCGGCCACGTCCGCGTCACGCTGATCAACGGCACGGGCGTAGTGCCGAGTGGTGACGCTGGCGTTCGAGTGACCGAGCCGCTTGGCCGCCGCCAGGACGCCGTGACGGTCGGCAACCCAGGTGGCGTGCGTGGCCCGGAGGTCGTGGGGGGTCACGTCCTTAAGACCGGCCTTCTCGACAGCCTTGTCGAAGTGCCACGTGCGCCACGCGTTGTACCGCAGAGCCGTGCCCTTGGTGTTGACGAACAGCAGGCTCTCCGACCCCTCCCCCACGTTCTCGTCCAGGTGCACCCGCAGTTCCTCCAGGAGGTACGCGGGCACGCGCAGGGAGCGCGTCTGGTGGGACTTGGGGACGTCCCAGACGTGGTGCCCGTTGATCTCCTCCACCGCCTCGTCCACGCGGATCATGCCCTTGTCGAACAGGACGTCGCTGCGGCGGAGCGCGAAGCCTTCCCCGATCCGCAGACCCGCATAGGCGAGGAGCTTCACCAGGAGGTCATGCGGCTGGCGCATGTGGCTGATCAGCCGGGCAACCTCGTCATCGGTCAGGATGTGCGGCTCGGTCTCCGGCAGACGGGGGATCTTGATACCCCGGCACGGGGTGACCGGGATCATGTCGTTGTCGGCCGCCGCCTTCATCATCTGTGCGAACAGACGGTACGCCGTCCGAATGCGGGAGGGGCTGAGCTTGGACTTGCGCATGAACACGACCCACTCAGCCACGGTGATCGGCCGCACCGAGGCGAGGGGCATTGGGCCGAGCCGGGGGTTGATCCAGAGCCGGATGACTCCCCCGTACAAGTTGACGGTCTTGGCCTTGAGCGAGGGACTGACCGAGGCGAACCAGCGCACGCCCCACTCCTCAACGGTGATCTTCCCGGCGTCGGGGTCGATCCACTGTCCGTCCATGATCTTCGCCTCGGCCCGGACCAACCACTGTTCGGCGTCCGTCTTGGTGCGGAACGTCTCCGGTGCCGGCCGAAGGACCCCATCGACGCCGGGGTAACGCGCCTGGAATCGACCGGACTTGAGCTTGCGGACCGCACCGAAGCGGCGACGGTTTCCCTTGGTGTTTGCCATCAGGCGGCCCTTCCAGGCAGAGAGGTGACGGTGATCGGCTGGACCGTTCCGTCGTGGATGAACGCCTCGATTGCCGAAGCGGGAATGCGGATGTGCCGACCGATGCGGACGAAGGCGATACGCCGCTCAGCGATCAGGCGGCGAACGAAGCGCTCACCCGTGGCGAGCCGTTGCGCGGCTTCCTCGACGGTCAGCAGGGGTACGAACTCGGTGGCCATCAGGTGATCCACCCCTCCCGCTTGAGCTGTCGCCGGGTCTCGTGGTTCTCCACGACGTCTTGGGCGATGAGGTGTTCGCCGGGGGTGTAGCCGGTGCCGAGGAACTGCCAGCTCTTGACGACGAGGGTGGTGTTCTCGTCTACGGGTGGCAGGCCCTGATGGGTGCGGTTGTGCTCGGTCTTCCAGGTGCGGCGGGCGGTGCGGAGGGTTCCGAGGGTGGTGGAGTAGCGGCGGGACTTGGTGGAGAAGTGGCCCTTGAAGCCGAGCATGTGGGCCCATTTCCAGAGCTTGAGTTCGGCGAACTCGGGGAGTTGGCCCAGGTCCCAGCAGGTGCGGATCATGGCGCGGACGTGGTTGGCGACGCGTAGGTCGCGGATGGGTTCGGCCTGTCCGGTGCCCTGGCAGTCCTTGCACTGGTGGCTGTGGCCGGCGGGGTCGGTGATGCGGCCCCGCCCTTGGCAGGGACGGCAGTGCAGGGGGCGGTCCACGGTGCCGGAGTTCTCTGCGCTCTTGGTGGCGTACTTGGCGACGTATCCGGCGACGGCTTGTTCGGTCAGGCGGCCGGTGTCGCGGGGGCGCAGGATAGGGCGCACGTCCAGGGACTTGCCGAAGCGGATGGTGCGCTCTCCGACGTGGTCGGAGACGATGGTCAGGCGGGCCTTGGCGTGGGCGTCGCGGACGGCTTCTTTGATGAGCCTGGGTGTGGCCCAGCTGGGCGGGGTGGTGCCGGGGCCGTCGGGTCCGTCGATGCGGACGATGGCGTGGAAGTGGACCAGGCCGCGCTTTTGGTACTCGGCGACCTTGGCGAACGACAGCCGGGCTTCCTCGCGCAGTTCCTTGACGGTCTTCTTCGCGAGCCTGGCCAGGGCGCGGCGGACGTAGGTGGTGAAGCGTCCCCAGAGCATTCCGGCGTGGGCGTTGAAGAGGACCGCTCCGGCGTAGTCGTAGCGGGCGGGGCGGATGGGGGTGCCCAAGGCGGGGTCAGTGTCGAGGTGGTAGACGCCGCACTTGCAGGGGAAGCGCTTGCGCTTGTTCTTGCTGGTGGGCTGGTTGTGGACGTTTCCGTAGCTGGGTGCGGTGAGGGTGACGAATACGCGCGGGTGCGCGGTGACCGACTCCGGGACGCTTTTGCCGCCGACCAGTCCGGCGCGGATGAGGTGGTAGGTGTCGGCGGCGTACAGGCGTGAGCAGGAGGGGCAGCGGGAGGCGCGGCGGTTGCCGCAGGCGACCAGGAGGCGGCCGAAGGGCTCGTTGCGGGTGTCGAAGTGGTGCAGGACTTTGCCGGTGGCGGTGTCGGTGGTGGTGGTGTGGCCGAACAGCTGGATGGGGCTGGTGCAGCCGCGGACTGCTTCGACGGCGGCGGTGATGCGGTCGAAGCGGGGGTCTTGGGCGAGGTTCAGGAGGTCCCGCGCGGCGGGGGTGAGCTGGTCGGGGTTCATGGGCGGGTGCTCCTTCCTGGGGTGCGGTTCACTGCTGGCGGGCCGGGGTGTGGGGGGCGTGGGCGTGGGTTCTCCCGTGGTCGGTGGCATGGGGGTGCCGTCGCGCCGACCGGTGCAGGGCTTGGGTGCGCCGGTCGGCGCGCGGCGAGGTGGGTGCGGGGGCTAGGCGGTGAGCTGGTGGTGCAGGGCTTCGGCGAGCGGGGCGGGCAGGCCCATGCGGGTGCGCAGTTGGGCGGCGGTCATGGGCTGGCCGTGGGAGTCGCGGTGCTGCTGGTCGAGGTCGCGGGCTGACGACAGCAGGGCGGCGGAGACCGGCAGCGGATTGGCCGGCGGGGCGATCGGCGCCGGGAGTTCGGCCGGGGCCGGGACCGGTTCGGGGTCGGGCGTGGGAGTAATAGCGGCGGCGGGGACCGGCGATGTGTGCGGCGTGGGTTCGGCCGTGGGGGCCGCCGGGGCCGTGGTGGAGGTGTGGAGGTGGCGCAGGAGGAGGGGGCCGACGGCTCCCCAGCCGAGGAGCAGGAGGGGGGCGACGGCGTCCAGGGCGGCGCGGCCCCAGTGGTGGATCAGGAGGGGTTCGGCGGTGTTCAGGGCGAGGGTGAGCAGGCCGGAGGTGTGCATGAGGCGGACGGCGGGGCGCAGTTCGCTGCGGTCGGTGCCGGTCATGGCGAGGTAGCGCAGGGCGACCAGGAGGCCGACGACGGACAGGTCCACCATGGGCGCGATCAGGGGGGCGATGGGGCGGGGGATGCCCAGGCGCAGGGCGAGGGCCCACACGTTGCCGAAGGAGAAGGTGAAGGCCAGGGCGGCGATCAGGCCCATGACGGCGGTGACGACGCGGCGGGCCAGGCGCGGGTTCGGCATGGGCGGGTTGCTCCTTTCCCTGCGGGGGTGGTCGGGGGTCAGGCGGCGTCGGCGTGGGGGGTGTCGTCCTTGGTCAGGCGCAGGCCGGGCGGGGTGGCCAGGAGGGTGAAGGGGTCGGCGGTCAGGTGGGTGCTGGCCTGGGCGACGTGGGCGAGGTCGGCGGCGGTGACGTAGGGCAGGCGGACCCGCAGGAAGCCCTTGTGTCCCTCGCGGGCCATGACCGCCACTCCGACGTAGCGGGCGTCCTGGAGCTGGAGCGGGGAGTGGTCGGGCCAGTTGCGGATCTCCTCGCCGAGCGCGGCGACGGCGGCTTCGGTGGTCTTCTGTGCGAAGGACAGGGAGACCGCGCAGACGTCGCGGATGAACGTCGGGATGGCGTCGCCGGTGGCCTTCTGGGTGGCCAGGATGGTCAGGATGCCGACGTTGCGGCCCTTCTTGACCAGGTCTTCGACCAGGCGGGCGTTCTCGGCGGTCAGCGCTGCCAGGCGCTTGGTCTTGGGGTCGCTGCCCTTGTAGTCGCGGAAGTAGGTGTGGGCTTCGTCGATGATGACGACCACCAGCGGCCAGGCGCGGGTGGGGCCCTTGTCCCACATGTTCGTGCTGCCCAGCGTGGGCCGGACCGCGCTGGAGCGGTCGCTGCGCAGGCGCACGAGGCGTTCGAACAGCTCGTGCGCGGCTTCCAGGTCGTCGCCCACGAAGTGGGAGATGCGGTCGATGACGTCGGCGTAGTCGCCTTCCTCGGCGCGGCTGACCTTGCCGTCCAGGACGACGAACTGGACGGCGTCGCTGGGTGCCAGGCGTGCGATCAGGCAGTTCTGCATGGACGTCTTGCCAGAGCCGGGGACGCCGGCCACGGTGATGCCGGAGATGTTGCCGGTGCGCAGGGTGACGTCCCGGGCGTACTCGTCCACGCCCAGGCCCCAGCGGGTCAGGTCGCGCGGGGGCAGGCCGGTGGGCGTGTAGCGGCGCACGACGTGCAGCGGTTCGTTGCGTACCGCGCGCAGCGTCAGCTGTCCGGGCTTGCCCAGGTCAACCGAGACACGGGTGCAGCGCCAGGCGTCGGCCAGGTGCTCGGCGTGGCGCTGGACTTCGACCAGGCCGACCTTGGCCACGGTGGCCAGTTGGACCTTGACGCCGAAGCGGTCCGCCTGAGTGTGGATCTTGGGGGTGAGGATGCGCGGGGAGGGGGTGTTCCCGTCCTTGCTGGTGAGCTGCTGCACCAGGGTGGGAACGTGGTCGGTGGTGGTCAACCCCAAGTTGCGGGCCAGGCGCGGCCAGGTCCGGCGGATGCGGGCGGCCTGCCGGATGCTGGCGCGGGTCTCGGTATCGGCACGCAGGTAGCGCACGGCCTTGAAGCCGAACCAGACCAGCAGCACCAGGCCCAGGCCCAGGGCGACCAGCGGCAGCCACGGGGCCGCACCGGGCAAGGGCATCGAGTGCCCGACCACGGTTGAACCGGTGCCGCTGGCCGACGGCGAGGGGGATGCGAGGGAGAGCAAGGGAATCACGTCCTAGGTCTCAGGGGCAGGAGAAACGTTTCTTTGGAGCCGGGGCCGGGCCGGACCCGTGTCAGCAGTGCTGGGGACGGGCCCGGCAGGGACGGCTCTCAGGGCTTGGCGTCCGCCTTGGCGGGGCTCGCGACCGGCTCCGGGGCGGCGGCGGGGGCGAGCAGGGTTACGGCCTCGGCGCGGTAGGCGAGGCCCACCTGGACCTGTCCGCCGAAGGAGTTGCCCCACGGGGAGGCGATCAGTCCGGTCAGGCGCACGGGCGAGCCGGGCATCATGCGGGCCAGGTCGGTCAGTCCCGGCTCGGGGACGGTGACCTTGATGATCTGCGCCTGGACGCCGAAGGTCTCCATCAGCTGGACCGTGTAGAGCACGGTCTTGCCGTCGCGATCGGTGGCGATCTCGCCGGTCTCCAGGTCCTTGACCTTCGGGGCCGGGGGCACGGCGATCAGGTGGGAGACGCCGGTCAGGTCGGGGCGGACGGTGATGCGGGGCATGGGTGACTCCGGGGGTTGTGATGAGGGCCGGTGATCCGACCCGTACGAAAACTGTAGCAACACAGATGAAGCAGATGCAACAGTCAAAACAGTTGGGTTCTGCGAAGGGCAGCACTAGAAGACCAACAGTGGCTTCAAGAAGGGGAGTTGCGAATGGGGAAGCGCCAAAATCAGAGCCCGTGGGTGGCCGTGCAGGCGATGCAGGCAGAGCGGATGGCTGTGCTGGGACAGGTGGAGCGCGCTACCCTCGCGGGTATGAACCTGCCGCTGGACGAGGACAGCCGAGCGCCGTACCTCCAGACCGCCGAGGCCCTGCGCCGTGAGATCTCGGCCGGCCGACTGCGCCCAGGCGACAAGCTCCCCTCTTCGCGAGAGCTACAGCAGCGCTACCAAATCGCCAGCACCACCGTGCAGAACGCGCTACGCGTCCTGCGGGAGGAAGGGCTGATCTACTCGGTGCAGGGCAAGGGCACATTCGTACGCCGCACCGCAGCCGACAGCGATCCCCTCCCACCCGGGTCTGGCCAGGAAACCGGGACCGCCGCGAACGACCCGGCCGCAATCGTCGGCATGGTGAGGAACCTCATGGACCAGGTCGCCGAACTCAAGACGACCCTGGACCGGACGCAGCGCCGAGTCACTGATCTTGAACGACAGCGGAATCCTCCCCCTCCAGCCGGTCCAGCCGATCGTTGAGCCGCGCCGCCTGCTCGTTCAGGTCGGCCAGCTGACCGCCCAGCTCAGCGAGCATGGCCCGCAGCTGCTGCATCGCGTCCATTAGATAACCCCCGTTCCGGCAGCGCGCGCGTCGAACCGGCCGCCTGTCCGTGCCTTCACTGCGCTCCCCCTGCTGGTCGTTGCTCCGAGCTGACGGGACCACCCTGCCGAAGGGCGGGAGCGTGAAAAATCGCCCGGCGTGTGGTACCAGCGCACGCCGCCTCCCTTCTTCGCTGTGAGTCCGTGCGGGCGGCAGTGAGCCGTCCACGAGGAGCCACCCTGCAAGGCCGTCGGCCGTTTCTGTCCGGCCGATCGCGTGGTAGAGGCGCGGCGCAGAGTGCATGCAGGTGATTGCCACCCCGCCCTGGACGTCATCCTGCGACAGGCCCGACCATTCGCCAACCCCCCGATTTCGCAGGGGAATCGGGCCCACGGCCCCAGCGAGACAAAACCTGCCGCGATGACTGCCTCTGATTGCCTCCGGCTGCCTTTGACGCCCTTCGCACACCGAATTGCGTGATGCACATCACAGCCGGATTCCATAATGCACCCGGGGCAAACCGGGCGGCGGGCGTTCTCCGGGGTCATGCGGGGCTCCTCGTCGCTGTGGTGTTCGGCCGACATCGAACTGCCTTCCCGACCGTCCGTGGTTCGGCCGGGCCGGCAGTACGCGCCAAGCCTGTCGGGCAGGGCGTTAACGGAGCAGTTAACGCACCCCGTGGTATATGCCGCCGAGCTGCACACTCCCCCAGGTGGCCCGACCGCATGGCAGCCATCCTGACCTGCGATCCAGAGCATTCCAACCCCCTATCCCCACAAGGGAATCGACCACCGGAGAACCATGGAGATACAGCGAGAAGCAATGAGGAACGACGAGCAGCGACAGCCGCCCCAAGGGGCACAAACGCGTGGCGCAGATCACAAAAGTCGTATCGCCGCGGAACCCCACGTGCAGAAATTCAAGATTCTTGAACCCGGTTGCAACGTACAACCGCCTTCCGAGCCGCGCCCCGACTCCGCCTGCCATCAACCGTCCCCTTCACATCCACTGCGGACCGGTCGGCTGACAGGCCCTCTCACTCATAGAGGTGTGCGCGAAGAGGTCCGTGTGACGCTCCAGCCCCAACGAATTTCAGGCAGTTCGCCAGACCCGCACATCCATCCCAAACAGTGACAGACCAGGCATAGACACCTGTTCCAGACACTGGGGATATTCCACCATTCACAGGCTGTGGACAGAGGTCGGCGGATTTCGAGGACGGAACATAGCAACTCGTCGTGAAAGCTTCGAACCCGCATCTTCTGTTGCCATGGCAGGACTATGCACCCGATCGCCTCCACCCGTCCGAGCCACCAGCCCGTATTGACGTCCAGTGGAAAGGCGTGCCCGAAATAATTCTTTTGCCCTCATGCGTCCGCCTGCTGGTTCGTCCGACGAATGACCACGGAGCCAGCCAAGCCGAGCAGGGCGCCTCGCGGACGACAGGACCTCCCGCCCGCCGACGAGATTCCGAACCCAGGAATTTGGACGCACCCCCGCTTCCTGACCCGGGAATGTGGCCAGCGCCCCACGCGGACACGCGATGTGACAGGCAGCCATCCCAGGCCAGCCAAGTAGCAGGCAGTAACGCGTAGCAAATAGTGCACACATGGGCCGAGCCCTTCGTCGCGGAGCAGCACCATGCACCCGGAACGCGCAGACGTAAAGCGACCCGCGATTCGTTGGCCGCACAGACAATGCCGTTGTCTCTGCGGCCAACCGCCAAGGTCATCGGGGGCACAATCGACCAGGAGGGAGCCCACGGCACGTTGACTACCGTGAGTAGTCAGATCCGTGGTCATCCAGGTCCCACATACCGTCGGAGCCCATGGCATGCCGGACGCGCTCCAGCGAGGCCGCACAGCGAGCAGCAGTCCGCGATGCATCCGCCGAGCCACCGAGGCCAGCACGCCAAGGCGACCAGTCGGGCCACGAGGCAGTGGTGCGCACGATCAACCGCCGCAGGCCGTAACAAGATCAACATTGGCGCGGGCAGATGGTGTTCAGAGTTTCTCTACTGGATCAAGGCGGCCCGCCACAGGCGGGCCGCGCGCCCCCCCCCGCGGGCCCCCCCCCCCCCCAG
>Ga0302314_10001133_pt1 | contig 49674 bp, 42 predicted proteins | sample III_Palsa_N2_3_FD_200533 | JGI IMG/M metagenome (GOLD analysis project Ga0302314, IMG submission 200533) | Peat permafrost microbial communities from Stordalen Mire near Abisko, Sweden - III_Palsa_N2_3 | ecosystem: Environmental > Terrestrial > Soil > Palsa > Peat permafrost | place: Sweden... | reverse complement strand
AGAAGTACAAGCGCGAATGGAAGCTCAATCTGATCGAGCAGACCAATCCGCATTGGGACGACCTCTTCGAGCAGCTGCATTAGCGCCCGTGGCCATGCCAGCATGGCCACCCGACCCTCGGTGTGCATGGGTCGCCGGGACTGACGCCCGGCGATGACGGTAGGGTTGGTTGTGGGTCATATGCGATAGCCCTGCCCTCCGGGGGCGGGGGACCCCGAAGGGGTGGAGGGGGAAGCCGCGCCAACGTTCGCGGACGGCCACTTCCCCCCTCCCCGGGTTGGTGCTTCGCGCCTCTGCTTCGCAGTCGCCGGCACTCCCCCTCATGGAGAGGTGAAGAGGCCCCTGCCCTACGCCGTCTTGATGTAATTGCCGATGACGCCGCCCAGGACGTCCAGCGGCGTCGGGCCGCTGAGCAGGCCGGCGTCGTGGAACTTGCGGATGTCGAAGCGCGGGCCGAGCTGGGCCTTGGCCTGGGCGCGCAGCTTCAGCCAGGTCATCTTGCCGATCATGTAGCTGCAGGCCTGGCCCGGCCAGACGCAGTAGCGCTCCACTTCGGTGGCCGCCGAGGCCTCCGGGTCGCCCAGGGTGTCGCAGTAGTATTTGATCGCCTGCTCTCGGGACCAATGCTTGTGGTGCATGCCGCTGTCGACCACCAGGCGGACGGCGCGGAACATCGAATCCTTGAGCTGGCCGATGTGTCCCATCGGATCGTCGTCGTACATGCCCATCTCGACGGCCAGATTCTCGGCATAGAGCGCCCAGCCCTCGCCGTAGCCGGAGAACCAGATGGTCTTGCGGATCAGCGGCAGGTCGCCGGCCTGATTGGACACCGAACCCTGCAGGTGGTGGCCGGGAATGCCTTCGTGGAAGGTCAGGGTCGGCAGGGTCCACTTGGGCACCTCGGCCGTATCGCGCAGGTTGATCCAGTAGATGCCCGGCCGGGAGTTATCGAGCGGCGGCGGGTTGTAATAGCCGCCGGGCGCGCCGGCCTCGATCGCCGACGGCACGCGGTGGATCTCGAGCCTGGAGTTGGGCAGCACGCCGAACCAGGTCGGCAGCTTGGCCGTCACCGCCTGCACCCGACCGTTGAGGTATTCGATCAGCTGCGCCTTGCCCTCGTCGGTATTGGGGTACTGATATTTCGCGTCCTTGAAGAGACCGTGCAGGCGCTCACCGACCGAGCCAGACGTGTAACCGGCCTTGATGAGCAACGCGTCGATCTGCTTCTGGTGGCTGGCGACAAGATCGAGGCCCATCTGGTGGACCTCGTCGCCGCCGATCGTCGACGTGGTCCACTGTTTGAGGCTGGCGGCATAGAATGCGTCGCCGTCCTTGAAGCGCCAGACGCCGGCGTCGTGCACGGCGCCCGGGCGCAGCGACTGCAGGTAGTCGATCTGCCGCCCGAGGGCGGGCCTCACCTGCTGTTCGTACAGCCGCGCCGCCTCCGCATGATAGTCGCCGTCGATTTTCGCCGCGGCCGCGCGACGGGTGACGGAGAGCACCAGCGGGGCCTTGTCGGCCGGCGTGTCGTGGAAGGCCCGCATCTGGATCAGCGCCTTGTCGATGACGAAATCCGGCGGGGTGATCCCGAGCGCCACGTCGTGGCGGGCGAGCTCCAGCTCGCCGTCCATCTGTGCGGACAAGGCGCTCATCCGAGCCAGATAGTCGTCGGCGTCCTGTCTGGTCTCGATGCTGTGCTGGTTGTCGAGGAAGTCAGGCATGCCCTGATAGGCGCCGGTCAGCTGGCTGAGGACGTAGGGATTGCCGTAGAACGGGAAGGCGCTCAGCTCGTCCTGCGCCGTCATGTTGAAGTCGACGACGTCATAGTTCACGGCGTCCATGCCGGTCAGCGACTTGCGATCGATGGCGTGCAGCGCCTTGAGGCGGTCGCGGTTGACCTGGATGTCATCCGCAGCGCGCGTGAGGGAGACTTCGCTGAGCGCCCCCTTGGTCCAGGCGAGCGCGCCCTTGTCGAGCCCGAGCGCCGTCGCCCCCTCGGGGTTACGGCGCAGGCCGTCCTGCACGAAACCGTCGAAGAGCGCGTTCATCTTCGCCGCCTCGGGATTGGCGGCGGCGCCCTGAGCCAGGACGCGGCCGGCGAGGCCAGCTGCGGACGTTGCGGAAATGGCCGCTGTAGCGGCCAGCAAGCGACGACGATCGATCAAGGTGGCAATTCTCCCCGGGGGGCGCCGCGCCGGCGCCAAACCTGGCGCGTGGCCTAATCGTGAGGCTTCCACGCGACAAGTCGGGGCAAGGTTAAATCGCCGTCATGTTACTCACCGCCCGGTCCACTGCGGCGGGCGCTTCTCGGCGAAGGCGCGCGGACCCTCGACGAAGTCCGCCGAACGGAAGAGCGCCGCCACGGCTTCGTATTTGCCCTGGCCGCGAATGGCCGCTTCGAGGGTCGGCTCGTCGAGGCCGCGCATCACCGCCTGCTTGGAGGCGCGCACCGACATCGGGCTGAGCTCGCCGATCTGGGCCGCCAGGCGACGAGCCGCGGGCAACAGGTCGGCCGGCGCGACCACCTCATGAACGAAACCAAGTTCAAGGCCTTCCTTGGCCGTGACGCGGCGGCCGGTGAGGATCATGCCCATGGCCCGCTTGACGCCGATGGCGCGCGGCAGCCGATGCAGGCCGCCAGCCAGGGCCGCCAGGCCGACGCGCGGCTCCGGCAGGGCGAACACGGCCGCCTCCGACCCCAGGATGATGTCGCAGGCGAGCGCGATCTCGAAGCCGCCGCCCATGGCGACGCCGTTGACCGCCGCGATCAGCGGCTTGGTGAGGTCGAAGCGCAGGGTGAGGCCGGCGAAGCCCGAGGGCGGCGATTTCATCTCGCCGCCGGTCGCCTGCCACTTGAGGTCGTTGCCGGCCGAAAAGGCCCGCTCGCCGGCGCCGGTGACGATGCCCACCCATTGCTCCGGGTCGGCGGCGAAATCGTTCAGCGCCGCGTCCATCTCGAAATGGGCCGGCGAATGCAGGGCGTTCATCACCTCCGGACGATTGAGCGTGAAGGTGGTGACCGGCCCGTCGCGGGCGACGGTGATGAACTCGTAGGCCATGGTTTCCTCCGATTTGGTTCGACGCTGAGCGCGCTTACTTTGGGTCAGGCAAGTCTATCCCCTCGCCCATCACCACGCCCCACGTCCGCGCGTGGTCCCAGGCCGGTGCTTATCCACAGATTACACAGATGACGCAGATGACGATTCAGGCGCCCCTAGGTGGAGAGCCTAGGTTGCTATGCTTTTTTGCGCGCCGGCGGCGCGCGAAAGATCCTGGGCGACGGCGCGCCAGATAAATCAAATTGTGTAATCTGCGTAATCTGTGGATTCATTCCTTAAATCGCCTCGAGCTCGGCCCGGAAACGCTTCCAGTTCTCGACATAGTGCGCGGCGCCGGCGCGCAGGCCCGCCGCCTGTTCGGGGCTCACGTGCTTCACCACCTTGCCCGGCGCGCCCATGACCACCGAAAAGTCCGGTATCTCCTTGCCCTCGGTGATCAGCGAATGGGCGCCGATCAGGCAGCTGCGGCCGATGCGCGCACCATTGAGCACGATCGAGCCGATTCCGACGAGACTGCCGGCCCCGATGCGGCAGCCGTGCAGCATGACTTTGTGGCCGACGGTGACATCCTCCTCAATCGTCAGAGGCATGCCGAGGTCGGTGTGCAGCACCGAGTTGTCCTGGACGTTGGAGTTCTCGCCGATCTTTATCGGTTCATTGTCGCCGCGGGCCACGGCGCCGAACCAGATGCTTGCATTCTTCTTGAGAATGACATGGCCGACCACTGATGCGCTTGGCGCTATCCAGTATTCACCATCATTCGGTAAGGTCGGCGCATGGCGCCCGAGCCTATAGCAGGTCATCCGCACACCGCCTATTCTTCAAAACAAGCCCTTGCTTAACCCTTCAGAAACCAGGTTAGCCTCATCCTAGTCAGGCGATTCGAGAGGGCCTTGGCCGTCTCGCATCCCGCCGCGAGCGCCTTGCGCGCGGTCTCCTCTGATACGGAGAACCGGGTGTCGCTTAGTGTGGTGAGGCGGTCAACACCGCCGAAGACCGCCGCCAGCCTCCCCGCCCCCAGGGCCGGGCGCGCCCTCTTCACCTCCATTCGAATCGGACGGCGCCATGGCGCCGGCCCGGACCCCTTCCCCAACCTCCAGGGAGACATCGGATGACCAAGCGAGCCCTCAAGCGATTCGTCCGCGAAGGCGCCTTCGACGAGCGGGAGTTCGACGACGACGCCAAGATCCGCCGCCTGCCCACCGCTCGCGGCTGGTCGCCAACGCCGGAGGATCGCGACCAGGCCTACGTGAAAACCATCCGCGCCAAGTCCGACGGCCAGCAGGCCCTGATCGACGCCATCGACGCCAGGAACCTCATTCTGGCGCTCGGGCCGGCCGGCAGCGGCAAGACCTACCTCTCGATCGCCAAGGCGGTGGAAGCCCTCGAAGCCGGCAAGGTCGGCCGCATCGTGCTGTCGCGCCCGGCGGTCGAAGCCGGCGAGTCGCTCGGCTACCTGCCGGGTGAACTGGAGGACAAGCTCGCTCCCTACCTGCGGCCGCTCTACGACGCGCTCTCCGACCGCCTGTCGATGAAGCGGGTGCGCTCGCTGATCACCGAGGGCGCCATCGAGATCGCGCCGGTCGGCTTCATGCGCGGGCGCACGCTCAACAACGCCTTTGTGGTCATCGACGAGGCGCAGAACTGCACCTATGGGCAGTTGAAGATGCTGCTCACGCGCCTCGGCTGGAACTCGACCATGGTGGTGACCGGCGATCCCGGCCAGTCGGACCTGCTGCCGGAGATGTCCGGCCTCGCGCCGGTGGCCGACAAGCTCGAGCGACTGGCCAACGTCGCGGTGGTGCGGCTGGCCGAGCAGGATATCGTTCGCCACCCGCTGGTGGCTGACATGCTGACGGTGCTCTAGCGAATTCGCGGGCGGAGCACGCTCCGCCCGCGCCTTTCCTCAATAGGAGCCATGCAGCCGCACGGCCTTGGCCGCGGCCGTCGTCTCGCCCGGCAGGTCGTCGCGGGTCCACCCGCCGCCGAGCGCGCGGACGAGATCGACGCTGGCTTGAAGCTGGCGGGTGCGGAAGCTCTGCAGCGACTGCTCAGCGGCGAGTCTGGCGCTCTGAGCTGTGACCACTTCGAGATAGTTTACCGCTCCGGCGCGATATCGCGTCAGGGCCAAGTCCTCGGCCTGGGCTGCGGCGGCGGAGGCATCCTGCGCCTCGCTTGCCGCCACATCGAGCCGGTTGAGCAGCGCCAGACTGTCCTCAACCTCCTGAAAGGCCCGCAGAACGTCGGCGCGGTAGGCAGCGGCGCTCTCAGCGAACTCAGCCCTGGCGGCCCGCAGCTGAGCGTGGCGCAGACCACCTTGAAAAAGCGGCATGGCGAGCGCCGGTCCAAGGCTCCAGATCTCGTTCGGGGCCGAGAGGAGCGATGTCCCGCCAGTGTTCTGGAAGCCGATGAGGCCACCCAGGGTAATGTCGGGGAAGAACGCGGCGCGGGCGACACCGATCTCGGCGTTGGCGGCCGCCGCCCGGCGTTCGGCCGCCGCGACATCGGGACGGCGCTGCAGGAGCGTCGATGGCAGACCGGCGGGAACATGCGGCAGCGTGAGGGCGACGGGCGCCGGAGCGATCGAGAACGAAGAAGCCGGAACACCTACGAGGCTGGCGACGGCGTGTTCCAAGAGCGCCCGTGACGCCGTCACGTTCGCCAGTTGAGCCTGTGCGGTCTTCAGCTGGTCCTCGGCGCGGGCCACATCAACGCCGGAGGCGACGCCGCCAGCGTGGCGATCATTCACCAGCGTGGCGGCGCGAGTGAAGTCCTCCACATCCTGGGTCAGCAGGTGGGTCTCGATGTCGAGGCCGCGCAGCTGAACATAGTCGTCCGCCAGCTCGGCCTCGAGGCTGAGGCGGATGGTTTCGAGATCGGCGGCGCTGGCCTGGGCCTCGGCCTTGGCGGCGGCGATCTGGTTGCGGATCTTGCCCCAGAAATCGAGTTCGTAGCCGATCTGCGCGTCGAGGGTGTTGGCGGCGTAGACATCGGGTTGATTGCTGCCGCGTAGGGGCCGGTTGTTGGACTGCTGGTTCTGGGTGACGCTGGCGCCGAAACCGAGGGTCGGAAAGAGTTCGGCTTCGGCTTCACCCGCTAGCGCGCACGCTTCGTCGTAGCGCGCCACGGCCTCGGCCAAAGTCGGGTTGGCGCCTTCGATCCGCGCTTCCAGGCCGTCCAACGTGGCGTCGCCGTAGAACCGCCACCACGCGCCCCGAGCGATCTCGTCTTCCGGTGTGGCAGCCGTCCACGGTCCGGTCTCCTTGAAGGTCGGCGGCGGCGTCGGTGTCGCTGGAATCTCGTAGCGCGGCGCGAAGGAGCAGCCGGCCAGCAGGGTGAGCGCAAGCACCGTCGGCGTCGAGACGCGGGCCACGGCTTCACGCGCCTGCTGTTCGCGCATCGGCGCCGCCGACGCGTACAAGATCGCCCTGGTCCAGCGAATCCGGAGGATTGTCGATGACTCGATCTCCCGGCGCGAGCCCGGCGCTGATCTCCAGCCTCGAGCCGAGGTCGCGGACGACAGAGACATACTTCATTAACACCCGATCACCCGGTCCAACCGTGGCCACCGCCATGCCCTTGGGTCGGAACAACGTGGCGCTGACCGGGATGGAGAGGACGTCCCTGGCGGCCGGAAGATCGAAGGTCACCTGGGCGTAGTCGCCCGGCTTCAGCTTGCCATCCGGGTTGGCGATCTGCAGCTCGACCTGCACCGCCCCGGTGCGCCCGCCCACAGCCCCGGCGCTGTTGGTCACTTGGGCCTTGAACGTCTCAGCCGGATATTCCGGCACGGTCAGGGTCGCGGTCATCCCCGTTCGGACCTGGGCCGAATAGTCCTGGGGCACACTGACGTAGATTCGCAGGCGATCGACTTTGGAGACGGCGAACAGCGGGGTCGCGGTGGGCGTGCCGGCCGCGATCAGGGCGCCGATGTCGGTGTTGCGCGCGGTGACCACGCCGTCGAACGGGGCGACGATCCGCTTGAAGCCCTCCTCGGCGCGCAGTTGATCGACCTGCGCTCTGGCGGCGTTGGTGAGCGAAGCCTTGGCCGCCAAGTCGCCAGCCTTTTCGTCCGCCTCCTGGTGGGAGACGGCGTCCTTGGCCAACAAGCTTGCCCAACGCTGCGAGGTGATGGCGGCTAGCCGTTCATTGGCCTGCGCGGTGGCCAGGTCGGCCTGGGCGCGGACTAGCTGTTGATCGAGGTCGGGCGTATCGATATCCGCCAGGACTTGGCCGGCCTTCACGCGGTCGCCAATGTCGGCGTACCAGCGCCTCAGATATCCATTCACGCGTGCATGAATCTGAGCGTCGAAGAACGGCTGGACCGTCCCGGGCAAGACGAGTCCATTTTCGCTGCCCGCGCCTTGGGGATTGATCGTGGCCACGGTCGGAATGGCCTGGGTTTGAGTCCATTTGCGAACCTCTCCTTCGGCGACGAATCGTCCGTCGAGTCCGACGACGACAACCACGGCTGCTACGGCGACGCCGATCAGACCGGCCAGTTTCAACCGCCGCAGGGACTTCGGCCCCGACTTGGCGTGGCCGTTGTGGACGTCAGACGGGCTGGACAACGGTCCCTCCAAGGTTGGGCGCCGCGCGCGGCTTCGACACGCCATGGACGAGGCTGAAGACCACCGGGACAAAGAACAGCGTGGCGCAGGTGGCGAAGATCAGACCGCCGATAACCGCGCGGCCGAGCGGAGCGTTCTGCTCGCCGCCCTCGCCAAGGGCGAGCGCCATCGGCGCCATGCCAATGATCATCGCCAAGGCGGTCATCAGTACGGGCCGAAAGCGGGTCGAGCCAGCGTCGAGCGCAGCCTGGATGGCGTCACCGGTCTCGTCGAGCCGCTCGCGGCAGAAACTCACCACCAGGATCGAGTTGGCCGTGGCGACGCCCATGCACATGATCGCCCCAGTGAGCGCGGGAACGGAGAGCGGGGTGCCGGTGGCGAACAACATCCACACGATCCCCGCGAGCGCCGCCGGCAGCGCGGTGATGATCACGAACGGATCGCGCCAGGACTGAAAATTGACGACGATCAGCAGATAAATGAGCACGATAGCCGCGGCCAAGCCCGAGAACAGGCCGCTGAACGCGTCTTTCATGGTGGTCACCTGGCCGCGCAGGACGACGCTGGCGCCTCGGGGCAGGTCCTTGGCCGTGGTCTTGAGAACCGTCTGAATGTCGCGGGCGACTCCGCCCAGGTCGCGTCCCTGCGTGGCGGCGTAAACGTCGAAGGCGGGTTCGATGGCGTAGTGAGTCACCACTGCCGGGCCAACGGCCGGCTGGATGTCGCCGATGGCGCTCAGGATCTGCATGTTCGAACCCGGCGCGCCGGTCACGGGGATATTCGCCACTTTGGACAAGGTGTCGATTTTGTACTGCGGCGCCTGAGCCACGATCGGATAGGACACCCCGTTGCGCGGATTGAGCCAGAACGCGGGCGCTGTCTGGAAGCTGCCGGAGAGGTTGGTGACCAGGGTCCGAGTCACATCGAGTTCGGTGATCCCCAGCTCGCTGGCCCGAGTTCGGTCGACATTGACGTTGAGCTGCGGATAGTTGACCGCCTGCTCGATACGCGCATCGACCACACCGGAGACGCGGCGCGTGGCCTTGAGCAGTTCATCGGCATAGGCCTTGTCGGCCTCTGAATCTGGACCGGAAACGACCAGGTCGATCGGCGCCGGGGCTCCGAAATTCAGGATGCGGCTGACGATGTCGGACGGCAGGACGGCGAAGTCCACACCCGGAAACGCGACTGGCAGCACCGTGCGCAGTTTCTTGACATAATCGGCGGTTGGCGCGTGCCCCTCGTTGAGGGTGACGGTGATGTCGCCGTCCTGCGGGCCAATGGCGCCGGTGTTGTTGTAGGCGCGGTTGATGCCGCTCACCGGCATGCCGATGTTGTCGACGATAACGCCGAGCTGGCCGGGCGGAATCAGCTGGCGGATGGACTCCTCGACCCGATCGAACAAAGCCGCGGTGTCTTCGTCGCGCGTTCCGATCGGGCCGCGGACGTGCAGACTGATTTCGCCGGCGTCGACCGACGGGAAGAAGTTCTCGCCCAGGCAAGGCGCCAGGAGGAACGAGGCGGCCACGAACGCCAGGAATCCGACCACGAACGGGCGCCGGTTGCGCAATGAGAGCGCGAGCAAATCGCGATAGGCTGCGCGAGCCTCGCTGAAACGCACCTCGAAGGCATGCTGGAATCGCACCAGAGGATTGCGGGCCGGCCGGTGGCCCAAGCCCTTGCCATGACCCTCGAGCACGTAGTCTGGGTGCCCGCCCATGCCGCCACCCACGTGCGGCTTCAGCAGGTACATCGCCATCGTCGGCACGAGCGTGCGCGAGAGGATGAACGAGGCAATCATGGCGAAAACCACGGCCTCGGCCATCGGCACGAATAGAAAGCCAGAGACCCCTGGCAGGAAGAACATCGGCACGAAGACGATGCAGATGCACAGCAGCGAGACGAAAGCTGGCGTGACGATTTGCTGCGACCCGTCGAGAATGGCGCTCCGTACGTCCTTGCCGCGCTCGAGGTGCCAGTTGATGTTCTCGATCGTGACCGTGGCGTCGTCCACAAGGATGCCGACGGCCAACGCCAGCCCGCCGAGAGTCATCAGATTGAGCGTCTGACCGAGCGCCGACAGCGCCGTGATCGAGCCAAGGATGGCCAGGGGGATCGAGGTGGCGATGATCAAGGTCGATCGCCAGCTTCCCAGGAACAGCAGGATCATCAGGCTGGTGAGCGCCGCGGCGATCACCCCCTCACGCACCACGCCAGCAATCGCCGCCTTCACAAAGACCGACTGGTCCGACAGGGGGATGATCTTGAGAGACGATGGCAGGCTGGCCGCGATCTTTGGCAACTGATCCTTGACCCCGGCGACGATGGCCAGCGTGGAGGTCACGCCGCTCTTGAGGACCGTCATCAGCACGGAGCGACGACCGTTCACGCGGACGATGTTGATCTGGGGCGGTGCGCCGTCATGAACCCAGGCCACGTCGCGGACGTAGATGGTCGTTCCATCGACCGTCTTAATCGGCAGGTCATTGAGACCGGCGATGTCGGTCGGACTGTTATTTAGACTGACGTTGTACTCGAACGGTCCGATCTTCGTCGTGCCGGCCGGAATGATCTGATTCTGGGCGGCGATGGCGTTCTCGACGTCTTGCGCCGAAAGACCCTTGGACTGCAGGGCGACGCTGTTGAGGTCGATCTGGACTTGGCGGACCTTGCCTCCATAGGGCGACGGAATGGCCGCACCCTGAACCGTCGCCAGCGCCGGGCGGATGAAATTCTGACCGATGTCGAACAGCTTCTGCTCGCCGAGGCTCAGGCTGGACAGAGCCAGCTGCAGAATGGGAACCGTCGAAGCGTTGTAGTTCAAAATCGTCGGCGGCGTGATCCCTGGCGGCATCTGCTTGAGAACAGTTTGGGAGATCGAAGTGACTTGGGCGGTTGCGGTCCGAATATCGACGCCGGGCTGGAAGTAGATCTTCACGATCCCCAGCCCGTTCACCGAGTTGCTCTCGATGTGCTCGATGTCGTTGACCGACGATGTCAGAGTCCGCTCATAGTAGTAGACGACCCGGCCGCTCATGTCCTCGGGCGAGAGCCCGCGATAGGTCCACACCACCGCGATCACCGGGATCTTTATGTCTGGAAAGATGTCCGTGGGCGTCTTCAGCACCGAGAGCGGACCGAAGATGGCGATCAGAATCGCCATCACCACGAAGGTATAGGGCCGCCGCAGGGCCAGTCGGACGATCGCCAGCATTGACACCCTTCGCATCCGGCCCGTTACCGTCGCCAAGGCATACGAGAGAGAGCCCGCCGCGTTCGGCGTGGGCAAATTTAAGAGCCGCTGCTCTCGGCTCCAGTGAATAATGATTTATGAAGTGACGCGCGAAATGGAGTATTATGGTTCAGGCGGTTAAACCGGACGTACAATCTATCTCCACCCTAAGACCCGGATTTGCGTCCAATAAGTTCATTCTGAACCTGTGTAATCTCACTATCGAGACCACGATGCTGAGTCCGAGACCAGATCCAGGCTCCCTTCGAACCTGCTCTCCTCGATAGAGGCGTTGGAGGACGAGAGATTTCTCGGACGCGGCAATGCCTGGGCCGTCATCCTGGACGACGATGACCGGATGCTGCGGCGTTCCGTCGACGGACACCTCGACGCTCTTGCCTTCGCCAGCAAACTTGATCGCGTTGTCCACAAGATTGCTCAAGGCCTCGAAGAGCAGCTTGGGATCCGCCTCCACGACGGCAGCCTGCTCCGCTCCGGTGGCGAGGCGGACGCCGGTGGCGTCGGCGAGGGGCGCATAGAGCTCCACGACCTCCCTGCAGATCCGAGCAAGGTCGGTCGCCGCGAATCCCGCCCGCCGATGGCGCGCCTCCAGTTCCGATATTCTCATCAGGGCCCTGAACCGCTCCAGAACGATATCGATCTGGCCGACCGCACGCGCCATTTCGACCGAGTCATGGGAATCGCTCTGCTGCAGGCGGTAGAGCTGAGCGCGAACCCGCGTGAGCGGGGCTCTGAGATCGTGGGCGATAATCTCGCTGACTCCGCGCACCTCCGTGAGAAGCCGCTCGATCTCATCCATCATCGCGTTGACGGTCGCGGCCAGCATGTCGAGCTCGTCGTTGTGCGAACTCATCGGGAGGCGTTTCTTGAGATCGCCGGCTGCGATTTCGTCGCTGACCAATTTCAGGCCGCTCAATCGGCGCAACGGCGCGAGACTGAGGAGGGTCGCGAGCGCGATCATGATCGTAAACGTCAGCCCCCCGCTCCAGACGAGCGCCGATGCGATGATCGCTCGCATCTCGCGGAGCTGGTTGATGTCGCGGCCGACCACCAGAACCTGGCCCGTCGGCAGGCGTCGTGCGATCAGGCGGGCGTAGGCGGGGAAGTCGGCAGTCGGCGCTGCCTCGACTGGCGCGCCGCCGGGCTCGAGGGCTTTTGGCTTCGCACGGATATTGCCCGCGAGCCAATGGCCGTCGTTTGCAAAGAGGGCGAAGATGTTACTCTGGTCGCCATCGAGCGTCAGGGCCTCGCCGATCCGCCGGGCTGTGTCGCTCGGCGCCGGCCGGACGAGGGCGTCCGCTTCGGTGCTCAGAATCGTGTCCACTCGCCGCGTCAGATATACCGCCGACTGCAGGTAGATCACGCCGAGAAGGGCGATCATGCCGATGGCGACGATGACGCCGTAGAGAAGGGTCAGTCGGAAGGTGGAGACTCGCCGGAGTTCGCTAAGTCGCATCGATCATGTAGCCGACGCCACGTTCGGTCTTGAACAGGGGCTCAAGACCTGGCGTGTCGATCTTGCGGCGCAGCTTGCCGACATGCACGTCGATCAGATTGGTCCCGGGGTCGAAATAATAACCCCATACCCATTCAAAAATCATCCGCCGGCTGAGTATCTGGCCGGCATTGCTCATCATGAATTCGAGAAGTTTGAACTCCATCGGCAAGAGCTCGATCCGCCGTCCCCGCCGCACGGCCTCATGCTTGACGAGGTCGAGGCAGAGATCGCCCACCGTCAGCAAGGTTTCAGCCGCGGGCCGTTGGCTGCGACGAATGAGGGCTTCGACGCGGGCTAACAGTTCGGTCGGCGCGAAAGGCTTGGCGAGATAGTCGTCGCCCCCGGCCCGCAAGCCGGTCACGCGATCGTCGACATCGCTGAGTGCACTCACCATCAACACCGGGGCGCCGGAGCCTGCCTCGCGCAGCGCCTTCACTACTTCGAGACCGTCCAGGCTCGGCAGCATCCGGTCGAGCGTCAGGGCGTCATATCGCTGCGAGAGCGCCCGCGTTAGGCCGTCCTTGCCATCAAAGCTCTGTTCGGCGCGATAGCCGCCGGCTGACAGGCAGGCGGCAATCTCCGTCGCTGTCTCCACATCGTCCTCGATGATCAGGACTCTCGGCATCAGTGACTGTCAGTCGACGGCTAAATTCAACGCACGGACTCACCGGCATGGGCGCGTTCGTAACGCCTCGAATGGCGTTCCACGTCAAGGTCTTGCAGGCGTCCCAGGCCGGCCGACTTCAGGTAGGCGGCGACGGTCGAGCGACCAATTTGAAGCGTTCGAGCGATCTGCAGCGCGGTCAGTCGTTGGCGACGCAGCCCGATCACGGCCGCCAAGGTGTCCGGCGGAGTCTTCCATGGAGAGGCGTGCCGACCCGAAGGGCGGCTTGCCAATCCGGCCGGACCCTCCTGTTGGAAGCGCGTCAGCCACTTCCGCGCCGTACTGCGCGAGACATGCATCGCGTCGGCGACCGCCGACGCCCCCTCGCCGTCCTCGACAATCCTTCGCACCAGCTCCAGGCGCGCCGCCGGCGTCAACTTCGCATTGCGGCAGTTTGTCATTCATAGCCTCCGGCGCGCCTTCGATGACTGTCAGGTCAACCTAGGCGTCGGCGCCGCAGGGGCCAGTGAATAATATTTCACTGCATGTTGTATGGAATACTTCTCGCCGCGATTATCTTTCCCCATACCCATGAGGCAATATTCGTCGGGTTCTTGCTGTTTCATTTCTCCGCAATGGGCAATCGGTTCGCGCCTAGCGATTGCCGCGCAGCGATGCGGTGTCGTCCACTTACTGGAACGGATAGAACCGGAAGCTGGTGAAGATCATGTTCTCGTTGCCAGTGGGAACAATCCCGTCGCCCGAGAAGCCCTCGCGGTGCGTGTAGGAGTATTGGATACCCCACTGGAAGTGACCCCAGGGCCCCGCGTAAGCCCGGTGCCAGAAGCCGCCGGTAATCTGACTGATGTAGTGGGTGTTGCCCGTACAAGTGGCCGTCGAGGCTTCGATATCGCAGCCGGCGTTGCTGTAAGAGGGGTTGCCGATGCCGTTGTAGACCGTGCCGCTATCCGAGGACCAAGACTGCTCGCGCTCCTCACCGCCGTAGGCGTAGATGTCGAGCCTGGTTCCGACGTGGGCCGTCAGGCCGACGAGCGCCTGCCACTCGTTGATCGGGTGGATGGAGCCGTCAACGCCGAAGGTCGCGTCCGGCAACTGTCCCGAGCCGTAGCGGCCGATGCCTTTGCCGGTCAGGCCTGAGAGCTGCAGGTCAAGGACGCTTGGAACGATCTGGGCGAAGATCCCCGCGCCGACGCCGCCGCCTGACGTGCTCTCATTGCCGATCCCGCCGGTATCCCCGACGCGGGCGTAGAAGTTGCGGTACAGCCCGTAGACTTCCGCATGGACCTTGTGGCCGCTGAGATCCTCGTCCACGGCCACCTTGGCGATGACGTCAGGCCACTTGTTGAGCGAATAGCTGTTGGCCGAGTTGAAGCCCGAGCCGGCTGACTCGGTGTTCACGACCGTGACGCCCGTCAGGTACTTTCCGCTCGTGTAGTAGGTCGTCGCCGGGCTTTCCACCGACACGCCGAAAGAGATGTGGCTCTCAGTCGTATAGCTCAGGCGGACCTGCGCCTGACGCGACCAGCTGAAGCCGGGCACGTACTGCGCCTCGATGGTGGCTGGATTGAGTTCAGAGCGTGGTGACAGACCATCCTTGGTCAGCGTAACCAACGACCAGCTCTGACCAGCCAGGAAATGGAGAGTCCCGGGCCCCTCGATCCAGTCGATTGTCGTATAGAGATTGCGAATCCGCGGCGTGTAAGAGTTGCTCTCGTTGGAGTTCGCGGTCTGTGCGGCGCCCAGGAAATCGAACTCACCGTATCCGCTGACCTTGATCGTATCGCTGACGTTGGCGACCGCCAGCGCAGAGACCCGGCTCTGGCGGGCCGAGAAGCGCGTCTCAGAGGTGTGTCCGGCGGGGGTCTGAGCATATGGAATGGCGCTGTAGCTCGAGGCCATGTCCGCCGTTTCGGCGTGGCTGCGGAAGACAGATTCCAGAGCGGTGAAGCCGCCGAACTGCAGGCTCGCCCCGTGGACATAGAGCTTGTCGGTCTTGGGCGCCTCCTTGGCGACTTCGGCCTGAACCTCGCCTGGGATCGTCTGAATCTGGGCGTCAACACGCGCCTGCGCGGCCTGAGCGTGGGAGTCCGCGTCGGCAAGCTGCTGATGGAGTTGGGCGATCTGCGACTGGTCGTCGGCGTGTTGCCGGGCCTGCTCGTCCGCGCGCGCGGTCAGCGTCTGAATCTGAGCCTGCATCGCGTCGAGCCGCTGCTCTAGGGCCGAAGGATCCTGCTGTACGCGCCGCGGGTGCTTCGCGGTCCGCGCCTCGGCGCCGCCGGTCAGCGACAGGGCCAGCATCGCCCCAAGTCCGGCCGCTCCACAAAGGCGAGCTTTGATCATCATGGTGTCGATCCCCCTGCCCGCGGCGGCGCTCCCGCACGCGGCGCATCCAAGTCAAGTGGGGGAGAGATCGGTTATGAAGTGGGTATTAAGCCAGTGAAATATATTTCATGGCGAAATACATGCCAGCAATACTGACTGTCATATTAGCTTCATACTTGTCGTTTGCTGACAACATGAGCGAGTTTGTAGCCGCCTTCACAACGCAGTGCTTGGGGAGAGTGATGGTCGAACGGACAATCACGACTTGGATATCACTCTCCCCCAACCAGCGGTCAGTTATAGAGATTGCTTTGAATGCGGTAGAAGATGTCGGAGATGTGCGCGACACATGCTTCGTGGCTGGCCGTTCCCGGCACGAGGCCGAGTTCCACACAGGCTTCCTGCTCGCGTCGGCCGATCTCCGGCGTCGACGCGGCATAGAAGGAACCCCGCGCGCGAGGCGCCGGAAGCGGACCGCCGACGGGGTCGCCGCCGGCAGCGGCCTGGTTGCGTGCGCTCCACACACATTCGGCCAGGGCGGGAGATCCGACCGCCAGCCCGCGGCCGCGACAGTCGGCATCGGCCCGCGCCGTCACGTCCGCCGAATCCATCGTGCGCACGACATCGGAGAGACTGGCGACACAACCCTCGAAGTTGTTTTCACCGGGATCTAGCGCCGGGTCCTGCGAAGAGCCCCAGACATTCGACGAGGGCTCACGCGGATTGAGGCCCATGACATTCTGGCAGATGGACCTGACGCGCTGCAGAGCCGGAGCGCCTAGCGACCCGGGGTTATATTGTTTGGCGCTCGCGGACGAATTGAGCAGTAATACCGCTCCAATAGCGAGGCAGGCGCTTGATTTCACGCACACATAAAGCCACGTATGACTACTTCCGTTCGCCTTATATTTCATATTATAGCTCCACCGACAGATATTACCTTCTGTGTTGCGTGGAGATTAGAGCGGCGAGTGTCGAGGGCCAGTGAATTATGTTTCACGGGGTCTGCCGGCAACTTGAGAACATGTTCCGGCGGTCGGCCACTGCCATGCGCTGAGGATCTTAAGGCAGCAGGCGGCCGACGGCGCCCTCGACGAGCGATCAGGCCGCGCCCTCAGGCAGCGCGGGACCCAGACTTTGCCGTGTTGCAAAAATGGCGCCACTGACAGCGAAGCGTAACTGGCCCATTTATCATACCAATTAGATCGTCTTATTATGAACTCGTCTCGAATGACGAGAAGGTCGAGCCCCGCAAGCGGCTGACTCTCTTGAATATCGTGATCGGGGACGTGGCGGCTGGGGTGGCCTGAGTGAAGCGCAATATCCTACCGGAGTGGCGCGCGCGTGGGTCTTCAGACGGCCTGAACGGCCACGAGCTACACAGAACTGTCATACGATCACATTAACGCTCCGCCCACGGCTCCGCGTCGGGGCAGAGCTGACACATAGGGAAATCTCATGAATTTGAAGGCTGGCTTGGTCGGCGGCGTCGCCATGGGCGTTGCGCTGTCGTTCGGTATGGCTGGGGGCGTCGAAGCCAAGGTGGTGAAGCGTCACCATCACGCTCCGGCGGGCCCGTCGGCCTCGGAACAGGCGCTGCACGAGGAAGTCGACGCGCTCAAGGCTCAGGTGCAGTCGTTGGAGAGCCGCCTCGACTCCCAATCGCAGGCCCAGCAGCAGACGGCCGCCACGGCCCAACAGGCGCAATCGACCGCCCAGACGGCTCAGGCGACGGCGCAGCAGACCCAGTCTCAGGTGGCAGCCGAACAAGCCAAGATCGACACCATTCCGGAACAGGTGGAAGACCACACCAAGAAGTACGAGCCTCTGCTGTCTGGCTGGTTCAACAACACCAAGGTCGGCGGCGTGATCTTCGCTGACTTCTCGGACATCTCGAACAAGGCGAACGGCGTCGCGGTCGGGACGATGAAGGCGAGCAACGGAACCTACAACGTCTTCGGTAACACCCAGCCGGCGCAGAACGGCGTCTCCTACGACATCAAGCGCGCCTACATCATCATCGATCACAGGTTCAACGACGTGTTCTCCGCGGACATCACCACGGATTTCACGTACGACAGCGTGACGAAGGCGTCGCAACTCTACATCAAGAAGGCCTATCTGCAGGCCGATCTCTACGGCCCGGCGCTGATCGTGCGGGCCGGCGGCGCCGACATGCCTTGGGTGCCGTTCGTCGAGAACGTCTACGGCTATCGTTTTGTCGATCACGTCCTGATCGACAACTACAGCTACGGCACCTCGGCCGACTGGGGTCTGCACGCCTTCGGCAGCTTCTGGGACAACCACATCGGCTACGCGGTCTCGGTGATTGACGGTCAGGGCTACAAGGTCACACCGCAAGGCACGATCGGGACATCCACCGGCATCGTGACCACGACCAACTCAGCCGGAGACGTCACGAGCGTGGCCCTGACGCCGACCGCCGGCGCCCGAAGCAATGGCGTCGACGTGGAGGCCCGCCTCAACGCCAACTGGGCCGGCTTCACCGCCGCCGTCGGTGGCTACGATGGCCACCGTGGCATCTCGGACGGGGCCGCGGACTTCAATGTCGCCGAGCGCTTTGACGCCCTGCTGGCCTATACGAACCCGATCGGCCGGATCGGCGTCGAATATCTGTGGGCGGATTTCTGGAACGACGTTGGCCAGTCCAATCCGGCCAAGACCAACAAGACCGAGGGCGTCTCAGTCTTCGCTTCAGTGAATTTCTACAGGCACTTCTCGGTGTTTGGTCGCTGGGACTACCTGAAGCCGCAGGAAGACACCGCGCCCAACTACCACAGCAACTTCTTCAACGTCGGCCTCGATTACAAGCCGATCGACCCGATCGATATCGCACTCGTCTACAAGCATGAGTCGGTCATCGACGGCGTCCTCAGCACCTCCAACGGCTCGATCGGCACGACCACGCCAGGCGCCAAGGGCGTCTATGATGAGGTCGGCATCTTCACCGGTCTGAAGTTCTAAGCTGAACGTGGGCGGCGGCTCCTCCAGGGAGCCGCCGTTTTCACAAACGGATTTTGTCACCAAACTGTTAAGTGAGCGCTCTAAGGAACGAGCGGCGCTGCTTGGCGCGTCGCGCGCCCAGGCCTTGGAGAACCCTATGAACAAACTATTCGCCGTCGCGGCCATCTCGGCGGCCGCGATCTGCGGCGCGGCGGCGGCCGCCAGCCTCACCGGCGCGGGCGCCACCTTCCCTGAACTCGTCTACAATCGCTGGGCAAAGGACTACGCAGCCAAGACGGGCAACACCATCAGCTACAACGGGATCGGGTCCGGCGGCGGCATCAAGCAGATCGAAGCCGGCACCGTCGACTTCGGCGCTTCGGACAAGCCGCTCGCCGCCGACGAACTGGCCAAGAACGGCCTCGCGCAATTCCCGACCGTGATCGGCGGCGTCGTACCGGTGGTGAACCTACCGGGTGTCGCGCCGGGCCAGCTGAAGCTCACCGGCCCGATCGTCGCCGACATCTTCCGCGGCGTGGAGAAGTTCTGGGACGATCCGGTGATCGTCTCCTACAACCGCGGGCTGAAGCTGCCGCACCTACCGATCACCGTGGTGCACCGCTCGGACGGCTCGGGGACGACGTTCCTGTTCACCAGCTACCTTTCGGGCAATGCGGCTCACTGGGCTTCCGGTCCCGGCGCCAGCACCTCGGTCAACTGGCCTGTGGGCGAGGGCGGCAAGGGCAACGAAGGCGTCGCGGTCGTCGTCAAACAGACGACGGGATCGATCGGCTACGTCGAATACGCCTACGCCAAGCAGAACCACATGACCTACGCCGTGCTGCGCAACAAGTCGGGCCATTGGGTCTCGCCGACCGCCGAAGCCTTCGCGGCGTCGGCCGCGGGCGCCAAGTGGGCCTCGGCGCCCGGGTTCAACGTGCTGCTGCTGGACCAGCCGGGCGCCAACGCCTGGCCGATCAGCGGCGCGACCTTCATCCTGGTGCACAGCAAGCAGACCAACGCCCAGACCGGTCACGACGTGCTGGCGTTCTTTGACTGGGCTTACACGAACGGCAACCCGGCGGCCGAATCGCTCGATTACGTTCCGCTTCCGGACGGGGTGAAGGCTTTGGTCCGCAAGTCTTGGGCGAAGATCACCGGGCCGGACGGCAAGCCGGTTTTCAAGTAAGCTTCCGACACAGGCGGAGAGGTCACCGCTCTCCGCCCCTCCACATATCGACGCGATAGGCCATGTCGACCGCCGAGATCTCAGCCGCCGATCCCGCCTTTCGCCGCCGCGCTTCGGCCAGGGGCTCGGGGCTCGAGCCTTTGTTCCGCGGCGCCTGTTTCGCCGCGGCGACCACGCTGCTGACCGCGCTGGGCGGCGTGCTCGTGGCGCTGTTCATTGGCGGCTGGCCGGCCATCGCCAAATTCGGCTTTGGCTTTCTGACCAACGTCACCTGGGATCCGGTCCAGGACGTCTATGGCGCCGCCGGGCCGATCGTCGGCACGCTGATCACCTCGGCGCTGGCGTTGCTCTTCGCCTTGCCGGTGGCCGGCGGCGTGGCCTTCTTCCTGGTCGAGCTCTGCCCGCCATTGTTACGAAGGCCAATCGGCACCGCGGTGGAGCTCCTGGCCGGCATCCCATCGATCGTCTACGGCATGTGGGGCCTCTTCGTCTTCGCCCCGGTGTTTGCCAAGTGGGTGGAGATCCCGGCCATGGGCGCGGCTCCGGCCGGCACCTTCTGGGCGAGCCTGGTGCAGGGCATCCCCAACGGCTCGGGCATCCTCGCCGCCTCGATCATCCTGGCGATCATGATCCTGCCGTTCATGGCCGCCACGCTGCGCGAGCTGCTGCAGACCGTGCCGGCCCAGGTGCGTGAGAGCGCCTATGGTCTGGGCGCCACGACCGGCGAGGTGGTGATGAAGGTCACCCTGCCCTACGTGCGGCGCGGCGCTATCGGCGCGGTGATGCTCGGTCTCGGCCGGGCGCTCGGCGAAACCATGGCGGTCACCTTCGTCATCGGCAACTCGCACGACTTTCCCAAGGGCCTGTTCGACGCCGGCTCGACCATCGCCTCGACCATCGCCAACGAGTTCAACGAGGCGAGCGGTCTGCAGGCCTCGGCCTTGATCGCGCTCGGCCTGGTGCTGTTCCTGATCACCTTCACGGTGCTGGCCCTGGCGCGCCTCTTGCTGCGCAATCAGGCGAGGGTCTGAGATGGCCCTCTCCGCCGCCCGCATCGGTCGCCGCCGCGCCGCCAACGCCGTCTTCGTCGGCTTCTGTTTCGTCGTGACGGCCCTGGCCTTGGCCGCCCTGGCCCTTATCCTGTGGTCGCTGGTGGCCCAGGGCGTTGGCGGCCTGAATCTCAAGGTGTTCACCATGGCGACGCCGGCGGCAGGGACGCCCGGCGGACTGATCAACGCCATCGTCGGTTCAGTGATGATGTGCCTGCTGGCCATGGTCATCGCCTTGACCATTGGCGTACTGGCCGGCACTTGGCTGGCCGAGTACGCCGGCGAGAGCCGCTACGGCAGCATGGTGCGGTTCCTCAACGACGTGCTGCTGTCGGCGCCGTCGATCCTGGTCGGCCTGTTCGTCTACGAGATCCTGGTGGCGCCGTTCCACGGCTTCTCGGGCTTCGCCGGCTCGGTCGCCCTGGCGCTGCTGGCCGTGCCGGTGATCACCCGCACCACGGAGGACGTTCTCAAGCTGCAGCCCACTTCCTTAAGGGAATCAGCGGTGGCCCTGGGAACACCGTTCTGGCGCGTGATCCGCACGGTGCTGTGGCGCGCCGCCTCCAGCGGCATCGTCACCGGCGCCCTCCTCGCCTTCGCGCGGATCAGCGGCGAAACCGCGCCGCTGCTGTTCACGGCGCTCAACAATCAGTTCTTCAGCTGGAACATGGCCAAGCCGATGGCCAACCTGCCGGTGGTGATCTTCCAGTTCGCCTTGACGCCCTATCCCGACCTCAACAAGCTGGCCTGGGCGGGGGCCCTGATCATCGCCGTCTCGGTCCTGGGCGTGACCATCATCGCCCGCATCGTTTCGAGGGACTCCAAGCCGTCATGACCGACACCGCGCCAGAGCCGCTCGCGCCGGACGCCGCGGAGGCGCAGGTTCGCGCCGTCACGCCTGGGTCCGACAATTCGATCATCCAGATCGACCCCGCTCAGGTCAAAATCGATATCCGCAACGTCGACTTCTTCTACGGCAAGGGCCAGGCCCTGAAGAGCGTCTCGATGTCCGTGGCCCGCAACGCGGTGACGGCCCTGATCGGGCCGTCCGGCTGCGGCAAGTCGACCCTGCTGCGCACCCTCAACCGCATGTACGGGCTCTATCCCGGACACCGGGCCACCGGCGAGATTCTGTTCGACGGCGAGGACATCCTGGGGCCGCGGACGAACCTTTCGCTGCTGCGGGCGCGGATCGGCATGGTGTTCCAGAAGCCAACCCCCTTCCCGATGTCGATCTACGACAACGTCGCTTTCGGCGTGCGCCTCTACGAGAACCTCTCGCGGGCCGAGATGAGCGACCGGGTGGAGGAGGCGCTGCGCAAGGCTGCCCTGTGGGACGAGGTCAAGGACAAGCTGCCAACGTCTGGGCTCGGCCTTTCCGGCGGCCAGCAGCAACGGCTCTGTGTCGCTCGCTGCATCGCCGTGCGCCCAGAGGTGCTGTTGCTCGACGAACCGACTTCGGCCCTGGATCCCATTTCCAGCGCGCGCCTGGAAGAGACCGTCACCCAGCTGAAGAGCGACTATACGATCGTCATCGTCACCCACAACCTCGGCCAGGCCGCCCGTCTGTCAGACTACACCGGCTTCATGTTCCTGGGCGAACTGGTGGAATACGGCGAGACCGGCGCCATGTTCACCCGGCCGGTTACAAGCCGCGCCTCGGATTACATCACCGGCCGGTTCGGCTGATGAGCATGCTGGACGCGGGGCTTCTACAGGCCGACTGTCACATTGCCCTCATAGAGTCGTGGCAACCAAACCACTTACGCGGAGTGCTTTAGACGCACCATGGAACACACCGTTAGGGCATATGACGCCGAGCTCGACGCCATCACGGCCGAGCTGGCGCGCATGGGCGGACTGGCGGAGGCCGAGATCGCCGACGCGCTGCGCGCCATCGCCGACCGTGACGTCGCCCTCGCCGAGACGGTGATCGAGCGCGACGCCCGGCTCGATGCGCTGGAGGCCGACATCCAACAAAAGGCCATCCGGCTGATCGCCATTCGTCAACCGGTGGCCGACGACCTCCGGCGCACGGTGGCGGCGATCAAGATCAGCGGTGATCTCGAGCGCTGCGGCGACCTGGCCAAGAACATCGCCAAGCGGGCGGTGGTGATCGCCGAGTCCGAGCCCCTGGCCCCGGTGACCAGTTCCATCGAACGGATGGGCGAACTGGTGGCGATGCGGCTCAAGGAGGTGCTTGACGCGCTTTCCGCCCGTGACCTGGACCGGGCCGTCGCCGTCTGGACCGAGGACCACGAGGTTGACGAACACTATGAGGCGATCTTCCGCGAACTGCTCACCTACATGATGGGCGATCCGAGGCTGATCACCGCCTGCGCCCACCTGTTGTTCGTGGCCAAGAACCTCGAGCGCATCGGCGACCACGCCACCAACATCGCCGAGGATCTCTATTTCGAGATCACCGGCACGCCGCTCAGCGAGCGCCGCCCCAAGCACGGCGACATGGGCTCGCACGAACATGTCCATGAACACTGAACCGCGCCGGGCGCTTTCCCCCACCCTTCTGGTCGTCGAGGACGAGGACTCTCTCGCCACGCTGCTGCAGTACAACCTGGAGAAGGAGGGCTATGGGGTCACGGTCTGCGCCGACGGCGAAGAGGCTCTGATTCGCATCGACGAACACTTGCCAGATCTCGTCATCCTCGACTGGATGCTGCCCACCGTCTCGGGCATCGAGGTCTGCCGGCGCCTCCGCCAGCGGCCCGAGACCCGCAACCTGCCGATCATCATGCTCACGGCGCGCAGCGAAGAGAGCGACCGCATCCGCGGCCTCGACACCGGCGCCGACGACTATGTCGTCAAACCCTTCTCCATGAGCGAGCTGACGGCCCGCCTTCGCGCCGTCCTGCGCCGCATCCGGCCGGGGCTGGCGGAAGACCGCGTCAACCACGGCGACATCACCATTGACCGGGTGGCGCACCGCGTGCGACGGGGCGGCTCGGAAGTCCATCTCGGGCCGACCGAGTTTCGCCTTCTGGACCACTTCATGCGCCACCCAGGGCGAGTGTTCTCGCGCGAGCAGCTGCTCGACGCGGTCTGGGGCTCTGACGTCTATGTGGAGACCCGCACGGTCGACGTGCACATCGGCCGACTGCGGCGCGCCCTCGGCGGCGTCACCGGCCCCGATCCCATCCGCACCGTGCGTTCGGCGGGCTACTCGCTCAACCTCTGAGCCGATCGCCTAGTTGTAGTGCATCCAGGGCGGGTTGCTGCCGGTCTGCATGAAGGAATAGATCAGCACCGCGAGCAGGATCGCGCCGACAACGCCCATGGCGATGACGACCCAAGACTCCAGCTTCTCGGCGATGTGCCGGTTCTTATGGTGGACCGGAGCGTGATCGCTGTGATCCACGGCGTTATCTTCCATGTCGTTCCCTCGCGAAGTTATCGCGCGCCGGGAGGTCTGTCTGCCGCAGACCTTGCCAAGCACACGAACCCCAGTGCTCAACATTCGATCCTGGCAGGGTTGGTTTTCCGGCCAGGACCTCGATCTCGAAGATTAAGCGCTTGCCTTCTGAGGGTCAATGTTCGCCCCTCGGTGGCCCCGCGACGACTTCGCGACTCCTTGCGCGGCTTGGCGTTGCCGTCCGGGCGCGGTCAGCCGATCCGTACGCCCATGCCGCCGTCAACGGGGAGAATCACCCCGGTGATGAAGCCCGCCTCGTCGGAAGCCAGGAAGAGGATGGCGCTGGCCGTGTCCCAGCCCGTGCCCATCTTGCCGCGCAGCGGCACGCGACGGTCGCGCTCCTCGCGTACGTCGGCGACGGAGCGGCCGGAGGCCTCGGCGATGCCCTCGACGGCCATCGGCGTATCCATGAAGCCGGGCGCCACGGCGTTGCAGCGCACGCCGTAGCGACCGTTGGACTGGGCAACGCTGGTGGTCAGGCGGTTCACGCCGGCCTTGGAGACCTCGTAGGCGATCTGGTTGCCGCCGGCCAGCGAGGCCAGGGACGAGACATTGACGATCGCCCCACGGGTTTGGGCCCGCATCACTGGCAGCGCCGCCTGGATGGTCCACAGCATGCCGCTGAGATTGACCGCCAGGGTCCGCTCCCAAACCTTGGCTTCGATGCGGTGGGCGGGACCATCGCCGCCGCCAATGCCGACATTGTTGACCAGGATGTCCAGGACACCCCAGGCATCGACGCCGGCCTGGACGAGGGCGGCGCAGTCGGCCTGACGTGAGACGTCGGCCGCCCAGGCGCGCGCCTCGCCGCCGGCCGCGACGATCTCCGCCGCCGTGGCCTCGGCCCGCTCGGCGATGCGATCGACGCAGAGGACCCGGGCGCCTTCGCGTGCGAACAGCAAAGCCGTGGCGCGGCCGTTGCCGATGGTCTCACCCGGGGTCTGGCCGGCGCCGACGACGATCGCCGTCTTCCCCGCCAGCCGCATGTCAGAACGCCGCCAGGTCCGGATCCAGTGTCAGGCCTTCGTCGAGCTGCACGCCGAAGCTGTTCAGCATCATCGACACCTGGGTGTACTGGCCGACCGTGAACACCACGTCCATCCGCTGCTTCTCGTCGAAGTGCTCGGCGAGCGCCGCCCACGTTTCATCGGTGATGAACTGGTCGGCGTGCAGCTCGTCGCTGGCCCGGATCAACGCCTGCTCGGCAGCCGTCCAGCCCGGCGCGGCCGCGCCCGCCTTGATGCGGGCGATGTCGTCGGCCGTCAGGCCTTCGCGCAGGCCAATCGCCACGTGCTGGGCGAACTCGTAGCCGGAGCGGCACAGGAAGCCGGTGCGCAGGATGACGATCTCCCGCTCGCGCGGCGGCAGGGCGTTGCGCCGCGACAGCACATACCCGCCCCAGTCCAGGAACCGCGTCAGGGCCTTGGGGGCGCGCGACAGGGTCAGAAAGATGTTCAACGGCCGGCCGGGGAAGGCCTTGAGCGCCTCGCGCTGGTCATCGTCGAGCCGGTCCGGATCGACGGGCGTGATGCGAGGGCTCTTGAGGCGCACGGCGGTCTCCCTTGCAGATGTCTTAAGCTCAGCTGGCGGCGCGCTCGTCTTCCACCGGGCGGCCAGGCTTCAGCGCGCTGGCCAGGGTGGTGCGGTCGAGGATCTCGGACACCTCGTCGCGCACCTCGCCCATCACCCGGCGCAGGATGCAGGTCGCCTCGTCCTGGCAGTCGTCGCAGCGGCGGTAGAAGGCGCGGCTGGCGCAGGAGATCAGCGCCAGGGGCCCGTTGGTCACCCGCATGATCTCGCCGAAGGTGATCAGGTCGGGAGGCCGGGCGAGGCGATAGCCGCCCAGCTTGCCGCGGGTGCTCTCCACCAGCCGGGCGCGGCGGAGGTCCGACATGATCGCTTCGAGGAACTTGCGCGGTATGCTCTCCTCGGCGCTGATCGTGCCGACGTCGCGCGAGGCGCCGTCATGGCGCGCCAGGTTGAGCAGGGCCTTGATGGCGTAACGTCCGCGTTGCGAGAGCATCTAAATCTATAGGTCGCCTGTGGATGGATCCGGCTTACGCCCAATCGGGCCGCCGGCGCAATCGGCGCGCCACCCCTCCCTTGACCTGACCCCGAGGAAGGGATGCAACAACCCCATGGTTGGCTGGAGACTGGTTTGAGTTCACCCCCGATCCCCGTCGCCGACGGCTTCGATGTGGCTGCGCACGCCGATTGGGCGGCCCTGGCCCTGAAAACCCTCAAGGGGGCCGGAGTCGAGACCCTGGCGAGCCCAGGCCCGGACGGACTCTCGATCGCCCCGCTTTACTCGGCCAGCCTGGAGCCGACGCCATTCGTTCCGGCCCCGCGGGGCGGCGAGCGGCCGTGGGACATCCGCACCCTCGTGCGGCATCCGAGCCGTTCGGCGGCCCGCGCCGCGGTGCTCGAGGACCTGGCCGGCGGGGCCGCGTCGGTGGTCCTCGCCCTGCGCCAGCCGAACCTCGAGGGTGTCGCGATCGGGTCGACCGAGGACATGGCCGAGGCGCTGGACGAGGTGCTGATCGACGTCGCGCCGATCGGCCTCGACGCGGGATTCCTCGGGCCGCAGGCGGCCGACTGGCTGAGCGACGCGGCCAAAGGCTCGCCGGCCGCGCCGCTGGCCCTGCACCTCGATCCGCTCTCGGCCTTCGCCCGCGCCGGCGCCAGCCCGGGACCGATCGAGAGCCACCTGGTCGCCGCCGCCGGGACCGCCGCGCGCCTGGCGCAGGTCCACCCCAAGGCCAGTCTGTTCCTCGCCTCGGGCCAGGTCGTCCACGAAGCCGGCGGCGGCCCGGCCGAGGAACTGGCCTTCGCCCTCGCCGCCGGCCTCGCCAGCCTCAAGGCCCTGACCCGGGCTGGGCTGCCGCTCGAAGACGCCGCCGAGGGTCTGGTCCTGGGTCTCACCACCGACAGCGACCCGCTGATCTCGATCGCCAAGCTGCGGGCGGCGCGCATGACCTGGACGCGGCTCGCCGGCGCCTGCCGGATCGAGACGCCGGCTCGCATCGAGGCGCGGGCCTCGCGGCGGATGCTGACCCGGGCCGAGCCGTGGACCAACCTGGTGCGGCTCACCGCCGCCGGCCTCGCCGCCGCGGTCGGCGGAGCGGACGCCATCGCGCTGGGCGCCTTCACCGACCCGCTCGGCCTGCCGACCGGCTTCGCCAGGCGGATGGCGCGCAACACCCAGCTGATCCTGATGGAAGAGGGTCACGTCGGCGCCGTGGCCGACCCGACCGCCGGGGCCGGCGCCTTCGAGGACCTTTCGCGCGACCTGGCCCGCGCCGCGTGGGCGCGGTTCAACACCATCGAGGCGGCCGGCGGGATCGTCACCGCCCTGCGCGAGGGCCTGATCGCCCGCCAGGTCGAGGCCGAACGGGCGCGGCTCGCCGAGGCGCTGGCCGACGGCGCGCAGAAGATCGTCGGCGTCACCGACTTCCAGGCCGCTGAGCTGCGCGCCGCTCCCGTCGAGGAGTCGCCGGGCGCGACCACGCCGGCGCCCGAGGCGCGGCTGCCCGGCCCAGACAGCCGCTGTCCGCCGCTCGACCCCATCTCCCTTGAGGACCTCGCGGCGTGAGCGCCTTCCCCGACTTCGCCACGCTTCCCTTCGAGACGACGCCGGTCGCGCCGCCGCCGGCCGCCGGCGAGCCGTGGCTGACCGCCGAGGGGATCGAGGTCCGACCGACCTATGGTCCGGCCGACGCCGAGGGTCTCGACTTCGTGGGCGGCTGGCCGGGCCTGGCGCCGTTCCTCCGCGGCCCCTACCCGACCATGTACCGCACCAATCCGTGGACGGTGCGGCAGTACGCCGGCTTCTCGACCGCCGAGGAGTCCAACGCCTTCTACCGCCGCAACCTGGCCGCCGGGCAGATGGGCCTGTCGGTGGCCTTCGACCTCGCCACCCACCGCGGCTACGACTCCGACCACCCGCGGGTCAGGGGCGACGTCGGCATGGCGGGCGTCGCCATCGACTCGATCCTCGACATGCGCACGCTTTTTTCGGGCATCCCGCTGGACCAGATGAGCGTGTCGATGACCATGAACGGCGCGGTGCTGCCGATCCTGGCGCTCTACATCGTCGCCGGCGAGGAGCAGGGCGTCGCCCACGCTCGTCTATCGGGGACCATCCAGAACGACATCCTCAAGGAGTTCATGGTCCGCAACACCTACATCTACCCGCCGGCCCCCTCGATGCGGATCATCTCAGACATCTTCGCCTACACGGCCGCCGAGATGCCGCGGTTCAACTCGATCTCGATCAGCGGCTACCACATGCAGGAGGCCGGCGCCTCGCTCGACCTCGAGCTCGCCTACACCCTCGCCGACGGCCTCGACTACGTGCGGGCCGGGGTGGCGGCCGGGATGAGTGTCGACGCCTTCGCCCCGCGGCTGTCGTTCTTCTGGAACGCCGGCATGAACTTCTACATGGAGATCGCCAAGCAGCGGGCCGCGCGGCTGTTGTGGGCCAAGCTGATGAAGGAGACGTTCGCCCCGGCCGACGCCCGCTCGCTGTCGCTGCGCGCTCACACCCAGACCAGCGGCTGGAGCCTGGCCGCCCAGGACGTCTTCAACAACGTGCCGCGCACGGCCCTGGAGGCGATGGCGGCGACGGCCGGCCAGACCCAGAGCCTGCACACCAATTCCCTCGACGAGGCCCTGGCCCTGCCGACCGACTTCTCGGCCCGCATCGCCCGCAACACCCAATTGTTCCTGCAGGCCGAGAGCGGGATCACCCGGGTGATCGACCCCTGGGGCGGCAGCTGGTTCATGGAGCGGCTGACCTACGACCTCGCCGCCCGCGCGCTCAGCCACATCGCCGAGGTCGAGGCGCTGGGCGGCATGGCCGAGGCGATCGCCCAGGGCCTGCCCAAGCGGCGCATCGAGGAGGCCGCGGCGCGCACCCAGGGCCGGATCGATTCCGGCCGGCAGGTGATCGTCGGCGTCAATCGCTTCATCACCGACGAGGTCGACGACATCCCCATCCTGGCGGTCGACAACTCGGCCGTGCTGGCGAACCAGCTGGACAAGCTCGGCAAGCTGAAGGCCGAGCGCGATCCGGCCCGGCTCGAAGCGGCGCTGGCGGCGCTGGAAGCCGGGGCGCGCGGCAAGGGCAACCTGCTGGAGCTCGGCGTCGAGGCGGCGCGGGCGCACGCGACCGTCGGCGAGATCAGCCTGGCGCTGGAAAAGGTGTTCGGCCGCCATCAGGCCAAGCCGGAGGTGATCCGCGGCGTCTATGCGGCCGAGGCCGGCGTCGACCCGACGGTGGCGCGGGCCAGGTCGATGGTCGCCGCCTTCGCCGAGGCCGACGGCCGGCCGCCGACCATCCTAGTCGCCAAGATGGGCCAGGACGGCCACGACCGCGGCCAGAAGGTGATCGCCACCGGCTTCGACGACCTGGGTTTCGCCGTCGACGTCGGGCCGCTCTTCGCCACCCCGGCCGAGACGGCCAAGGAGGCCGTCGAGCGCAACGTCCACGTGGTCGGCGCGAGTTCGCTGGCAGCCGGCCACCTGACCCTGGTGCCGGAGCTGAAGGCGGAGCTCATCAGGCTCGGGCGGCCGGACATCATGATCGTGGTCGGAGGCGTCATTCCGCCGGGCGATTTCCAGGCCCTCAAGGACGCCGGCGCCCGGCTGATCTTCCCGCCCGGCGCGGTCATCTCCGAGGCGGCCGCCGCCATCCTCGACGCCCTCAATCGCGACTTGGGATACGCTCAGTAGCCCCCCTCCCCGGCTTCGCCGGTACTCCCCCCAGAGGGGGGAGAGAGGGTCAGCGCCAATCCTCTCCTCCCCCTTTGGGGGAGGGGGACCCCGAAGGGGTGGAGGGGGCTGGCGTTGCGGGATCTACACCGCCGGACACAGAAAGCGGCCGCCGAGGACGCCGTCGCGGAGATAGACGCGAATCTCGGCGGCGATGCCGGCCAGGGCCAGGCGCGCCCCGAGGCGGTGGGCGGCGGCCTCGGCCTTGGCCCCGCTCCTGAACACCTGGGAGACGACACCATCGTCGTGGCGCACGGCCCATCCATGGGCGAAGGGTTCGACAACGATAAGCTTGGGCACGATTTCGTTCCTCACCCACCCCGTTCGATTGGATCCACCTCTTCTTGCCGCCTCCCTGCCCGCCGAACGTGACCTCGCTTTGACAACCCTGAAAGATGACGTGCTTGTGATGCGTAACCGACCGCTGCGTGGGAGCGAACAAGGGGCCATGAAGCGCGAGGTCATCCGCCGTCACCGCCTCTCCGTGCGGATCACCCACTGGATCAATGTGCTCGTCGTGGCGCTGCTGTTGATGAGCGGGCTCAACATTTTCAACGCCCACCCCGCCCTCTACTGGGGCCAGAAGGGCGCCGACTTCGACCCGCCTTGGCTTGAGATGACGGTGGCCAACCAGGCCGGGCGACCGGCAGGCGTCACGCGGCTGGCCGGCGTCAGCCTCGACACCACCGGCGTGCTCGGTTTTTCGCCCGGCCCCGCCGGCCACTGGCTGGTTCAGGGCTTCCCGAACTGGGCCACCTTCCCGGAACATCGCGATCTGGCGACGGCCCGCCGCTGGCACTTCTTCCTGGCCTGGGTGCTGGTCATCAACGCGACCGCCTACTGGCTGTTCGGCCTCGGCAACGGCCATCTGCGCCGCGACATCGCCCCGACCAAGGCCGACCTCGCCCCGCGCAACCTGTGGCGCAGCATCGCCGACCACGCCCGCCTCAAGCATCCGGTCGGCGAGGCGGCCAAGCGCTACAACGTGTTGCAGAAGCTCGCCTACCTGGCGGTGATCGCCGTCTTCCTGCCGGCCATGGTGCTGACCGGCCTCGCCATGTCGCCGGGCTTCGACGCCTTCGCGCCCTGGCTGGTCGACGTGTTCGGCGGCCGGCAGTCGGCGCGGACGATCCACTTCATCAGCGCCAGCGCCATCGTCCTCTTCGTGGCCGTGCACGTCATCGAGGTGTTCCTGGCCGGTCCGATCAACGAGATCCGCTCAATGATCACCGGCCGCTATGTCGTGCCGCAGGAGAAACACCGATGATCGCCCGCCGCGGCCTGATCGGGGCCGGACTCGGCGGCCTGCTCGTCGCCGGTTGCGACCGCATCAGCGGCGCGCCGGCGGTGCAGGACTTCATCGGCCGCAGCGAGGGCCTGACCCGCCGCGCCCAGCGCACGCTGCTGGCCGGCCAGCCCCTGGCGCGCGAGTTCAGCGCGAAGGACATCTCGCCGGTGTTCAAGGCCAACGGCTCGCAGACGCCGACATCGGACGCCTACGCTCAGTTGCTGGCCGGCAGCTTCGCCGGTTGGCGGCTCATGGTCGACGGCCTGGTGGCCGCGCCGATGAGTTTCAGCCTGGCCGAACTGAAGGCGATGCCGGCCCGCACCCAGATCACCCGCCACGACTGCGTCGAGGGCTGGAGCGCCATCGGCGGCTGGACCGGCGTGCCGCTGGCCCACGTCCTGCAGCGGACCGGCCTACATGCGGACGCCCGCTACCTGGTCTTCCACTGCGCCGACAATCTGGGCGGCGCCGGCGACGGCGGCCTTTACTATGAGAGCATCGACCTCTTCGACGCCTTCCACCCGCAGACCATCCTCGCCTACGCCATGAACGGCCAGGCCCTGCCGGTGGCGCACGGCGCGCCGCTGCGCCTGCGGGTCGAGCGGCAGCTCGGTTACAAGCAGGCCAAGTATGTCATGCGCATCGAGGCGACCGATCGGCTGGACCGCATCCACGGCGGCCGCGGCGGCTTCTGGGAAGACCGCGGCTACGCCTGGTACGCGGGGATCTGAGCCAGCACTGCATCCACCTGCGCCTCGGTCGACACCGCCAGGCTGACGACGATGGGCCGTTCGTCCGGCCCCGGCGGCTCGAGGGCCTGGAACTGGCTGGCGATCAGCGAGGCGGGGAAATAGTGATCGGCGCGCTCAGCCACCCGGGCGGCGATCACCTCCGGCGAGGCGTCGAGATAGACCAGCCGGGCGTCCGGCCGTCCTGCCGTGAGGACGGCGCGGTAGGCGCGCTTGAGGACCGAGCAGGCGACGATCGACGGCCCTGACTGGGCGTCCATCCACGCCGCCACCGCGGCGAGCCACGGGGCGCGGTCGGCGTCGTCCAGCGGCACGCCGGCGCGCATCTTGGCGACATTCGCGGCCGGGTGCAGCACGTCGGCATCGAGAAACACCCAGCCGAGCCGCTCGGCCAGAGCCCGCCCCAGCGTCGTCTTCCCCGCCCCGGCCACGCCCATGACGATCAGGTTTGTCGGCATCTGGGTCTGATGAGGTTTTATCCGCAGATTACGCAGATTGCGCAGATTGATTCATAGATAGCCTGAAGCGCCGGCTCTCGGGCGTTTGTTGCGCGCCAGAGGCGCGCGAAAGATCCTGCCTGCGACTTGGCCTGAGCAAGTCCCGCTTCCGTCCCAATCTGCGTAATCTGCGTAATCTGCGGATAAACTTCCTGACGCTACATCACGCGAGCGCGCGGTCGATGGCTTGGGCGAGGCGGGTGAGGCCGGCTTCGATGTCGGCGCCGAGGTCGATGCGCAGGACGCGGCGGCCGCGGTCGACCAGCACCGCCATGTCGCCGAGCGCCTCGGCCGATTCCGCCTGGCCGAAGGTGACCTTCTTGCCGGGGATCGGCAGGTCATGGACCGGCGGGGCGGTGATCTCCAGGAACACCCCGGTGTTGGGGCCGCCCTTGTAGGCCTGGCCGGTGGAATGCAGGAACCGGGGCCCGAAGCCGAGCACCGTGGCGGCGCCCAGCCGGTCGCGCAGGCGAGCGCGGATGGCTTCCAGCGCCGCGGTGTGGGCGTCGTTGCGGTCGATCCAGGCCAAGAGGCCGACGTAGTCGTAGGGCCTGACGCTCTCGAAGAAGGCGGTGAGGAAGCCCTCGAGATGGGTGCCATCGGTCTTGCCGCACAGGGCGCGGGCGGTCTCGCCGGCGACGTGCAAGGCGAGGCCGTCCTCGCTGATGAGGGGCGGATCGCGCTCCGGTTGCTGGCCGCCCTCGTAGGCAGCCGCCAGCTTGCGGGCCTCGATCTTGCTGGCTTCGACGTCCGGCTGATCGAACGGATCGATGCCGATGACCGCACCGGCGATCGCCACCGCGACCTCCCAGCGGACGAACTCCTGAGCCAGATGGCCGCGGTCGGCCAAGGCGATGCGGACCACCGGATGGCCGGCCGCCGCGAGCCCGGCCGCCAGCGCCGCATGCGGGTCTTCGCCGGTCAGGGTCAGGTAGGCGAAGACGCGGTCGTCGCCATAGACGCCGACCTTGCCGACTGGCTCGCCGTCGACCGGAATGATGCCAAGGCCCTGCTTGCCGGTGGATTCGGCGATCAGCTGCTCCAGCCAGGCGCCGAGCGGCGCGCAGCCCTTGGAGGCGATGAAGGTCAGCTTGTCGCGACCGGCCTTGGCGGCGGCGCCGAGCACCAGCCCCAGCCGAACGCCGGGATTGGCGGCCGGCGGAGCGCTGGCCCCGCAGGCGAGGGTCATGATCTTGGCGTCGGCGAGCATCGCCCGCACGTCGAGACCGAGGACGGCCGCGGCGGCCATGCCGAAATGCGACAGCACCGAGAAGCGGCCGCCGATCTCCGGCTCGCCGTAGAGGATCTGGAAGTAGCCGTCGTCGCGGGCGATGGTCGCAAGGCCCGTGCCCGGATCGGTGACGGCAACGAACTGGTCGCCCGGCTTGCCGGAGCCGGCGGCCTCCTGCACGCGCTGGAAGAAGTGGCGGCGCAGGGAGTCGACCTCGAGGGTCGAACCGGACTTGCTGGAGACGATGAACAGGGTCGAGGCCGGATCGATGGCGGCATCGATGCGGGCGAGCTGGGCGGGATCGACGGAATCGAGCACGTGCAGAGGCGGATGGCCGCTGGCCGGGCCGAAGACGATGGAGAGGACTTCCGGTCCCAGGCTCGAGCCGCCCATGCCGATCAGCACGGCATGTTTGAACGACTTGGCGTGGGTCGCCAGGGCGTCGAGCGCCGCCAGGTCGACCGACTTGCCTTCGGCGGCGGCCAGCCAGCCGAGCCACTTGGCTTCGTCGGCGCCGGTCCACAGATTGGCGTCCTTGGCCCACAGACGGCGTGGCCAGCCACCCTCAGCCGCAGTCTGGGTGAGCCGGTCGACCTCGGCGCTGAGGGCGGACGGCAGGCGGATGTCCTGGCTGTTCAGACCCGGCCCGAGGATTTTGGCGCGCTTGTTGGCCACCGCCGCCAGCAGGCCGTCGAAGGCGGCGGCGAACTTGGCGACGCCGTCCTTGGTGAGCTGGGCGGTGGCCCCGGCCAGATCGAGACCCAGACTTTCGGTCTTGGCCAGGATGTCGCGCGCGCCCTCGAAGTCGGCGGTCAGCGAGGGGCTGACGGCGCCGTGGTCGGCGAAGGCGTCGAGGGTCTTGGGCGGCACGGTGTCGACCGTGTCCGGCCCGATCAGCGACTCGACGTAGTAGACGTCGGAATAGGCCGGATCCTTGGTTCCGGTGGAGGCCCACAACAGGCGCTGCGGCGCGGCGCCGGCGTCGGCCAGGGCCCGCCAGCGCGGCGTCTGCAGCATGGCGAGGTAGCGCTGGTAGGCGACCTTGGCGTTGGCGATGGCGACCTTGCCACGCAAGGCGCGGGCGGGATCGCTGGCCGGCCGCGCGTCGATCCGGGCGTCGATGACACCGTCGATGCGGCTGACGAAGAAGCTCGCCACGCCGTGGACCTTGCCGATGTCGCCGCCGGCGGCCTGGAACGCCTCGAGACCGGCGAGATGCGCCTCGGCCGCGGCGAGATAGGAGTCGAGCGAGAACAGCAGGGTGACGTTGACGCTGATCCCCTCGCCGATCAGTGTCCGGATCGCCTCGGCCCCGGGGGCGGTGCCCGGGACCTTGATCATCAGATTGGGCCGGTCGACCTCGCCATGCAGCCGCCGCGCCTCGGCGATGGTCGCCTGCGGGTCCATGGCCAGGTAGGGCGAGACTTCCAGGCTGACGAAGCCGTCGCGGCCACCGGTCGCCTCGAACACCGGCGCGAAGATGTCGGCGGCGCGGCGGATATCGGCGATGGCCAGCTGCTCGTAGAGGCGGCCGGGCTCGGCGTCGCCGGTCTTGATCAGCTCGGCCAGGGCGGCGTCATAGGCGTCGCCGCCGCCGATCGCCTGCTCGAAAATCGACGGGTTGGAAGTCAGGCCGGTGAGGCCGTCCTCATCGATCCGGCGGGCGAGTTCGCCATCTTCGAGGATGTGGCGATGCAGATAGTCGAGCCAGATCGCCTGGCCGGTCGCGGCGAGGGCGGAAAGCCGGCTCGCGGCGGGGGACGCATCGTCGTGCAAGATGAACTCTCCAGCAACGCTTCGGCGCCGTCTCTAGCGTCTGCGCGACGCGGTCGAAAGCGGGGAAGACAGGGGCGCCCGCATAACGCCTGCCGGGAGGCGGTGTTCCTTGGGGGCGTGGGCGCCTCTACCTTGAGGGACAGGTCGAAGCGCGTTCTCTCCCCCCTTTGGGGGGAGTACGGCCGAAGGCCGGGAGGGGGGCCGGCCCCCACCACCCCCACAGGGGCCCCCCCCCCCCAAAGGGGGGGGGAAGGGCTGGGCGGGGGGGGGGGGCCCCCCCCGGCCCCCTCCACCCCTTCGGGGTCCCCCTCCCCCAATGGGGGAGGAGAAGGCGCGGTATTAGTGCGCGGCTTCCCAGTTGGCGGCGGCTCTGGCCTCGACCTTGAGGGGGACGCTGAAGGCGACGGCCGGTAACGCCGCGCCCTCCATGACTTCGCAGGCGACGCGGCAGACGGTGGCGGCTTCCGCCTCGGGGGCTTCGAACACCAGTTCGTCGTGCACCTGCAGCAGCATGCGGGCCGTCAGGCCGGCCGCTTTCAGCGCCCCCGGCATGCGGATCATCGCCCGGCGCATGACGTCGGCGGCCGTGCCCTGGATCGGGGCGTTGATCGCCGCCCGCTCGGCGAAGGCGCGGTCGCCGGCCGACTTGGAGCGGATGATCGGGATGTTGACCTTGCGGCCGAAGACGGTGGTCACATAGCCCTTCTCGCGCACCTCGGCGCGGGCGGCGTCCATGTAGGCGCGAATGCCCGGGAAGCGCTCGAAATAGGTGCGGATGTAGGCCCCGGCCTCGTCCTGCGGGATGCTGAGCTGGTTGGCGAGGCCGAAGGCCGAGATGCCATAGATGATGCCGAAGTTGATCGCCTTGGCGCGGCGGCGGGTCTCGGCCGGCATGCCCTCGACCGGCACGCCGAACATCTCCGATGCCGTCATGGCGTGGATATCGAGGCCGTCCTGGAAGGCGCGCTTGAGCTGGGCGATGTCGCCGATGTGGGCCAGCAGCCGCAGCTCGATCTGGCTGTAGTCGGCGCTGATCAGCAGGTTGCCCGGCTCGGCGACGAAGGCGGCGCGGATCTTGCGGCCTTCCTCGGTGCGGACGGGGATGTTCTGCAGGTTGGGATCAGACGAGGAGAGGCGGCCGGTGGTCGTCGAGGCCAGCGCGAACGAGGTGTGGACCCGCTCGGTGCGGCCGTGCACGGCGACGATCAGGGCGTCGGTATAGGTGCCCTTGAGCTTGGCGAGTTGGCGCCAGTCGAGGAGGACGCGCGGCAGGGCGTGGCCCTGGCCGGCCAGGTCCTCCAGCACGGCCGCGTCGGTGCTCCAGACGCCGGTTGCGGTCTTCTTGCCGCCGGTGAGTCCCAGGTCGCCGAACAGCACGTCGCCGATCTGCTTGGGGCTGCCGAGGTTGAACGGCCGGCCGGCGAGCGTCTGGGCCTCGGCTTCCAGGTCGGCCATGCGCAGGGAGAACTCGTGGCTCAGACGGCGCAGGCGGTCGGGGTCGACCCGCACGCCGGCGTTCTCCATCGCCGCCAGCACCGCCGGCAGCGGCCGCTCGAGCGTCTCGTAGACGGTGAGCAGGCCCTCGTGGGGCAGGCGGGGGCGCAGCTTCTCCCACAGGCGCAGGGTGACGTCGGCGTCCTCGGCGGCGTAGCGGGTGGCGGCGACGAGATCGACGTACTTGAAGCTCTTCTGGGCCTTGCCGGTCCCGGCCACCTCCTTGAAGGCGATCGGCTTGTGGCCGAGCCACAGCTCGGAGAGCTCGTCCATGCCGTGGCCGTGCAGGCCGGCCTCCAGCACGTAGGAAATCAGCATGGTGTCGTCGATCGGCGCGACGTCGATGCCGTAACGGGTGAGGACGCCGAGGTCGTACTTGGCGTTCTGGGCGACCTTGAGAACGGTCGGATCTTCCAGCATCGGCTTGAGCGCGGCGATCGCATCGGCGAGCGGGATCTGGTCGAGGTCGGCGGCGGCTTCCAGGGCCAGGCCCTCGGCCGCTTCGTGGCCGAGCGGGATGTAGCAGGCCTCGCCAGGCGATATGGCCAGCGACACGCCGACCAGGCCGGCGTTGGCCGAGGAGAGCGCATCGGTCTCGGTGTCGAAGGCGACGACGCCCTTGGCCCTGGCCCTCGCCACCCAGTCGTTGAGGGTCGCCAAGTCGCGGACGCAGACATAGCCGTCGACGTTGATCGGGCCGGAGGGCGGCGGCTCCCTGGGGGCCGAGGGCGCCGACGGCGTCGAGGCGCCGGCTTCGCCGAGGCGCCGCGCCAGGCTGCGGAACTCCATGGTCTCGAGGAACTGGCCGAGCACGGCCGGATCGGGCGGCGCGACGGCGAGGGTCTCGAGCGGCTCCGGCAGCGGCGTGCGGTCGTCGAGGGTGACCAGCTGGCGCGACAGGCGGATCTGGTCGGCGAAGTCGAGGAGGATCTGGCGGCGCTTCTCCTGCTTGATCTCGCCGGCCCGGGCCAGCAGCGTCTCCAGGTCGCCGTACTCGTTGATCAAGGCCGAGGCGGTCTTGATGCCTATGCCGGGCGCGCCCGGCACGTTGTCGACCGCATCGCCGCACAGGGCCTGGACCTCGATTACCTTTTCAGGCGGCACGCCGAACTTCTCGATGACCTCGGCGCGGCCGATGCGGACATTCTTCATGGTGTCCAGCATGGAGACGCAGTCGCCGACCAGCTGCATCAGATCCTTGTCTGAGGAGACGATCACCGCCTCGCCGCCAGCCTCGCAGGCGACGCGGGTATAGGCGGCGATGAGGTCGTCGGCCTCGAAGCCCGGCAGCTCGAGGCAGGCGACGCCGAAGGCCCGCGTCGCCTCGCGCACCAGGGCGAACTGCGGCACCAGATCTTCCGGCGGCGGCGGGCGATGGGCCTTGTAGGCCGGGTAGAGTTCGGTCCGGAAGGTCTTCTCGGAGTGGTCGAACACCACCGCCAGGTGGGTCGGCGCGTCGGGCGCCGCCTTCATGTCGAGGAGCAGCTTCCAGAGCATGTTGCAGAAGCCCTGGACAGCGCCGACCGGCAGGCCATCGGACTTGCGGGTCAGGGGCGGCAGGGCGTGGAAGGCGCGGAAGATGAATCCGGAGCCGTCGACCAGATAGAGGCGCAGCGGCGCGGCGGCGGCGGTCGGGGCGTCGGGCGGCGCCTCAGCGGCGTCTGCGAGCGTGTCTGACATGGGGAGGCGACCATAAGGCCGGCGATGGGCTCGGTCACCTGCTCAAAGCGACAGTTGCTTCTCCTCCCCCAAAGGGCAGGACCATCGCATATTAACGGTGGGTCCGAGCCACCTTCCTCATGCCTGCCGTCATGGCCGGGCGTCAGTCCCGATCTCCCCCCATCCACCGCAGGGTGATTGCATTTGGTCCCCTCCCTCTACCGTCATCGCCGGGCGCCAGTCCCGGCGACCGATGCGCACCGGAGGTCGGGTGGCCATGCCGGGCATGGCCACGATGAGGCCGCGCCGTCGCGCCGTGACCGCGGTGCGCGGTCACACCAGGCCGCGTGTTCATGGATGGCCGGGACTGGCGCCCGGCCATGACGGTAGAGACTGTTGCGGGTCACATCTGCCACCCTCCCCCTGCGCCTCAGCGTCGCAGGGGGGCGGGGTTGCGCACGGGGGACGGTGAAGCATGATATGATCTGCGTGGGGCGAGTCCCGATCCGTCCACGGAACGAGACGGAAGGTCGAGGCGTCCCCCGCCGGGGCGCGTGCATCGGCCCGGATGGGGTCAAGCGTAGCGGACATGGAAGCGAACAGGAGGGCGCGCCAGAGGCGAGGTTGTTCGACCTCGTCCTATTGAGGCCACCCGGCCACGCCGGGACCTCATCTTGGGGGTGTTCGGAATGCTGGCAGCGATCGCGCTTGCGGCGGCTTTGGACGCGCAGGGCGGAGGCGGCGGAGCGGTCAATCTGATCGATCCGCCGGTGGAACAACCGCGATTTATCGAACGCCCGACGGCGGGCGAGGTCGCCGCCGCCTATCCGCACGGCGCCGCCAACCTCGGGGCCAGCGGCCACGCCACCATTCATTGCCAGATCAACGACAAGGGCCGGCTGCAGAACTGCGCGGCCGTGCGCGAATTCCCGTCCGGGCTCGGCTTCGGCGGCGCGGCGGTGTCGCTCGCCCGGTACTACCGCGTCGACCTGGCGGGCGCGGCGGCCAAAAAGGGCGAACTGGACCTGCCGATCGACTTCGCCACCCAGGCCAGGGAGGACGAGGCCCTGGTGACCGGGCCGTGGATCGCGGCGCCGAGCTTCGCCGACGCCGGCGCCGCCTATCCCGACATCGGCGGCGGCGCGGCCGGCGAGGCGGAACTGCACTGCGCGCTGAGCGGCCAGGGCGAACTGCGCGCCTGCCGGGTGCTCTACGTCGTGCCGCTCGACCGTGACTTCGACAAGGCGGCGATCAAGCTCTCCTCGGCCTTCCGGATGCAGATCGATCCGGCCCTGATCAAGGCTCACCAGCCGCTGGGCGCCAATCTGGCGGTGCGGCTGCCGGCCCCGTTCGGCGATGAATTCAAGGCCCACCGCATCACCGACCCGATCTGGCTGGCCCTGCCGGATGCGACGCGCCTGGCGGCCCTCTATCCGGCCGCGGCCGCCACGCGGGGCGTGACGGCGGGAACCGGCCAAGCCGATTGCGACGTGGCGGCGGACGGCGGCCTGCAGAACTGCCATCCGGCCGGCGACGGCGATCCCTCCGGGGTCGGCTTCTCCGACGCCGCGGCCAAGGCGGCGGCGGAGATGCGGATGAGCCCGTGGACCGAGGCCGGCGGACCGGTGGCGGGCGCGAGCGTGCGGGTGTCGGTGAACTTCGCGGCGCCCGCCAAGTAGCCAATCGGGCCTAGTGATGGTTCGGCCGCGACGCGGCGTGGACGGTCCCGTGGATGTGGTTGAACCCGGGCGCGGGGTCACGGCGGACGTGGGCGGCGTCGGCCTGCCGCCAGCGACCGCCGGCGTTGTTGCGATAGTAGAAGGCGCCGCCGTTGCCCCAATAGCCTTCATAGACCGGGCCATAGTAGCCGTCGTAGTAGCCGTCGAATTCGGTGTCGGGGCCGTAGTAGGCGAAATCGGCGCCAGGGCCCGGGCCGTAGTAGCCGTCGGCGCAGCCGGCGACGAGCGCGAGGGCGGCGGTCGCCCCCAGGATGTATCCAAGTTTCATTGTGTTGCCTCCACGTGGGTCTCCCTCGCCAAGGTAACGCTAGAAGGCAGGATTGGATGCGGAGCCGCGGCGCCCGCGCACCAGGCATAGATCAGGTGCGCGGCCGTCTCGGGGTCGAGGGTCTAGCCCGGGTGGTGATCGCCGCTGCGGGAAGCGGCGTGGGCCATGCCGTGAACGTGGTTGTAGCCGGGCGCGGAGTCGTGACGGAAGTGAGTTGCATCGGCGCGGCGATAGCGATCGTTCTGGGAGGTGCGGTAGTAGAAGCCGTTGTCGCCCCAGTAGCCGTCATAGATCGTTCCGTAGGCGCCGTCGTAGTAGCCGTCGTACTCGACGTCGGCCATTGGGCCCGGGCCGTAGAAGGTCGCGCCATAGTCGGCGCAGCCGGCGATCAGCACGAGCGCGGCGCTCGCGCCCAGGAGGTGTGCAAGTTTCATGGTGTTGCCTCAGCATAGCCTCCCTTGCCAAGCTAACGCCTGCCTCAGGGAATGGATGCGGGGGGCTTGGCCCGTAGCGCCGGCGGGTCATGCGAGGCCTTCGGCCACCCTTCTCCCCTTGCGGGAGAAAGGACGCTCGCGTTAGTGCCCGCCAGGTCCTTCGTAGACGCCGGGGGCGAACTGTTCGTCTTCCGGTTGCTCGCCGGCCTTGGCGAGGACGAAGCGGCGGTCGCAGTAGCCGCACTCGACGACGCCGGCCTCGCCCATCTCCAGCCAGACGCGCGGGTGGCCGAGGGCGCCGCCGCCGCCGTCGCAGGCGATGCGACGCGAACGCACGATGACGACCTCAGGCGAGGCGGGGTCTGGCGTAACGGGGACGAGCTCTGTGGTCATCGGAAACTGGCGTTGGCGTTCGGAGGCCCCTAAGTAGGAGGCGACGGCTTCGCCCGTCAATCGGGCCGGACCATCGATGAATTTGCCAGACTACGCGATCGAGGCCCGCGGCCTCGTCAAGACCTATCCCGCCACCCGCCAGATGGCCGCCGTGACCGCGCTCAAGGGCGTCGATCTGGTGGTGCCGCGCGGGGCGATGTTCGGCCTGCTGGGACCCAACGGGGCCGGCAAGTCGACCTTCATCAACATCCTGGCCGGGATGACCAAGAAGAGCGCCGGCCAGGTGGCGATCTGGGGCCGCGACATCGATGCGCATTCGCGCGACGCCCGCGCCGCCATCGGCGTGGTGCCGCAGGAGATCGCCGCCGACGTCTTCTTCACCCCGCGCGAGAGCCTCGACGTTCAGGCCGGCCTCTACGGTGTGCCCAAGCGCGAGCGGCGCACCGACGAATTGCTGGCCGCCGTCGGCCTCTCCGACAAGGCCGACGCCTACGTCCGCCAACTCTCCGGCGGCATGAAGCGGCGGCTGATGGTCGCCAAGGCCATGGTCCACAACCCGCCGGTGCTGGTGCTCGACGAGCCGACGGCCGGCGTCGACGTCGAGCTGCGCCGCCAGCTGTGGGCCTATGTGGTCGAGCTCAACCGCCAGGGCGTCACCATCGTCTTGACCACGCACTACCTGGAGGAAGCCCAGGAGCTCTGCGACACCATCGCCATCGTCAATCATGGCCTGGTGATCGCCTGCGAGCCGACCCGCACCCTGCTGGCGCGGCTCGACAGCCGCACGGTGGTGGTGACGCCGGAGACGGTGCTGGCGGCGGCGCCGAACCTGGCCCCCTTCGAGGCGCGGCTGCGCGGCGACGGCGACCTGGCGGTGACCTTCAAGCGCGCCGAGGCCGGGGTCGAACAGGTGATCGCGGCGGTGCGCGCAGCCGGCGTGCCGATCCGGGACCTGCGGACTGAGGAGCCGGACCTGGAGGATGTGTTCGTGTCGATGACCTACGGGGCCGCGGCGTAAGCCCCCTTCACTGCGTCATCCCGGGCGAAGTCCGGCGATAGCCGGGCTGAGACCCGGGACCCAGGGGCCGCAAGCGCCAGAGCAAGCCGCCCCTGGGTCCCGGACAGCCGCTGCGCGGCTTCCGGGATGACGCAAAGAAAGCGCCGGCGTCTCGCCGGCTTCTTTCTAAGCCCCCTTGTTGAAGTGGTCGTGGATGCGGCGGGCCAGGGGGGCGCTGACGCCTTCGACTTTTTCGAGATCGTCGACCGAGGCGCGGCTGACGCCGCGGGCCGAGCCGAAGGCGTGCAGCAGGGCCCGCTTGCGCCCCGGTCCGACGCCGTCGATCTCGTCGAGGGGGTTCTTGCGCATCTCGCCGGCCCGGCGGGTGCGGTGGGCGCCGATGGCGAAGCGGTGCGCCTCGTCGCGCAGGCGCTGCAGGTAGTACAAGACCGGGCTCTTCGGCTCGAGCATGAACGGCGGCTTGCCCGGCAGGAAGAAGCGCTCCAGGCCGGCGTCGCGGTCCGGGCCCTTGGCGACCCCGACCACGGCGACGTCGTCGACCCCGAGGTCGGCCATGATCTCCAGGGCTGCGTCGAGCTGCCCGGCGCCGCCGTCGACCAGGACCAGATCGGGCCGAGGCGGGTTGTCGCCGGCCTCCTCCTCCTTGGCCAGGCGACTGAAGCGCCGGCGCAGCACCTCGCGCATCATTCCGTAGTCGTCACCGGGGGTTAGCTCGGTGCTCTTGATGTTGAACTTGCGGTACTGGTTCTTCTGGAAACCGTCGGGGCCGGCGACGATCATGCCGCCGACCGCGTTGGTCCCCATGATGTGGGAGTTGTCGTAGACCTCGATCCGCTCCGGCGGCGCCTCCAGCCCGAAGGCTTCGCAGACGCCGGTCAGCAGGCGCGACTGGGCCGAGCTCTCGGCCATCTTGCGACCCAGCGCCTCGCGGGCGTTGACCAGGGCGTGGTCGACCAGCTCGCGCTTCTCGCCGCGGGCCGGGCGGGCGATCTCGACCTTGCGGCGGGCCTTGATCGAGAAGGCCTCGGCGATCAGCTCTTGCTCGGCTGGCGCTTCGCTCACCAGGATCAGGCGCGGGATCGGCCGGTCCTCGTAGAACTGGCCGAGGAAGGCGGCCATGATCTCGGCGTCGGTGTCCGACTTGTCGACGCGCGGGAAGAAGGCGCGGTTGCCCCAGTTCTGGCCGGCCCGGAAGAAGAACACCTGCACGCAGGCCGCGCCGCCCTCGGCGACCAGGGCGAAGACGTCGGCCTCGTCGACCGTCTCCGGATTGACCTGGGTCTCGGCCGCGACCGAGGACAGGGCGCGGATGCGGTCGCGCAGGCGGGCGGCGCGCTCGAACTCCAGGTCGTCGGAGGCGGCCTGCATGTCGGCGCTCATCCGCGCCATCACCGCCCGGCTCTTGCCGGTCAGGAAGGCCTCGGCCTCGGCGACCAGGGCCTCGTAGTCCTCCAGCGACACCAGGCCGACGCAGGGGGCCGAGCAGCGGCGGATCTGGTGCAGCAGGCACGGCCGGGTGCGGCTCTCGTAGACGCTGTCCGAGCACGAGCGGAGCAGGAAGGCTTTCTGCAGGGTGTTGAGGGTGCGGTTGACAGCGCCGGCGCTGGCGAAGGGGCCGAAATAGTCGCCCTTGATGGAGTGGGCGCCGCGGTGCTTGCGCAGCTGGGCGGCGGGGTGCTCGCGGCGGATGACGATCTCGGGGAAGCTCTTGTCGTCGCGCAGCAGGACATTAAAGCGCGGCTTCAACTGCTTGATCAGGTTGATTTCCAGCAGCAGCGCATCGGTCTCGGTGCGGGTGATGGCGAACTCCATCGACCGCGTCAGGCTGACCATCAGGGCAATGCGCTGGGTGTGGAAGCGGCCTTGGGCGTACTGCGCCACGCGCTTCTTCAGGCTGCGCGCCTTGCCGACGTAGAGCGCCTCGCCGTCCTCGCCGTACATGCGATAGACCCCCGGCGCGTCCGGCAGCCGCCGCACCTCGTCCCTGATCAGGGCCGCGCCGTCCAGGGGTTGAGTCTCCGAGGTCATGGTGCGGGGAATATAGGCCGACTGCCACCCGATCCGTCATCCCACATCATTCCCATCTTGCGTCATCCCGGGCGAAGCCCGCCAGGGCTGAGACCCGGGACCCAGGGGCGGCCTGCACACCGCCCGCGCCCCCTGGGTCCCGGATCTCCGCAACGCTGCGCGTTGCTGCGTCCGGGATGACGCAACTGTTTCGGTCAGGGGAGGGCCGGCGGGACGCGCGCTCACCCCGCCAAAAACGCGTCCAGATCCGCCGCGAAAACGGCAGGTTGGTCGAGCATGATGAAGTGCAGGCTGTGGTCGACGCGCTCGAGCTTGACGCCCGGCAGGGCGGCGAAGGCGGCGCCGTAGCGGCCGTCGGTGGCGCCGGCGGGGACGCCGATCGGGGTGTAGTCAGGATAGAGCACGGTGACCGGCGTCTTGATGGCGGCGAGGCCGGGGCGCAGGTCGAGCTCCATGTCGTCGGCGAGGGCGGCCTGGACGACGTGGGCGTCGCTGGCCTGTCCCCAGGCCTCGACCGTGGTCTGGTCGGCGGGCCCAGCGACCATGGTCCTGATCATCTTGGCCTGCTCGTCCGGGCTTTGCGGCGCCCCGGTGCGGATGTGCTCGGCGACGCCGGTCGCCACGTCCATGGTCACGTTCGGCGAGATGAACACCTGGGCCACCCACGGCAGGGCGTCGACCACCAGCACCCTCTTCAGGTGCTCGGGATGATGCTCGGCCAGCCAGAGGGCGATCGTGCCGCCCATGGAGTGGCCGACGACCACGGCCGGGGTCAGGCGCGCGGCGACGATATAGTCGTCGATGGCCTGAGCCGTGGGGGCCAGGACCGGCCCGCTCGCATTGCCGCGGGACGGCTCGCCGGCGAACCCGGCCACCTGGACGAGATGCAGGCGGTAGTGGTCCTTGAGCCGATCGGCCGTCGCCTTCCAAACCGCGCGCGAGGAGGCGAGGCCCGGGATGAGGACGACATCGGGCCCCTTGCCGATCACCTCGACGCTGATCCGGTCGGTGGCGACGATGCGGCTGTGCTCGTAGAGGCGCGGCGGCGTTGGCTCGGCCCAGGCGGCGGCGGATGCGGTCAGGGCGGCAGCTGCCGCAAGAGCGTAAATCGATTTAAAACCAGGCATTTGTTTCACACTCCTAAGATTTTTCAGGCTCGCGCCGGGCCTCCGCCACCAGGGACTCCATGGCGGCGAGGTAGGCGATGAAGGCTTCCCGGCCGGCTGGCGTCAGCCGGACGCGGGTCAGGGGCTTGCGGCCGGCGAAGCTCTTGGCGATGGCGACGTAGCCGGCCTCCTCGAGCTTGCGCAGATGGACCGAGAGGTTGCCGTCCGTGGCCTTGAGGCGGGCCTTGAGGTCGTTGAAGTCGGCCTCCTGGTGACCGACCAGCCAGGCCATGACCCCCAGGCGCACGCGGCCGTGGATGACTTCGTCGAGGCCGTCGATGTCGAAGGGGTCCATCGCCGTCGGCTCAGGCGACGCCGGCCCGGCGGATCAGGAAGGCGCCCGGCAGGACCGCCAGCAGCACCAGTTCGGCGGCGTAGACGAGGTAGATCGCCGCCTGGCCGGCGAAGAAAGCGGTGACCGCGGCCCCGACGAAGGAGCCGACGGCGGCGGCCCACACCCAGCCGCGCTGGGCGAAGACGGCGGCGATCGACCAGGCGAGGCCGTAGTGGGCGAGGATGATCGACGGCAGCAGGGCCATCGGCGCGTCGCTGCCCGTCCGGTAGGCGACGATGACCGCGCAGACCACCAGGGTGAAGATCGAAATGCCGGCGCTCGACCAGGCGACGTTGACCGCCCGGCTGCCGCCCCCTTCCCGCTTGCGGGGTCCGAGGCGGCGCATGATCAGGGCGAAGGCGATCATGAAAGCGATCAGCGAGACGCCCCAGACGCCGGAGAAGATCCAGCCGGAAAGGCGCGGCAAGAAGCCCTCCAGCGCCGCCCACTGGCCGAGGCTGGCCAGGCCGAAGATGAGGCCGGCGGCGACCAGGATCGACCCGCCGATGAGGGTGGCCGGCCGGCCTTCGGTGGCCAGGGCCTTGAGGAAGCCGATGTCCTCTTCGAGGGCGGCAAGGCGGTCGTTCATGGGAGCGCTCCGGGGTGATGGAGGCGTGGTAGCACCACGCACTTTGTTTTGTAGAGTGCTTTGCCTCCGGGCGCGCCTCGCAACTCCCATCCCCACCGTCATGGCCGGGCGTCAGTCCCGGCCATCCCTGAACACCCAGCCAGACGTGACCGCGCACCGCGGTCACGGTGCGACGGCGCAGCTTCGTCGTGGCCATGCTCGGCATGGCCACCCATCGTTCGGCGTGCATGGGTCGCCGGGACTGACGCCCGGCGATGACGGTAGGGTTGGTTCTGGCTCGTGCGCGAGCGTCCCCTCGAGGGTGATTAAAGCCGCTCTTCGCCGCTCTGGATCCTCGCGTAGAGCTCTGGCGTCAGGGGGATGAAGCCTTGGGCGCGGTCGTGGAAGTAGAGGGGGCCGGTGACCTTGGCGGGGTCGAAGCCGTCGGCGACCAGCCCCATCTTGCGCGGCTTGAAGGTGCCGGTGACGGCCAGGGCGGCGGTGAGGCGCAGGAACAGCGGCTGGGCGTAGGCCGGCAGGGCCTGGCCGATCCGCGCGCTCAGCACGCCGAGGTCGAAGTCGTCGCCGGTGACGATGGCGGCCATGCCGGCGCGGCCCTCGGCGTGGGGCACGGCGACGCCGTAGACGCTGGCCTCCTTGACGCCAGGGACGGCGCCCAGGGCGTCGGCGACCTCGTGGGTGGAGACGTTCTCGCCCTTCCAGCGGAAGGTGTCGCCGATGCGGTCGACGAAATAGAAATAGCCGCCGCGGTCCTGGCTCAAGAGGTCGCCGGTGCGGAACCAGGCGTCGCCTTTCCGGAACGCGTCGTGCAGCACCTTCTTCTCGCTGGCCGCCTTGTCGACATAACCGCTGTAGGCGGTGCGGGCGTCGCCGTGGATGGCGCCAAGGCACTCGCCGGCTTCGCCCGGCGGACAGCGCACGCAGAGGCCGTCCGGCCCGCGCACCGGCGCCTCGGCCTCGACGTCGAAGCGGACGAGGGCGATGTTGAACAAGGGGGCGAGCCAAGGCGGGATGCGGCCGATGGCCCCCAGCGTGCCGTCGAAGTTGAACATCGAGACGTTGCCCTCGGTCGAGCCGTAGAACTCGAGCAGGCGCGGCACGGCGAAGCGGCGCTGCAGCTCGGCCCAGACTTCCCGCGACAGGCCGTTGCCGAAGGCGAGGCGGATCTTGTGGACGTGCTCGCCCTCCTCCGGCGGCCGGCCCACCAGATAGCGGCAGAGCTCGCCGATGTAGACGAACATGGTCGCGCCCTCGGCCGCCACCTCGGCCCAGAAATGGCTGGCCGAAAAGGTGCGTCTGAGGGCGATCGAGGCCCCGGTCAGGAGCGCCGCGCCGGTGGCGCAGAGCCCGCCGGTGGCGTGGTAGAGCGGCAGGGTGATGTAGATGCGGTCGTCGGGCCTGGCCCCGGTCGCGCCGGCGAACGCCCGCATGTAAAGCTGCGCCCGCATGTGATTGATTCTGGCGGCCTTTGGCAGGCCGGTCGTGCCGCTGGTGTAGATCAGCAGGGCGGTGTCCTTGGCGGTCATGCCGGCGCGTGTGGTCTTGGGCGGGCGGGTCTCGGGCAGCGCCGCGATGGCCGCGGCGAGGTCGCTGTCGAGGCTCCAGGCGGTCATGCCCTCGGGCGCGACGGCGTCGAAAGCGGCGCGGGTGGTGGCGTCGGTGACGCAGGCCTTGGCGCCGGAGAGGCGCAGGCAGTGGGCCAGCGCCTCGCCGGTCAGCTGGTAGTTGATCAGGGCGGCGACGACGCCGCGCTTGGAAAGGCCGAACCACAGCGGCAGGTATTCCAGGCGGTTGGGCAGCAGGACGGCGACGGCGTCGCCGCGCTGCAGGCCCTGGGTCTCCGCCCAGGCGGCGTAGCGGTTGGCGAGAGCGTCGAGGCCGCGGTAGGTGAGCTCCGCCCCCTCGAAGCTGATCGCCCGCCGGGCCGGCCAGCGGTCCATGGCGTATTCGAGGTCGTCGGTGACGAGGTTGGTCGAAGCCGGCGCGATCGAGCGCACCCGCAGCAGCGTGCGGACGAGGCCGAGGTGGTAGCGGAATTCGCGCTGCAGCCCGCCCATCGACCCTCCCGAAATGCGATTCAGCGATAGCCTAGCTTGTCGCCGCGCCGGCGTCGCGGGCCGGCGAGACGCCGGCGCTACGTGCTTGGCCTGAGAGGCTGGCACGGGCCGGCGAGACGCCGGCGCTACGGGCTCGTTTCTGCAGGCGCAGGCGTATCAAGCGTTGCGCGTAGCGCCGGCGTCTCGCCGGCGACTTGCGGCGAAAAAAGTTCTTGTTATGTTCGCGCGATGAAGGGGCAACAATATACTTGACTCAGTAACCCCCATCGGGTAGTTTCCCTTTATGGAACAAGACCCTCGCACCCTGATGGAAGCCGTCCGGTTCTTTTCGGACCAGGATCGCACGCTGGCGACGATGGTTAGCCTGCGCTGGCCGCATGGCGTCCATTGCCCGACGTGCGGACGGACGGACGTGCGCTTCATCGCCACGCGCCGCATGTGGGAATGCAAAGAGAAGCACCCCCGCAAGCAATTCAGCGCCAAGGTCGGGACGATCTTCGAGGATAGCCCGCTGAGCCTCGACAAGTGGTTTGTGGCGATCTGGTCCGTCGCCAACTGCAAGAACGGCATTTCCTCGCACGAGCTGGGCCGCGCCGTCGGCGTCACCCAAAAGAGCGCGTGGTTCATGCTTCACCGCATCCGCCTCGCCATGCAGACCGGGACTTTCGACAAGTTCAGCGGGACTGTGGAAGCCGATGAAACCTATGTCGGCGGCATCGCGGCCAACATGCACGAGCACAAGCGCAAGGCCAGAATCCAAGGCAGTGGCGCCCACACCCACAAGGCCACCGTGTTTGGGATGCTGCAACGGACCACGGACAAGGATGTCAGCCGCGTCCATGCGCTCCTGATCCGCGACGCCAACAAGAAGAACCTGAGCACCGCCATCCGCGCCAAGGTTGAAGCCGGCGCCAACCTCAATACCGATCAGCACTGGGGCTATAAGGGCCTCACAGACGCCTACGTGCACGAGACGATCAATCACACCGTCGCCTACGTGCGCGGCAACGTGCACACGAACGGGATTGAGAATTTCTGGTCCTTGCTGAAGCGTGGCCTGAAGGGAACCTACGTTTCGGTGGAACCCTTCCACCTTCAGCGCTACGTCAGCGAGCAAGTGTTCCGCTTCAATGAGCGAAAAGATGATGACGGCGGCCGGTTCCGGAAGGTGCTAGGCTCTGTCTCCGGAAAGCGGATCACCTACAAGGCTCTGATCACCCAT
>Ga0302314_10001132_pt1 | contig 49678 bp, 47 predicted proteins | sample III_Palsa_N2_3_FD_200533 | JGI IMG/M metagenome (GOLD analysis project Ga0302314, IMG submission 200533) | Peat permafrost microbial communities from Stordalen Mire near Abisko, Sweden - III_Palsa_N2_3 | ecosystem: Environmental > Terrestrial > Soil > Palsa > Peat permafrost | place: Sweden... | reverse complement strand
TTGGGAGTCGCCAGTTATCAACTGCTGGATAATAATAACAACTACGGCTACGATTTCCCGATGGAGTATGTTGAGCTATACATACCTCACGTCGCCCAGGGTTTGATTATTCGGGCCGGTCGCTACATCTCCATCCCGGATATTGAGGCGCAACTTGCGCCTAATAACTATATGTATTCCCACTCCATTACCTATACGTTCGACAATTTCACCAATACCGGAGTGGTGGCCACATTGGCCGCGACCAAGAACATCTTCCTCCAGCTGGGCGTCGTCGACGGCACCGAAACAGCGGCATGGAACCTCGGCAAGCAACTGCCCAACCTTTACGTTCTCGCCGGCAATCCCGACCCGCTCTATCCCGGCACGCAGTTCCGCAAAGACCCTGGCGCCCAACCATCTGTGGTGGCTTGCGCGCGCTTTCAATCAAACGACGCCCACAACGACTTCTATCTATGCGCTGACAGCATTAACCATGGGCAGTGGGGCTACAATAATCTACAGTGGCTTGGCTTCACATACTATCATAAATTCAATGAGCATTGGCATATCTCGACCGAATTCTGGCACATACAGGAAAATGGCGTGCCGAACGTCGACAATCCCGCCGCCCAGGCCATCGTCGCCGGAGGGGGAACGCCGTTCTCGCCCCAATTCATCCCGTTCAACGCACCAGACGGCGCCCATTGTCACAGCGTCAGCCAACTGAGCTGCAACGCACCGGAGATGTCGGGACTGTTCTACCTTAATTACAGTCCTGAGCCGCTGGATAATTTTACCCTGCGCGGTGAAGTCTTCGACGATATCGTCGGTCAGCGTACCGGTGTGGCGACCACCTACTATGAAGCCGCTCTGGGCTGGCAACACTGGCTGTCGCCGCAGATCGAACTGCGTCCGGAGGTCACCTGGTATCACTCCGCCGATCAAGACGCGTTCAACGGCAATTCAAACACCGGCCTCGCGCCAAGTCGAAAGACGCAAGTGGTCGCCGCCGGCGACATTATCCTGCACTTTTAGGTATAGCCGAAGGGGCTATATCCATCCGAGGGCGGGCGGGTCACGGTGCGCGCGGACATCTCCAATCCCCATGGCGATCTGAAGCTGAAGATGACAACTGCCATGCAAGCCGGGATTGCCGATACGTTCCTGACCTTTTACTACGTGGTGGCGCGGATTGACGCGGAGATCTTCCCTGTCAAGATGCGCGGGCGTTACAAGAAGCGCGTGGCGGCCTAAGCCATCCGCATGGACGCCCTTAAGCGCCTTTGGCCTGTTTGCCGTCACCGCCGTGCTTGTCTGCTACGCCCTAGAAGCACGCTCCCACTGGTGGACGCTCAGCTTCGCCGCTGCCTGCGCACTCGGGTCGGCCTACGGCTTCATGCAAGGTGCGTGGCCCTTCGGCGTGGTGGAAGCGATTTGGGCTGTCGTCGCTCTACGCCGCTGGCGCACAATCAGAATTTCACACTGAGGCAGTCCCACCGCTCTTCACCCTGACCGGCGTCGAGGGCGACCGCACTCTTCCGGGCTCTGGGCGGCGGCTGGTTGAAGAGGAATAATCTGGCGGCCGAGGGCCGGTAGGGAACGCCAGCGTCAACGCGGGGCCCAGTGACCGTGCTGATCTGGCGGTGACGCCAATCTTACGTCGCCGACGTGCGCCGCGCCGTCGCCTGATCTAGGTTGGTCCCGGTCGAGTCGAGAGGGCGGCGCGGTGAGAGAGCTGGAGCTGGCGGCGGCGGACTCTCTGAGCGGCAAGGAAGGCGGCGCGCCCAAGCCTGCGCCGGAGCGGGGCGCGACCTGCGCCAATTGCGCCGCGCCGCTGCAGGGTCACTATTGCCACGTCTGCGGTCAGAATTCCGACACTCACAAACGCTCGCTCGGCCACCTGATTTCCGAGTCCTTCGAAAGCGTTTTCCACCTGGACGGTCGACTGCGTCGCACGCTGCCCGACCTGTTCTTCCATCCGGGGCGGCTCTCCAGGGACCACATGGAAGGCCGTGTCGCCCGGCACGTGCCGCCGTTTCGGACCTTTCTGGTGGCGTTGCTGCTGTTCATGTTCGCCGCCGAGCACGCCACGCATGAGCAGACCCTGGCCAGCGCGCGTCAGGCGGCGACGCGCGCCGCCGCCTTGCAGACGCCCCAGGGCAGGGCGACCGAGGCGGCCAGGCTCCGCGCAGAAGCCGTCCACGACCGTGACGCCGACCTGAAGGAGGCCGCCGACGACCGCGCCAGCGACCTGGCGGAGGCCGACGCCAACCGACCCCATATTGAAGCCCGCTACGCACGGGAGACGGCCAAGGTCCAGACGCGCTATGGGTGGGACCTCGAAAACGCCGACCATGTTGCCCGGGGTCTGCCGCCCCCGGCGCCTCTGCCGGTCACCGGTAGCATGGCATGGCTGAAGTCTGGGTTGCGTAAGGCGACGGCCAACCCGGAATACTTCCTGTCGGTGATGTTCACCTGGGGCCACCGAGTGGCGTTTCTGCTCCTGCCCATCGTCGGCCTGACCCTGGCCATGGTCTATTTCAATCGCCGGGCCACCTTCCTGTACGACCACATCCAGGTGGCGATGAACTTCCTGTCCTTTGTGTTTCTGGCCAATGCGCCGGGATTCCTCCTGCCATGGCCGGTGGCGGCCTACTGGTTCGGTCTGGTGGCGCTGTGGACGCCGATCAACCTTTTCCAGACCCTGCGCGGCGCCTACGGCTCGAGCGTGCTGGGCGCGGCTTTCAAGACCCTGATCGTCTGGAGCACGGTGTTGTTCGCCTTCAGCGTCCTGTTGCTGGCGCTGTTGCTGTTCACCCTGGTCCAGCTTTGAAGTTCGCGCGCCTCGGGACCCCGGAACCCATTACGGCCCAGACAGATTGACAATTTGCAACTATTGTTTTATTGATTCCGGGCTCGGACGCCTAATTTTTTCCGATGGATAGTGCCCAAGTCTGACGCTCTCTCATGACCGTATCTACGGTCGATTCACCGCTTCTACGGATGACTACGGCGGGACCGTGTCTACGGCGAATTCACCGTTTCTACGGGCGACTACGGAGGCCCCGAGCGCCAGTTGGCAGGGCCCGGAGCTAGGGCCGCCCTGCGAACATCGCGTTGAGCTCGCCGCCCTTGGCCGCCTTGGCGAAGGCGGTGAATTCGCCGGTCTCGGCGATCTCGCGCGCCGAGCGCAAAAACTCGCCCCAGGCGGTCCTGGCCAGAGCGCCGCCGACACTGATCCGCCGCGCGCCCAGCTCGGCCAGCGTCGCCACCGACAGGCCGGGCGCCAGCACGTTCACCGGCTTGGGCGCCACGGCGCGGTTAACCGTCGCGATCTCGATCTCGGTGCGAACACCGGGCGCATAGAGGCAATCGGCCCCAGCCTCGCTGTAGGCGACCAGCCGGCGGATCGTTTCGTCCATGTCCGGCCGCCCGGCGATGAAACCTTCGGAGCGACCCGTGAGCAGTACGCCGGAATCGCCGATGGCCGCGCGCGCCGCCGCGATGCGCTCTACGGCCAGCCTGAAATCATAGAGCGGGGCGTCCGGGTTTCCGGTGGAATCTTCGATCGACAGGCCCGCGACGCCCGTCCCGATGCACAGCGCCACGCTTTCCGCCACGCCGTTCGGATCGTCGGCGAAGCCACCCTCGAAGTCGGCGTTGAGCGGAATGTCGGCGGCGGCGGCGAGGTCCGTCAGGTGCGCCAGCACCACGTCGCGTGACACCTTGTTGTCCGACAGTCCCTTGGACCAGGCCATGCCGGAGCTGGTGGACGCCAGGGCCTTGAACCCGAGGCTCTGCAGGGCGAGCGCCGACCCCACGTCCCACGGGTTCGGAATGACGAAGCAGCCGCTCTCGTGCAGGGCGCGAAACTGGGCGCGTTTGTCCGCTGTGGTGGTCATGGGTCGCCTCCTCCGATGACCTCTTCATCTACACCCGCCGCACTTGCGAGGCTCGCGGCTTTCGGACCTTAACGCGGATGGCCTTTTGCGATCGGCTGGATTTTTGGGCCGCCCGCTGGTCGAGCTCTGTCTTGCGCGCCGCCAATCACCACGCCTAGGGTCGTGGAAGGGTCTTTCGCGGGGGCGAATTTCACATGCCAGATCCTGGGCACGACGCGAATTTGAGCTCGCGACGGTGAGCGATACCGGGTCTGCTGAGAAGAAGCTCGGACCGCTCCTGGCCGCCTTCCTGGTGGCGGGCAGCATGATTGGGTCGGGAGTCTATCTGTTGCCCGCCAGCCTCGGCGCGATCGGCTCGATCTCTATTCTGGGCTGGATCGGGGCCAGTATCGGCGCAACGCTGCTCGCGGCCGTCTATTCCTATCTTGCGATCCTGAGGCCCGAGGGCGGAGGTCTGTTCTCCCACATCCGCGATGCGCTGGGCCCAGGCGTCGGCTTCGTCGTGGGCCTTCTCTACTGGTGCCCGGTCGCCACCGTCCCCATCGCCTTGGCCGTGACCGGCTATCTGAGCTTTTTCATCCCGCAAATCGCCAACGGTATCGGCGCCACATCCGCCAGCGTCTGCGTCATCTGGCTGTTTGTCGGCGCGAACCTCGTCGGCGCGCGCTTCGTGGCCAAGTTCGGTGGCTCGGTGCTCGCCTTTGGCCTCGCGCCCGTCCTCCTGGTGGGGATCGGCGGCTGGTTCTACTTCCATCCGTCGATCTTCGCCGCTTCCTGGAACGTGAGCGGCCGCAGCGATTTCGCGGCAGCGCCATCGGCCGTGGTCATCGCGTTCTGGGCGTTCCTAGGCGTCGAAAACGCCATTGTAATCGCCCCTCTTGTGCGCAACCCGGCGCGCAACGTGCCTCTGGCGACCTTCGGCGGTTTGGCCATCGGCGTGGTGGTCTATCTGTCGGCCTGCGTGGTGATCATGGGCATCCTTCCCGCCTCGGTCCTGGCCAAATCGAGCGCGCCGTTCGCCGCCGCGGCGGCCCCGATCGTCGGGGGCTCCATCGCCGGCGTGCTGGCATTCTGCGCCATGCTCAAAGCCGCCGGCACGCTTGGCGGATCGATCCTGGTGACGGCCGAGACGGCGGAAAGCGACGCCGTGCTGGGCCAAATCCTGCCGGGGCGCCCGCCCCGCCGAGCGGACAAGCCGCCGAAGTTCAATCTCATTCTCATGGGCGTCTTGATGAGCGCGACGGTAATCGCCTCGACCAGCCCCACGCTGGCGCGCCAGTTCACCATCGTCGCCGATATTGCGGTGGTGTTGAGCCTGCTGGCCTATCTGGCCGGCTGCCTGGCGCTTCTCCGCTTCAGCGCGTCGGCGCGCAAAGAGAGACGGGGGCTCGTCAGGGCTGTCGCGATCGGCGGCGCGTTATTCTGCTGCGCGGCCATCGCCGCCTCCGAGGCGGACCTTTTGATCTGGACGCTTGGCGCAATTGTGATCGCCATCTTTGCGTGGCTGCCGGTCTGGCTGAGGCGAAGGCGCCGATTGGTCGCGCCGAAGGCCGCCTGACGCGCGGGCGTTCCTTCACCAATCTCAACGCATGGAAAGTGGGGCGTAGCCGAGGTGCAGGCCGGCGTCGACGAGGAGTGTCTCGCCGGTGATGTGGCGGGCGGCGGGCGAGGCGAGGAAGACGGCGGCGCCGGCGATGTCCTCCGGCTTAGACGCCGCCTTCAGGGGCATGGTGGCGGCGACGCCCGCGCGCATGCGCTCAAGGCTCTCTGGAGGCATGGTCCGGCCGAACCACGGCGTGTCTATGAACCCCGGGCAGACGGCGTTGACCCGGATCTTGGGCGCCAAGGCGCGAGCGAGGGACAGCGTCATGGTGATCAGCGCGCCCTTGGAGGCGGCGTAAGGCACGGACGAGCCAATGCCCAACACGCCAGCCACCGAGGCGGTGTTGATCACCGCCCCCGCCTGGGGTGCGGATTCGAGCAAGGAGCGCGCCGCGCGCGTCATCTGAAATGCGCCAATCACGTTCACCCTGTAGAGCCTAGCGAAATCCTCCGCCGAGACCGCGTCCATGTCGGCGTGGTTGTTGGCGAATTTGGTCACGCCCGCGTTGTTGAACAGGGCGTCGATCCGCCCCGACGGCGCGGCTGCGGCGATACGCTGGCAATCCTCGTCGCTGGCTACGTCGCCCTGGGCGAGCACGCCCTTCGCGCCGAGCGCCTCGACCAGCCGCGCAGTCTTCGCCGCCTCGTCGGCGCCAGAGGCATAGTTGATCACGACGTGCGCCGCGCCGCGCTCGGCGCACTCCACGGCGATGGCGCGCCCGAGGCCCGTGGACGCGCCTGTGACCACCACCGTCCAGCCGTCGAAATCCCGTCCCGCCATGGTTTCCTCCGTTTCCCGATCGCCGCCCGGGTGATAGCGGCTAGGCCGCAAAATGTCTGCGAGGGTGTGAGACATGGATGAAATGCGCCTGACACAGCTTGGCCGCGAGGCCCGCATTCCGGCCAGCCCCGACGAGGCGGTGCTGGAGGCCGTGGCCAATCCGCAGGCTGGCACGCTCTATCTGGCGCGCTTCACGGCGCCGGAGTTCACCTCGCTTTGCCCGGTGACCGGCCAGCCGGACTTCGCCCATCTGGTCATCGACTATGCGCCCGACCAGTGGCTGATCGAGTCCAAGTCGCTGAAGCTGTTCCTGGGCTCGTTCCGCAATCACGGGGCATTCCACGAGGATTGCACGCTCTTGATCGGCAAGCGGATCGTGGCGGCGGCCAAGCCCACCTGGTTGCGCATCGGCGGCTATTGGTATCCGCGCGGTGGCATCCCGATAGATGTCTTCTGGCAAACCGGCCCGGCGCCCGAAGGCCTATGGCTGCCTGACCAAGGCGTCGCGCCCTATCGGGGCCGTTAGGGCGTCCACTCGGTGGTGATGGCCGCCACGTCCGGCCGCACACGCTCAAGCGGCGGTTCGGCGGCCGTGCCGAGATGCACGAAGCCCGCCACCAACTCGCCTTCGGCCAGGCCCAGCAGGCGCCCGGAGTCGGCGTCATAGGCGTACCAATCGGTGATCCAGTTGGCGCCATAGCCCATGGCCTGGGTGGCAATGATCAGCATGGCGCACACTGCGCCGGCCGAAAGCCTCTGCTCCCAGATCGGAATCTCGCCCTCGCTCGCCCGAGAGATGACGGCGACGGTGAGGGGCGGGACGCGGATTTTGCCGAGCTTGGCCGCCGCCTTGGCGTTGTCCGGCCGCTTTTCGGCGATCGCCTCCAGGTCGTGCACGAACGCCGCCTTGGCCTCGCCTTTCAAGATCACGAACCGCCAGGGCGAGAGCTTGCCGTGGTCAGGTACGCGCGCGGCCAGGGCGAGCAGGGTGGCGAGCTCACCGTCGCTGGGCGCCGGCTCGGTCAGGGTGAGCGCCGAGGCTGATCGTCGCCGCGCCAGAAATTCCAGCGTCTCGGGCGACGCCTCGATGGGCAGCGGCTCGCCGAAGGCGGGTGCGGGGAGGGGAGGTGTCATCGCCAATGGAAGGGTCCGCCGCGAAGGAGTTGTTGAGAATCGCTTGCAAGTAGCGTCGCCGGCCGCGATCCGCAACGCACGCACCCGACAAATATGCTAAGGTGCGTGCTTCTGGCGAAGCCAAACCGGCGGCGCCATATGCGGTTAAGGCGCCCCTCAAGGGCGGACGCGACGGAGAGCGCAGATGCCCAAACGTCTGGAAGCGGTCGGGGCCGACACGCCGCCGCCGGTATGGGCCGCCCTGCGCAACGAGGCCTCGCACCTCGCCGCCGAGGAGCCCAGCCTCGCCTCCCTGCTGAACGCGGTGGTCATCCGCCACCAGAGCCTGGCCAGTGCGCTTTCCTATCAACTAGCCCGAAAACTTTCTGACCAGGAGCTGCGGGCCATGAGCCTGCGCGAACTGGCGGACGAGGCCTACGCCGCCGATCCGTCGATCATCGACAAGACCGAGGCGGATTTGAGGGCGGTGTTCGAGCGCGACCCGGCCTGCAAGGGTTATGTCCAGCCGTTCCTCTATTTCAAAGGCTTCCAGGCGCTACAGAGCTACCGCGTCGCCCACTGGCTATGGCTGGCGGGCCGCGAGGCTATGGCTCTCTATCTCCAAAGCCGCGTGTCTGAGCTTTTCCAAGTCGATATCCATCCCGCGGCGGTGATTGGCAAAGGGGCCTTCTTCGATCACGGCACCGGCATCGTCATCGGCGAGACGACAGTGGTGGGTGAAGACGTCTCCATGCTCCAGGGCGTGACCCTGGGCGGAACGGGCGCCGAGCGTGGCGACCGCCACCCGAAGATCGGCCGTGGCGTGCTGCTGGGCGCCGGCGCCAAGGTGCTGGGCAATATCACCGTGGGCGACTACGCCAAGATCGCCTCGGGCTCGGTGGTGTTGAAGCCAGTGCCAGCGCATTGCACGGCGGCGGGTGTGCCTGCGCGCCTGGTCAACTGCCCCACCTGCGCGGAACCTTCGCGCTCCATGGACCACACCCTGACTGAGGCCGCCTACGACTATGTGATCTAAAGGCCAGCGCCGCTTGGCGCACGGCGACGAATGTGGCTAGGTTCGCCTCGACCTGAACTTTGAGCTGAGGCGCCCGTGGACCAGAAAGACATCGATCGCGTACATGCGCACCTTAAGCGCACCTTCGGCACGCCGCACATCGACGTGCGCGCCCGGCCGAAACAGAAGGACTCCGCCGAGGTGGAGATCAAGGGCGAATTCATCGGCGTCATCTACGAAGACGAAGACGAGCCGGGCTCGTTCATGTTTGAAATGGCCATCCTGGCGGAAGACCTGGAGGGGTAACCCTCACCCCCGTTCGATGAAGCTGTCGATGACGCGCTTCTCGCCGGCGTGGTCGAAGGCGACGGTGAGCTTGTTGCCCTCCACGGCGGTGACCTTGCCCCCACCGAACTTCTGGTGGAACACCCGCTCGCCCACCGCATAGGCGCTCTGACCCGCCGGGTCGGAGACAGCGACGAGCTTACCCTCGCCCTCGATCACCTGGGTGCGGCCGGGCGGACCGCCGGCGTAGCCCCGTGCCTGGGCGCGCCGCCAGCCAGGGCTGTCATAGCCTGAGCCGTAGTTGACCTCGTCCCAGCGCGAGGCGCCTTCGCGCACACCGCCGCCATAGTAGCCAGTCTCGGATGACGCCTCGACGCTGGTGAGCGGCAATTCGTCTACGAACCGACTGGGCAGCTGGCTCGTCCACCGGCCATAGACTTGGCGATTTGCAGCGAAGGAAATCCTGGCCTCTTCCCGCGCCCGGGTGAGGCCTACATAGGCCAGCCGGCGCTCCTCCTCGAGCCCCTTCTCGCCATTCTCGTCGAGGCTCCTCTGGCTCGGAAACACGCCTTCCTCCCAGCCGGGCAGGAAAACCAGCGGGAATTCGAGGCCTTTGGCCGAGTGCAGGGTCATGACCTGCACGGAGTCTCCCCCCGAATCGCGATCGAGGTCGCTGACCAGCGCCACGTGCTCGAGATAGGCCTCCAGGGTGTCGAACGCGCCCATGGCCTGGACGAGCTCCTTGAGGTTCTCCAGCCGCGTCTGGCTGGTGGGACCCTTGTCGAGGCGGAGGGCGTCCACATAGCCGCTCTCCTCGAGGATGGTCTCCGCCAGGCGCTGATGGGGCGTCGCATCCTTCTGGCCGCGCCATCGCTCCATGTCGCGCAGGAAGTTGGCCAGCGCCGTGCGCGAACGGCCGGTGAGTTCGTCGGTGCGGACGAGGTCGGTCGCGGCGCTCGACGCCGACACGCCCCGGTCGCGGCCGACCTGCAGCAGCTTCCTCACCGTGGCCTCGCCGATCCCGCGCCGGGGCGTATTGACGATGCGCTCGAACGCCAGGTCGTCGTCCGGCGATTGCACGAGGCGCAGATAGGCGTGGGCGTCGCGGATCTCGGCCCGCTCGAAGAACCTCGGGCCCCCCACCACCGTGTACGGGATCTGCAGCAGCACGAAGCGCTCCTCGAAGGCGCGCATCTGGAACGAGGCCCTGACCAGGATGGCGACCTCGGAATAGCGCCGCTCGCGCTTCCAGTGCTCGATGTCCTGGGCGACAAGGCGCGATTCCGCCTCGCCGTCCCAAACGCCGCGCACGCGCACCTTCTGGCCGCCGGCGGCCTCGGTCCACAGGGTCTTGCCAAGCCGGCCCTTGTTGGCGGCGATCAGTCCGGAGGCGGCGGCCAGGATGTGCTCGGTTGACCGATAGTTGCGCTCCAGGCGGATCACGCGCGCGCCGGGGAAGTCGCGCTCGAAGCGAAGGATGTTGTCCACTTCAGCGCCGCGCCAGCCATAGATCGACTGATCGTCGTCACCCACGCAGCACAGGTTTCGGCTTTTCTGCGCCAGCAGCCGCAGCCACAGATACTGAGCGGTGTTGGTGTCCTGATATTCGTCCACCAGCAGATAGCGGAAGCGCTCGTGATAGTCGGCCAGCACCTCGGCGTGACCGGTGAAGATGGTCAGGTTGTGCAGCAGGAGGTCGCCGAAATCGCAGGCGTTCAAAACGCGCAGCCGCTCCTGATAGGCGCGATAGAGCGCCGCGCCCCGGCCGTTGGCGAAATGGCCGCCCTCTGCCGCCGGCAGTTTGTCCGGCGCCCAGCCGCGGTTCTTCCATTGGTCGATCAAGCCGGCCAGGTGCTTGGGCGTCCAGCGCTTGGCGTCAATGTTCTCCGCCTCCAGAAGCTGCCGGATCAGCCGTTCCTGATCGTCGGTGTCGATGATCGTGTAGCTGGATTTTAGGCCCACGAGCTCGGCGTGGCGGCGCAGGATCTGGGCGGCGATGGAGTGGAACGTGCCCAGCCATCGCAGATCCTCGGCCGCGCCGCCGATGATCTGACCGATACGCGCGCGCATTTCCCGGGCGGCCTTGTTGGTGAAGGTGACCGCCAATAGTTGCCAGGGCCGCGCCTTGCCGGTGGCCAGGATATGCGCCAGGCGCGTGGTGAGCACCCGCGTCTTACCCGTGCCCGCGCCGGCCAGAACCAGCACCGGCCCCTCGACCGCCTCGACGGCCGCGCGCTGTTCCGCGTTCAGGCCGACGAAATAGTCGGCTCCGCCGATGGGAAGGTCGACACGGGCGAGATCTGAGATGCGGGGTTGGTCGGACACGGACGGTTCAAAGGTCTCTGCGGATTCGGTGGCGAGCTTAACACGCCGGCTCAAGCTACCTTGGCGAATTCCAGCGCGGCCACGCGGCAGGCGGAGGCGAGCGGCCGGCGCCCACGCCCGGCGTCGATCTGACCGATTAGTGCCGCGAGGCTTGCGCCGCGCGCGGTGGCAATGGCCTCCAGCACGGCCCAGAACTCCGGCTCCAGGGCCAAGGACGTCGCGTGCCCGGCGAGGCTGACCGAGCGCTTCCGCTGGCCCGAAGGCCGGGTCAAGGATCGTCTCGACGGGCTTGATCGAGGGCGCGCGTCACCCGCTCGATCTCGCGCTTGGCTGCTTCCTTTTCCGCCCGCGTGCGGCCGTGGCGCGCGCGGTTGACCTCCGCGGCTTTGTCCGCCTCCGCCTTCACCCGCGCCTTGCGAGCGCGATTAAGATTGATGACCTGGCTCATCGGTTGACGATAGCCGAGGCGTGGATGCGGGCAAAGACGGGCGCGTTCGGCACGGCGTCGATCTAACTGAAGGGATTCACCGGCGCCGAGGCTGCATCACTCGCCCGGCGTGTCCGCGGCCTCCTGGTTCGACTTGATCAGGTAGGCCCTCAGGCTCGGCGTATCCGGCGTCCCGATGTCGTGGACGCGCCATCGCCCCCCGACGCGCACCAAGTCGACGGTGATCTTCTCGGCCTCCGGAGGCGAAGCTTCGGGATCGCGCCGGGTGATCACGGCTTTGGCGCGCTCCGGACCGTCGGGAGTCACGCTTGCGACCTTGAATTGTAATCCGCTGTCGTCCTGGCAGTCGCACAGGGGATCGCCGTCCAGCGCCCCGACCTCGCCTTTGGCCAGTTCCCGATCCTTGAGGATGAGGGCGATCAGCGACGGGTCGAACACCGAGCCCATCGCCTTTCCCAGCGGGTCGAACTCCGGCACGTGGCCGGCGACGGGATAGTGGGAATAGAGTTTGGAGACGAAGCCGCGGGCGCCATCGGTGTGGCCGGCCGGGGCGGCAGCGCTGGCCAGCACCCCAGCGGCGAGAATCGCCGAGGCCAAGGGTCCCAGAAGTGTGTGGCGGGCGCTCAGCTCACCGCGCCGCAGAAGCGCTGGATGCGCTGGCAGGCGTCCTCCAGCAGGGCGTTGGACGTGGCGTAGCTGATGCGGAAGAAGGGCGAGAGGCCGAAGGCTTCGCCAAACACCACCGAGACGCCTTCGCTTTCCAGAAGAGCATCGGCGAAGTCAGCATCGTTGGTGATGGTCCTGCCCGATGGCGCGGTCTTGCCGATCAGGCCGGCGCAGGACGGGAAGACATAGAAGGCGCCTTCCGGAGTCGGGCAGGAGAGTCCATGCGCCTGGTTGAGCATGGAGACCACGAGGTCGCGGCGCTCTTCGAACATGCGCGCATTGGGCCTGATGAAGTCCTGCGGCCCGTTCAGCGCCTCCACGGCCGCCCATTGCGAAATGGAAGCCGGGTTGGACGTGCTCTGGCTCATCACCTTGCGCATGGCGGCGATGAGTGGTGTGGGGCCGCCGGCGTAGCCGATCCGCCACCCGGTCATGGCGTAGGCCTTGGAGACGCCGTTCATGGTCAGGGTGCGCTCGTAAAGGGCCGGTTCGACCTGGGCGATGGTGCGGAAGGCGAAGTCGCCGAACACGAGGTGCTCGTACATGTCGTCCGTCAGCACCCAGACTCTGGGGTGACGCAGCAGCACCTGGGCAAGGGCCTTCAGCTCGGCTTCTGTGTAGGCTGCCCCGGAGGGGTTGGACGGCGAGTTGAGGATCAGCCAGCGTGTGTGCTCGGTGATCGCCGCCTCGAGATCAGCGGGCCTCATCTTGAAACCGTTTTCCGCCGTGGTGGCCACGAACACCGGCGTCCCGCCCGCGATCAGGACCATGTCGGGGTAGCTGACCCAATAGGGCGCCGGAATCACCACCTCGTCGCCGGCTTCGAGGCTGGCCATCATGGCGTTGAAGATGACCGGCTTGCCCCCCGGCGAGACGTTGATCTGGGCGCTCGAATAGCTGAGCCCGTTCTCGCGCTTGAACTTGGCGCTGATGGCTTCCTTCAACTCGGGAATGCCGTCCACGTCGGTGTATTTGGTCTTGCCTTCGCGGATCGCGCGGATGGCCGCTTCCTTGATGTTCTCCGGCGTGTCCAGATCCGGCTCGCCGGCGTCGAGGGAGATGACGTCGCGGCCGGCGGCCCTGAGGGCGCGAGCCCGGGTGCTGGCGGCCGAGGTGGCGGAGGGCTTGACGCGGCGCAGGCTGGCGGATTCGACGAACATCGATCGGGGCTCGTGGCTCGACTCTGGGGTGGCGGGAAAGCGCGCCGCTCTGTAGGACCGAAGGCGCCGCGGCGCAATGCGCGGCGCTTGCCAATAGCCCGGTTTATGGTCCTCGAATCTACCCCCGCGCCGGCATGGCGGCGCGCGCTTCTCGCCTTCGTCCTGTTCGGGGGTCTGGGCGTCCTGTTCCTGTTCGGGCTGCCGGCGCTGGGCATTTCCGGCCCGGTGGAGGCGCGTCATTGGCTGGGGCTCGCCCGGGGTCCATGGGCGCTTCCCGCCGTTATTCTCGCCTTTGCTGTTCTGGCCTTCCTGGGCGTGCCGCAAGTGGCGCTGATCGCCGCGGCGGTGCTCGCCTTCGGGCCGTGGACGGGCCTCGCCTATAGCTGGGCCGGGACCATGGTTTCGGCGCTGGTCGGGTTCGCCCTTGGGCGCGTGTTCGGCGCGCGTCTGATCGAGGGGTGGCCGGGCGCGCGCCGATTTGCCGACCTGGTTGGACGCAACGGCTTCATGGCCAGCCTGGCGGTGCGGCTCGTGCCGTTCGCGCCATTTGTGCTCGTCAACATCGCCGCCGGCGTCACCACCATGTCCTGGACGGTGTTCGCGCTGGGCACGGCGGCGGGCATCCTGCCGAAGATCGCGGTGATCGCCTTCGCCGGCCACTCAATGATGGCAGGCGGCGCATGGACGTTCGTCTGGCTCGGGTTGGCGCTCGCGGTGTGGGCTTTGGCCGGTCTCGCGGCGCGTCGGTGGCTGAAACCCGGAGGCTAACGCCGCCGTGCGGCGGCAAAGTCACTGTTCGGTGGAATATTATGCCTCTAGGCGCAAGAAATGGGCCTCCATTCAGCAACCACGTTGCGTGGAGGCGCCGATTGCTTTAGGCGACCGGACATGATCCGCGTCCGTCCCGGCCAACTTACGCTTCTCCTCGGGCTTAGCCGCCCCTGGGCGCCGACCGGCCGCGCGTAGTCTTTCGCGGCCAGGCGTTCAGGGGACCCTCCACCCCTCAGGCCCAACCCGCGAAGAGATTTTCAGCATCATGACCATTTCCCAACAGACGGCCGGCGACGCCGCGCCCGAGCACATCCGCGATCACGTCATCGTTTTCGACACCACCATGCGCGATGGCGAGCAGTCGCCGGGCGCATCCATGGCCATCGAGGAAAAACTCGAGCTGGCCAAGCTCCTCGAGGACATGGGCGTCGACGTCATCGAGGCCGGCTTTCCGATCGCTTCCAACGGCGATTTCGACGCCGTGCGGCGCATTTCCGAGATCGTCACCGAAAGCACCGTCTGTGGCCTGGCGCGCGCGGCGCTTATCGACATCGACCGGTGCGCCGAGGCGATCAAGCCGGCGCGCAGAGGTCGGATTCACACCTTTCTTTCCACCAGCCCGCAGCACCGCGACCACATCCTGCGGGTGACCGCGGAGGAGGTCATCAATCTGGTGACCAGCTCGGTCGCCCACGCGCGCAACCTGTGCGACGACGTGGAGTGGTCGGCCCAGGACGCCACCCGCACAGAGCGCGACGTGCTGCGCCGTTGCGTCGAGGCGGCGATCGGCGCGGGCGCCACCACCATCAACATCCCGGACACCGTCGGCTATTCCTATCCCAGCGAGTACGGCGAGATCTTCCGCGACCTCATCGAGAACGTGCCAGGCGCCGATGCGGTGGTGTTCTCCACCCACTGCCACAACGACCTCGGACTCGCGGTCGCCAACAGTCTGGCCGGTGTCCAGGCGGGCGCGCGCCAGGTGGAAGTGGCGATCAACGGCATCGGCGAGCGTGCCGGCAACGCAGCGCTTGAAGAAGTGGTCATGGCGCTCAAGGTGCGCGGCGACCGCCTGCCGTTCGCCACCCGCGTCCGCGCCGAGCACATCACCCGGGCCAGCCGCTATGTCTCCGCCATCACCGGCTTTCCGGTGCAATTCAACAAGGCCATCGTCGGCAAGAACGCCTTCGCCCACGAGAGCGGCATTCACCAGGACGGCATGCTCAAGAACGCCGAGACCTACGAGATCATGCGACCGGAGGACGTGGGGCAGGGTGGCTCGAACCTGGTCATGGGCAAACATTCGGGCCGGCACGCTTTCCGCGAGAAGCTGAAGGCGCTGGGCTATGACCTCGGCCAGAACGCGCTCAACGAAGCGTTTGGGAGGTTCAAAGACCTGGCGGACAAGAAAAAGCATGTGTTCGATGACGACATCATCGCTCTTGTGGACGACGCCCTGTCGCGAGGCGCCGACCGCATCCAGGTGAAGTCCCTGCGGGTGATCGCCGGCACGGAAGGCCCGCAGGAGGCGAGCCTCACACTGGTGGTGGACGGCGCGGAGAAGTCGGCGAGGGCCACGGGCGATGGCCCGGTGGACGCAGTGTTCAACGCCATCCGCCAGATCGAGCCGCACGAGGCGGTGCTGCGCCTCTTCCAGGTGCACGCGGTCACCGAAGGCACAGACGCCCAAGCCCAGGTGTCGGTGCGATTGGAGGAGGACGGCCGCATCGCCACGGGTCAGGCCGCCGACACCGACACGCTCACGGCCAGCGCCACGGCCTACGTCAACGCGCTCAACAACCTTGCCGCGCGTAAGGAAAAAACTGCCCCCGCCCCCATGACCGCCACCGGGTTCTAGGGGAACCCCTCTCTCCGAGGGAGGGGAGAGGACAATGCTGTGGATTCCGATCACCCTTGGCGCGGCTTCGCTGCAGGTGGCGCGCAACGCGATTCAGCGCGGATTGCTGGGGCCGGCGGGGCCGTGGGGCGCGACACTCGTGCGGTTTCTGTTCGGCTTGCCGTTCTCGATGCTGTTCGCTGGCTGCGCCCTGGCGCTCAGTCCTCACGCGCAGCTGTCGTTCAGCTCGAGGTTCGCGCTCGCCTGCATGCTGGGCGGCGCAGGCCAGATCGGCGCCACCGCGGCTATGCTGGTCTCCATGCGGCGTTCCAGTTTCGCCCTGGGGACGGTGTTCCAGTTGAGCGGCATTCCGCTGGCGGCGCTGGTCGGCCTCGCGTTTGGCGACCACTTGAGCGCCGCGAGATGGCTGGGCCTTGGCCTTGTCGCCGGCGCATTGGCGGCGCTGGGCTGGCCGCGCGGTCGCGCCGGCAATTGGAGCGCCGCGCCGCTGGGCCTCGTGGCCGGGTTTGGCTTCGCCCTGGCGGCCAACGCCTATCGCCAGGCGGCGCTCGCCCTCGATCCCGGCCATCCAATCGTCGCCGCACAGATCACGTTAGTGTGTGTCCAGGGGTCTCAATCGACCGCCCTCGTTGTCTGGCTCGCCGCTACTGACCGGGCCGCGTTAGCCGCCGCCGTGAAATCGTGGCGCGTTTCGCTCGGCGCCGGAGTCTTCGGCGCGGCCGCTTCAGGCCTATGGTTCACCGCCTTCGCCCTTTCGCCGGCCGGGCCGGTGAGGGCGGTAGGCGTCGTCGAAGCCCCGATCGCGGCCTTCGCCGGGCGGCGACTGTTCGCCGAAAGGCTTGAGCCCTGGCAGTGGCTGGCGGCCCTCGTCGCGGGCTGTGGAGTCGCCCTCGCGGCCCTGGCCTGAAAGCCCGGCCTCCCGCGACAAGGGCCTTGAATTTGACCCGGGCACAGGGCACAGGACAGCGCTCCACCCTTCGAGCCTTACGGGTAGGGCGTCCGGTCGCTTGCGCCGATGGACCGTCCCCGATCTGGCCTGCGAAACTTGAATTCCCCTCAGCCCCCTTCCACCGAGTTCTGAATGTTTTCGTCTCTGTTCGGCGCCATCTCCAGTGATATCGCCATCGACCTCGGCACCGCCAACACCCTCGTCTATATGAAGGGCCGGGGCATCGTGCTGAATGAACCCTCGGTGGTGGCTCTGCGCACCGTCGGCGGCCGCAAGAGCGTCTACGCGGTGGGCGCGGAAGCCAAGATGATGCTCGGGCGCACGCCCGGCCACATGGAAGCCATCCGGCCCATGCGCGATGGCGTCATCGCCGACTTCGAAGTCGCCGAAGAGATGATCAAGTACTTCATACGCAAGGTTCACAACCGCAAGGGCTTCGTGAACCCGAAGGTGATCGTGTGCGTGCCGTCAGGGGCCACGGCGGTGGAGCGGCGGGCGATCAATGACTCCTGTCTCAATGCATCGGCGCGCCGCGTCGGCCTGATGTACGAGCCAATGGCCGCGGCCATCGGCGCGGGCCTCCCAATCCATGAACCGACGGGCTCGATGGTGGTGGACATCGGCGGCGGCACCACCGAAGTGGCTGTCCTCTCCCTCTCCGGCATCGTTTATTCCCGAAGCGTCCGCGTCGGTGGCGACAAGATGGACGAGGCGATCATCAGCTACATGCGGCGCCACCACAATCTCCTGGTCGGCGAGACGACCGCAGAGCGCATCAAGAAGGAAATCGGCACCGCGCGTCCCCCGGAAGACGGCGTGGGTCTGTCCATCGACGTCAAGGGCCGCGACCTCATGCAGGGCGTGCCGCGCGAGGTCAGGGTCAGCGAGAAGCAAGCCGCCGACGCGGTGGCCGAACCGGCGGCTCAGATCATCGAGGCGGTGAAGGTGGCGCTCGAAGCCACGCCACCGGAACTGGCCGCCGACATCGCCGACAAAGGCATCATGCTCACAGGCGGCGGCGCGTTGTTGCGCGGCCTCGATCTCGAGATCGCCGACGCCACCGGCCTGCCGGTGACCGTAGCCGACGATCCGCTCACCTGCGTGGCGTTGGGGGTGGGCAAGGTGCTCGAGCATCCGCAATGGATGAAGGGGCTCCTCGAATCTTCGTTGTTCTAGGAGGATAACGGGGGGTTCTTGGGAGTCGCCTTAAAGTGTCCCTTCGCGACGGTCCCCTGGGAGAGATCAAGCCACCGCTGATCTGGCTGGCCGCAGGCGTCCTCGTCTTCGCCATGATCGCGACCTTGGGCGTGTTCGTCGGCGGCGGCTCGCGACCTGGCGCTTTGACCGACGCGAGAAAAATGGCCGACAGTGTCGCTGGTCCGGCAGGCGGCGTGCTCGCCGCACCTGTCCGGTCGGCGGGCTTCGGTCTGGACGCCATCCAAGCTTATTTTTTTGCCGGCTCGCAAAACCGCGAACTGCGCACGGATCTCAATGCCGCGCTCTCCTGGCGAGACGAGACCCTGGCCCTGCGGCAGGAAAACGCGCGTCTGCGCGCGCTCCTCACCATCCGCACCGAGCCGCCTCTGCCCATGGTGTCGGCCGAGGCGGTGCTGGATGCCCGCGGTCCTTTCTCCAATAGCCGACTGGTCGACGCTGGCGCCAGCCAAGGCGTCACTGAAGGCAACCCCGTACTGAGCGACCATGGGCTGGTTGGCCGGATCGCCGGCGTCAGCGCAGAGGTCAGCCGGGTCATGCTGCTCACCGACGTCGAGAGCCGCATGCCCGTGATGATCGCGCGCACCAACGGCCGCGCCATTCTGACCGGCGACGGCGGGTCCAATCCGGAACTCGCCTATCTGCGCACCCATGACGCGCTGCAGGAGGGGGACCGCGTGCTCACCTCCGGCGACGGAGGCGTCGCGCCACGCGGCTTGCCGGTGGGGACCGCGGTCAAGAGCCTCGACGGCGTCTGGCGGGTGGCCCTGGACAGTGACGCCGAGCCGATCGATTTCGTCCGCATTCTACTGTTCAAGGATTTCGCCCAAGTGGCCGCCCCAGGCGACCTGGCGCCGAACCAGATGCCCAGCACCGCGACCGACGTTCCCGAAGCGCCGCCACTCGCTGCCGCTGTGCCTGGACAGGCGCCGGCTCCGCCGCCCAAGGCTCCCAAGAGCCACGCGCCAGAAATCCCGGCATCCATGGCCCCAAAACCATGATCGCTCGCCGTGCTCGGCCGCTGTCGCCCATTGTCTGGCTGGGAGCGCCCATGGTGGCGACCCTCGCCGCTTCCTTAGTCTTCGCCACACCTCTGCGCGTGGCCGGCTTGCAGGCGCCTGAACCGGTGTTCGCATTCGTCCCTGCGTTCGCCTGGGGGCTTGCGCGGCCTTCGACCCTGCCGCCGTTGGCGCTCGCCGTGCTGGGCTTCGCCCTCGACCTCTTATGGGGCGACCCCGTGGGGCTGTGGGCCTTCTGCCTGCTCACCGCATATGCCCTGGTGTTTATCGCCAGGCCGATCCTGGCTGGCCAGGAATTCCTGGCTCTTTGGGCCGCTTTCGTGGCTGTCTGCGCCGGGGCCATGCTGGTGGGATTTGTTCTCATCACCCTGCGCGCCGGCCACGCCCCGGGTCTCTTGGGCGTGGGTCTGCAGTTCGTGGTGACAATTGCGTTGTTCCCCTTCGCCTGGATGCTCGTGGAGCGCTATGAAGCGTCGGACACGCGTTTCTAGATGATCGAACCTTCAATCTATTTCGACGAGGTCAACGAGCGGCAGGCCACGTTCCACCGCCGCGCTTTCCTGTTCGGGGGCGTCACGGGCGTGGGGCTCCTGGCGCTGGCCGCGCGGCTGGGCGATCTGCAGATCCTGGAGGCCGACCGTTACAAGTTCCTCTCGGAGCACAACGAGTTCGAGTTCCGCCTCTCACCGCCGCCCAGGGGCCTCATCCTCGACCGCAACGGCGTGGTGCTGGCCTCCAACCGCCCCGCCTTTCGCTTGCTAGTGGCCACGGACGAGAATGTCGACGTGGACGCCATGCTCGCCAATCTCGCCCAGCTCGTGCCCATGGACGACGCCCGTCGCCAGCGCCTTGCCGTGGATATCGCCAACGCTCCCCGCCGGGCGCCCGTGGCCGTGGTCGAGGACATGACCTGGGAAGAGTTCTCGCGGGTCAATGTGCGCGCGCCCGAACTGCCGGGGGTCACCGCCGACATGGGCGAGGTGAGAGTCTATCCCTTCGGCGGCGCGTTCACCCATGTGGTCGGCTATGTGGCCAAGGTGAACGCCAGCGACATCGCCAAGACTGGTCCCAACGCCGACCCAATCCTGCTCAATCCAGGCTTTCGCATCGGACGCCAGGGGATTGAGAAGGCCTACGATCTCGATCTGCGCGGCAAGGCCGGGGCCAAAAAGGTGGAGGTGGACGTCAAGGGTCGCGTTGTGCGCGAGGATCCAGGCGGCAATCTTCCCTCCACGCCCGGCGCGCCGATCCGTCTCACCCTCGACGCCGATATCCAGAACCGGGCGCTAGAGGTGTTTGGTGACGACAGCGGCGCGGCGGTTATGCTCGACTGCCGGTCGGGCGACGTGCTGTGCCTTGCCTCAACGCCCAGCTTCGACGCCAACCGGTTCGTGAAGGGCCTCACAGGGCCAGAGTACAAGGCGCTCTCTGAGTATGACCGCAAACCGCTGTTCAACAAGGCGCTCACGGCCACCTATCCGCCGGGCTCGACTTTCAAGACCATGGTCGCGCTCGCCGCGCTGGAGGCCGGAGTCGATCCCCACCGTACTTACGTGTGCAACAAGGCATGGTCGTGGGGTGGGCGCGTCTGGCACTGCGATGCGGCCCATGGCGTGCAGGACATGCACAGCGCCATCAAGACCTCGTGCGACATCTTCTTCTACCAGACGGCGCTCAGCGTCGGTCCTGATCGGATCGCCGCCGTGGCCCGCAAGTTCGGTCTTGGCCAGACCTTTGATCTCGGCATTCCCGGTCAGAAGCCGGGCATCGTGCCTGACAGCGCCTACAAGCGGCGCTTCTTCCCGCACGATCCAGTGTGGCATGCCGGCGAGACGCCCAGCATGGGCATTGGCCAAGGCTATGTCTCCGTCAACGCGATGCAGCTGGCGGTGATGGTCGCGCGACTGGCCAACGGCGCGCACGCCCTCAACCCGCGCCTCGTTCACTCCATTGGCGACACGGTTCAGCCCTCCGGCGCGGCGGTGGGTGAGCTGCCGTTCGCGCGCGAGCATCTGGATTTCGTGCGCACGGCCATGGCCAGCGTCGCCAACGACGCCGGCGGCACGGCCTTCAAACAGTCGCAACTGGGTCTCGGGCCCATCAAGCTGGCCGGAAAAACCGGCACGGCCCAGTCACACGGCTACACCGGCGGTCATGGTGAACACGGCGCGCAGGGCGCCTGGGCGCTACGCGACCACGCCTGGTTCATCGCCTTCGCGCCTTATGACGATCCGCGCTACGCCATGAGCGTGCTGGTCGAGCACGGCGGCTTCGGGGCCGACGCCGCCGCCCCCAAGGCCGTGCAGCTCATGCGCATCGCCCTGCTCAAGGATCCGGAAGTGCGGGCGCGTATTGTCGCGCCACCATCGGCGACGCCCACGGCCGCTGACGCCGCCACCAATTCCGCCGCATGACCGACGGAGCCATCACTCGCCCGGGCGAACGCGAACGCCTGGTGGTCAAGCTTGGAGAAGTTGACTGGCTTCTCGCGGCCCTGCTGGCCGCGATCGCCGCCATCGGCACGCTGATGCTCTATTCCATCGCCGGCGGGTCATGGAGCCCGTGGGCGGACCGGCACGTGGGCCTGTTCGTGTTCTGCTTCCTGGCCATGATCGTCCTGGCGGTGGCCGATCTGCGTATCTGGTTCGCGCTCGCCTATCCCGTCTATGGCGTGGGCCTCGTTCTCTTGCTGGCGGCGGCGGTGGCCGGACACACGCGCATGGGCGCGCAGCGCTGGCTGGACCTGGGCCCGATCCATCTCCAGCCGTCGGAGATCATCAAGATCGGCCTCGTTCTGGCCCTGGCGCGCTTCTATCACGGCCTTCCCGGGCGCTTCGCGGGCCTCTCCTGGTGGTTGCTGATACCCGGAGGCCTGATCCTGGTTCCCGCGGCCGTGGTCGCCCACCAGCCGGATCTCGGCACCGCGATCCTCATTGTCGGCACCGGCGGGGTGATGATGATCCTGGCGGGCTTGAGCCTTCGCCTGGTCGGCGCCGGCCTCCTGGGTCTCGCCGCCATCCTGCCTGTGGTCGTCATGTTCGGCCTCAAGGCCTATCAGCGCGCCCGGCTGTTGACCTTCCTTCACCCGGAGGCCGATCGCTCAGGCGCTGGCTACCACATCATTCAGTCCAAGATCGCGCTCGGCTCCGGCGGCCTTCTGGGCAAGGGCTTCGGCCTCGGCACCCAGGCACAGCTCAATTTCCTCCCGGAGAAGTCCACCGACTTCATGTTCTCCTCGCTGGCCGAGGAGTTCGGGTTCGTCGGCTGCGCCAGCGTGCTGCTGCTCTACGCCGGGGTGATCGTGATCGGCCTCAGGATCGCCTCGGGGGCCCATAGCCATTTCGGGCGCATGGCGGCGTCTGGCGTCATCGTCACCTTCTCGCTCTGCGTGCTTATCAACGGGGCCATGGTCATGGGTCTCGCGCCGGTGGTCGGCGTGCCCATGCCGCTGCTGTCATTCGGAGGCACGGTGATGATCACCATGATGGCCGGCTTTGCCCTCGTGCAAGCGGTGCACGTGCACCGCTATTCGGAGGTCACCAGCGGGCGGGGCGCGCTGCTCTAGATTCGGGCGGAATGACGCCCGAAGTTCGAGAGCGCCTCAGGCCGCCAGGGCCTGGTCCGTCGCCCGCACCAAGGCGTCGACGATCCCGGGCTCGGTGGAGGCGTGGCCGGCGTCCCAGATGACGTCCAGGCGCGCTTCCGGCCACGCACGCTTCAGGCGCCAAGCGCTTTCCATCGGCGTGACCACGTCGAAGCGGCCCTGGACGATCCAGCCCGGAATGGCGCGCAGGTTGGCAATGTTGTCGAGGATCCAGCCATCGTGATCGAAGAAGCCGTGGTGGGCGAAGAAGTGGCTCTCGATTCGGGCGAAGGCGAGCGCGAACTCGGCCTCGTTGAACTTGGCGGGCCGCGCCTGCGGGCCCCGGAGGGACAGGGTGTCGCCTTCCCACCGGCTCCAGGCGGCGGCGGCCGCATTGCGCACGCCCGCGTCGGGTCCGGTCAGGCGGCGATAATAGGCCCCAACCATGTCGCCGCGCTCCGCGGGCGGGATGGGGCCCACGAACCGCTCCCAGGCGTCGGGAAACATCATCGAGGCGCCATCCTGGTAAAACCAGTCGAGTTCTCGCTGAGTGAGTAGGAACACACCGCGCAGGATCAGGGCGTTCACGCGCTCCGGGTGGCGAATGGCGTAGGCGAGGGCCAGGGTCGAACCCCACGATCCCCCGAACACCGTCCAGCGCTCGACACCCAGCCGCGTCCGCAGCCGCTCGATGTCGTCCACGAGGTCCCAGGTGGTGTTGTCCTCGAGGCTGGCGCCGGGCCGGCTGCGCCCGCAGCCACGCTGATCGAACAGCGTCATCCGCCAACGGGATGGGTCAAAGAACCGGCGCATGGTGGGGTTGATCGCCCCTCCCGGACCGCCATGCAGAACCACCGCTGGCTTGCCGCCCGGAACGCCGCATTCCTCATAATAGACTTCATGCCGCCCGGCGGTCATCCAGCCGTAGTCAAAGGGCTCCGTCTCGACATAAAGCCCCCGCCGTCCCGCGGACGACATGGGCTGGGCGGTCTGCGGCGTGCGGTCCATGCGTCCTTCTACAGCGGGAAGCGGCGATCCAGCCAGTCGAGGATGACGCGGTTGACCGCTGCGGGCTGTTCCTGCTGCGTCCAGTGGCCGCTATCGGCGATAAGCTTCTTCTCCAGGTCGGGCACGAAAGCTTCCATGCCGTCGGCGGCCGAGGGCGGCAGGACGGCGTCCTTCTCCGCCATGACCATCAGCGATGGAACGTCCACCTTGTCGGGAGCGCCCTCCGAAGCGCGCCAGTTGCGCGTGAAGTTGCGGTACCAGTTGATCCCGCCTGTGAAGCCCGTGCGGCTGAAGGTGTCGACGAAGACAGCCATTTCCTCGTCGGTGAGGAAGGCCGGGCGGGGATCAAAGGCCGGATCGTAAGCTTCCAGCATCTTCACCAGGGCGAAGGCGGAGCCGCCCTCGGCCCGCGCACCTTCGGTCAGAACATTGCCTGACAGGCCGCCACTGGCGGGGGGCGTGCCGGGCAGCGGGCGGCGCAGGAAGAAGCGCATGGTCTTGCCGACATCGCGCGCAAGCACTGCGTCGGCCTCGCCCGGCCGCTGGAAATGGACGATGTACATGTCTTCGCCAAACCGACGTCGCATGATCTCGATGGGGTCGGCCGGCGCGCGGGCCATGAAAGGCGTGTTGAGGCCGATGACGCCCGCCACCCGGTTCGGATGGCGCAGGGGCATCTGCCAGACGACAATGCCGCCCCAGTCGTGGCCACAGAAGATCGCTTTCTCCACGCCGAGCTGATCCAGAAGGCCGGCCATGTCGTCGGTGAGGTGCGCGATGTCATAGTCCTCGACCGCGTCTGGACCGCCAGTGGCGCCGTAACCTCGCTGATCGGGGGCGATCACCCAGCGGCCGGCGTCGGCCAGGGCCTTGAGTTGGTGGCGCCACGAAAAGGCCAGCTCCGGAAAGCCATGGCACAGGATGACGGGGACACCGGTCCGGGGACCCGCCTCGTAGTAGGCGAGCCGGACGCCGTTGATGTCGGCGTATTGCACGGGGGGCATCTGGACGGTGGATGCGGGCATGGGACCTCCGGGTGAATTTCGGCGGGAGTCTTAGGCGGTTTTCTTGAGGCCCACGCAAGCCCAGGCGAGCACGATCCAGCCGGCCATGAACAGGACGCCGCCCACCGGGATCGCGCTGCCCACGGCTCCGGGCGCGCCCAAGGCGATGGCGTAGAGCGCGCCGCTGAACAGCACCGTCCCCGCGAGGAACATGGCCGCCGCGATCAGCGCCCGACGGCCGCCCAACTGAGCGACGAACACGGCGGCGAAAACGGCCGGGGCATGGGTCATTTCGTAGATCGAGCCCGTTCGCAGCCACTCCTGGGCCTGTGGGTCGGCGCCTCCGTGTGAGGCGAGCGCGCCGGCGGCCACCGACGCCAGGCCGCTCAGGGCCGCCAGGATCAGGCTCAACCTCGCCCACGATGTCATGCTTGACCTTCCGTCACGGTTGCCAGGGTGAAGGCGAGGACCTTAGGGTCTCGCGCACCAGCGTCAAAGCTCGGGAGCGGAGGAAGCGGCGATGACGCTGACCAAGGGAGACGACTACCCGGTCCACCAGACCAGCGAGCCGATCGCCTATTCCGGCACCGACCGAAATTTCTATGATCGCTATTTTTTCAACGGCTACGGCGACGAGGGTGACGACTTCTTCGCTCTGGCGTTCGGCGTCTATCCGCATCTCAACATTGCCGACGCGAGTTTCTGCGTCACCCGCGCCGGCGTCCAAACCGCTCTTCACGCCAGCCGCTGGCTCGGGATGGAGCGCATGGATCTGCACGTCGGTCCCATCCGGATCGAGGTGGTCGAGCCGCTAAAGCGGCTGCGCCTAATCATCGACGCGCCGGACCGTGGCCTCGCCGCCGACGTCGTCTTCGAGGCGCGCGCCTTCCCGGTGGAAGAGCCAAGGTTCATTCGCCGCAACGGCCCTCGCGCATTCATGGACTATACCCGCCTCACCCAGAACGGTCGGTATGCCGGCTGGATCGAACTGGACGGCAAGCGCGCCAGCGTCGACGGCTTTGTCGGCACGCGCGACCGGTCGTGGGGCGTCCGGCCCGTAGGCGCGCGCGACCCCCAGGAGACGGTCCCGCCCACGCCGGCGCAGTTCTACTGGATGTGGTCGCCGTGCAATTTCCCGAGCGGGAGTTTTTTCTTTCACAGCAACGAAGACGGTGCCGGCCTTCCGTGGAACCGGCGGGCGGTTTGGGCGCCGGATGGCGTGGGCGCGGATGGCCTCATCGAGATCGCCGACTGCGCCATAGACATCAACTGGAAGCCCGGCACACGGCATGCGCGGCGGGCGGTGGTCTCCTGGACCGACGGTTCCGGACGCTCGGAGGTAGAGTTCGAACCGCAAATCGACTTCTTTATGCTGGGCCTGGGGTATGGACATTCGAAATGGGGGCATGGCCTGAAGCACGGCGAATTGACCGTCGAGCGCGAGGACCTGACGCTCGCCGACGCTGATCCTCGCATTCCGCACCACCTGCACATCCAGGCGATCTCCAAGGTCACCTGGCGAAACGGTCGCGGAGAAACCGAGGTCGGTCGCGGCATTCTCGAGCAGCTGGTTATCGGACCGCATGCGCCCTCCGGCTTCGCCGAGATCCTGGATTTCGCCAAAGTGAGACGCCCCGCATGACCCTGGCCGAGCGATTGGCCGCGTATCTGACCCGCACCTCGGGCCGGGCGACGCAAGTGGAAAATCTGGCGCGCATCTCTGGCGGGGCCAGCCGCGAGACGTATCGCTACGAGGCGGTGACGGACGGCCGGCGCGAGGGTTTCATCCTGAGGCGCGATCCGCCTGGCAGCCTGATCGAGACGGATCGGCGAGCGGAATTTCTGGCCATCCGCTCCTTCGCCGGCAAGGACGTAGCCGCGCCGGAGGCCGTGGTGCTGGAGGTGGAGGGGGCCGAACTGGAGCGGCCGTTCTTTATCATGCGCCGCGTGGACGGCGGGGTGGCCGCCAATCCGTTCGGTCCCGATCCGTTCGGCGGCCACGCCGCTGTCGTCGGGGAGCAATTCTTTTCGATCCTCGGACGTATCGCCGGCGAGCCGCTGGAGAGCCTCCCGATCCTGGAGGTCCAGGCGCCGCCGTCGCCCGACGCCTGCTGGCGGCGTGAGCTCGACTATTGGGCCGGCGTGATCGAGGCCGACGAACAGCACCCCCAACCGATCGTGCGCGCCGCCGTCCGCCGCCTGCGCCACGTTCCGCCGCCGCCGGCGTCCCGGGTCTGCGTTGTGCACGGCGACTATCGTCTGGGCAATTTCCTGCATGACGGGGAGGGGCGCATCCTGGCCCTGCTCGACTGGGAGATGGCGCATCTGGGCGATCCGCTGGAGGACCTGGCCTGGGCCATGGACCCCTTGTGGTCGACCCCCGGTGATGGCCGCATTTCCGGCATGGCCCCGCGGGGCGAGGCGCTGGCCATCTGGCGGCGGGCGAGCGGTCTTCCCGTCGACGAGGCCGCGCTCGCATGGTGGTCGCTGTTCGCCTCGGTGAAGGGCCAGGCGATCTGGACCTCGGCGGCGAAGGAATGGCGCGACGGTGGCTTCGCCGAACCAATCCTCGCCTTTTCAGGCTGGTATACGGCCAGGCGCCAAGACGAAATCCTCGCCGAGCGGCTTGCCGATATGGGACCCCTATGACCCCCGCATTGCCAGATATCCTCATGGGACAGATGATCTCCCTGGTCACGCCCATGCCGCCGGAAGCGGGGGGCGACTATCTCGCGGGGCGCATGGGTCTGCTGGCCATGCTTGCCAGCCTGGCGGCCCAGGAAGCGGAGCGCGGCGTCGCCACGCGTGTCTGGGAGAACGGCGCCATCGCCGCCTTGTTGTCGAAGGCGGGGGGCAGAAAGGTAGAGTCTTCAACCGACCTGAACTGGCGTGCGCTGGACGCCGCCAACGCGGGCTTGCGCCGCCAGCTTATCGCCTTGCATGAGGCGGCCGAAGTGCGTGGCAACGGCGCCCTACAGGGCGAAATCCTTCAACTCTACAAAGACATGGCCGCCGCACGCAGTCTGAAGCTGCCCCGAGGATAGACTTCTACTGCGGGTGAATGCGGGTGATCTTCGATCCGTGGATGTCGATGCCCGCCATCAACCCCTTCTGGGCGAAGGTGAAGACGTAGACGTCCTGGGTCAGCGTGGTCGTGCTGGCCGAAACAGCGGCGCCGTGGTCGACAACCACGATGTTCGGGGCCGATCCGATAGCGAAGCCGCCACTCTTGTGCAGATAGGCCAGCGCCCGGTTGTTCATGAAGAACATCGCGGAACTGAAGGATTGACCTCCCGCCTGAAGTCCCCAGGAAGCGGCGCTGACGTTATAGAATCCCGCCGGACGACCGTGCACGAGCAATACCCCGTCACCGGTCTGGCCGCCGAATACCAGCGCGCCCTTGATGATCGTGGGAAACACCAGAACCGCCCTCGCATTGTCGGCGAACAGGCGGGACTTCGGCTCGGTGGCATAGAGCTTGGAAAGCGCCCGGCGGCCGTCCGCCGTGAGCTGCGCGGCCGATGAGCGGGCCATGGACGCCGTGGGGCCCATCAGAACCGCGGCGGCCAGAACCGCTGTGAGAGTTGCTCGACGTGTAAATGCCATTGCCCGTTGCTCCCGCTTTGATGCCCCCGGTCGCGGAGGTCACGGACGATCAACGCTCAAACGTGCGGATGGATCAATATCGTTTGCGGATTGGTGACGGCCGGGTCGAGTGGCGCCGGCGACGAATTCCCGACCCTGGCCCTCGCGGGCGCCAACGGACCACCTATGTGTGCCTGATCATTTGAGGGAGACGGCCCCATGCGCGCCTTGCAACTCACCGATGGGATCGGTCTTGAGCATCTGAAGGTCGTCGACCTGCCAGAACCGACCCCGGGACCCTTCGAGGTCCTCGTGCGCATGCGCGCCGTCTCGCTCAACTACCGCGACCTTCTGATGGTGAATGGCGTCTACGGCCGCGCCACGCCGATGCCGCTTACGCCATTTTCCGACGGCTGCGGCGTGGTCGAGGCGGTGGGCGAGCAGGTGACCCGGTTCAAGATCGGCGACCGTGTGGCGACCATGTTCTTCCAGGGCTGGCTGGCCGGCAAGCCGACGCCGGAGGGCCTCGCCTCAGCCCTGGGCGCACCGATCCCTGGGGCGGGGCGCGAGCTGGCCGCCTTCCATGAGAATGGCCTCTCCAAGGTTCCGGACTTCCTGAGTGACCACCACGTGGCGACCCTGCCGTGCGCGGCGCTGACCGCCTGGCGGGCGCTCTTCGAAGACGCTCGTCTGCAACCGGGCGACACGGTGCTGCTGCAAGGCACGGGCGGCGTCTCGGTTTTCGGCCTGCAGTTCGCCAAGGCGGCCGGTTACCGGACGATCATCACCTCATCTTCAGCCGAGAAGCTCGCGCGCGCCACCGCCTTGGGGGCGGGTCACGGGATCAACTACAAGGAGACGCCCGAGTGGGGCGCCGCCGCCCGCGAACTCAATGGCGGCCGAGGCGTCGATTTCGTCATGGAGGTCGGCGGCGCCGGGACTCTCACCCAGAGCCTGCGCGCCATCGCCCTCGGGGGCCACATCGCCATCATCGGCGTGCTTGGCGGCGCGGCCGAGCCCCTGCAGATCGGCCAGATGATTGGCACGGGCGCAAAGCTTCAGGGCGTAATGGTCGGTTCGCGAGCCATGTTCGAAGCCATGTGCCGGGCGATCGAAGCGCACCGGATCGAACCGGTGGTGGACAAGGTGTTCCCGTTCACAGAAGCCCACGCCGCATTCGAAGCCATGCGCACAGGACAACACTTCGGCAAGATTGTGCTGACGTTCTGATCTCTCACCCCGATCTGGGGCGCGTCACCCCAGCTTTTCGATGATCAGGTCGGCGGCGTCTTCGGGCGAGAGCGCGTTAGCGTCGATGCGTATCTCGGGCGCCTCAGGCGGCTCGTAGGGGCTGTCGATGCCGGTGAAGTTCTTGAGTTCGCCGCGCCTGGCCTTGGCGTAGAGGCCCTTGACGTCGCGCTGTTCGGCTAGCGCCAGGGGCGCATCCACGAACACCTCGAAGAACTCGCCAGCGTCCATCATGTCGCGCGCCATGCGGCGCTCGGACTGGAAGGGGCTGATGAAGGAGACGAGGACGATCAGGCCAGCGTCCGCCATCAGCTTGGCCACCTCGGCCACGCGGCGGACGTTCTCCACCCGCTCGGCGTCGGTGAAGCCCAGGTCGCGGTTGAGGCCATGGCGCACGTTGTCGCCATCGAGCAGATAGGTGTGGCGGCCCGCGGCGAGCAGCTTCTTCTCCACCAGGTTGGCGATGGTGGATTTGCCGGCGCCGGAAAGGCCGGTGAACCACAGAACGCGCGGCGTCTGACCCTTGGCGCGCGCGCGCACGGCCTTGCTCACATCCACCGCTTGCCAGTGGATATTCTGCGAGCGGCGCAGGGCGAAGCGGATCATGCCGGCGCCGACGGTGGCGTTCGTCATTCTGTCGATGAGGATGAAGCCACCGAGATCCGGGTTATCTTCATACGGATCGAACGCGATGGCCCGATCGAGGCTGAGGTTGCACAGGCCGATCTCGTTGAGCTCCAGCGTGCGCGCCGCGAGGTGCTCCAGCGTGTTGACGTTGACCTTGTACTTGGGTTCGGTGATCGTGGCCGTCACCAAAGAGGTGGCGATCTTCATCAGATAGGCGCGGCCGGGCAGCATGGGCTCGTCCGCCATCCACACCAGAGTGACCTCGAACTGATCCGCCACCTCGGCCGGCGCTCGCGCGGCGGCGATCACGTCGCCGCGGGAACAGTCCACTTCCTCTGCCAAGGTGAGGGTGACCGACTGGCCGGCGATCGCCTCCTTGAGGTCACCGCCCGCCGCGACCACCCGCGCGATTGTCGCCTCCCGGCCTGACGGCAATATACGGACGTTATCGCCTGGTCGGGCGGCGCCCGAGGCGATCTGGCCGCTGAAGCCGCGGAAGTCGAGGTCCGGGCGGTTGACCCACTGAACCGGCATGCGGAACGGCCTGTTGGCCAGACGCGCGGTGTCCACCGGCGCGTCTTCAAGGGCTTCGATCAAAGTCGGCCCTGCGTACCAGTTCGTGCGCTCGCCGGGTCCCGCGACATTGTCGCCGCGTAGGGCCGAGAGCGGGATCGCAGTAATATCCGACAGGCCGATCTCGGCGGCGAACGCCCGATAGTCGGCGACGATCTTGTCGAATACCGACTGGTCGAAGTCCACCAGATCCATCTTGTTCACCGCCAGCACCACCTGGCGAATGCCGATCAGCCGAACAAGGAAGCTGTGTCGGCGGGTCTGGGTGAGCACGCCCTTGCGCGCGTCGATGAGGATGACGGCCAGGTCGGCGGTGGAGGCGCCGGTGACCATGTTGCGCGTGTATTGCTCATGCCCCGGCGTGTCGGCGACGATGAACTTGCGCTTGTCGGTGGCGAAGAAACGGTAGGCGACGTCGATGGTGATGCCTTGCTCACGCTCGGCGGAGAGGCCGTCGACCAGGAGGGCGAAATCGATGTCTCCGCCCTGGGTGCCCACGCGTTTGGAATCGGCCTCGAGCGCGGCCAGTTGATCCTCGAAAATCATTTTCGAATCGTAGAGCAGGCGGCCGATCAGGGTTGACTTGCCGTCGTCCACCGAGCCGCAGGTGATAAATCGCAGCAGCGATTTGCGTTGGTTCGCGTCGAGATAGGCCTCCACGTCTCCGACGGCGAAATCATGGGCGAGGGCCATCAGAAATATCCCTCGCGCTTCTTCTTTTCCATGGACGCGGATTGGTCGTGGTCGATGACCCGTCCCTGGCGTTCCGAAGTGGTGGCGAGCAGCATCTCGCGGATGATCCCCGGCAGGGTGTCGGCATCGCTCTCCACCGCCCCGGTGAGGGGATAGCAGCCGAGGGTGCGGAACCGCACCTTGCGCATCTCGGGCCTTTCTCCAGGGCGAAGGCGCATGCGCTCGTCGTCGACCATGATCAGCGCACCGTCCCGCTCAACCACCGGTCGCTCGGCGGCGAGATACAGCGGCACGATGGGGATCGCTTCGGCGTGGATGTATTGCCAGATGTCCAGCTCGGTCCAGTTGGACAGCGGGAAGACCCGTAGGCTCTCGCCCTGGGCGTGGCGGGTGTTGTACAGTTTCCAGAGCTCCGGCCGCTGGTTCTTGGGGTCCCAGCCGTGAGAGGCGGAGCGGATCGAGACCACCCGCTCCTTGGCCCGGCTCTTCTCCTCATCGCGGCGCGCGCCGCCGAAGGCCGCATCGAACCCATGAGCGTTCAGCGCCTGTTTCAAGCCCTCGGTCTTCCACATGTCGGTGTGCAGCGAGCCGTGATCGAACGGATTGATCCCCTTGGCCATCGCCTCCGGGTTCTTGTGCACGATGAGCTCGAAGCCGTGCTCGGCCGCCATGCGCTCGCGCATCTCGTACATGGCCTTGAACTTCCAGGTCGTGTCCACGTGCAGCAGAGGGAAGGGTGGTCGCGAGGGGAAGAAGGCCTTCACGGCGAGGTGGAGCATCACCGCCGAATCCTTGCCCACCGAATAGAGCATGACCGGCTTTTCGCACTCGGCCGCCACTTCGCGCAGGATGTGGATGCTTTCGGCTTCCAAGCGCTGGAGGTGAGTGAGCATGTCGAGCCTGTCCTTACCCGCCCTGGCGCGGAACGTCGGCATGATATCGAGCGAGACAGAGTTCAAGGGGCCTCTCACACGTCAAACGCCGTCGCGAAAGTCGCGTCCGGCTGGGGCCCAGGGGCCGTCACTTAGGGAGACGGCTGTCTTCGCACAAGACAATTGCTTGACGGGGCGGTCGCGCAAGCGCGAGCAGTGTCCGGACGTTCAGCGGGAGGAAGTGCGATGATCAAGGATCTGTTTACCCTGAAAGGCCGCGTGGCCTTGGTTACAGGCGGTTCGCGCGGGATCGGTCGGATGATCGCCGAAGGGTTCCTGATGCAGGGCGCTAAGGTCTATATATCCTCGCGTAAGTCGGCACAGTGCGACGCCGCGGCGGAGGCGCTTTCCGCGGGTGGTGAATGCATTTCCCTGCCTCAGGACCTTTCCACCGTCGAGGGCTGCAAGGCCCTGACCCAGAGGCTGACAGCCCTTGAGCCCAAGCTCGACATTCTGGTCAACAACGCCGGGGCGGCCTGGGGCGCGGACTTCGATGAGTTCCCCGAAAGCGGCTGGGATAAGGTGCTTAACCTCAACCTCAAGTCGCCGTTCTTCCTGACCCAGGCGCTGCATGGGGCCCTGAAGGCGGCGGCGAGCGTCGAGCGGCCGGCGAAGGTGATCAACATCGCCTCCATCGACGGCATCCGCCTCAATCCTCAGGACACCTATTCCTACCACGCCTCCAAGTCGGGTCTCATCTACCTGACCCGGCGGATGGCGGCGCGGCTGATCCAGGACCAGATCGTGATGAGCTGCATCGCACCAGGCGCCTTCGCCTCGGATATGAACCGCGACGCCCGCGATCGCGCGGACGCGGTGGCCAGCCGCATCCCGATGCGGCGGATTGGAACGGACGAAGACATGGCGGCGGCGGCGATCTATCTCGCCTCGCGCGCCGGTGACTATGTGGTGGGCGCCACGATCCCGGTGGATGGCGGAGTGGCGCTTGCCGATTTGCCATTTGCCGTCTGACCGTAGGCGCGCAGCAGGGCGTCAACCGCCTTGGCGGCATGGGCCTTGAGACTCTTTGGGCTCTTATCAACCTTGGCGCCGATGAGGGCTCGGTTGACGAGGTCGGCCTCCAGCATCCCGCGCAGGTGCATCGCGACCGTCCACGGATCCTCGGGCCGGAGCCGGCCGGCGGCCATTTCGCCCGCGAGGAAGTTGGCCATCTTGGACCACAGCACGCCCGCTCCCCGGTCGAACAGCGCTTGGCCCAGCCCCGAGCGCGGACCTTCCGCGATGGAGTTGCGGCGCACCGACAGGGATTCGGCGGAGAGGCTGAGCTCAAGAAGGCCGGCTCCGAACCGCTCCAGCGTGCGGCGGAGGTCGTCGGACGGCTTGAGCGTATCGAACACCTCCTCGGCGTGCTCAAGCACCGCATCCAGCATCAGGGTGATGAACAGCTCTTCCTTGGAGTCGAAATAGCGATAGAGCGTCGCCTTGGAGCCGCCGACACGTTCGCACACCGCGCTCATGCTGGCCCCCGCGAAGCCGTGCTCGCGAAACACGTCAGCGGCCGCGGCCAGGATGGCGCGGCGCTTGGCGTCTGTTTTGACGCGCATGTTCACTCCCAAAACGAAACCCGAGTGTACACTTTCTGCTTGACACTGGCCAGGGAAATTAAATAACCAAGGCCGACGTCGTCGGCCCGCTCTTCCGGGCTCGACTCGGTCCGGATCCTGCACGAAGCTCATCGCGCCGCCCCGGTCCGTCCTTGCAATGAAAGAACGAAGGTCGCGTGAATCCGATCGACGAGGAAGCTGTCGGCGCCGAGACGCGCCCTGGTGCGCTGACCAGATGGCGCTGGCCGCTGATGATCGGCGGTCCGATCATCGTGCTCGCTGTTGTCGCCTGGTTCATTCTCACCGGCGGCCGGTTCGAGAGTACGGACGACTCCTACGTCGACGTCGCCAAGGCTCCGATCAGCGCCGCCATCGCCGGACGGGTGATAGAGGTGGACGTCGCCGAAAATCAGCACGTCAAGGCAGGCCAGGTCTTGTTCAAGCTGGATCCGGCGGACGCGCAAGCGGCGCAGGCCCGCGCCGAGGCTTCCGTCGCGTCGGCCAAGCTCCAGGTCACCAGCCTGCGGGCGGACTACGATCAGCAGAAGCTGCAGCTCGCACAGGACCTCACCACCCAGGCCTACGCGGTGCGTGAAGCGGCCCGACAAAGGTCGCTCCTGGCCGCCGGCGTGGTCTCAGCGCAGCAAACGGCGGACGCGGTCCACACCGCCGATGTAGCGACCTCCCAGGTGGCCATCGCCCGCCAGCGGGTGGCCACCGCGCTCGCCAATCTCGGTGAGGGCGCGGCCCATCCGGACGCCTTCCCGTCAGTCCTGCAAGCCAGCGCAACACGCCAGTCGACCGCGGTCGATCTCTCGCACACGGTTGTCTATGCGCCGGAGGACGGGATCGTGACGCGCGTCGACCAGCTTCAGGTTGGCGCCTATGTCAACGCGGCCCAGACGCTCTTTTTCCTGCTCTCGGGTGAGCCGTGGGTCGACGCCAACTTCAAGGAAGACCAGCTCAAGAACATGCGCGTCGGTCAGCCGGCCAAGATCGAGGTGGACGCTCTGGGACGCGTTCTCGATGGCCACGTGGCCAGCTTCAGCCCTGGCGCGGGTTCGGCGTTTTCGGCGCTGCCGGCCCAAAACGCCACGGGCAATTGGGTCAAGGTCGCCCAGCGCCTGCCGGTTCGCATCGCCTTCAACAAATTCCCGCCGGAGGTGGCCGGCCGCGCCGGCCTTTCGGCCAAGGTGACCGTCGATGTTCGCTCGGGGAGGGACGGTTCGGCGCGGCCGCGCAACTAAGTCCGATGTCCGCCACGTCCGATATCGCCAATCGTATTCCGATCACCGTGGCGCTGATGCTGGCGACGGTGATGAACTCGCTCGATACGACCATCGCCAACGTCGCGTTGCCGCACATCCAGGGCAGCGTCGGCGCGTCTCCCGATCAGATCGCCTGGGTGCTGACGTCCTATCTTATCGCCACCGCGATCATGACGCCGCTGTCCGGCTGGCTGTCGGTGAAGTTTGGCCGCAAGACGTTGTTCGCCATTTCGATCGCGGGGTTCACGGCCGCGTCCATGCTGTGCGGCATCGCCACGAGCCTCGGGGAGATCGTCGGCTTCCGCCTGCTCCAGGGTGTGTGCGGCGCGTCGCTCGTGCCGCTCTCGCAAGCCGTGATTCTCGATCTCTACCCTCCGTCCAAGCTGGGTCAAGTCATGGCGATCTGGGGGGCGGGGGCGCTCCTTGGGCCCATCTTCGGGCCGGCGTTGGGCGGCTGGCTGACCGACAGCCTCTCCTGGCGCTGGGTGTTCTACATCAACCTGCCCGTGGGTATCCTGGCGCTCGTCGGGGTGTTGATGTTCATGTCGCCGGGCGGGGGAGGGAAGGCCAAGCCTTTCGACTTCCTGGGCTTTGGATCCCTCGGCGTATTTGTCGCCGCCTTCCAGCTGATCCTCGACCGAGGTCCGAGCCAGGATTGGCTCTCATCGCCGGAGATTTGGACCTACGTGGTTGTGGGCGGGATCGCGCTGAATGTGTTCCTCGTCCAGACGCTCACGGCGCGCCATCCGTTTTTTGACCGCGCGCTGGCGCTCGACCGCAATTTCGTCTCCTGCACCGCCTTTGGCTTCATCGTCGGTATCCTGCTGTTTTCGGTCATGGCCCTGCTGCCGGTGATGATGCAGCAGTTCATGGGCTACACCGCCCTCGAAAGCGGTCTTGCGACCATGCCAAGAGGCGTGGGCTCATTCGCCGCCATGTTCATCGTCGGACGCCTTATCGGCAGGGTCGACACCCGGCTTATCCTGTTCGTCGGACTTTCCATCAGCACCTTTGCGCTGTGGCAGATGACCAATTTCGACCTCGACATGACCGCGACGCCGATCATCATTTCCGGGATCGTCCAGGGCGTTGGCGTCGGTCTGATCTTCGTGCCGCTGAGCACGCTCGCCTTCACTACTTTGCCGACTGGCCTGCGCGCGGAGGCGACGGCGGTCTACACCCTGGCGCGGAGCCTGGGCTCGAGTGTCGGGATCTCGATCATGGAAGCCTTGTGGACCAACAACTCCGATGTCGCCCATGCGGATCTCGCCGCACACATCGCGCCGGGTGATACCGTGGTCAGCGCGGCCCTGGGACCGAACTTCGGGGCCGGCGGGCTCGAGGGACTGAACGATGAGATCACGCGCCAGGCGGCCATGGTCGCCTACGTGGACGACTTCAAGGTGATGATGTTCATCACGCTGGCCTGCATGCCGCTGTTGCTATTCATGCGCACGCCGAAATTCGCGCCGGAGGGGGCACATGCGTTTGTGGACTAGAGCCCTGGGCTTCGCCGCTGCCGGCGCACTCAGCGGTTGCGCCGCTGTTGGGCCGAACTTCAAGCCGCCGGCCGCGCCAGCGGCGGCCGGCTACGCCATGGCTGGCGACAAAACACCCGCGGGCGCCATCCTCGCCCCTGACCAGCGCGCCGCGGGGCCTTGGTGGCGCGATCTCGGTTCCGCCCGGCTGGATGAGGTGATGGATGAGGCGCTGGCCGGCAATCAGACGGTGGCCGCGGCGATCGCCAATCTCGACAAGGCCAGGGAACAGGTGGCCAGCGCGCGCGCCGGCCTCGCTCCGCGCGTCGATGCCAACGCTGGCGCCGAACGCGAGCGGATCAATCTCCAATCCTTCGGCCTCTCCAGCTTTCCCGGGTTTTCAAACATCCAGAACCCCACGATCAACCTGTTCACCATCGGGACGACGGCCTCCTATGACTTCGACCTCTTCGGCGGTCAGCGGCGGCAGGTGGAAACGGCCCAGGCGGCGGCCGAGGCGCAAGTCCACCGGGCCGACGCCGCCTTCTTGACGGTGACTGGTAATGTCGCGATGGCCGCCCTGCGCATCGCCGCTGTCCGCGCCCAGATGGACGCGGTGCGGGACATCATCGCCGACGACCAGCAAAATCTTGGCATCGTGCAGAAGGCCGAAGCCGCCGGAGGCGAAGCCCGGTCGGCGGCCACTGGCCCCAGGGCCCAGATTGCCGCTGATCGCGCGCTGCTGCCGCCGCTGGCCCAGGAACTCAGCCAGGCGCGGCACAATCTGGCCTTGCTGGTGGGGAAACCTCCGGCGTCATGGAGCGCGCCGGACTTCGCCGTGGCCGACTTCAGGATACCGGCCCAGATCCCTGTTACGCTGCCTTCCGCCTTGGTGCGAAATCGGCCGGACATCCTGGCAGCCGAAGCGGATCTTCATGCCGACACCGCCCGCATCGGCGTTGCCACCGCGGCGCTCTATCCCGACATCAAGCTCCAAGCCGGCTGGGCCCAATCGCAGGTCTCGCCTGACCAGCTGTTCAGCTACGGGGCGTCCGGCTGGAACATCGGCCCGGCCGTCACTTTGCCGATCTTCCACGGTGGCCAGCTCCACGCCGACAAGCGCGCGGCCGAAGCCCAGGCTCGGGCATCGCTCGCCCAATACCGGCAGACCGTGCTCACCGCCTTCACTCAAGTCTCCGACGTGCTGACCGCGCTTGCCCACGACGACGACCGCGTGGCGGCCCTCAGCGCCGCGCAGGACGCCGCCATCGCCGCCCTACGCGACGCGCGCACCGCCTACCGGCTGGGCGGCGGACCATTGGCGGCCGTGGTCGACGCGCAGCGGCAACTCGACCGCGCCCGGCTCGACGTGGTGCAGGCGCAGAGCCAGAAACTGCTCGACGTGGTCGAACTCTATGCCGCCACGGCCACCGATTGGCGCGACGCCCCGGCCAAGGGAGCGTGAGGCGACGAGCGCCGGAATTCCGCCAATTCGACGCGATGTAGTCCGAGACCGCGTCGAATTGGCGCGTTTCGAACCGTTTCGGCCCATGTTACTGGCGTTAACGGGGCGTCCATCTTAAAAGTGATGAATCGCGCCTTTCGGGCCGCGTAAAGCGGGCGGAGCGATACTAGAAAAGTCAAAAGGGTCAGGTTGAAACCAACGGAAATCGAGGCGCCCGAATACTTCCATAAAGTTGTTGATTGTCAGTGGGCCTGCCCAGCCCACACGCCGGTGCCGGAATACATCCGGCTCATCGCCGAACGGCGCTACACCGACGCTTATATGATCAACTGGAAGTCCAACGTCTTTCCGGGGATTCTCGGCAGGACGTGCGATCGGCCGTGCGAGCCGGCCTGCCGCCGCGTAAGGGTCGAGGCCGAACCTGTAGCCATCTGCCGCCTGAAGCGCGTGGCCGCCGACCACAAGGACGACATTTCCGATCGCCTGCCCTCGCCGGCGGCTCGGCCCAATGGCAAGCGCATCGCCTGCGTCGGCGCGGGGCCGGCGTCGCTCACCGTGGCCCGCGATCTTGCGCCCATGGGCTATGAGGTGGTGATCATTGACGCCGACGCGAAACCCGGCGGCATGATCCGCAGCCAGATTCCCCGCTTCCGCCTGCCCGAAAGCGTCATTGATGAGGAAGTGGGCTACATTACCGCGCTCGGTCCCGTGATGCGCCTTGACGAGCGCGTGGACAGCCTTGGAGCCCTACTCAAGGAGAACTACGACGCCATCTTCGTCGGCTCCGGCGCGCCGCGCGGGCGCAACCTTGACCTCCCGGGACGCCAGGAAGCCGCGGCGAACATCCACATCGGCATCGACTGGCTGGCCAGCGTTTCGTTTGGTCACGTGGAAAAGATCGGCAGGCGGGTGATCGTGCTTGGCGGCGGAAATACCGCCATGGACTGCTGCCGCACCTCGCGCCGACTGGGCGGCGAGGACGTCAAGGTGATCGTGCGCTCCGGCTTCGAAGAGATGAAGGCGTCCCCCTGGGAGAAGGAGGACGCCATGCACGAGGATATCCCGATCCTGAACTATCTCGTGCCCAAGGCCTTCACTCACGAGGGCGGGCGCCTGACCGGCGTCACCTTCGAAAAGGTCGCGCCTGAATTCGACGACAAGGGGCGTCGGCGCCTCGTTCCCACGGGCGAGGCCGACGTACATCACGCCTGCGATGACGTGCTGGTGGCTGTGGGTCAGGAGAACGCCTTCCCCTGGATCGAACGTGACATCGGCGTTGAGTTCGACGAATGGGGCATGCCGGTGGTGAATGAGGCGACATTCGCCTCGACCCATCCCAAGGTGTTCTTCGGCGGCGACGCCGCTTTCGGACCCAAGAATATCATCTGGGCCGTGGCTCACGGCCACGACGCGGCGATCTCGATCCACAAACATTGCCAGGGTGAGGACGTGGGCGTGCGCCCACCGCCGGGCGTCACACTCGTGAGCCAAAAGATGGGCATCCACGAGTGGAGCTACGACAACGACATCTCAAACGCCTCCCGCCATCGCGTGCCTCTGCGCGACAAGGTGGAGGCTCTGCGCAATGTCAGGCTCGAGGTTGAGCTTGGCTTTGACGAGCATGACGGCTTCCGCGAGGCCGAACGCTGCCTTAACTGCGATATCCAGACGGTGTTCACCGACACTCTGTGCATCGAGTGCGACGCCTGCGTCGACATCTGCCCCATGGATTGCATCACCTTCACCGGAAATGGCGAGGAGGCCGATCTGCGGTCGCGGCTGCAGGCCCCGGCGCTCAATCTGGAACAGGCGCTTTATCTATCCGGCCCGCTCTCTGACGGGCGGATCATGGTCAAGGACGAAGACGTCTGTCTGCACTGCGGACTGTGCGCCGAACGGTGCCCCACCGGGGCCTGGGACATGCGCAAGTTCTTGCTCGACATGACGCATGCGGGAGAGGTGGCATGACCGAGGTTGCGCCTGATCGACGGCTGCGGGGGCGGCCGGCGCCGATCGCCGCCGTCAACGACTTCGTAGTCAAGTTCGCCAACGTCAACGGCTCGGGCTCAGCCAGCGCCAACTCCATGTTCGCCAAGGCGATCCTGCGCATGGGCGTGCCGGTGGCGGCGCGCAACATTTTCCCGTCCAACATCCAGGGCCTGCCCACCTGGTATGAGGTGCGCGTCAGCGAGGCCGGGCATCTGGGCCGGCGCGGTGGTGTGGACCTCATGGTGGCCATGAACCCGCAGACCTGGAAGAAGGACATCGCCTCCATCGAGCCAGGCGGCTATCTCTTCTACGACTCCACCAAGCCTCTGCCGCCCGAGGGCGTGCGGGACGACATCACCCTGCTGGGCGTGCCGCTGACGGCGATCTGCAACAGGGCTTACACCGATCCGCGCCAGCGGCAGCTGTTCAAGAATATCATCTACGTCGGCGCCCTGACCGCCTTGTTGGGCGTGGATAGCGAGGTCACCGATCAGCTCGTCGCGGAACAGTTCCCCGGCAAGGAGCGCCTGATCCGGCCCAACCTCGAGGCTCTCGCCATGGGCCGTGAGGCAGCGCTCTCCGACCTGCCTGGCATCGGCCTGTCGGTGCGCCGCGCCGACGCAGTGGGCGACCGGATCTATGTCGAGGGCAACGAAGCGGCGGCTCTGGGCGCGGTGTGGGGCGGCGCAACCGTGTGCGCCTGGTATCCGATCACGCCCTCGACCTCGCTCGCCGAGGCCTTCATGGCGCATTGCAAGACGCAACGCACCGACCCGGAGACGGGCGAAGCGCGTTACGCGGTCGTTCAGGCCGAGGACGAGATCGCCTCCATCGGCGTCGTCATCGGCGCCGGCTGGAACGGCGCGCGGGCCTTCACCTGCACGTCGGGGCCAGGGATATCGCTCATGCAGGAGTTCGTTGGCCTTTCCTACTTCGCGGAAATCCCGGCGGTGATCTTCGACGTGCAGCGCGGCGGACCCTCCACCGGCATGCCCACGCGCACGCAGCAGTCCGACATCCTGTCAGCCGCCTACGCATCGCACGGCGACACCAAACACCCGCTGCTGTTCCCGCAGGACCCTGCGGAATGCTTCGAAATGGGGGCTCTGGCCTTCGATCTCGCCGAACGGCTGCAGACTACCGTTTTCGTCATGCTCGACCTCGATATCGGCATGAACGAGTGGCTCACGGCGCCATTCACCTGGGATCCCGCGCGACGGCTCGACCGCGGAAAGATCATGACCCGTGAGCGGCTGGAGGCGGGTGAGGAGTTCGGCCGCTATCGCGAAGTGGATGGCGACGGCATTCCCTATCGCACGCTGCCCGGTGTGCACCCAGAGCGCGGTGCCTATTTCACCCGCGGCACCTCGCGCGATCCCAACGCCCGCTACAGCGAGGAAGGCCCGGTCTATGTCGACAACATGGAGCGGCTGCTGCGCAAGTTCGAGACCGCCAAGTCGCTGATCCCCGCGCCCGTGGCGAGGCCAGCCAAGCGGCGCACGCCCTACGGCGTGCTTTACTTCGGCTCAACGGCTCACGCCCTGAATGAATCGCTGGAGCAATTGGCGGAAATCGGCGTCCATCTGGATGCGCTTCGCCTACGCGGCTTTCCGTTCTCGGACGAGGTGACCAGGTTCATCTCCGCCCATGAGACCGTGTTCGTAGTCGAACAGAACCGGGATGCGCAGACGCGCACGCTGGTCATGAACGAACTGGGCGTCGATCCCGCCAAGCTTGCGGCCGTGTTGAACTATGACGGCTCGCCGGTCACGGCGCGCTTCATCACGGAGAACATCGCCGAGCGGATGCGCAAGCTGCCGCACGCTCGGATTTCGGCGGCCGCGCAATGACCTACATCTCCAAGCCTCGGCTGCACCATCCGCTCCTGGCCCCCAACGCCCTGGGGTTCACCCGCCGCGACTATGAAGGCAAGGTTTCCACCCTGTGCGCCGGCTGCGGGCACGACTCGATTTCGGCCGCCATCATTCAGGCCTGCTACGACCTCGATCTGCCGCCGCACCGGCTGGCCAAACTGTCCGGCATCGGCTGCTCGTCGAAGACGCCCGACTATTTCCTGGGCGCCTCGCACGGTTTCAACAGCGTCCACGGTCGTATGCCTTCGGTCCTCACCGGCGCCAATCTGGCTAACCGTGACCTCATCTATCTGGGCGTCTCTGGCGACGGAGATTCCGCCTCCATCGGCCTTGGTCAGTTCGCGCACTCGCTCCGGCGTGCGGTCAACATGACCTACATCGTCGAAAACAATGGCGTTTACGGCCTGACCAAGGGCCAATTCTCGGCCACCGCCGATCCAGGTTCGACCTCCAAGCGCGGAGCGATCAATCATGACCAGCCGATCGACCTCGTCGGTCTGGCGCTCCAGCTGGGGGCGAGCTTCGTGGGGCGTGGCTTTTCCGGTGACAAGGCCCAGCTTGTTCCGCTGATCAAGGCCGCCATCGCTCACCGGGGCGCGGCATTCATCGACGTCATCTCGCCCTGTGTACAGTTCAACAACCACGCTGGTTCGACCAAGAGTTTCGATTACGTCCGCGAGCACAACGCCGCGGTCAATCGGCTGGATGTGATCCTCGAACGCGACGAAATCACCGTCGACTACGCGCCCGGGACGATCGAGGTGGTCACCCAGCACGATGGCTCGGTGCTGAAGCTGCGCAAGCTCGGCGACGACTACGATCCCACCGACCGCAACCAGGCGGTCAATCACCTGCAGACGCATCAGGCGCGGGGCGAGATCGTCACCGGCCTGTTGTATGTGAACCCCGAGGCCGAGGATCTGCACGACCATCTGCGCACGGTCTCCACGCCCCTCAACCAATTGGGCGATGCGGAACTGACGCCAGGCCCAGACGCTCTTGCGGCGATCAACGAGTCGTTGCGATAGGTCACCTGGTCGCCTAGGTTCGATCCTCGAGCCTGCGGCTCGGATCAAAACTGCAACCGCGGGACGGTGGACTGAATGCCGGATGGCCATGGCGTAGCTGACACGACGGCTGTTCCCGGATTGTCGCCCGCGCCCACGCACCACACCCGTCTGATCGCCTGGGTTGCCGGGATCGCAGCCCTGACCAAACCTGACCGGGTTCATTGGTGCGACGGCTCCGAGGCGGAGTGGGAGACGCTCACCTCCCAGATGGTCGCCTCCGGCATGCTCACCCGGCTCAATCCGGCCAAGCGGCCGAACACCTTTCACGCCGCCTCCGACCCCAAGGACGTCGCCCGGGTGGAGAGCCGCACCTTCATCTGCTCCGCCAAGGAAATCGACGCCGGGCCCACCAACAACTGGCGCGAGCCGCTGGCCATGCGCGCGGAACTCAATGGCCTCTTCGATGGCGCCATGCGTGGGCGGACGATGTACGTCGTGCCTTTCTGCATGGGCCCGTTGGGTTCGCCGATCAGCGCGCTCGGCGTCGAGATCACCGACAGTCCCTATGTGGTCGCTTCCATGCGCATCATGACCCGCATGGGCGCGGCGGCGTTGAAGGCGATGGGTGACGATGGCTTCTTCGTGCCGGCGGTGCATTCGGTGGGCGCGCCGCTTGGCCGGGGTGTGGCGGACGTCGCGTGGCCGTGCAATGAGACCAAATATATCGTCCATTTCCCCGACTCGCGGGAAATCTGGTCCTACGGCTCGGGCTATGGCGGCAACGCGCTCCTGGGCAAGAAATGCTACGCCCTCCGCATCGCCTCGGTGATGGCCAGGGACGAGGGTTGGCTCGCCGAGCACATGCTGATCCTCAAGCTCACCTCGCCCAAGGGCCAGGTCCACTACATCGCCGCCGCCTTTCCGAGCGCCTGCGGCAAGACCAACCTCGCCATGCTCCAGCCGACCTTGCCCGGCTGGAAAGCCGAGACGGTGGGCGACGATATCTGCTGGATGCGGTTTAGCGACGACGGGCGCTTGCGGGCGATCAATCCGGAAGCCGGGTTCTTCGGCGTCGCGCCGGGCACGGGCGAGGCGACCAACGCCAACGCCGTCGCGGCGCTCGAGCGGAATTGCATCTTCACCAATGTCGCCCTGACCGACGACGGCGACGTGTGGTGGGAGGGGCTGACCGACCAGGCGCCCGCCACGCTGACGGACTGGAAAGGCCGGCCGTGGACGCCATCTTCCGCCGAGCCTGCCGCTCACCCCAACGCGAGGTTCGCCGCCCCCGCCGCCCAATGCCCGTCCATCGCTCCGGAATGGGAAGACCCGGCCGGCGTGCCGATCTCGGCCATTCTGTTCGGCGGCCGCCGGGCGAGCGCCGTGCCTCTGGTGACCGAGGCTTTCGATTGGCGCCACGGCGTATTCCTGGCCTCCAATGTGGCTTCCGAAGGCACCGCCGCGGCGGAGAACAAGATCGGCCAGCTGCGCCGCGACCCGTTCGCGATGCTGCCGTTCTGCGGCTACAACATGGGCGACTATTTCGCCCACTGGCTAAAACTGGGCGAGGGGGCCGATCCGGCGAAGCTGCCGCGTCTCTACTTCGTCAACTGGTTCCGCAAGGATGCCGAAGGCCGGTTCGTGTGGCCGGGCTACGGCGACAACTCCCGTGTGCTCAAATGGATCGTGGAGCGCCTTGAGGGCGAAGCCGAGGCAGAAGATACGCCCATAGGCCGGGTGCCGCTGGCTGACGGCCTCGACGTCGAAGGTCTCGATCTCGCGGAAGGCGCTCTGCGGCTGCTCCTCGAAGTCGATCCGGCCGTGTGGCGGGAGGAGGCGGCGCTGATTGGGCCGCATTACGAAGCGTTCGCCGACCGATTGCCCAAAGGCTTGTGGGACGAACACGCCGCGCTGCTGGAGCGTCTGGAAGCCGCGGGATGAGCGAGGGGCCTTGGTTCAAGGTCCGCGAGAGCGGCCTCGGCTGGACGCCGATCACCTGGGAGGGATGGCTGGTCACCATCCTGTCGGCGGCGGCCTTTGTCGCCGCGGACCTGGCTTTGATGGCTCATTTCGGGGTGTTCCACCGCAAGGCCTAGCGGCGGTTCACACGACTGCTCCATTTTCTGGAGGCCCGTGCTCTGTCGTTTCCCTTGACCACGTTGGCGTTGTAAGACCCATCGCAACGACAAGCGGTTTCGAAACGGAGGAAACACCCATGCGCGAAGCGGTCATCGTCTCTTACGCCCGCACGGGCCTGGCTAAGTCCGGCCGCGGCGGCTTCAACATCACCCCCACGGTCAGCATGGCCGCCCACGCGGTCAAGCACGCGGTGGCCAAGTCCGGCGTCGAGCCCGACGCGGTGGAAGACTGCTTCATCGGCAACGTTGCTCACGGCGGCAACAATCCAGGCCGCAACGCCGCGCTGCTGGCGGGCCTGCCGATCACGACCGCGGGCGTGACCATCAATCGCTTCTGTTCTTCCGGTCTGCAGTCGATCGCCATGGCTGCGCGCTACATCAAGGACGACGGGGCCAACTGCGTGGTCGCCGGGGGCGTGGAGTCGATCAGCTTCCCGCCAGGCGGCATGGGCGCCGGCAACAACGATCCGCAGCTGACCGAGATGTATCCCGACATCTTCATGCCGATGATCGACACGGCCGACGTGGTGGCCAAACGCTACAACATCAGCCGCGAATACCAGGACGAGTTCTCGCTGGAATCGCAGCGCCGCATGGCGGCGGCCCAGCAGGCCGGCAAGTATCGCGACGAGATCGTGCCGATGAAGACCAAGATGAAGGTGGTCAACAAGGAAACCAAGGAAGAGAGCATCGTCGACTATGTGGTCGACCGCGACGAGTGCAATCGGCCCGACACCACGCTGGAGGGCCTGGCCAAGCTGCAGCCCGTGCGCGGCGAGGGCAATTTCGTCACCGCCGGCAACGCCTCCCAGCTGTCGGATGGGGCGGCGGCCGTGGTCATCATGGAGGCCAAGGAAGCAGAGCGCCGGGGTCTCAAGCCCCTGGGTGTGTTTAAGGGCTGGACGGTGGCCGGCTGCAAGCCCGACGAGATGGGCATCGGACCGGTGTTCGCCGTGCCGAGGCTGCTTGAGCGCCACGGCCTGAAGGTGGACGACATCGACCTGTGGGAACTGAACGAGGCCTTCGCCAGCCAGTGCCTCTATTGCCGCGACACGCTGGGCGTCGATCCGGAGAAGTACAATGTGAACGGTGGCTCCATCGCCATTGGCCACCCCTTCGGAATGACCGGCGCGCGCCTGACCGGCCACGTTCTTCAGGAGGCGCGCCGGCGCGGCAACGTCAAGCACGCGGTGGTGACCATGTGCATCGGCGGCGGCCAGGGCGGCGCCGGTCTCTTCGAGGTGTTCAACTAGGAGTCTCGCGCGGCGGGCCGGCCCCGCCGCCTATTCCACCGGTTCGACGACCACGGCGGTACCGTAGGCCAGCACTTCGGTGATGCCGTCCATGATCTCGTTGGCGTCGTAGCGCATGGCGATGACCGCGTTGGCCCCATGCTCGGTGGCGTGCTCCGTCATGTGGTCGAGAGCTTCCTGGCGGGCGGTCTCGGCGAGGGTGACGAACACCGACAGCTTCCCGCCAAAGAGCGCCTGAACGCCGCCGGCGAAATTGCCTACGACGCTGCGCGACCGAACGGTGATGCCGCGCACGAGGCCGAGATATTTCACGACCCGGTGTCCGGCGATGTCGTTGGCGGTGGTGACGATCATAGCGTGTTCCCCAAATGCCGTTCGGCACGATGGAGGTCGATGCGGGAGGGCGCAATAGGCGCCGCGCGCGCCGGCGTGCTAAGCCGCGTTCAACCCTTTGAAACCCATTTCCGAGAGACATTCATGCGCATTGGCGTGCCCAAGGAGATCAAAACCCTCGAATTTCGCATTGGCGCGACCCCCGGGGTGGCCCATCGGCTGTGCCTCGAGGGCCATGAAGTGTTCATCGAGGCGGGGGCCGGCGCCGGCATCGGCCTGACCGACCAAGCCTACATTGATGTCGGCGCCAAGATTCTGCCCGACGCCGACGCCGTGTTCGAGGCGGCCGACATGATCGTGAAGGTGAAGGAGCCCCAGGCGGTCGAGGTCGCGCGCCTCAAGCCTCGCCACATCCTGTTCACCTATCTGCATCTGGCCGCAGACCCCGATCAGACGCGTGGCCTGATGAAGAGCGGCTGCACCGCCATCGCCTACGAAACAGTCACCGACCGCAATGGCCGCCTGCCGCTTCTGGCGCCCATGAGCCAGGTGGCCGGGCGCATGGCCGTGGACGTGGGCGCCTATCACCTGCTGAAGCCCTCGGGCGGCCGCGGCATGTTGCTGGGCGGAGTGCCGGGCGTGCCCCCGGCCAAGGTGCTGATTTTGGGCGGGGGTGTTTCCGGCAAGCACGCCGCGCAGATGGCCGTGGGCCAGCGCGCCGACGTCACCTTGTTCGACATCTCCGCCCCGCGTCTGGAAGAGCTGGACGATCTCTTCGGCGGCGAGGTCAAGACCTGCTACTCCACGCACGACTTGGTGGCCGCGGCTCTGCCTACGGCGGATCTGGTGATCGGCTGCGTGCTGATCCCGGGTGCGGCGGCGCCAAAGCTTGTGACCCGCGCCGACCTTGGGCGCATGCGCCCCGGCTCCGTGCTGGTGGATGTGGCTATCGACCAGGGCGGCTGCTTCGAGACAAGCCACCCGACCACCCACGCCGACCCCACGTTCGTGGTCGATAATGTCATTCACTATTGTGTGGCCAACATGCCGGGCGCGGCGCCGCTCACCTCGACCTATGCCCTGAGTGCAGCCACGGCGCCGTACATCTCCGCCCTGGCGCGCAAGGGCGTGGATGGGGCCTTCGCCGACGATCCCGGTCTCGCCCAGGGCCTCAACATCCGCGAGGGCCGGATCACCTACAAGGCGGTGGCCCAGGCGCTGGGGATGGAATAGGCGCGCGCCGCCGAGGCCGGGCAGCGCGCGTCGAGTGTTGAGTAGCGGCGTTGTCGCGGCCCGTACGTGCGTGAAGGAACGAGAGCACGGCGGCCTCGTTCGAGTGCAAATTCTCGAGATGATCACACCGCTGACCTTTGATAGGTCGCTGAGCCTTGAGAAGAAGAGCGCCTTCGAGATAGGCCCCCACGATTTCGGGATGAACATAGCACTTGCGGCAAATGGTCGGCGTATTGCCCAGCCGAGCTGAAACGCGCTCGATCGCCAGGGTGACGTTCTTCTTGACCTGCGCGTCACTTTCCGGAGCCTCAAACTCGGCCAAGGCGTTCGCGGCCAGGACGGTGCCGATCCAGGTTCGGAAATCCTTCGCCGTAATATCCGCCCCGCTTACCTCCCTCAGGTAGGCGTTCACGTCGGAAGACGTGACCGTCTGGCGCTGGCCGTCGTCGTCCAGGTATTGGAAGAGATGCTGCCCCGGCAGCTCCTGGCAGCTCTTCACGACCTTGGCGATGCGTCGATCGTGTAAGCCGAGACGCCAGGTCTTGCCGCTCTTGCCTTTGAAATGGAATCTCAGGTCAGCCCCGTCGATGCTCACATGACGCGACAGGAGCGTCGTCAGACCGTAGCTCCGGTTCTCTCTGGCGTAGTCCGCATTGCCCACTCGGATCATGGTGGATTCGAGCAGATTGACCACCGTGGCCAACACTTTCCGCTGGCCCAGGCCCGCGCCAGCCATGTCGATGGCCACCTGGCGTCGCAGGCGAGGAAGGACCTCGGCGAACGCCATCATGTGCTCGAACTTCACACTGTCACGAACTTCGCGAAATCGTGCGTGATAGCGGTACTGCCTTCGACCGCGCTCATCGTCGCCGACCGCCTGAACATGGCCGTTTTCGTCGGGGCAAATCCAAACCGAAGTCCATGCGGGCGGGATCGCCAGTGCGCCGATACGCCGTAGAACTCGAGGGTCCGTGACGTGCGTCCCGTCGGGGTCGTGATACGCGAAGCCCTTGCCTGTTCGTCGCCGGCTCAGACCGGGGACATCCGAGGAAGTATAGATGAGGCCCGCGGTTCCCGCCGCACCTCTACAATCAGCAGTCGTTTGCGGTTCAGAGTTGGAGGTCATGCTCGCTCGCTGGCAGCCCAACGGACTTGAGGCTCACGTCGTTCCAAAGGTTGGACGGCGATCCGGATGGGCGTTGACGGCACGCAAACGACTCATTAATTATATCGTATTAATATGATTAATGGCGAGGTGGCATTGTCCATCTCTGGAGAACCTCGAGTTAGCCGCCGCGCGCCACGCGCGCCGATCGAGGGTTCCGCGCGGCCTGAAAGCGCCCCCACCGTCCGTCATCTGCTGCCCCCCTCCGATGGGATGCGCTATCGGCAGTTGACTTTGAAGCTCGACCCAGCCGGTGGACTTGTCATGACGTCCCACGAGATGGGTGCTGCGCCGGAAGCCGCGTGGGGCGCCGACGATCGCGAGGTCACCCTGCAGCTGAGCGGAGACGCGCTCACGCGCCTTGCGTTCGCCATGCTGTGCGAACAGCTGCAAGGCCGGGCTGACGGCTTCGAGCAGCTGCTGGCGCTCAGCGAACGGCACGGACTGGAACCTAGACTCGCCTGCTGGACTTGAGCGGCGCCGAACGGATCAGTCGGCTATAGGCGAACGTCCCCAGCACGCGCCGTGGTGTTCGTTAAGCCTTGGAAGTCGCGGATCGATCC
>Ga0302314_10001131_pt1 | contig 49705 bp, 60 predicted proteins | sample III_Palsa_N2_3_FD_200533 | JGI IMG/M metagenome (GOLD analysis project Ga0302314, IMG submission 200533) | Peat permafrost microbial communities from Stordalen Mire near Abisko, Sweden - III_Palsa_N2_3 | ecosystem: Environmental > Terrestrial > Soil > Palsa > Peat permafrost | place: Sweden... | reverse complement strand
TGAACTGCCAATCGATGTGACGCGCCTGATTAGACATCAGGGCCTCTCCTTGCATCCAAATATGCCGCGTACGGAACGTGGCGATTTGGCGCACTCTGTCTGAGAGAGATTGAAGAAACTCTGAAAAGTCTGGTCAGCCGCCGTTCATATTGCTTGAAAAATCAGACGACCTTGACCATCCGCTTGCCGATATTCTCGCCGGCCAGCAGGCCGATGAGGGCGCCGGGCAGAGCCTCGAGACCGTCCAGAACATCCTCGCGCACGGTCAATTTTCCTTCGTCCACCCAATGCTTTAGCTCCGCCAGGGCGGCGTCGCGCTTGGCGTAGAAGTCCATGACCACGAAGCCGGTGAGCGTCAGGCGTTTGGTGACGATCAGACCGGGCACGCCGCGCGGCCCGTGCGCGGGGGCGGCGCCGTCATACTGCGACACGGCGCCGCAGCAGGCGATCCGGCCGTGATTGTTCATGTTGAACAAGCAGGCTTCGAGGATGTCGCCGCCGACATTGTCGAAATAGACGTCGATCCCGTCAGGACAGGCGGCGCGCAGGGCCCGGCGCGTGTCGCCGGCCTTGTAGTCCACGGCGGCGTCGAAGCCAAGTTCGCGCTCCAAGAGGGCGCATTTGTCGGCCCCGCCGGCGATCCCGACGACGCGGCAGCCCTTGATCTTGGCGATCTGGCCGACCAGCGAGCCGACCGATCCGGCCGCCGCCGACACCACCACGGTTTCGCCGGCCTTGGGCCGACCGCACTCCAGCAAGCCGAAATAGGCGGTGAGTCCGGCGACGCCGAAAACGCTCAGGAGGTGCGTGCGCGGCTCGAGCCTCGGCAGCGGCGCGAGGCCGCGGGCCGGCACGGCCGCCCATTCCTGCCAGCCGGTGTCGGCGAAGACCAGGTCGCCGGGCTTGAGGCCGGCCGCGCGGCTCTCCACCACCTCGGCCAGGGCCCCGCCTGCCATGACGTCGCCGGCCTTGAGGGCCGAGCGATAGGTGGCGCCCTGCATCCAGGCGCGATTGGCGGCGTCCAGGGAGACATAGAGGGTCTTGACCAGCACCTCGCCTTCGGCCGGCGTCGGCTTCTCGCCGGTCCGGACGGCGAAATGCGCCGGCTCGAGCCGACCCTGCGGCAGGCTGGCGAGCACGATCTGGCGATTGGCGGTGGTCATGGACGTCTCCCAGGTCTCGTTTCGGCCGGTGTGACCCCTGGCGCGGCGCCGGGCAAGGGATTTCCGGGGCGGTCCGATCGCGCTAAGATTCGCTTCTCAGCCGAAGGATTTGCCATGGCGTCCGCCTGGACCGACGACAATCCGATCTCCCTGCCGCCGCGCGGGCTGGCCTGGGGAATCGGCGCGGCCCTGGTGCTGCTGGCCTTCGTCGGCGTCGGCCTGGGTCTGCGCGCGGCCTGGAAGGACACCGGCGCCCCCGATCTGGCCGGCGCCGCCGCCGAGAGCGTCGACAGCGCCGACACCCTGACCGCAAAGCCGATCGTCGAGCTGCCGGCGCCTGCCGCCTCCAACACAGCGGACAACACCACCGCCGATGAGGCGGACAATGACGCCAGCTCCGACGCTATCCAGGAGAAAACCGCCGAGGCCCAGAAAGTCCAGTCCACCGCCTCCAAGTCGGGCGCGAACATCGACAAGATCCTGGCCTCGCCGACCGAAAAGCCGCCGGGCCCGGCCAAGTCGACCACTGACGAGGCCCCCCCGCCCCCAGGCCCACCCGTTAAGAGCGACGTGCCGTTCTAGGATTCCCTCTCCCTTGAGGGAGAGGTGTGTTGGCGCCTCACTTCTCCGCCAGCAGTTCGTCGATCACCGCCTTGGCTTGCGGGCTAGACCAGTCGGCGCCGCCGGGCAGCCGCGCGCGCTCCATGCCGTGGCGGTCGAAGATGATCGTCGTCGGCATGTCGCCGGCCGGCGGCTTGAAGGCGAAGGCCAGGCTGTAGGTCGGTTCGGTGTAGAAGGTGAGCGGCGGATGGGCGGCGATGAAGACGCGTCCGGCGACCTCATCCGCGTCCTTGCCGACGCTGATCGGCACGATCGCGAACGGCTGGCCGGCCTCGGCCTTGGCCAGCGTCGCCAGCGACGGGATCTCGGCCTTACAGGGCGGGCACCAGTTGGCCCACAGATTGACCAGGGTCACCCGGCCCTGGAAGTCGGCCAGGGTATGGACCACGCCCGCGCCGTCCTTGAACGGCGTCGCTGGCGCCGGCGAAGGATGCAGGGTGACCTTGAGCGCGGCCATGGTTCCGGTGGCCAATGGCGCCAGTCCCGCCCCCGGCTTGGAACACCCGGAGACGGCGTATAGAAGCGCCAGGGCCCCCGCCAGGGCGAACGGGATCTGCTTCATATGACCGACAACTCCGCGAAAGCCGGTCACTCTCTATGGGGCGGGCGCTTCTCCGCCAAGCCCGGCGAGGCGATGCAGGCCATCAATGTCTCCATCGGCGTCGACAAGCGCCTGGCCGGCGAGGACATCGCCGGCTCGCGGGCCCACGCCGCCATGCTGGCCGCGGTCGGGGTGATCGCGCCGGAGGACGAGCGCGCCATCCAGGACGGACTCAATCGCATCGAGGCCGAGATTGCCGCCGGCGCCTTCCCGTTCCGCGACGAATATGAGGACATCCACATGAACGTGGAGGCGCGCCTGGCCGAGTTGATCGGTCCAGCCGCCGGGCGCCTGCACACCGCCCGCTCGCGCAACGACCAGGTGGCGCTCGACTTCCGCCTGTGGGTGCGCGCCGCCTGCGATGCCGCCGCCGCTGCCCTCACCGACCTGCAGCGGGCCTTGATCGCCCAGGCCGAGCGACACGCGGCGAGCCTCATGCCCGGCTTCACCCATCTGCAGTCGGCCCAGCCGGTTACCTTCGGCCACCATCTGATGGCCTATGTAGAGATGTTCGGCCGCGACGCCGGCCGCTTCGCCGACGCTCGCGCCAGGGCCAACGAATGCCCGCTAGGAGCCGCGGCGCTCGCCGGCACATCCTTTCCCATCGACCGCGACATGACCGCCAAGGCGCTCGGCTTCGCCGCCCCCACGGCCAATTCGCTCGACAGCGTCTCGGCCCGTGATTTCGCCCTGGAAGCCCTGGCCGCGGCCACGATCGCCGCCACCCACCTCTCGCGCCTGGCCGAAGAGATCGTCCTGTGGATGACGCCGCAGTTCGGCTTCGTCAGCCTCTCCGACGCCTTCACCACCGGCTCCTCGATCATGCCGCAGAAACGCAATCCCGACGCCGCGGAGCTGGTGCGGGCCAAGGTTGGCCGAATCCTCGGCGCCTTCACCAGCCTGACGGTGGTGATGAAGGGCCTGCCGCTAGCCTATGGCAAGGACATGCAAGAGGACAAGGCGCCCGCCTTCGAGGCTTTCGACGCCCTCTTCCTGGCGCTGGCGGCCATGACCGGCATGATCGGCGACCTCACCGTCAACGCCGACCGGATGGCCACCGCCGCCGGCGCCGGCCACGCCACGGCCACCGACCTCGCCGACTGGTTAGTGCGCGCGGCTGGCCTGCCGTTCCGCGAAGCCCACCATGTGGTCGGCCACGCCGTGAAGCGCGCCGACGCCTTGGGGCGCGAGCTCGCCGACCTGCCGCTGGCCGATCTCCAGGACATCGATCCCCGCATCACCGCCGAGGCGCAGGCCGGCCTCACGCCGGAGGGCTCGGTCGCCGGCCGCACGAGCTATGGCGGCACGGCCCCCGATCAGGTCCGCGCCCAGATCGCCCGCTGGAAGGAACGCCTCGCATGACCCGCCACCTCGTCACCCTCGCCGCCTGCGCCGCGCTGGCCCTCGTCGGCTGCGCCAAAGTCGGCACCCTCGATCGGCCCGCGCCGCTGTTCGGCGATAAGGCCAAGGCGCACTACCGCGCCCAGAAGGCCGCCGAGACCGCCGCCAAGGCCCAGAAGCCCGACAACGGCCAGCCCGAACCGTTGCCGCCGACGCCGCCCATCGCTCCGCCGCCCGCATCGCCGCAATGAACCACTTCGAGCTGCACGCGGGCGAGCTCTTCTGCGAGGACGTTTCCGTCGGGGCCATCGCCCGCGCCGCCGGCACGCCGGTCTACATCTATTCGACGGCGACGCTGGAGCGGCACTACCGGGTGTTTCGTGACGCCCTGGCCACCCATCCCGAACTCGGAACCCCGCTCGTCGCCTATGCGGTCAAGGCCAACTCCAACCTCTCCGTTTTGCGCACCCTGGCCGCCCTCGGCGCCGGCGCCGATACGGTCTCCGAGGGCGAGATCCGCCGCGCCTTCGCCGCCGGAATACCGGCCGAGCGCATCGTCTTTTCGGGCGTCGGCAAGACGGAGGCCGAGCTTGCCTTCGCCCTCGCCGCCGGCGTCAGCCAGATCAACGTCGAGTCCGAGCCGGAACTGGCGCTGATCTCACGGCTCGCCGCCGAGCTCGGCAAGCACCCGGCCATCGCCCTGCGCGTCAACCCGGATGTGGGCGCCGGCGGCCACGCCAAGATCACCACCGGCGCCTCGGCCAGCAAGTTCGGCGTCGCCATGTCGACAGCCGAAGCCCTCTACGCCAGCGCCGCCGCCGATCCGAACCTGAGGCCGGTCGGCGTCGCCTGCCATATCGGCAGCCAGATCACCGACCTCGCGCCGCTGGAGGACGCCTTTTCCCGCATGCGCGGCCTCGTGGTGCGCCTGCGCGGCCAGGGCCTGGCGGTCGAGCGCCTCGATCTCGGCGGCGGCCTGGGTGTTCCCTACTTCGATCAGCCCGACCCGCCGACCCCCGACGCCTTCGCCGCCATGGCCGCGAGCACCGTCGGCGGGCTGGCCCTCGAGCTGGCCTTCGAGCCCGGCCGGATCCTGGTCGCCAACGCCGGCGTGCTCGTCGCCCGCGTCCTCCACGTGAATGAGCGGCCGGACGGGCGGCGCTTTTTGGTGCTGGACGCGGCCATGAATGACCTGCTGCGCCCGGCCATGTACGACGCTTGGCACGACGTGCGCCCCGTGCGCCCGCGCGCAGGGCCGCTCGCGCCCTACGATATCGTGGGTCCTGTGTGCGAGAGCGGCGACACCTTCGCCCGCGACCGCGCCCTGTCACCGCTTGAGGCGGGCGACCTCGTGGCCTTCTCCTCCTCCGGCGCCTATGGCGCGGTCATGGCCAGCGAATACAACAGCCGTCCGCTGGTCCCCGAGGTCCTGGTCCGAGGTGGCGCCTTCGCCATCGTCCGCGCCCGCCCGACCTACGACGAAATGCTGGCCCGCGAACCGCTGGCGCGGTGGCTCTAGCGGCTAACTTCGGCGCCTGCCTCTTGGCGACGCTTTGCACGGCCGCCGCCGCGCCCCAACCCGCCCCGCCGCGTCTGGCGGGTCAGTGCCGCTGGGTGCATGGCCGGTTCGCTGTCTACAACGGCAGCGGCGTCCAGCGGATTTGGATCGTCGGTACGAGACGGATCGTCGCGATGCCCGACGACGATTCCAGCGTTCCCAAGATCATTTCCCAATACGAAAAGACGGACGCGCTCAATGGCAAAGCGCTGTTCGCCGACTTCCATATCTGCGCGCTCGAAAATAGCCGGCCGGGACGCATGCAGCATGTCCACGTCGACGCAGTGGAGCACGCGACCTACGACGGACGGCCGTTTCCCCCTCGTTAGGTCGGCGCCATCGATCACCGAAATTACTCGGCGAACGCCAGACCCAATGCTTGGGCGACGGCGTACAGTCGCCGGTCGTGTGTCCACAACTCCGCGCCGGCGGTCAGGCGCGCGGCGGCGAGCAGATGGGCGTCGACATAGCCAATGCCGCGTCCATGAAGACGGTGAGCGCCGATGAAGTGCAGCACTTCCGCGTCCGTGGCCATGGACGCGAGGGGCAGGTTCGAGAGGGCGCCAAGTACGGTCTCCCGCTGGCGCAGATGGCCCAGCGCCAATTCGCCGATCACGAACGGGTGGGTCAAAATCTGTCCGGAATCGAGCCGGCCGGCCAGCGTCGCATCGCCTTCTCGCAGATGTCCGACCCAGACGGACGTATCGACCAGGATCACGCCGGCATGGACCGTCGGCGCGGCGGCGCGTCAAGCTCGGGCTCGCTTCCCCCCAGGCGCGCCAGCCGACGGGCGCTCTCACGCTCGATCAACGCCTTAAGCGCCTCGCGGACCAGGCTGGATTTCTCCTTCAAGCCCGTGAACGCCTGGGCGCGGGCCACGAGGTCATCGTCGAGGGCAAGCGTCGTGCGCATAGTCTGGTCTCCTACATAGGCACGGATTTGTCATTGATCGATGCGTAAATCAATGCCTATGCAGCAGGGGAAGACTGCCCCTAGCTCTAATTCGCCGCGTCGCCCTGCAGCAGCCGGTTGACCGGCCTCGCCACCCGCCACACCCAGCTTCGCAGCTGCGCCGGCCACGGACTCGCGTGGTGCGTCGTGGCCGCCCCCGCCGGCACGGCGCAGCCGGTCGTCAGCCGCTCGATCTCCACGTCGCCGTCGGTGAAATAGGGATCGCCGCCGCCGTTGTGGCCGAGCGGCGTCGGTCCTACGCCCGAGATTTGGTAGTCGTCGGCCACATGTCCGGCGTGGTCCAAGGCGCCCGCGAGAAAGTCGCGTTCGGAGTCGAGGTCGGGGTCGATGTGGTGGGTGACGCGAAGCGTGGTGTGCGAGACGCCGACGCCGCGGTCGAAGCTGTCGGAGCCGAGCCACAGGGGCGGCGCGCCATCGCCCGTGAGGCGCCACAGACGCACATGGTGGCGCCGATCGGCGCTGCGGCCTTCGGCCAGCTCGAAGGCCAGGTCCTCCTTGCGGCCTTGGTAGTAGAGTGCGCTCACCGGCGCGGTGGGGTAGGGCCGGCGCAACACCACGCTGCCGACGATGCCGAGGCTGGATTTCATCGTCACCGGTTTGGCGGCGCGCCAGCCGGCGGCGGCGAAGGCGCACTGCAGATCGGCGTCCGAGCCCACCACGCCGAAATTGATCGGATCGCCCGGAATGCCCTGCTTGGTGCGCGTCACCATGGGCTGGCCCTCGAGACCCTTGTGGCGCTCATAGTGCTTCCAGGCCAACGGCAGGGCGGCCCACACGCCGACCAGCAGAGCAAGGAACGTCAGCGTCGCCAAGGCGATGAGGTGATGGCGCAGACGAAGTCTCATGCCGGCCTTCGCGCTCTGAGGGCCTGGGCGATAGTGCCATCATCGAGCCAGTCCAGTTCGCCGCCCACCGGCACGCCGCGTGCCAGCATGGTCACCTCGACGCCGGCGCCGGCCAGGCGGTCGACGAGGTAGTGGGCCGTGGTCTGGCCGTCGACCGTGGCTGGGAGCGCCAGCACCACCTCGCGCACGCCTTCATCCGCCGCGCGGCCGATCAGGCCGTCGATGCGCAGGGTCTCGGGCCCGACGCCGTCGAGGGCCGAGAGCAGGCCGCCCAGCACATGATAGCGGCCGCGCCAGGCGCCGCCGCGCTCCATGGCCCACAGGGCCCCTACCTCCTCGACGACGCAGATCAGGCTCTGGTCGCGCGAGGCGTCGCGGCAGACGGCGCAGGGATCGGTGCTGTCGAGCGAGCCGCACACGCCGCAGGCCCGAACCCGCGCGGCCGCGTCGGCCAGGGCCTGGCCGAGCGGGGTCAGCAGCTGGTCGCGCTTCTTCAACAGGGTCAGGGCCGCGCGCCTGGCCGAGCGGGGTCCGAGGCCGGGCAGCTTGGCCAGCAGGGCGACGAGCCGCTCGATTTCCGGCCCGACCGAAGCGGCCATCAGAGCTTGGGCATGCCCGGCAGGCCGGCGAAGGGTCCGGCCGCGTCGCGCACCACGCTGGCCTGGGCCTCGTCGAGCTTGCGCTTGGCGTCACTGAAAGCGGCGACGACGAGATCGGCGATGATTTCGCCCTCGCCGGGCTGGACCAGGCTTTCGTCGATCTGCAGCCGGGCCATCTCGCCGCTGCCACGCAGAAACACATGCACGAGGCCGCCGCCGGCGACGCCTTCGATTTCCTGCTCGGCCAGCCGCGCCTGCGCTTCCTGCAGCTTCTGCTGCATGGCCTGGGCCTGCTTCAGCAGGGATCCGATGTCTTTCACTCAATCCTCCTCGTCGTCGGTGGGGTCGGTCGCCTCGGGGCCGGGCGGCGCCGGGGTGGCCAGTTGGCGCACCTCCAGGATTTCCGCACCGGGGAATGTCGTCAGGAAGGTCTGTACGAACGGCTCCGCCAGGGCCTGCTCGTGCGCTTCGGCGAGGGCTCGAGTCTGGCGTTCGAGCAGGGTCTCGGCCCCGCCGCCGCCCTGGGCGACGACCAGCCACGGCTGGCCGGTCCATTCCTTGAGCCTGGCGGACAGGCGGTGGGCCAGATTGGTCGGCGCGCCGGTGACGGGCGCGAACTCGATCGCCCCGGGCCGGAAGCTGATCAGCCGGATGTATTTCTCGACATCGAGCTTGAGGCCGACGTCGCGGCGCGCGTCGATCAGGCGCGCGACCTCCTCGAAGGATTGCGGCGCCGGCCATTTCGGCTGGGCCGAGCTGGCCACGGCCAGGCTGGCGCGCGCGCCTCCGCCACCGCCGGTGGGCGCGAGCGGCGACGATCCGACGCCGGCGTCGTCGCCGCGCAGCGCCTTCAGCGCCTCCTCCGGTCCCGGCAGATCGGCGGCGTAGGCCAGGCGGATGAGGCTCATCTCCACGGCGGCGGCAGGGTCAGGGGCCAGGCGGACTTCGCCCAGCGCCTTCAGCAGCATCTGCCACAGGCGCGAGAGACTGCCGGCCGACAGCGCCACCCCGATCGCCGTCAGGCGGCCGGCCTGGTCCTTGGGCAGGCCCAGCGACTCCGGCCCCAGCGTCTTGGCTACCGAGGCGCCGTGGCAATGCTCCAGCAGGTCCATCATCACCGTCACCGGATCGGCGCCATAGGCGTGCAGGGTCCGGTAGGTCTCGATGGCCGGCCCAGCCTCGCCGCGGACCGCCTGTTCGAACAGGTCGATGGTCTGGGTCCGGTCGGCTAGGCCTAGCATGTCGCGCACCGACGCGGCGTTCACCGCCACCCCCGACTCGGCCTGGGCCAGGGCCTGGTCGAGCAGCGACTGGGCGTCGCGCACCGAGCCCTCGGCGGCGCGGGCGATGAGGGCCAGGGCGTCGGCCTCGACGCCGAAGCCCTCGGCCTCGGCGATCCTGGCCAGGCTGCCGGCGATCACCTCCGGCTCGACCCGGCGAAGGTCGAAGCGCTGGCAGCGCGACAGGATGGTCACCGGCACCTTGCGGATCTCGGTGGTGGCGAAGATGAACTTGGCGTGCGGCGGCGGCTCTTCCAGCGTCTTGAGCAGGGCGTTGAACGCCTGCGTCGACAGCATGTGCACTTCGTCGATGATGTAGACCTTGTAGCGCGCCTGGGCCGGGGCGTAGCGCACCCCGTCCAGCAACTCGCGCATCTCATCGACCTTGCTGCGGCTGGCGGCGTCCAGCTCGAGCACATCCAGGTGCCGGCCTTCCAGTATCGAGCGGCAGTGTCGGCCCTCCACCGCTAGGTCGGTCAGGCTCGGGCGGTGGACGGACTCACTCTCATAGTTGAGCGCGCGGGCCAGCAGGCGAGCGGTGGTGGTCTTACCCACTCCGCGCACGCCGGTAAGCATGAAGGCGTGGGCGATGCGGCCCGAGGCGAAGGCGTTGGTCAGGGTCCTGACCATGGCCTCCTGGCCGATCAGGTCGTCGAAGGTCCGCGGCCGATATTTGCGCGCGATGACGGTGTAGGCCGGCGCAGCCGGCGCCTCGACAGGCGCGCCGAACATGTCGCTGGTGGCTTCGTCGCGCTCGGTGGTTTCCGGCTCGACCACTGTGTCGGTCATGGGGTCGGCGGGCGGCTCGCGCGAGAGGAAAGGGTGGAGACCGGCAGACGACCCGGAGTGAATCTCGTTACGGCTGCTTCCTTCCGGACCTGACCGGGTTGGCGAGGCCTCCGCCCATCGCCGATCTCCGAGGCCTATATCGCGTGGCGACGCCCCTGGCGCAAGCGCGGCGGCTGACGAGGGAGCCTTGGTCGGCCGATGGGCGTCGGCTAAGAGGTCCCATGCCCCTCGACAGCTTCGTCAACGTCTTCGCCGGCAATCCGCTTGAGCGCCAGAGCTACCGCCGCGCCGACGAGGCCTGGCTGGCCGAACGTCTGGCCGACCCGGACGCCCTGGCGCTCGCCCTGTGGAACGGCAAGCCGCTGGTGGAGGACGCCAAAGGCGGCGGAGTGCAGATCGCCTACCTCGCCGCCGGCATGGCCAAGGCCCTGTCGGCCGGCTGGGAGCGGCTGCTGTTTCTCGGCCTGTGGAAAGAGACGCCGGTGTTCGCGGTCGATCTCGACGGCGACGCCGACCCCGCCGACCCCGCCGACGGTCCGCTGGCCGGCCTTGGCCGCTTCGAGGACCTGCGCGGCGTCGCCATGGCCCTGCCGCCCACCGAGGCGGCCATCGTCGCCACCGCCAAGCAGGTGTTCGAATGGCGGCGCAAGCATCGCTTCTGCGCGTCTTGCGGCGCGCCGACCGAACCGGTTGAGGGCGGCTGGAAGCGGGTCTGCCACGCCTGCGACACCCAGCATTTCCCGCGCACAGACCCGGTGGTGATCATGCTGCCCGTCAACGGCGAGCGCTGTCTGCTCGGCCGTCAGGCCGCGTGGCCCAGGAGCATGTATTCGGCCCTGGCCGGCTTCGTGGAGCCCGGCGAATCCATCGAGGAGGCCTGCGCGCGCGAACTTTTCGAAGAGGCGGGCGTCGTCGCCACCAAGGTGCGCTACCACTCGACCCAGCCCTGGCCCTATCCGATGTCGCTGATGATCGGCCTCATCGCCGAGATCGAGGACGGCGAGGCGGTCGCCGACCAGGTCGAGCTCGACGAGGTGCGCTGGTTCAGCCGCGAGGAGGCTCGCGCCCTCGTCCGCGGCGATCACGCCGACGCCCGCGCGCCCGGCGCCCTGGCCATCGCCCACCAGCTCATCAAGGCGTGGGCCGAGGAGGGGTGACGCCGGGGTCGCCGCTCTGATACAGAACGGAGCATGAACTCGGTACCGATTCTGGACCTGATTCTCCTCGTCGTCGCCCTCGGCGCGGTGGTCTGGGCCATGACCGAGCGGGCGCGGGCGAGCCGGGCGCTCGGCGATCTGGCGCGGGCCGGGAGCAATGAAGAGGCGGTGAAGGCCCAGGCGGCGCTATCGGCCAACGCGGTCGCCGATGTGCTCGTCAAGCGCGCGGCGGAGACCTTCGAGGCTCAGAACGCGCTCAGCCAGGCCAAGATCGAGGCCCAGCTCAAGCCGGTGACCGAGACCCTGGCCAAGTTCGAGAAGAAGGTGTCCGAGGCCGAGGAGGCGCGGGCGCGCGAGGCGGGTGGCCTCAAGGCCCAGATCGACAATCTGCTGGTGGCCTCGAACGCCACCCAGGAGGAGGCGCGCAAGCTTTCCAACGCCCTGCGTCGCGGCGCCGGCGTCCAAGGGCGCTGGGGCGAGCACATCCTGCACAATGTTCTGGAGCTGGCCGGCATGCGCGCCGGCCATGACTTCGAGGAGCAGGTCCAGGTGGAGGGGCTGCGCCCCGACGTCGTCGTCCGCCTGCCGGGCGGGGTGTTCGTCATCGACGCCAAATGCTCGCTTACCGCCTATCTCGAAGCCCAGGCGGCGACGGACGAAGCCGTGCGCGAGGACGCCTACCGCCGTCACGCGGCGAGCGTGAAGACACACATGTTGAGCCTGGCCGAGAAGGCCTATTGGGAGCAGTTCCCGTCCGCGCCCGACTTCGTGGCCATGTTCATCCCCGGCGACGCCTTCCTGGCCGCCGCCGTCGAGCGGGCCCCCGACCTCTACACCCAAGCCATGGAGCGGCGCGTCATCCTGGTGACGCCATCCAGCCTCTTCGCCCTGTGCAAGGCCGTGGTCTACGGCTGGCGGGTGGAGCAACAGGCCGTCAACGCCAAGGAAATCGCCGCGCTCGGACGCGACCTCTACAAGCGGCTTTCGGTCATGGGCGGCCATGTGGCCGGCCTCGGCCGCGCGCTCGGGAGCGCGGTCGGCAAGTACAACGAGTTTGTGGGTTCGCTGGAAACCCAGGTGCTGACCCAGGCCCGCCGGTTCGAGGATCTGAAGGCGGACCACGCCTCCACACCGCTAGCGGACGTCCCGGCCGTCGAGGCCGCTATCCGTCCGCTGGTCAAGCTCGCCGTCGAATCGGCCGATCCGCAGCCCGTCTTGACGCTGGGCGAAGCCGTGCATACCTCGGCGAAATGACCGTCCGGCGCATCCTCACCGTCGATAGCGACCTCGCCACGCTGAAGAAGACTTCGGCGCCGGTGGAGGCCGTGGACGACGATCTGCGCGCGCTCATGGATGACATGCTGGAGACCATGTACGACGCCCCCGGCATCGGCATCGCCGCCATCCAGGTGGGCGTCGCCAAGCGCGTCCTGGTCATGGACTTGTCCCGCGATGACGCGCCCAAGGAGCCGCGCTATTTCGTCAATCCAGAGATCGTCTGGGCCTCGGAAGAGACGGTTCCCTACGAGGAGGGCTGCCTCTCAGTGCCCGAGGTCTACGACGAGGTCGAGCGCTCGGCTAAGGTGCGCGTCCGCTATCTCGACTATGACGGCCAGGCCGTCGAGGAAGACGCCGAGGGCCTCTTCGCCGTCTGCATCCAGCACGAGATGGATCATCTCAACGGCGTGCTGTTCATCGATCATCTCTCGCGCCTGAAACGCCAGCGCGCCGTCGCCAAGGTGCGCAAGGTTCGCGCCGAAGAACTCGAACCCTCGCGGCTCTAGCCCTCCCTCTCCCAACAATCCCCAAATGACTCGCGGGCGCGCATCCCATAGGGAAGGGCCGTCATGCGCCTGGCCTTTCTCGGCACCCCCGATTTCGCCGTTCCGACGCTCGCCGCGCTCCTCGCCGCCGGGCACGAGGTGGCCTGCGTCTATTCCCAGCCGGCGTCGCCGCGTGGCCGCGGGCGGACACTGACGCGCTCGCCGGTCCAGGCCTTCGCCGAGGCGCACGGCCTGGCGACCCGCACGCCCGCCTCGCTACGCGCGCCGGAGGAGGCGGCGGCGTTCGCCGTCCTTGGCCTCGACGCGGCCGTGGTGGTCGCCTTCGGCCAGATCCTTACCGCCGACATCCTGAACGCCCCACGGCTCGGCTGTTTCAACCTGCACGCCTCGCTGCTGCCGCGCTGGCGCGGCGCCGCGCCGATCCAGCGGGCGATCATGGCCGGCGACGCGGTCACCGGCGTCGAGGTCATGCGCATGGACGAGGGTCTGGACACGGGACCGGTGCTGGCCAGGGTCTCGACCCGCATCGACGCCCTCGATACGGCCGGAGCCCTGGCTGAGCGGCTGTCGCGCAAGGGCGCGGCCCTGATGGTCGAGACGCTCGAGCGCCTGGCCCGCGGCGACACCGTCTCCAAGCCGCAGAGCGACGACGGCGCAACCTACGCCCCCAAGATCAAGACCTCGGAGGCTCGCGTCCGCTGGGATCGTGACGCCGCGCGCGTCGACGCCCACATCCGCGGGCTGTCACCGTTTCCGGGGGCGTGGTTCGAGGCCCCTGGCGCGCGTGGACCGGCCCGCATCAAGGCGCTGCTGTCGCGCGTCGAGGACGGGGAGGGCGCGCCCGGCGAGATACTGGACGACCGCCTTCTCATCGCCTGCGCCTCCGGCGCCGTGCGTATCCTCAAGGTCCAGCGCGAAGGCCGGGCGACGGCGGACGCCAAGGAGTTCCTGCGCGGCTTTCCGCTGGCGGCGGGAGCGCAGCTTTCCTGATGCCGCGCTATCGCCTCACCGTGGAATACGACGGCGGGCCCTATTGCGGCTTTCAGGCCCAGGCCGGTCAGCCGACGGTCCAGGCTGAGATCGAGCGGGCGGTGACGGCATTCAGCGGGGAAGAGGTCCGCATCCACGCCGCCGGCCGAACCGACACCGGCGTGCATGCGACCGGTCAGGTGATCCACTTCGACCTCGAGAAGGCGTGGCCTCCCGGCGTGGTGATGAACGCGCTCAACGCCCACCTAGCCGAGGCGCCCATCGCGGTGCTGGCGGCGGAGGTCGCGGACGAGGCGTTCCACGCCCGCTTTTCCGCAGAGGGACGGCGCTATATCTACCGCATCCTCAATCGCCCCGGCCGCCCGGCGTTGGACGTCGGCCGGGTGTGGCACGTGCGCGCGCCGCTCGACGTCGAGGCCATGGAGGCCGCCGCGCGCCTGCTGGAGGGCCGCCACGACTTCACCACCTTCCGCGACGCCGCCTGCCAGGCGGCCTCGCCGGTCAAGACCCTGGATGAGGCGCGCGTGACACGGGCGGACGAAGAGGTGCGGCTCGCCTTCGCCGCCCGCTCGTTCCTGCATCGCCAGGTGCGCTCCATGGTGGGCTCGCTGGTCCAGGTCGGCCTCGGACGCTGGACGCTCGAGGAGCTCGGCGCCGCGCTCGAGGCGCGCAACCGCGCCGCCTGCGGCCCCGTGGCCCCGGCGGCTGGGCTCGTGCTGGTGAGCGTCGACTATCCGGAGAAAGCGGCGAAGTAGTCGCCGATCAGGCGCTCATAGACCCTAGCCAAGGCCTCGATGTCGGCGACGCTCGCCCGCTCGTCGACCTTGTGCATGGTGGCGCCGACGAGGCCGAACTCCACCACCGGGCAGAGGGCGCGGATGAAGCGGGCGTCCGAGGTGCCGCCGGTGGTCGAAAGCTCCGGCGCGACGCCCGTGGCCGCCTCGACTACGCGCGCCACCAGCGCGGTGAAATCGCCCGGCTCAGTCAGGAAGGCCTCGCCGCTGATCCGCGAGGTCAGAGCCACCGACCCCTTGAACCCGGCGCCGGCGGCTTTGGCCTCGGCCTGCAACCAGGCGGCGAGGCTCGCGCCCGTGTGGGCGGGATTGAAGCGGATGTTGAGGCGCGCGCGCGCCTCGGCGGGAATGACGTTGCCGGCCGGATTGCCGATGTCGATGGAGGTGATCTCCAGGTTCGAGGGCTGGAAGCCGGCATAGCCCTCATCGAGCAATCGCGCGTCGACCGCCGCCAGCAGCCGCACCAGCACCGGGGCCGGATTGGCCGCCCGGTCGGGATAGGCGACGTGGCCCTGGACCCCACGCACGACCACCTCGGCGCTGATGCTGCCGCGCCGGCCGATCTTGACCATGTCGCCCAGCCGCGCGTTCGAGGTCGGCTCGCCGACCAGGCAGTGGTCGATCCGCTCACCCTCGGCGGCCAGGACGGCGACCACGGCCTTGGTGCCGTGCTCGGCCTCGCCCTCCTCGTCGCCGGTGATGAGCAGGGAGAGCGAGCCGGGCGTCTCGCCGGTCCGCGCCGCCGCGGCGATGAAGGCGGCGATGGCGCTCTTCATGTCGGACGCGCCGCGCCCGTGCAGCTCACCGTTCTCGATGCGCCCGTCGAAGGGCCCGTGACGCCAGGCCGCCGTCTCGCCCGGCGGCACCACGTCGGTGTGACCGGCGAAGCAGAAATTGGGTCCTTGCGTCCCGCGTCGCGCATAGAGGTTTTCGATCTCGCCGAATCTCATCCGCCGGCAGGCGAAGCCGAGGTCGGTCAGCGCCGCCTCGACGATGTCCATCGCCCCGGCGTCGGCCGGCGTCACCGACGGTCGGCGGATAAGATTTCGGGCAAGCTCGACGGGATCGATCATCATTGGCTCCGATCAAGCTCCTCATTACGGTCGCCATGGGCGCGGGCCAAGCCGCGTTACCTCCTGGAGGAGCCATGAAGAAGATCGATGTCCCCGCCGTCCCGGTCCGCCGGGGCTGCAACTATCCACCGCCTTACGACGCGCCCTGCAATCTGCGTGAACGCAAGGCGCTGGGCGACGCCGGCGGCCTTTCCCAGTTCGGCGTCAACCTGATGACCTTGCCGCCGGGCGCCTGGTCGAGCCAGAGGCACTGGCACAGCCAGGAGGATGAATTCGTCTTCGTGGTCGAAGGGGAGCTTACCCTGATCACCGACGCCGGAGAGGAGGTGCTCAGGCCCGGCGACTGCGCCGCCTTCAAGGCCGGCGAGGCCGATGGTCACCACCTCGTCAATCGTTCGGGCGCGCCGGCGAAGGTGCTTGAGGTCGGTACGCGCGACGCTGGCGATCGGACCGTCTACCCCGACGCCGACATGGTGGCCGAGCCGGCCGACGACTTCTACCGCCGTCGCGACGGCACGCCCTACCCCAAGTGACTAGCCGGGGAATCCGGGGAAGGTCGCCACGCCGTCGGCGATGAGATGATAGGGCTGCTTGTCGTCGGTCCAGATGGCGATCTGCGGCCCCTCATAGACCGAAGGGTCGTCCAGGGTGCCGACCTTGACGATCACCACCTCGGTGTTGCGCGGCGTGCGGGTCAGGATGTGGGTGCCGCACGTGCCGCAGAACTCCCGGGTCGCCGGCTCGGCCAGGTCCTGGCGCTTGAAGACCTTGGGCTCGCCATGCACGTAGCGAAAGGTCGCCGCCGGCAGGCCAATGACGAAGTTGGCCCCGCCGCCCGAGATGTACTGACACTCGCGGCAGTGGCATTGCGCCCGGAAGACCGTCTGCGCCTCGGCCTCGTAGCGCAGTTCGCCGCAATAGCATCGGCCGGTGATAGACATGGGTTCCTCCTCTTTCCGCAAACCTCGGCCGCGCGGCCGAGCCGGTCAACAGGCTACCGCCAATCCTCCGCCGCGCGGTCGACGGCGTCGCGTACGAATCGTCCCGATTCGACAAGCGGCGAGGGGTCTTTCGCGGCGCGGGCGAGAACGATGGCCCCTTCGAGAGCAGCGACGATGAAGATCGCCAGCGGCCGGCTGGCTTGCGGTGGAGCGCCATGAGCCTCCAGGCCGCGCATGATGGTTTCAATCCAGAGATCGAAGGCGGCGTCGCAGGCGAGGCGCAGGCCCTCGTCGGCGCTGGCGACGTCCAGCGTTGTCGAGGCGATCGGGCAGCCATTGCGATAGTCGCTGCCCTCCAGGATTCTGACCTCCGCGCGAAAGACGCGGTCCACCGCCTCGCCGGCGGTCCCACCCCGCTCGAAGGCGCGCCGCCAGCCTTCGGCGTAGAGCTGCCCGGCGTAGCGGGTCGCTTCCGCCCCCAACGCGGCCTTGCCGGCCGGGAAGAAGTGATACAACGAGCCCCACGGCGCGCGCGCCTCGGCCGTCAGCTGCTTGAGGCCCGTGCCGGAATAGCCCTGCACCCGGAATAACTGCTCCGCGGCGCTCACGAGGCGCTGGCGGGTGTCGGATGTATCGCTCATAGGCCGCCTCGATAGGGTGATTTGCAGCGCAAGGCCAGCATCCGGCTAGAGCGATCGGTAAAATGGCTTGATCTAATAGATAGATCGATCTAGCGTAATTTCATAGTGGGAGATTTCATCATGCCCAGCCGAGAACGGGTCAACGCCTTTGTCGCGACCGTGCGCGACGGCCGCTATGTCGACGCCATCGCCGACTTCTATGCGTCGGACGCCAGCATGAGGGAGAATCTGGCGCCGCCGCGCGTCGGCCGCGATGTCCTGATCGCCGCCGAAAAGGCCGTGCTGGGGTCGGTGAGCCGCATCGCCACCCGCCGCGCCAGTCCGGTGATCGTCGACGGCGACCATGTGGTCATAGGTTGGGAGTTCGAGATCACAACGCGCGAGGGTGCGGTGAGGCGGCTGGACGAACTGGCGCTGCAGACCTGGCGGGGCGATCTCATCGTCGAGGAGCGGTTCTACTACGACCCGGTCCAGGCGGTGGCGACGGCCGAGACGGAAAAGGCCTGAAATGTCGCTGACCGGCCCCTATTCCCTGCGCCAGCTCGGCCTCGCCATCGCCGTGGGCGGCCTCGTCGCCGGCACGCTCGACATCTTCGTCGCCGCGCTCATCAACACTGTCCCGCCGGGAACCATCCTGCAGGCCATCGCCAGCGGCGTGCTGGGCAAGGCTTCGTATCAGGGCGGCCTGGGGTCGATGGCTTTGGGCCTGGCGTTGCAATGGCTGATGTCGCTGATCATCGCCAAGATCTATATCCTGGCCGGGGTCCAGCTACCGACCCTCTTCCGCCGTCCGGTGGTTATGGGCGCGCTCTATGGGGTCGGCGTCTTCGTGGTGATGAACTTCGTCGTCCTGCCGCTGTCCGCTGCCTGGCCCAAACCGCATCACCCCAGCGTCGAAGCCATCGTCCTCAACCTTGCCGCCATGCTTCTGTTCGGCTGGATCGTCGCCATCACGGCGAGCCGCGTATTGCCCGCCGTCGCGACTAGATAGAGCGATCTAACTGTTATATCAGGGTGTCACCTTCCAGCCGTCGGCCGGTGTGACCCAGATCACCCGCTGATCGAGGCTCGGGCGTGGCAGGCCGTCGAACGAGGTGTGGGCCATAAAGCCCGAGCCATCGGGCTCATAGCTGACGCAGACCTGGTGATCCACGATCGGAGAGAACTGGTCGGACACGGCGTTGTGCAGTTGAACGGCGCGCGCATCGTCGGGGGCCGCGCCGTCGACGGTGAACTTGGCCGCCTCGAGATCGGCCTTGCGAAGGGTGCTGCACAGCCGGCCGCCTTCCACGGTCATGGCCGAGGCCGTGCTCATGGTGACGATCGGCGACTTGCCCAGAACCACCGTCGTCTCGCCGACAATGTCTCCGGCTGCGTTGCGGCTGTAGTTGGCCAGGGAGGCGCAGGTCTTGCGGACGATATCCGGCGAATAGCAATGCGCCTTGCCGTCAGCCGCCTGACCGATCGGGGCCGGAAAGTCTGGGGCGGGTCCGGCGGCGGCCGCGACGGCCGTCATCAGCGCCAGGATGGCCATCGATAATCTCCCGGTCGAGCGTTCCGCTTTCTATAGGTTCGGACGGCGCCCAAGGCGAGGCCGGCCGCCGACGACCAGCCTTAGGCGGCGGCCAGCGGGCGGCGCCAGGTCCACGACCGGGTCGGGCGAACCGGCGACCCCATGTCCCCCAGGCGGGAATCGATGGCCTTGAGGATCAGGCGGGCGGAGAGACCATGGAGGGCGAGCGCGTCCGCGGTCAGGGGGCCGGCCACCGGAACGGCGGAGATCAGGGTTCGTCCAAACATCAGGGCGGCGCAGCCGGCCAGCACCGACAGGGGAACACGCGCGCGAAGGCCCTGGGCGATCAAGAAAGCCGCCGCCGCCGCGCCATAGGCTTCGCCAACGACCGGAATCCACGACAACGCCGCCTCGGCGCCCAAGCGGAACGGACCGATACGCAGCAGGCCGTCGGAAAACCGCCCGACCAGCTCAACGCTGCGGCGAATGGCGATAAGGTCTTCACGGCTTGGGGCCATGGCGGGTCATTCCTCGATTGTCGTATCCCTCGCGGCGAGACGTGGTGCGTCGGACGTCAATTCGCTAGGGTCCACGCATAGAGGAGGGCAGACCGTGCCGCTAAATCTGCGCGACCTGGCCGGAGGCGTCCACGCCGAAACCTTGGCGGCAGTGACGCTGGGCGCGGTGGTGGCCACGTTGAGCGGCGCGCTGGCCAACATGTGGGAGGCCCGCGTTCGCCAAAGCCAGAGCGAGCGCGCCGCCGCCGTGCTGATCGGTGAGACGATCTCGACCATGTACGCCATTCTGCAGGGCGCTCTGCGCTCCATGACGGTGGGCGACCGCTTCGGCATCGTCACCCAGCGGATGATGCGGGCGGCGCGGCGCGAAATCGACATCTACGACCGCAACCGCGAGCTGCTGGTTGACCTGCGCGACGCCAAGCTGCGCGTCGATCTCCACAGCCTGATGGTCCGTATCTCCATGCCGCTCGATGGCGTCATCGCCACCTTCGACCAGCGCGATCTCGCCGACCACGAGGCGCGCGAGCGGGGCGTGGCCTTTCTGGCCGAGACACTCAGCAAGTTTCCCGAGCTGATCCAGCGCCTGGGCCGTGTCTCGGGCCGTGATTTCGAGGACTATCAGAACATCTTGGCGCCGCCTGCCGACGCGCTGACCGCCTTCGCGCCGCCCCAACCGGTCGCGAAGACCTGACGCCAGGCCGATTCGTCTAGGCCCACCCGCTCCAAGCTAGGCATTTTGCGCGTCCGACAGGCGCGTTCACAGGCACACAGGCCCGCAACGCGCAAAAAAGCGCAGATGACTATTGAAACAATGGCCCGCGGCGATCACATTAGACCTGCCGCGGGCTCATCCCCCCCGTTCTCGCGGCCCCACTGGCCCGGCGGAGTAATCTGTTCGCCGGGCCATTTTTTTACGAAGCCGGCGGTGTGGGCAATAGCCCCTGAGGTCCAGCCGGGCGATTGGCGGGGAAAGTGTCAAAAACGACACATATGAATCGGGCCATCCGCGACGATGACGTGACGGCGTTTCGGCGCGACGGCGCCGCGCCGCTGAGGGGCCTGGTGTCACCGGGCGACGTCGAGGCTCTGCGCGCAGCCGTCGACGAATTGATGGCCCGCCCCAGCCCGCGCGCCAAGGTGGCCAGCGCCGCGGGCGATCCGGGCCTGTTCTTCGAGGACTTCTGCAATTGGGGTGAGGTCGACGCCTTCCGGCGCTTCGTCCTGGACGGGTCGCTGGCCCCCGTGGCGGCGGCCCTGATGGGCGCGCGCGAGGTGCGCTTTCACCACGACCATGTCCTGGTCAAGGAGGGCGGTACGGTGACGCCGACGCCGTGGCATCAGGATCAACCCTACTACGACATCGATGGCGCCATGACGGTCAGCTTCTGGATCCCGCTGGATCCGGTGGGCCGCGAATCGACCCTCGAGTTCCTGGCCGGCTCGCACCTCGGTCCTTGGCTCATGCCGCGCTCCTTCGCCAGCCGCGAGGCCAAATGGTTTCCCGACGGATCGCTGGGCGACCCGCCAGACATCGAGGCGGACCGCGGCCGCTATCCCATTCTGGGTTGGGCGGTCGAGCCTGGCGACGCCGTCGCCTTCCACATGCTGACCCTGCACGCCGCCGCCGGCTCGGCGACGCGCCGGCGGGTGTTCTCGGCGCGATTCATCGGCGAGGACGTGCGCCATGCGCCGAGACCCTGGGCCACTTCGCCTGAGTTCCCGGGCCTCGCCGAAACCCTCCCCGCCGGCGCCCCCCTGGACCACCCTCTGTTCCCGGTGGTGTGGCGGGAATAGTCCCTCTCCCTCGGGGGAGAGGCGTAGCGCGACCGCCCGGCCCGCCGGACGCTTGACCTCCGCCGGACGACGGGGGATAGCGGCGGCGTGGTTCCCCTCGGGGATCAAAATGGGAATGCGGTGCGGGCCTCCAGCCCAATTCCGCGGCTGCCCCCGCAACTGTAAGCGGCGAGTCGAGGGACCGAACTCGTGGCCACTGGGGCGTACGCCCTGGGAAGGCCGGTCCCGAAGACACCGACCCGCGAGCCAGGAGACCTGCCACACGTCGTGGTCACACGCGAACGCGCCGGACGGGGTGTGCCGGGGTGGACGGGAAGCCGAGGGGGCGCAGGCCCGCGCGGCCAGCCGTCTCTTCGCGGTGACGTGTCACTGCGAGGCCTGGACCATGTCTGAATTCTTCAAACCCGCCGCCCTGGCGGCCCTGACCGTCGTCATCGCCGCCCCTGCGGCCTCCGCCCAGGAGGCGCCGCCCACGGTCGTTTCTCCTCTGGTGGTGAGCCCTACCCTGACGCCGACCCCCATCGATCAGGTGGGCAGCTCGGTCACGCTGATCACCGCCGACGACATCGCCGCCCACCAGTGGCGCACCCTGCCTGACGCCCTCGACACGACGCCCGGCCTCAACATCGTCCAGACCGGCGGGCCGGGTGGGCTGACCTCGGTGTTCATCCGCGGCGCCAATTCCAATCACACCGAGGTGGTCATCGACGGGATCGACGTCAACGATCCCAGCCAGAACGGGGCCTATGACTTCGGTCAGGGCCTCGCCACCGGGGTTCAAAGCATTGAGGTGCTGCGCGGGCCGCAGAGCAGTCTCTATGGCGCCGACGCCCTGGGTGGGGTGATCCAAATCGTCACGCCATCGGGCGAGGGCTCGCCCAAGCTCACCGCCAGCCTCGAAGGCGGCTCGTTCCAGACCTTCAACCAGACGATCGGATTGAGCGGCTCCGAAGGCGGCTTCCACTACGCCTTGGACATCTCCCATTTCCGCTCAGGCGATACGCCAGTGACGCCGCCAGGGCTGCTGGCGCCGGGCGAGGCGGCGATCGGCGACCGCTACGACAACCTGACCAGCACGGCCAAGCTCGGCTACGACGTCTCCCGCGATCTCTCCTTCGGGCTCGTGCTCCGCTATGTCGACGCCGACTATCGGTCGACCGGGGAGAACTACGATCTCTATCCCTCTCCCGACGTTCCCGACTCGGCCCAAACCTATCAGTGGGAGCGGCAGTTCTTCGGCCGCGCGGAGGCCAAGTTCGGCCTGTTCGACGAGCGGTTCGAGAACACCCTCGGCGTCTCCTACGCCAATTTCCAAACCACGGTTCAGAGCCCCGATGACGGCTTCGGCCTGCCGGCGCCGGTCATCGACAAGGGCGACCGCCTGAAGTTCGACTGGTTGGGGACGATCGCCATCGATTCGAAAGACACACTGGTCCTCGGCGTCGACGACACCACCGATCGGCTGATCGACAGCCCGGTCAGCGCCATCGAAAACCGCGTCGGTGGTTTCGCCGAGCTACAGTCGCGGCCGATCCAGGGTCTCAATGTCGCCGCCAGCGCGCGCTTCGATTCCGATGATCGCTATGGCGACCACGCCACCTGGCGGATCGCGCCGGCCTATACGGTGGCGGCGACCGGAACGGTGCTGAAGGCGAGCGCGGGGACCGGCTTCAAGTCGCCGACCCTGACTGAGCTCTTCGTCAGCTATCCGGCCTTCGACTTCTTCGCTAATCCGGATCTGAAGCCGGAAACCAGCTTCGGCTACGATGTCGGCTTCGAACAGCCGCTGTGGAGCGGCCGCGCGCGCTTCGGGGCCACCTGGTTCCACAACGACATCCGCGATCTGATCGAAACCAATGCCGACGAAACCTCCTACGCCAACGTCGGCCGGGCGACGACCTATGGCGTCGAGAGCTTCGCCTCGGTGAAGCTGACGCGCACCCTCAATTTACGGGGTGACTACACCTGGCTCACCGCCCGCGACGATGTCGCGCAGGTCGAGTTGCTGCGACGGCCGAAGAACAAAGCCAGCGTAACCGCCGACTGGCAGGCGACCCACAGGCTGCGGCTGGCCGCCAGCCTCGTCTATGTCGGCGCTTGGCTGGATTACGACCGCTCGGGCTCTTTCCAGTTGATGGCCAGCCCCTACGCCACGGTGAACTTGTCGGGCGATTACGACCTCGGCCATGGCCTCACCCTGTTCGCGCGCATCGATAACCTGCTCGACCGCCACTACGAAGACCCGGTCGGCTTCGACAAACCGGGCCTGGGCGCCTACGGCGGCATCAGGATCGCGCTGCAGCCTTAGGGTCGCTGGCGCGCAACTAGGCAAGAGGGGGGCCAACTCCACTTTCTCCGGAAGCCCCCCTCCCCGGCGCCGCCGGTACTTCCCACCCGGAGGCGGAGGGAAGATCTGGTGAATTCAAGCCGCGGCCCAACGACGCGAGTCGAGGGCTTGAGGATCGTCGAGGGCAAGGTCGTCCCAGTCAAGGTCTGGCGGCGGACTTGCCGCTGCGGCAATGACTGCATTTACTTCCGCAGCCGTGGCCGCGCCCACGATCACGGCGCTGGCCTCTTGCCTGGATAGGGCGAAAGCAAGCGCCGCTTGCAGCGGGTCGCTGCGGCCTTCGGCGATCAGGCGCCGCGCGCGCGACAGCCGGCTGATCGCCGCCGCGCCCAGGTGGCTGGGGGCCCGGTCGGGCGGCAGGAACAGGAGGCCGTTGAGGAAGATCGAGCGCAGATGCACCTCCACGCCCATGTAGCGGATGGCCGCCAGGGTGCCGTCAACCAGCAGACGCTGGTCGAGCAGGCTGGCCGGGGCCTGGATGATGTCGGGCCCGAAGCGGCGGGCGAGGCCGGCCGGATCGTCCGAGGCGTAGGCCGAGATGCCCACATGCTCGAACAGGCCTGCGTCGCGCAGACCGAGAAGTCTTTCCCAGAGCGCCTTGCCGTAGGGGGTGAAGAGGTCGCTCGCCGCCTGCACCATGATGGCGTCGGCGCGCGCCAGGCCCAGGCGCGCGAGGGAGGCGCGCGCCTCCTGCTCGACGAAATCCGGCCCCTTGTCGCCGCGAGCCGCCTTGATGGTGACGCGGAACGGCGCCGGACGGGGCATCACCGCGCCCAAAACGGCTTCCCCGTGCATGGAGGCGGCGCCGGTGTCGAGCACCGAGACGCCCATGCGCCCGGCGATGGCCAGGATCTCGCGCACCTCCGCCTCGGGCGGGCGCCCCTTGGCCGGCGCGGCGCCGTCCAGACCGAACTGGGCGGTTCCGAGGCCGAGCTTCGAAATCAGTGGATGAGGGCGCAAAGGATCGGGTCCGAACGAGCGGCGAGGGGCGCATCATCGCCGCCAAGCGTAAATAAGGCGTATCGACGGTTTTGAGGTTTGGTTAACCTTCCCTGCCGCCCGTTCGCCCTGGGAAGTCAGGGGTTTAGAACCTCTGCAAGGGCAGCGTTTCGACGACCTCGCCGGCCTCGGCGGCCGGCGCCCCGGCCGGGCGGCGGATGAGCGAGTCGGCGGCGGCGAAAACGTGCACCAGCGAGGAGTCCTGGTCCTCGAATGGCGTCACCGCCAGTTCACCCGACGGCCGGCAATCGAGGCGCGCCCGCAACCAGGCCTCGCGCGCGCCGCTCGCGGCGATGGTGCGTGTGGTTCGGGCCCCGATGAGTGGCCACGCCGGGTCCGCGCCTTGCAGCGCCAGCAGCAACGGGCGCAGGAACAGTTCAGCGCAGACCATGGCCGAGGCGGGGTTGCCGGGCAGGCCCAGCACCGGCCGGCCGTCGCCGAGGACGCCGAACCAGGTCGGCTTGCCCGGCCGCATGGCGACGCTCTCGACCTCGAGTTGCAGGCCCAGGCGCGCCAGCGCCGGCTTGACCAAATCGTGGTCGCCCACCGACGCGCCGCCGATGGTGACGATGAGATCGCCTCCGGCCGCGCCGACGGCTTGCGCTATGGCCGCTTCGTCGTCGCCGGCGGCGGCGAGGGCGTTTGGCTCTCCGCCCCAGGATGCGATCAGCGCCGCCAGCGCTGTCGAGCCCGAATCATAGATCTGGTCGGGGCGAACGGCGCCGCCGGGGGCGACGATCTCCTCGCCCGTGGCCAGCACCGCCACGCGCGGCCGACGCCAGGTGGCCACTTCGCCCCTACCGGCGGCGGCGGCCAGCGCCAGGCGCCAGGCGTCGAGGCGCGTCCCGGCCCTGAGCAGGGTCTCGCCAGCGCGGAAGTCGAGGCCGGCGGGGCGAATGAAGTGCTGCGCTGTCGTGGCCGGGACGCTGACGAAGGCGCCGTCCCTGACCGCCTCCTCCTGGATCACCATGGCGTCGGCCCCGGCCGGGAGCGGAGCGCCGGTGAAGATCCGCACCGCCTCGCCCGGCCCGACCTGGCCGGCGAAGGCGCGACCGGCGGCGCTCTCGCCGACGATAGCCAGCCGTCCCGGCGTATCGGCCGCGCGCAGGGCCCATCCGTCCATCGCCGAGGCGGCGAACGGCGGCTGGTCGCGCGTGGCGACGATGTCGGCGGCCAGGACCCGGCCCAGGGCCCGCGCCAACGGAACGGTTTCGACGCTGAGCGAGCCGGTGCGCGCCAGCATGCGCGTCCGCGCGTCCTCGACGGCCAGCAGCTTCACGCCGCCCGCCAGTCGCCCGACGCCCCGCCGCGCTTTTCGATCAGGCGCACGCCCTCCACGACCATGTCGCGCTGGGCGGCTTTCAGCATGTCATAGATGGTGAGACAGGCCACCGCGACGGCGGTCAGCGCCTCCATCTCCACGCCGGTGGGGCCGGTCGTCGCCACCACCGCGCGCACCGCCACGCCGGTCTCGTGAGGCTCGACCTTCACATCAATCTTCGTCAGCGCCAGAGGGTGGCAGAGCGGGATGAGATCGGCGGTGCGCTTGGCGGCCATGACGCCGGCGATCTCGGCGGCGGCGCGGACATCGCCCTTGCGTCCCCCTCCGCCCATGGCCAGGTCGCGCGTCGCCGGCGACATGCGGACCAGCCCCTCGGCGACCGCCTCGCGGGCGGAGGCCGGCTTGGCCGACACATCGACCATGCGCGCCCGGCCATCTTCGTCCAGGTGGCTGAGCCGGCTCATCGCTCGGCCAGCCGCGGCATCAGCTCGACCATGTTGCAGGGCCGGTGGCGGGAATCGAGCTGGGCGGCGATGACCTTGTCCCAGCCGTCCCGCACCGCGCCGTTGGAGCCCGGCAGGCAGAACACGAACACCCCGTCGATCAGGCCGGCCAAGGCGCGCGACTGCAGGGTCGAGAGGCCCACCGAGTGGTAGCTGACCAGGTGGAAGACCACCGAAAAGCCGTCGATGCGCTTGTCGAACAGGGGCTCGATCGCCTCAGGCGTGACGTCGCGGCCGGTGAGCCCGGTACCGCCGGTGGTGACGATGGCGTCGATGTCGCCGGACGTCGTCCACGATTTGATCCGGGTACGGATGGCCTGGATGTCGTCGGCGACGACGTCGCGCGCGGCCAGCCGATGGCCGGCGCCTGCCACCCGCTCGGCGAGCAGATGGCCCGAGGTGTCGCTCTCCTCGTCGCGGGTGTCCGAGATGGTCAGCACCGCCACTCGGACCGGCGTGAAGACCGCCGCCTCGTCCAGACGGCCGCCCACGGAAAAGCTGGCGTTCATGCGTCCCATCGCTCCGCGTCGGCGAGATCCCGCGCCGTTGGCTCGACCCAGCGCGCGCCGGCCGGACCATGCTCCTTCTTCCACAGAGGCGCGCGCGATTTCAGATAATCCATCAGGAAGTCGCAGGCCTCAAAGGCGCCGCGCCGATGCGTCGCCGCGGTCATCACGAGGACGATGGCCTCGCCGGGCGCGATCCTGCCGATGCGGTGGACCACGGCCACGTCGTGCAGGGCGAAGCGGCGGCGGGCCTCGGTGGCGATCTTTTCGATCTCCGGGCCGGTGAATTCGGGCCACGCCTCGAGCTCCAACGCAGTCGCCTGGCCGGCCTCGCCTCGCGCGATGCCGAGGAAGCTGGCTACGGCGCCCGTGCCGGTGCGGCCCATGCTGAAGGCGGTGAGCGCCGCGCCGGGATCGAAGGGCTGGTCGGTGAGTGTGATCATCCGCCGCTCATCGGCGGCATGAAGGCCACCTCGGCTCCGGGCGCCAGCACCGTTTCGCCGCGCACGAGCGCCCGGTCCACAGCCACCTGCACTCCCGGCCCGGCAAGCGCGGCGGCCAGCTCCGGCCACGCCTGGCCGAGACGCCCCTTCAGCTCCGAGAGGCTCGCCGCCGGCGGCGTCAGCTCGGTCTCGCGCCAGCCGGCCAGGTCGCGCAGACGCCCGAACAACAGCACGCGCATCATCCGCCCGTGGTCGACATGTGTCGCGCGACCGAGGGAGCCGCGCCGCGTTCGATGTGAAAGTCGTGACCCTTGGGCTTGGCCGTCACGGCCGCGCGGATCGCCTGGGCGAGATCCGCCCGCGAGGCCCCCGATCGCAGCACCGCCCGCAGGTCCACGGCATCCTCGCGCCCCAGGCAGGTGTGCAGCACGCCGGTGCAGGTGAGGCGGACGCGATTGCAGCCTTCGCAGAAATTGTGGCTGAGCGGCGTGATGAAGCCCACCCGCCCGCCGGTTTCCGCCACCCGCACGTAGCGCGCCGGCCCGCCGGTCGCCAGCGGCAGGTCGGTCAGGGTCCAATAGCTCTCCAGCTCGCGGCGGACGTCGGCCAGGGAGATGAACTCGTCGGAGCGGTCTTCATCGATCTCGCCCATGGGCATGGCCTCGATCAGCGTCAGGTCGTGGCCGCGGGCGTGGGCCCAGGCGATGAGATCGGGGATCTCGCGCGCATTATCGCCCGCCAGGGCGACGACGTTGATCTTGACGCTCAGGCCGGCGGCGTCGGCCGCCGCGATCCCGGCCTGGACTCGGGCGAGGTCGCCGCCGCGGGTGAGGCGCGCGAACACCTCCGGCTTCAGGCTGTCCATCGACACATTGACCCGGCGCACGCCGAGCCTCGCCAGATCGGCGGCGTGGACGGCCAGACGCGAGCCATTGGTGGTCAGCGCCACCTCTCGCAGCGCGCCGCTGCGCAGATGGCGGGAGAGGCGCTCGACCAGGTCCATCGCCCCCTTGCGCACCAGGGGTTCTCCCCCGGTGAGGCGCAGCTTGGTGACGCCGAGATCGATGAAAGCAGAAGCGATCTGGTCCAGCTCCTCCAGCGACAGCACCTCCGCCTTGGGCAGGAAGGTCATGTGTTCGCTCATGCAATAGACGCAGCGCAGGTCGCATCGGTCGGTGACCGACAGGCGCAAATAGGTCACGCTGCGGCCGAAGCCGTCGACCAGCGGCGCGGTCGGCGCGGCGGTCGCGAGGGCGGAGTCGTAGGGCGTCATCGCATGGGAAACATAGTGGGAAACCGCCAGTGGCGACAGTAGGCGGCGGCCCGGCGACGCGCCTCGAAGCGATAGTGCTCGCCGGCGGGGCGGGCGCGCGGTTCGGCGGGGCCAAGCTGACTGCGCCCTGGCGCGGCGGGGCGCTGATCGACGGCGCGCTTGGGGCGGCCTTCGCCGCCCCGGTTCGGCGGGTCATCGTGGTCACCGGCGCCGATCCGGCGGTGGCCTCGGCAGCTCGAGCCTGGGCGGAGGCGCACGGCGAGGTCGGGCGGCTCACGCTCGTCCATGCCGCCGATCACGCATCGGGGATGTCGGCCAGCCTGCGCGCGGGTCTGGCGATGCTCTTGCCCGACACGGCCGGGGTCTATGTGTTTCTGGGCGACATGCCGCGTATTCCGCACGACCTCGCCGGCCGCCTGCCCGCCGCGCTCGCGGCCGGGGCGCTGGCCGCCGCGCCGGTTTGCGAGGGCCGGCGGGGCCATCCGGCGCTCTTCGCCGCCGCCCTCTTGCCGCGCCTGGCCGAGCTGGCCGGCGACGAAGGCGCCCGCGCCGTGCTGGCCGGCCTGGGAGATCGCTTCACCCCGGTCGAGGTCACCGATCCGGGGGTCCTGTTCGACGTCGATGCGCCGGGAGACCTCGCTTCCCCTCAGCGACGGCGCCCGAAGTGGACGCCGAAGCTGTAGGTGACGCCGACGCCGGCCGAATACTGGTTCCTCGACCCGGCGATATCCACCACCGGACTGTCCGCCGCCACGCCGGTCAGGTGGTGATAGCCGACGCCGACGGTCCCCCGAATGCGGTGGGTGAACTGATAGGCATAGGCCACTTCGACCCCGGCATAGCGGGCGCCGGCGCCGGGCGTATAGGGCTTGGTGAGATAGGGGCTCTGCAGGGCTTCCGCGGGAGTTACGCCGAAATAGGTCTCCATGTAGCGTGCGTCGCCGTAGCCGAAGCGCGGTCCGATGGAGAAATCCCATCGCCGGCCGGTGTGGATGAAGTCGATCCCGGCGTCGCCCACGGCCCCGTACTGGCCGATGACTCCCTGGCGCACCTGGACGCGGCCGCGCAGCCAGTCGGTGGGCCAGACATCGGCGAACAGGCCCGGCTCAACGGCCAAGCCGATCTTCTGGAAGCCGGCCAGCTTGCCGGTGTCGCCACGGCCGTCGCGGATGTTGAGCACCGGCCCGAAGTCGAAGTGCTTGCTGGTGAACAGTGTGAGCGACCCGCCGTCGTCCGGCGGCGTGAAGCGATAGGGCGTGTCCGCGCGCCGCGCCGAGAAGCTGAACGTCGGCCGAAGCTCGGTGTTGGGCGCGCCCTCATAGGGCGGTCCGGCCGAGGCCCCGGCGCCGACGGTGACGATCCAGTCGCCCTGCTGCGCCAAGGCGGGCGCGCCGGCGGCGAGCGCCAGAAGGAGGGCGAGCGCCCCCGCTCCGGTCGAGGCCTTCAAGTCTTGACGAAGGGCAAGCTCGCGGTCGGCTTGCCGGTCAGAGCGAGAAGGGCGTTGGCCACGGCCGGGGCGATCACCGGCGTGCCGGGCTCACCCACGCCGCTCGGATGGTTCATCGACGGCATGATGTAGGTTTCCACGTGCGGGGCCTCGTTCATGCGTAACACTCTGTAGGCGTCGAAGTTCCTCTGCTGGACGAGGCCGTCCTTGAGGGTGATCTGGCCGAAGAGCGCCGCCGAGAGGCCCAGGCATGTGCCGCCCTCCATCTGGGCGGCGATCTGGTCGGGCGAGATCGCCAGCCCGCAGTCGATGACGGTGACCACGCGGCCGACCCGGGGGACGCCGTCCACCAGCTTCACCTCCGCCGCCTGGCCCACGACAGAGCCGAAGCTCTCGTGCAGGGCGACGCCCCGCGACCAGCCGGGCGTGATCGGGCCGGCCTTGTCCACCAGCAGGTTCAGCACCGCCAGATGCCGGTCGGCGCCGGCCTTGGCGTAGAGCGCGCGGCGATAGGCCACGGGGTCCTGGCCGGCCGCGCGGGCCAGCTGGTCGACCGTGTGCTCCATGACGAAGGCGGTGTGGGTCGCGCCCACCGAGCGCCACCACAGCACCGTCACCGGGCTGTCGGGCAGGACGACCTGGCCGTCGACGTTGGGCGTCGCCTTGAGATAGGGCGAGCCCATCGCCCCTTCGACGGCGGTCTCGTCGAGCTTGCCCCCGCCCACAGGGGCCCCCTTCATGATCGACTGCGAGACCACGCGGTGGCGCCAATGGATGGGGAAGCCGTCCTCGCCCAGGGCCACGCGTACGGCGTGATGGGTGAGCGGGCGGTAGTAACCGCCGGTCATGTCGTCCTCGCGCGTCCAGACCAGCTTGACCGGCCGGCCGCCGCCGACGTGCTTGGCGATGTGCACGCACTCGGTGACATAGTCCGACTTAAAGTTGGCGCGCCGACCGAACGATCCCCCGGCGAACAGGGTCTCGATCTTCACCGCGCCCGGCAGGCAGCCGACGATCAGGGCCGTGTTGAGTTGGTCGACGGTCGGGATCTGCGATCCGGTGGTGATCTTCGGATCACCGTCGCCGATCTCGGCCATGCAGTTCATCGGCTCCATGGGCGAATGGCTGAGGTAGGGGAAGTCGTAGGCCGCCTCGAACACCTTGCCGCTGCTGGGCGGCTTGGCTGCGCCGCGCGCCTCGAAGGTCTGCCACTTGGCCTTGCCCGGCGGCTGGGTTTTGCCGGCGGCGAGGTCGTGGTAGCTGGCGAGGATCTCGTCCGAGCCGCGCCTCTCGGCCTTGTCGTCGTTCCAGGTCACGTTGAGCGCATCGCGGCCCTGGCGCGCCGCCCAGGTGTTCTCGGCCGTCACCGCCACGCCGGTGGGAATCTGGAAGACGTCGACGACGCCCGGAATCTTGCGCGCCGCCGTGGCGTCGAACCTGGCCACCTTGCCGCCGAACCTCGGCGAATGGGCGACCATGGCCGTGAGCATCTTCGGCTTGTGCACGTCCTGGGTGTATTGCGCCTTGCCGGTGGACTTGGCCCGGGCGTCCTTGCGGCGGACCCGGTCGGTGCCGATCAGGGTGAACGCGCGCGGATCCTTGAGCGTGGGATTCTGCGGCGGGGTCACCCTGGCGGCGTCGGCCACCAGCTCGCCGAAGCCGGCCTGCTTGCCGGACGGGTGGGAGACGACGCTGTCCTTCACCGTGATCTCGCCGGCGGCGACGCCCCAGCGCGCGGCGGCGGCGGTGACGAACATGGCGCGGCCGGCGGCGCCGACCTTGCGCAGCTGGTCCCAGGAGTTGGCGATCGCCGAGGAGCCGCCGGTGCCCTGCGCGCCCAGGCCGATGTTCTGATAGACCTTGGCGTTGGCCTCGGCCTGGACGACGCTGACCTTGGACCAGTCGGCGTCCAGCTCCTCGGTGACGATGGCGGCCAGGCCGGCGTGATTGCCCTGGCCGAATTCGATGTGCTTGGAGACCACGGTCACCGCTCCGTCCTCGCCGATGCGCAGGAACGGGCCGAAGGGGCCAAAATTCGAGTCCGCGCCCAGAGAGAGCACGTCGGCCGGCGAGCAGCCGATGAGCAGGGAGCCGCCCGCGGCCGCGGCGGCGATCACCATCATTTCGCGGCGTGTGGGCTCAGGGAACGATTTGACAGGGGCGTTCATGACGGGGCCCTCACGCGGCGGCCGCGTGCGCGGGACGCTGGGCGGCGGCGGTCTTGATGGCGACGCGGATGCGCTGATAGCAACCGCAGCGGCAGATGTTGCCGGTCATGGCCGCGTCGATGTCGGCGTCGCTGGGGTTGGGCGTCTTGGCCAGCAGGGCGGCTGCCGACATGATCTGTCCGGACTGGCAGTAACCGCACTGCGGCACGTCAGCCTCGATCCAGGCCGCCTGCAGGGGATGCAGCCCGTTCAGCCCCTCGATGGTGGTGATCTTGGCGCCGACCACCGAGCCGATCGGAGCCTGGCACGAGCGGATGGCGTCGCCGTTCAGGTGCACCGTGCACGCCCCGCATTGGCCGACGCCGCAGCCGTATTTCGGGCCGGTGAGTTCGAGCTCGTCGCGCAGGACCCAGAGTAGCGGCGTCTCCGGCGCGGCCTCCACGCTGACGATCTTGCCGTTGATGTTGAGGAGCGTACTCATGGCGGGTCTCCGCGCGTGCCTTATCGATGTTAACTCCAAAGCGTCCGGTCGCAAGGGCGACATCGCGCCGGGTGCGCATTAGTGTGACGCCTTATGCACGCCTTTCCCGCCTACTTCCCGCTGCAGGGCGCCCGGGTGGTGATCGCCGGCTCGGGCGAGCCGGCGGAGGGCCGCGCGCGGCTCTTCGAGGGATCGCCGGCCGAGGTCGTGCGGCTGGAGGGCGCCTGGGCGCTGGATCCGGATTGCTACCAGGGCGCCCATCTCATCTTCGTCGCCAGCCATGACGACGACTTCGCCAGCGCCGCCGAGGTGGCGGCCCGGACCGCCGGCGCGCCGATCAACGTCTTCGACCGGCCGACGCTCTCCGACTTCAACACCCCCGCCATCGTCGACCGTGGGGCCGTGGTCGTGGCCGTCGGCACGAGCGGGGCCGCACCCCTCCTCGCCCAGATGCTGCGGGCCGAGATCGAGATGCGCCTCCCTGCGTCGGTGGGCGAGACGGCCGAACTGCTGGGCGGCCGCCGAGAGGACATCAAGGCGGCCTTTCCCGATCTCGCCGACCGGCGGGCCTTCCTGCGCCGGGTCCTGGCCGAACCGCCCCTGACCTCCGAGCGTCTCGACGCGGCCCTGGCCATCGGTGCGGCCACGGTCGGTCGGATCGTCCTCATCGAACTCCCCGAGGCGGAGGACTTGCTGTCCCTGCGCGCCCTGCAGGCGTTGGGGGCGGCCGAGGTGGTGGTCGCACCGATCGAGGCGCGAGGCCTCGTCGACCGGCACGCGCGGCGCGACGCCGAACGCCTGGCGCCAAACGCCGCCGATCCCACCCGCCTGGCCGAACTCGCCCGCGCGGGCAGGATCGTCGCGGTCGTGGGCGGCGCCGCGGACCTGACCGGCGTGGACGTGGCGGTCGAACGGTTGGCGCCCGCGCCCGAGCGGCGATGACCCTGCGCCCATGAACCTGCTGACCGGCGACGATCTGGCGGCCATCTGGCTGTCGGTCAGGGTGGCCGGCGTGGCGACCTTCGCCGTCCTGCCGATCGCCCTCGCGGTCGCTCACCTCCTGGCGCGCCGGCGCTTTCCCGGTCGCGCGCTGCTCGACGCCCTGACGCACCTGCCGCTGGTGCTGCCGCCGGTCGCGACCGGCTACCTCCTGCTCGTCCTCTTCGGTCGGCAGGGGCCGATCGGGGCGCTGCTCGCCCGCGTCGGGATCGTCCTCGCCTTCCATTGGACCGGGGCGGCGCTGGCCGCCGGCGTCATGGCCTTTCCCCTGGTGGTGCGGCCGATCCGCCTGTCGATCGAAGCCATCGACCGCGAGGTCGAGGACGCGGCCCTCACCCTGGGCGCCTCGCCCGTCGCGCGGTTCCTGCGCGTGACGCTGCCGCTGGCCGCGCCAGGCGTGATCGCGGGCGCGGTGCTGGGCTTCGCCCGCGCGCTCGGCGAGTTCGGCGCCACCATCACCTTCGTGGCCGCGATCCCGGGCGAAACCCTCACCCTGCCCAGCGCCATCTACCTTGCCACCCAGTCGCCCGATGGCGAGACGCGCGCCCTCGTCCTCTGCGCCGTCTCGCTGGTCATCGCCTTCACCGCCATCCTGGCGGGCGAGGCGATTGGCCGTCGCACGCGGCGTTAGATCGGTCGGCCACGCGTCTCCGGCAGCAGGAAGGGCAGGGTGACTACGCTGAGGGCCGTGAAGATCACCGGATACCAAAGGCCAGCGTAGATATCGCCCGTGGCCGTGACGATGGCGAAGGCGGTTACCGGCACGAAGCCGCCCACCCAGCCCGTGCCCACGTGATAGGGCAGGGAGAGGGCCGTGTAGCGGATCCGGGCCGGGAACAGCTCGACCAGCGCCGTGGCGATGGGGCCGTAGAGCGCCGTGCAGGCGATCACGAAGATCATCATCACGCCGAGCAGGCCCCAGAAATTGAGCCGCGCAGGATCGGCCTTGGCCGGATAGCCGGCGGCCTTGAGCGCCGCCGCCACCCGCGTCGCGACATCCTTGGCCGCGGCCTTCTCGTCCGCCGGCGAAAGCCCGCCGCCTTCCCGCGAAGCGATCGCCTGACCGCCGATCCTGACCACGGCCAGCGACCCCGCCGGCGCGGCGGCGTTGGCGTAGGACACGCCGGCGTTGGAAAGCACGTTCTTGGCGATGTCGCAGGAGGTGACGTATTTCGCCTTGCCGGTGATGTCGAACTGCAGCGAGCAACGCGCGGGGTCGGCGATGACGGTCACGGGCGTCGCCTCCTGGGCCGCCACCAGCGCCGGATTGGCCAGCCTAGCCATCAGGTGGAAGGCCGGGAAGAAGGCGATCAGCGCCAGGGTCATGCCCCCCCACATCACCCATTTGCGGCCGACCTTGTCGGACAGCCAGCCGAAGAAGATGTAAAGCGGCGCGCTAGCCACGGTGATGGCGATGAGCAGTTCTTCGCCGGTCAGCGCCGGCACCTTCATGAACCGTTCGAGGAACACCTGCTCGGCGTAGAAGAAGGTCAGGTACCAGGCCGCGCCCTGGGCGCTCATGATGGCGACGAACGAAATCAGGACCAGCTTGAGGTTGCTCCAGCGGCCGAAGGCCTCAGTCAGCGGCGCCTGGACGCGCGCCCCCTCGCGCTCCAGGGCGGCGAACACCGGGCTCTCGGAGAGCTTGAGGCGCATCCATAGGGAGATGGCCAGGAGGCCGGCGGACATCAGGAACGGCGCGCGCCAACCCGCCAGCCAGCCGGCGTCGGCGAAGCGGGCGTCGCCCACCGCGCTGCGGACCGCCAGCACCACAGCCAGGGCGCCGATCAGGCCGAAGGCGGCCGACGACTGCACGGCGCTGGTCGCCGTGGCCCGCCGGCCGGACGCCGCGTGTTCGGCGACGTAGATCACCGCCCCGCCATACATGCCGCCGAGCGCCGTCCCCTGGATGATGCGCATGGCGATGAGCAGGATCGGGGCCAACCAGCCGACCTGCGGATAGGTGGGCAGGAGCCCGATGGCGACCGTCGCCAGCCCCATCATGGTCATGGTGATCAGGAAAGCCGCCTTGCGTCCCGCCAGGTCGCCCACCCGGCCGAAGATCAGGGCCCCGATCGGTCGGAAGAAAAAACCGGCGCCGAACAGTCCTAGGGCGGCCAGCAGACCGGCCGTCGAGCTCAGCCCCGAGAAGAAGTTCTTGGCGATGATCGGGCTCAGGGCCCCGAAGACAAAGAAATCGTACCACTCGAAGGCCGTGCCCGCCGCCGAGGCGACGACCACTGTGGCCATGGACGCCTTGCGCGGCGCCGAGGCGTCGCTGGCGATCACACTGTCGGTCATTCCCCCCGCACCGCCCGGCTAGAACGCATTCTCGCCGGTGATGGCCCGGCCGATGATGAGGGCGTGGACGTCGTGCGCGCCCTCATAGGTGTTGACGGTCTCCAGGTTCGCGGCGTGGCGCATGACATGGTACTCGCCGCTGATGCCGTTGCCGCCGTGGATGTCGCGCGCGGCCCGGGCGATATCCAGCGCCTTGCCGCAGTTGTTGCGCTTCATCAGGCTGATCGCCTCCGGAACCCACGCGCCCTCGTCGATCAGGCGGCCCAGCGCGAGCGCCCCTTCGAGGCCGAGCGCGATCTCGGTGGCCATGTCGGCCAGCTTCTTCTGCACCAGCTGCCGCGCGGCCAGCGGCTTGCCGAACACCGTCCGCGTCTTGGTGTAGTCGCGCGAAGCGTGCAGGCAGAACTCCGCCGCGCCCATGGCCCCCCAGGCGATGCCATAGCGGGCCTTGTTGAGGCACGAGAACGGGCCGCGCAGGCCCGAGACGCCGGGCAGGATCGCATCCTCGGCCACGAACACATCCGTCAGGGAGATCTCGCCGGTCACCGAGGCGCGCAGAGAGAGTTTGTTCTTGATCGTCGGCGTCTCGAAGCCGGTCGCGCCGCGTTCGACCAGAAACCCCCGGATCGCGCCATCGAGCTTCGCCCACACCAGGGCGACATCGCAGATCGGCGAACTGGTGATCCACATCTTGGCGCCGTTGAGCACGAAACCGCCGTCGACCGCCCGGGCCGTGGTGCGCATCGACGCCGGGTCCGAACCGCCGTCGGCCTCGGTCAATCCGAAACAGCCAATCGCCTCGCCGCGCGCCATGGCCGGCAGCCAGCGGCGGCGCTGCGCCTCCGAGCCGAAGGCGTGGATCGGGTACATGACCAGGGACGACTGCACGCTCATCGCCGAGCGATAGCCGCTGTCGACGGCCTCGATCTCGCGCGCGATGAGACCATAGGCGACGTGGCTGACGCCGGCGCAGCCATAGTCTTCCGGCAGGGTCGGGCCCAGGAATCCAAGCTGGCCCATCTCGGTCATGATTTCGCGGTCGAAGCGCTCCTCGGCGAAGGCGCTGACCACCCGGGGCAGCAGCTTGTCGCGCGCATAGGCGCGGGCGGCCTCGCCGATCATGCGCTCGTCCTCGGTGAGGCGCGAGGCGAGGTCGAGCGGATCTTCCCAGCGAAACGTCTTGGCGGGGGCGGCGTCGAGCGGCATGGCGTATCTCCTCCAGCCGCGCCTTATGCCGCCTCGCGGGCCGTGGCGCAAAGCTGGTGGTTCTGTCACGGAAATCGGCTTTGCCGCACGGCGCTTCCGTGGCACGCTCCTGCCAAAGGGGAGTGTCCCCGCTGGGAGGCGAGAATGAATATGACTCAACGTCTTGGGGCTGAATTCATTGGAACCCTGTGGCTCGTGCTGGGCGGTTGCGGGTCGGCGGTGCTGGCCGCGGCCTTTCCCAATCTCGGCATCGGCTTCGTCGGCGTCTCGCTCGCCTTCGGCCTGACGGTGGTGACCATGGCCTACGCCGTGGGCCACGTATCCGGCGGTCACTTCAATCCGGCGGTGACAGTCGGCCTGTGGGCCGGCGGGCGCTTCCCGGCCAAGGACATCGTTCCCTATGTCGTGGCCCAGTCGCTCGGCGCCGTCGTCGCGGCGGGCATCCTCTATGTGATCGCCACCGGCAACTCCGATTTCAGCCTGGCGGGCGGCTTCGCCTCCAACGGCTATGGCGACCACTCGCCCGGTCACTATTCGCTCATCGCCTGTCTCGTCTGCGAAGTGATGATGACGTTCGCCTTCCTGTTCGTGATCATGGGCGCCACACACGGAAACGCGCCCAAGGGCTTCGCGCCGCTGGCCATCGGCCTGTGTCTGACCTTGATCCACCTGATCAGCATCCCCGTCACTAACACTTCGGTGAACCCCGCCCGCAGCCTCGGGCCGGCCCTGTTCGAGGGTGGCTGGGCCATTCAGCAGCTCTGGCTGTTCTGGACGGCGCCGTTCGTGGGCGCGCTGCTCGGCGGCTTCGTCTATCGTCAGATCAGCCCGCAAAGTCCGCTGCCGGTCGACGTCAGCGGCGGCAACTAAACGGCTCTCGGCAACTGCCAGCCGAACTGCACGGCGGCCATGCGAAGCGCGAAGCAACAGACGGCGCCAAGCATGGCCGCCCAGGCGTTCGGCAAGCCCAGCCGACGGCCGGCGATCATGATCGCCGCCCCGGCCAAGGCGGCGCTGGCGTAGATGTCCCGCGTCAGCACGGCGGGGATTTTGTCGAGCAGCACGTCGCGCATCACCCCGCCGCCCACGCCGGTGACGGCGCCGACCAGAACGGCGGCGAGCGCGCTCAGGCCTTGGTCCAGGCTCTTTTCGGCGCCGGCTACGGCCAGCAATCCGAGCGCGGCGGCGTCGAGCGTGATCAGCGCCTCCTGCGGGATCTCGCGGACCCAGCGGCTGAAGGCGAAGGCGGCCAGGCCCGAAACGATGGCGACGGTCGGGTAGCGCCAATCCCGCAACGCCCTGGGCGGCGCCTGGCCGATGAGGACGTCGCGGGCCATTCCACCGCCGAGCGCGGCGACGAAGGCGATCACCAGCACGCCCAGCACGTCGAGCCGGCTCGCCATGGCGGCGCCGGCGCCCTCCTGCGCCGCCACCGCCGCGCCGGCCAGGTCCAGCGCCAGGATCAGCTGTTGCGATCGCGGCGCGCGCATCCCTTCCCCTCATTTGGTTGCTTGTTCCCGCGCCTGGGGCGTAGGACAGGCCCGGAATGAGGGAGCGAGAGACCATGGAAGTCAACGGCGTCGCCCACATCTTCATCACCGCCGGCGACTTCGAGCGGGCGCGCGCCTTCTATCGTCGCCTGCTGCCGTATCTCGGCCTGCAGCAGGTCATGGACGCCGCCGGGACCTACTACTGCGTCGGCGGACGGACGGGCTTCGGCGTGCGTGCGCCGCCGCCTGAGCACGTCGGCCAGCGCTTCGAACAGGGGACGGTCGGCCTGCATCACATCTGCTTCCGCGTGCGCGAGCGCGAAGAGGTCGATCAGGTCCACGCCTTTCTGTCTGAGATGGGGGCCAAGATCGTCCACGCGCCTCAGGACGACAGCTGGGCGCCCGGCTACTACTCGGTGTTGTTCGAGGATCCCGACGGCGTGCGGCTGGAGGTCAACCACGTGCCGGGCAAGGGCCTGCTGGCCGCCGGCGGTTCGGGCCATTTAGGCGCGCAGGTGGGCTGATGGCTCATAATTGCAGGGCGGCCTGGCCGGCGCGCCGCTGTAAGTCGAACCTGTCCGCGACCGTTCTGGAGCCTATAGATGAGCGCCATTAGCGAAGCCGACGAACGGGCCCTGCTCGATTCCATCGACCGCTGGCTGGAGCGAAAGGTCGCGCCCGTGGCCGCGCGCTACGAACAGGCCGACGAGTACCCGCACGAACTGGTCGCCGACATGTGCGAGATGGGTCTCTACGGGGCCTTGATCGATCCGGAATGGGGTGGCCTCGGCCTCTCGGCCCTCACCTACACCCGCATCGTGGCGCGCATTTCCGAAGAGTGGATGAGCCTGACCGGCTTCTTCAACAGCCATCTGATGATGGCGATCATCGTGCAGAAGTTCGGCACGGAGGCGCAGAAGGCGCATTGGCTGCCGCTGTTCGCCACCGGTGAGCTGCGCGGCGGCCTCGGCCTCACCGAGCCCGACGCGGGCACGGATCTGCAAGGGATCCGCACCGTCGCCCGGCGGGAAGGCGACGACTATGTGGTCAATGGCGCCAAGCTGTGGATCACCAACGCCATCGAGGGCGATGTCCTGGCCCTGCTGGTCAAGACCGACACTGAGGCCCGGCCGCGCCACCGCGGCATGACCATGCTGATCACGCCCACGCGCGATCCCGCCACGAAGGCCGAGCTGCCCGGCGTCCACCGCGGGCGAAAGCTTCCCAAGCTCGGCTACCGCGGCATCGACACCGGCGAGATCGGCTTTTCCGACTACCGCTGTCCCGCCGACCTGTGCCTCGTCGGCGGCGAGGAGGGCCAAGGCTTCGTCATGGCCACCGGTGGGCTGGAGATAGGCCGCGTCAACGTCGCCGCCCGCGGCGTCGGCATCGCCCGCCGGGCGCTCAAGGAGTCGGTGGCCTACGTTCAGGTCCGCAAGACCATGGGCAAGCCGATCGGCGAGCATCAGGCGATCCAGCTCAAGCTGGGCGAGATGGCCTCGAAGACCCGCGCCTCCGAGCTGTTGGTGGAGGACGCCGCGCGGGCCTATGACGCCGGCGGCCGGGTCGATCTGGAAGCCGGCATGGCTAAGTGGTTCGCCACCGAGACAGCCGCCGAGGTCGCCGGCGAGGCTATGCGTATCTTTGGCGCCAATGGCTATTCCAAGGAGTATCCCATCGAGCGGCTCTACCGTGACGCGCCGTTGCTGATCATCGGCGAGGGCACCAACGAGATGCAGCGCATCATCATCGCCCGGCGGCTGATCGCGCGAAATCCGGTCTAGGCTGGGGCTCGCCAGGCGGCGACGAAGGCCTCGGCGCGAGAGCGCACCACGTCAGGGGTCATTCCAGGTCGATAAAGCGCCCCGCCGATCCCGAAGCCCGCCGCGCCGGCCGCCCGCCAGGGCGCCATCGAAGCCGCCTCGATTCCGCCGACGGGCAGGACCGCCGTTCCCGCCGGCAGCACCGCCAGCACGGCCTTCAGCACGGCCGGGCTCGCCGCCTCGGCCGGAAACAGCTTCAGCGCATCGGCGCCGGCGTCTAGCGCCGCAAAGGCTTCGCTAGGGGTGAAGACACCTGGGAGAGAGACCAGCGACGCCGCCTTGGTCGCCAAGATGACCGCCGGTTTCGCGTCGGGCGAGACGATGAACTGCGCGCCGGCCGCCGCCGCGTCCGTGACCTCACGCGGCGCCAGCACAGTGCCGGCTCCCACCAGCATCCGACCGCCCATTCGCGCGCGAATCGCGGCGATGCTTTCGAGCGGCTCTTTGGAATTGAGCGTCACTTCGACAGCGCGGAGGCCGGCCGCGAACAGAGTCTCGGCGATCCCCGGCGCCTCGGCGGGCGCAACGCCACGCAGGATGGCGACGAGCGGTAGGCCGGCGAGCAGCTCGGCCCAGGTCATCAGGCTCCGCGGGCGATGAAGGGGCCGTTGCGGAAGCCTGTGGCCGCCTTGCCATAGAGGAATGGCGCGCCGTCCGGCGCAGTCAGGCGTCCTCCGGCGGCCAGCAGCACGGCGTGGCCGGCGGCGATGTCCCACTCCATGGTCGGGCCGTGACGGAGATAGATATCGGCCGCGCCCTCGGCGATGCGGCAGAGCTTGATCGAGGAGTCCATCGGCATGACCCGGCCGACGCCGAGCTCCTCTTTCAGCGCCGCCATCGCCTCCGGCTTCATGGTGTGGCTGGCCAGCGCCACCGCTTCGGCGCCCGGCCAGGGTCGCGCTCGGATCGCGTGGGACGCCGATTCACCGATCTTGCGTTTGAGCGCCCCGCCCGCGCCCGTGAACCAGGTCTCGCCGCTGGGGGGTGCGGTCACCGCCCCGGCCACCGGCCGGCCGTCGGCGATCAGGGCGATGTTGACCGTGAAATTGGGATCGCCGCGCACAAAGGCCTTGGTGCCGTCCAGCGGGTCGACCAAGAAGAAGCGGGGACCGATGCGATCGGGCGTCCCGAATTCGCTGGCGTCCTCCTCCGAAATAACCGTCTTATCCGGAAACCAATGCGCCAAGCGGGTCAGGATCAGGGTCTCCGCCCGGCGGTCGGCCTCGGTCACCGGGCTCTCGTCGGCCTTGGCGTGCACCTTCAGACCGCTCTTCCACATGGGCAGGATGAGGCGCGCCGCTTCCTCCGCGATGTCGGCGAGCAAAGACCCGAGATCGGGGTCGGCGAGGTCGGGCGCGGCGGCCGTCAGGGCGGTCATGTCCTCTCTTTAGGTCAGGTTCCACGGGGGGCCAAATCAGGCGAAACTGAGCGGCGATGGAAGCCTCGGGACGAGCGTTGGAACTGATCGAGCGGTTGGCGGACCGCCTGTGCCACGACGTGTCGAGCTCGGCCCAGGCCATTGCGTCCGGTCTAGATCTGCTCGGCGAGGCCGAGTCGCCGGCGGAACGCGACGAGGCGCTCGCCTTTCTCGCCGAAGCGGTGGCGGCCCAGAAGTTCAAGGTACGCTACGCGCGGCGGGCTTTCGGTCCGGCCGGGCAGGGGGTCGAGACCTCCGAGCTCGAGACGCTCGCGGAAGGTCTCTACGCCGATCTCCGACCAACGCTCGATTGGGCGATCGAGCCCCAGGTTCTCGGGCCCGCGGCGTCGCGCGCGCTGCTCATCCTGCTGCAGATCGCCGCTGACGCTTTGGCTGTGGGTGGTGTCGCCCGCGCGAGCACGCGGCTCGAAGGCGGCCGGTTGGTCGTGGCCGTGGACGCGGAGGGCGCGCGGGTGGCGCTGAGGGACGAGGCGCGCGCGGGCCTTGCCGGCGCGGCTTTCGAGGCCGGCCTCGGCGGGCGCTGGGTCCAAGGGGCGTTCGTCGCCAGTCTCGCCGCCGCGTCAGGCGGAACTGTCGAAGCGGAGGCGCGCGAGGGCGCCGTGAGGCTTGCGCTCAGCCTTCCTCTCGGAGCCTGACCATGCGCCGCGCGATGGCGCGCGCGCCCTCGTCATCCAGCTTGGCCAGCTCCGCCGCGACTCTGGCGATCGCCTCGGCCGGCTTGTTCTGAGAGAGCTTGGTGGTTCCCTCCAGGCGCTCGATCGTCACCTCGAAGCCTACGACGCCGGAGACCATGCCTGAGAATTTCGCCGGATCCATCTTGGCGCGGGTCCAGGCCGGCTTGGGCGCGAGCGGCGCTTCATATCGCGCCGCCAGGTCGTCGAGCAGGATCTCCGTCTCCGCGCGCGAGAGGCGGCGCGCCGGCCCCTCGATCTCCACGGAGACATAGTTCCAGGTGGGCACCTGATCGGCCAGCCCGTACCAGTCGGGGCTGACATAGGCGTCCTCGCCGGTGACCACCGCCAGAACCCGGCCGCTTGCACTCACGGCGTCGGCGAGCCGATTGGCGGCGGAAAGGTGGAAGCGGGCTCGCTCGCCCTCGATGAGCAAGGGCGCGTGCCCGACGAGCGCGCGCCCTTCCGTCATGCCGACGATCACCGCGAATCCGCGCTCGCCGGCCCGCCGAATCAGTTCGGAGCGATCCGCCTCGTGGAAGGAGCCCGCGGGATGCAACGCCCTTTAGTGCGAGGCGTCGTTGGCGGTGTTGGTCACCGCGTGACCGGCCGAGGACACGTCCTCGCCGGCGCCGGCGATGGTGTTGCAGGCGGAGACCGCGAGACCGGCGGCGACGACCGCCAGAATGATGAGCTTGCGCATTTACTTCCTCGTTTGGTGCATCTTGGCCGCCCAGGACCCGAGTCAGGGCGCGCTTGCCAGGGGTGTCGGAAAAATGAGGCGGGCCGTCAAGCCGCCTGCCTTGTTCACCGTGTAGCGCACCTCGCCGCGGAGCTGACGGGCGAAGGCGGTCATCAAGGTCCGGCCGACCCCCTCGCCCACCTTCACCGGCGGCGCGCCGGGCACGCCGGAATCGGTGATGGCCAGTTCGGCGTTCTCTCCGCGCACCCGGAAGTCGACCGTGAGGACGCCGCCGCATTTGTCGAGGCCGTGCTTCTTGGCGTTGGTGATCGCCTCGACAGCGAACAGCGCGAGCGGCGCGAGATGATCCGGGTCGATCTCGAGCGGCTCGATGTGCAGCTCGGTGCGGATCGGAGCCCCGCGCACGCTTTCGGCCAGGACGATCTGGGCGATCAGCTCATCGAGGAAGTCGCGCAGTTCGACCCGCCGCAGATCGGGCCCCTGGTAGAGGGCGCGGTAGACGAGGGCGATCGCTGAAATCCGCTGACGCGTGTCCGACATCGCCGCCCGCGACAACGGATCCACCAAGGCGCGTTCCTGCAGATTCAGCAGAGAGGAGATCACCTGCAGGTTGTTCTTCACCCGGTGGTGGATCTCGCGCAGCAAGTCCTCCTTCTCCACCAGGGACTGGCGCAAGGTCGCATCCCGGGCGGCGATGGTGCGGGCCATGGCGTCCATGGATTCGGCCAGCTGTCGCATCTCCGGCGGCGCGCCGGCGGCGCGTTGCGGACGCACGCTGTAGCGCCCGCGTTCGTAGATGGCGGAGATGCGTCTCAAATAGACAACCCAGCGCACGACGCCGCGGTCGGCCACGAATCCGACCGCCAGCAAGGGCAGGAGGAAGGCGAGGACGGGCAGCAGGACGGCCGAGACCGGATTGAACACCGCCCAGGAGACCAACCCCTGCATCGGCGCGGAGAGGACGACATAGACTTCCTGGCCGACGAGAGGCGCCGAGGAGAAGATGCGGCGGGAGCCCTTACGATCGGTCGCGAACCACAGGCGCGGACCGGTGCGGGCAGGCCCGTCCAGGCGCGCGCCGAGGTCGGCCGGGAAGCTGTCGCCGTTCGTGGCCGAGAGGATGTGTCCGGCCGGGTCGGTAATCGCCACCTGCGATTCCACGGGGAGCGAACGGTCGAGGGTCTGCGGGCGCAGGCTGTCCAGGTCGATGACGGCCGTGAGCACGCCCTCGAACCGGCCTTGGTCGTCCAGGGCGCGCACGCTGGCGAGGATCACTGGCCGGTCGGCGTAGGCCACCCCACCCTGGCTGGTGACGGTTATCGGCGCTCCGGCGGCGAGCGCGGCGAACCATGGCCGCGCGGCACGGTCCGGGTCCGCAGGGGCGCCGGCGGCGGAGCAAGCCACCCGCCCGATGGAATCGAAACGGATCAGATTGTCGTAGTCTGGGATCCGGTTTTTGATCTCGGCGAGACGTGTCGCGCACTCATAGCCCACCGAACCCGGGGCGAGAGTCTGCAGCAGCACTTCGGCCGCCGCGATCCGGGCGCGGGCGGTGGCGGCGCTCCGTTCGGCCGCCGCCGCCAGTTCGGCTTGTCGCGCGCGCGCCTCGCGCTGGGAGGCGATATCCGACTGGATGGCCCCGACGATGAGCACGGGCGCCAGTCCAAGCACCAGCGCCAGGGCGAGCCGTGTGCGAACGGGCGTCGCCGCCCAGCCCTTCGGGCCATCCCAGGGTTTCACCGAGAGCCGCTCAGGCGCTCCGCATGAGCCAGGATCGAGCCCATGGCCTCGCCGGCCGCCTTGCCGTCGCGGTCGTAGTCGCCGCGTTCGAGGATGAGCTGCAGGGCGCGGCGGGCGCGACTGACCCGACTCTTCACCGTGCCGACGGCGCAGCCGCAAATCTCAGCCGCCTCCTCATAGGCGAAGCCGCCGGCGCCGACGAGGATGAGGGCTTCGCGCTGCTCGGCGGGCAGCATGCCCAGCCCCAGGCGGAGTTCGTCGAGGGCCACCGGCGATGCCGGATCGTCAATGGCGACGAGCGTGCGCTCCGCCGCTTCCTGATCCAGTTGGATTTGCCGCCACGAGCGGCGCTTTTCCGAATAGAATTGATTGCGCAGGATCATGAAGGTCCAGGCCTTCATGTTGGTGCCGATCTCGAAGCTGGCCCGCGCGTCCCAGGCCTTCATCATGGCGTCTTGGGCTAGGTCGTCGGCGGCCGTGGGATCGCCCGCCAGGGTCCTGGCGAAGGCGCGAAGCTGTGGAATGAGGGCGACCAGGCCCTTTCGGAACACCGCGTCGCGCTCGCCGTCCGGTTCGCTGGATTTGCTGGGCCCCGCCATCAGTCGTGGTCCGCGCCCTCACCGTCCGCTTGGCGCAAGATGTCGAGAAACTCGTTGGGGACTGGCTCATTGACCACATCCTCGAACATCCGCCGAAGTTGCGCTCCGATCGCCTGCTGTCGGAGCCGCGCTTCGTCGAGCGCGAGCGGTCGTTTTGGCGGCGCCTTCCTGGCCATGGCTAAAACAATGCCCCCCTCCGGCCTCGAGGGCCACCGCTCGCGATTTGTTTTCACAGACCCACCGTCTCCACACGTCAGCAAACGCCCCTGCGCCTCTCACGGTTCCCGTTCGCCGCCGGCGGGTCTACAGGAATGTCCGCCTCGTTCGGCCGGAACCGGGGCTGACGCTCTGCGTTGGTGCAAGGCGACGCTCCAAACCTGGCGCGCCGGGTTTTCGTGCGGCGCCGCGGGAGGGATAATGAGCCTTTCAACCAAAGTTACGCCCCACCTGCCGTATATCCGGCGCTACGCTCGCGCGCTCACCGGCGATCAGGCCACGGGCGACGCCTATGTGCGGGCATGCCTGGAGGCGGTGGCCTCCGGCGGTCAGGCCCTCGACGACGCTCTGCCGCCGAGGGCGGCGCTCTATCGGGTGTTTCACGTCGTGTGGGAGTCCACCGGCGCCAAGCTTGAGGCGCGGGATGGCGGCGAAGGCGCGGTCACCGCTCGCGAGCGGCTGCTGCGCATCTCGCCCCGCTCGCGCCAGGCGTTCCTGCTGACCGCGGTCGAGGGGTTCACACCCGTGGAAGCCGCACGTATTCTCGGCGTGAACTTCGAGGCGGTCGAGGACCTCATCGCCGAGGCCCAGGCCGACATCGACGCCGAACTGGCCACCGACGTTCTGATCATCGAGGACGAACCGGTGATCGCCGCCGATATCGCCGGCCTGGTGCGCGAATTGGGCCACCATGTCACGCAGATCGCCTCGACCCGGATCGAGGCGACCGAAGCCGCGCGGCTGGAAGCTCCGGGCCTGGTGCTGGCCGATATCCAGCTCGCCGACGGCTCGTCGGGCATCGACGCCGTGCGTGATATTTTGAGCGACCTGGACACGCCAGTGATCTTCATCACCGCCTTTCCCGAACGCCTGCTCACCGGCGAGCGGCCCGAGCCCACCTTTCTGATCACCAAACCCTTCCAGCCCGAGACGGTGAAGGCGGCGATCGGTCAGGCATTGTTCTTCCATCCGCGCAATCGCCTCTCGGTCTGAGAGCGAAGCTGCGCATCCAGGCGGTCAGGGGGCGCTCGATCCAGCGGTGGCAGGCGAGGCCGGCGCCGAGCGCCGCGGTGACGGCGACCGGGTAAAACAGCCACGGATTGGTGGTCCCCAAGGTGTGGCCAATCACCGCCTCGGCCGGTTCGTGAATGAGATAAAGGGCGTATGACGCCTCGCCCAGGGCGACGAGCACGGGGACGTGAGGGACGCCGCCATCGCCTTCGATGGCCATCGCCCCGGCGACGATCAGCGCGGCCGGCGCGCCCCAGAGAAATGGCCGCCAGAACTCGCTGAACACGCCCAGCGCGGCCGGAACGGCTAGCCCCGCCACCCCCGCGGTGATTAGCAGCCATCCGCCCCTTCGTCCCGGCAGGCCGTTCATTTCCGACAGGTTGGCGATCGCCACGCCGGCGGCGAACTGGAACAGCATCGGGTTGGCGCCCAGCTGGTAGATCGGGTCGTCGAGAATGAACCCGGCCGCCACCACCAGGAACAGGGCCCCGCAGACCATGGCCGCCTGGCGCCGCCTGGGCGCGAACAGCACGGCGGCGAACAGCAGGTAGAAGAAAGCCTCATAGTTCAGCGACCAGCCGGGCGCGTAGAGCGGGAAGGGCAGACCCTTGGGGTCGAAATGCGGGATGAAGGCCAGGGAGAGCAGCACATGGCCCACCGCCGGGTGGACGTTGGCGAGGAAGTCCGGCCAGACCAGCGCCACGCCGGTGAGGATGAGGGTCACCAGCCAATAGAGGGGAGCGACGCGGGTGAGACGCCGCCACACGAACGCCGCAGGCGAGCCCTCGCGGGCGCCGGTCACCTTCCACATGATGACGCCGCTGATGACGAAGAAGAGATCGACGCCGGCGCGGCCGATGTCGATGACGCCCAGGCCCCACTGCGAGGCGTGATAGACCACCACGGCCAGGGCCGCGGCCGCGCGCAGATACTGGATGGAGACGAGCGGCTTCACGCGGGCCCGCTCTCGAGCCAAGCGGCGGCTTGCCCGATCTGTCCAGTCCCGCCGATGATGAGCGCCGTCCTGGTCATGGTCCTCGCTTCACGCTTGTCCTAGGCTAGCGGTCATGCGCCGACTCCCCAACATCCTCACCGGCCTGCGCTTGGCGCTGGCGTTATTCACCTTTTTCGGACTGGCGAGCGCCGCCCTATTGAGCGACCGCCTGACGCCGGACACGCAGTTTGGCCTCGAACGCTGGGCCTTCGTCGCCTTTGTCGTCGCGGCTCTGACCGACTTCTTCGATGGCTGGCTTGCCCGCAGGCTTGACGCCACCAGCCTCTGGGGCGCCATCCTCGATCCCATCGCCGACAAGGTTCTGGTGTGCGGCGTGATCCTGGGGCTCCTGACCTTAGGGCCGAACGCCGCCGTGGCGATTCCCGCCGCGCTCATTCTGTTTCGAGAGTTCGCCGTCAGCGCCCTGCGGGAGGTGGCGGCCGGCAAAGGCGTGAGCCTGCCGGTCACACTGCTCGCCAAGTGGAAGACGACGCTTCAGCTCATCGCGCTGGGCGCCGAATTGCTGGTGGCCTGCTGGGCGGCGTTCTCCCTGCCGAACGATCCATCCGTGCAGGGGCCGGCGACGATGGCGGCGCACGCATTGCTTTGGGCCGCCACCCTCGTCACCCTCGTCACCGGCGCGCAGTATTGGCGGCAGGCGCGCAAGGCCCTGGCCGACTGAGCCGCACCTACGGCAGCGGAATGAATTCGTCGTGATCGAGATCGGGCAGCTTCATGCGCCCGGCGCGCCAGTCGGCCTTGGCCTGCTCGATGCGCTCCTTGCGCGATGAGACGAAATTCCACTCGATGAAGCGCGGGCCGAGGCTCTCGCCCCCCAGCAGCATGACCGTCGCGGGCGTCACGGCTTCGAGCAGCACCGGCTCGCCCGGAGCAAAGACGATCATCTGGCCCTCGTCGAAGGTCTGTCCGGCGACTTCCACCGAGCCCTGAGCCACGAAAGCGGCCCTTTCGGGATAATCCGCCGGCAACTGAGCCTTGGCCCCGGCGTCGAGCCGCCAGTGGACATAAAACATCGGCGAGTGGGTCTTGACCTGGGCCTTGGCCCCAAAGGCCTCGCCGGCCACCAGCCGCGCCCACATGCCACCGCCCTCGTAGGTCGGCAGGTCCTCGGTGCCGTGGTGGGCGAAGGTCGGATCGGTCTCTTCGAGCTCCGCCGGCAGGGCGACCCAGGCCTGGATGCCATGCACTTCCCCGCCGGTCTTACGCAGGGTGTCGAAGCGCTCGGAATGGGTGATGCCACGCCCGGCCGTCATCCAGTTCACTTCGCCGGGGAGGATGGCGGTTTCCGAGCCGATACTGTCGCGGTGGGTGATCTCGCCGTCGAAGAGATAGGTGACAGTGGACAGGCCGATGTGTGGGTGGGGGCGTACGTCCGCGTCCCGAGTCAGTCCGGCCTCGAAGGTCACCGGCCCCATATGGTCGAAGAACACGAACGGCCCGACAGTGCGGTGCGGTGCAAAAGGGAGCACTCGGCCGACCTCGAAGGCGCCAAGGCTGTGGCGTCGAGAGGGGATCACCAGTTCGATCATCGCCGTCTCCTGCAGGTGGCGCCGCAGCGGCTCAGGCGCGGACGAGGCCCAGCGGAATGGCCGTGGAGTTCTTCACGGCGCGGATCACGATACGGCTTTCGATGTTCGAAACCACCCCAAGCGCCAGGATTCGGTCGCGCAAGAAGGCGTCGAAGGCGTGCATGTCGCGGGTGACGATGCGCAGCTCATAGTCGGCCGAGCCGGTCACCGTGGCGCATTGCACCACTTCGGCCCATTTCTTCACCGCCTGTTCGAACACCTCGAGATTTTCCTGGGTCGGCAGCGAGAGCTTGACCGTGCAATAGACTTCGAAATCGAGGCCCAGCTTCTCGCGGTCCAGCACCGTAACCCGGCGTTGGATGACGCCCTCTTCCTCCAACCTCTTGATCCGCCGCCAGCAGGGGCTAGACGACAGACCGACACGGTCGGCGATCTCGGCGACCGAAAGGGAGGCGTCGTGTTGAATGAGATCGAGGATGCGGGCATCCACGGCGTCGAGCCGGTCGGACAAGATTTACCCCCTACCTTCTCGTTTTGG
>Ga0302314_10001130_pt1 | contig 49716 bp, 56 predicted proteins | sample III_Palsa_N2_3_FD_200533 | JGI IMG/M metagenome (GOLD analysis project Ga0302314, IMG submission 200533) | Peat permafrost microbial communities from Stordalen Mire near Abisko, Sweden - III_Palsa_N2_3 | ecosystem: Environmental > Terrestrial > Soil > Palsa > Peat permafrost | place: Sweden... | reverse complement strand
AAGCCGCGCACGCCGAACTCGCCTCCGGAGGCACCGATGAACACCTTGCCCTTCGCCACGCGGGGCGCCATGGTGATCGAGTAATGCTTCGTCATGTCGGCGCCCAGGCCGAGGCTCTCGGGCACGGTGTCGGTCGACCACACTTCCTTGCCGGACTTGGCATCGATCGCGACGAGCCGGGCGTCGAGCGTGCCCATGATGATCTTGCCGTCCCAGGCCGCGATGCCGCGGTTCACCAGGCCCACGTTGTAGCGCAGCCGTTCGCCATGGATCATGGCGTTGTATTTCCACAGCTCCTTGCCGCTCTTGGCATCGTAGGCATAGACCACGTTGCGTGAGGTCGACACGTAGATGACGCCGTCGATGTAGAGCGGCGAGCCATGCTGATCCTGGTTGGTTTCGTAGTCCGCGAACCACTTCAGGCCCAGATCGCCGATGTTGCTGGAGTTGATCTGCTTGAGCGTGCTGAAGCGCTGCTCTGAGTAGGTGCCGCCGTAGGTCATCCACTGACCGGGTTCACTCCCCGCCCTCACCAGTCGCTTCGCGGTGACGTTCGCGGCGGGACCGTCACTGTCCGCCGCGGCGGCTGCGGGACGATTCAGGACACTCAAGGCCAAGATGGCCGCCGACAACAGCCAGCCCACCCCTAAAACTCGGGAACGCATCATCACGGGAACCCCCTCACGCTCGCACTTATTGGTGACTCTCGGGCCAGCGGATCTTAGCTCGAAGTCAGTGCTCCAATGCCGTGACAGCCGTCAAGACGGCCGTGAGGCGCGGGCGGGTTCTCGCTAACCGATTGATTTAACAACTCACTTATCAGGCAGCCGGCGGTCCCGCCGGGTGGCGCGCCGCTCTTTTCCTTCGTATTGGCGGGGCAGGGCATCCCGATCCGCGCGGCGACGCGGGGCCGCCCGGCGGTCGGCGTGGTGTTGATAGCGGCATTCGCAGGTCTTCATGTCGCAACCGGGCAGCGGAAATCGCGGCGCCACGGGTGACAGCCAGCGCCTGCGTGCGGCCGCCTTGACGGCGGTGCAGCATTTTGTGCCCGGCACCAGCGATACCGCGGACCACTGGCTCTTTTTCGGCGTGGCAGTGGGCGTTTTGCCCCGCGACCCGAACCCCCAGATCTTGATCATGCGAAACCTCAACCTCCCCGCGTTGTGAATCACGTGCTGCCTCCCCCAGGCCAAGCGGCGGGCCACTGAAATGTGGCCTTCCTATTTAGGAAGGCGTAACCGGCGGCCGTTTCGTGTCACCCCGTGCCATCACCCGCTCAGACGTACGGCCCGCCGATGAAGTCCTGATCGAGATCGAAGTCGAACGGCAGCTGGCGCGAAGAGGCCCAGCAGCCATGCACCTGCATGTGCAGGCGGAAGGGCAGTTTGACCTTCGCAATCGGTCCGTCGGTGAGGTGCTGCGCGTCCGCGATGACCAGTTCGCTCCGCATCTCCGCGTAGTCGTTGGCGACGCCGATGAGATAGCCGTCGCCCTCGGCCGCATCGCGCCGCCGCGGCACGAACTGCGGTTCATGCAGGGCGTGGGTCGTGCCGGCGACGAAGCGCTCGACCTGCATCGAGTGATGATCGAAGCGGCACCAGGCGGACGGATCCGTCAGCAGGTTATAGCTGTAACGAAACGGCAGTGTGAGGTAACGATCGTCCATGCGCGAGAAGCTGGTCGGCTTTACCTCCGGAAACAGGATCTCCTCCTGCCAGGCATCGTCACCTTTTTTCGATAGATCGAAGGTCCAGCGTCGGATCGTGTTGCGCCGGGCCTCCTCATCAAAGGCAGACCCGTCGAGATTCGGGAACTGGGGATTGAAATTGCCGCGGGCGGCGGGCGCATCGAGGATGACCTTGTTGCCCTCCGTGCGGGCATTCGTGGCATGAATCAGCATCGCCCGGTCATGCGGTCCCTTGAACCAGCGAATGTCCCTGGCCTCGCCATCACGCGGCAGGATGCCGACCCAGGCCGGCACAGTCCGGTCATAGGCCCAGTGGTTGAGACCCTGCTGGAGCCGCTCGACACTGGTCACCATCGCGGTCGTCGGCAGGATCACATGCTGCTGCGTAATGGCGAAGTCATGCATCATCGACACGAGCGGTGCTTTGAGCCATACCTCGCGGGTCAGCCGACCGCCGGCATCAAAGAACTGCACCGCCACGTCATCCGTCACGTCGCCCTTTGCCTCGTACGCAAAGGCGATCATTTCACCACTGACCGGGTCAATCTTCGGATGCGCCGTGAAGGTCTTCGCGGTGAGGCGGCCCTCGAAGTCGTATTCGCCCAGCGTCTTGAGTGAATGCGGATCAACGAGCATCGGCGGACTGCTCTCCTTGAGGCAGTACAGCTTGCCGGCATGTATCAGCGGCGTCGTATTACCCGTGTTCGCCGACAGGCCCGCCACGCTCGGGTCATCGGTGTAACGGTTGCGGTAGACGCCGAACAGCGCCCGCCGTGCGGTACGCTCGGCGACGTAGCGCGGCGTGCGGATATAGCGCGTGCGGAAGTCGACGTGGCCCTTGCGGAAGCGGAACAGGTCCACCGCGCCGTCGGCGTTGTAAGGAATGTCGTTCGGCCGCAGCTGCGGATAGCGCCGATCGGCGCAGGTCCGGTAGAACGAGCCGTCGAGATCATCCGGGATCCGCCCCTCGACCTCGCAATCGTGGATATCGGCCTCGAAGCGCATGGGCGCAAAGAAACCGGTGTGGTAGGGGTCGTCGCGGAAGCTGATGGCCATGTCGCTGATTCTACTACCGGTAATTGAATTTGAACTCGCTGTCGTCAGATTCCATCAGCACGTCGTTCGGGACCTGCCTGCCGACCGTGATGTACCAGTACCGGCGCGTGTCGCGCAGATAGGGTTTCAGGGTCTGCGGATCGACGATCAGGCGCATCGAGATCGACGAAGCGTAGTGCAGTGCGGCGCCCTGTGGCAGCTGAAAACTCGTGAGGACCTCGTGCAGGGGTTGCTCCAGCGGGGTTGCGCGAACGACGAGTTCCACGCACGAAGAGGCTGCCGCCTCGGGGGTGCAGGGCAGCTCCCGCGCGAAGATGAAGTCCAGCTGATGCTCGACGATGACGTGCGCGATGCCCGGCAGGGACAGCGGTGCCGTCAGCTCGTAACTGACGCCCTGCTGCAGGGTGGCACCGATCCACATTGCAGTCTCGAGGCCGTAGGTCTCGCTCACCTGGTTCGCAATGACCTCCGGTTCGAACTCTAACTGTGCGGCAGCGGCAGCCTGGTTCATCAGGGCCTGGGTCCGCCTGCCCGTGGGGGCCTGTGCACGAATCGCCGCCTGCGCATCGTGGGAGACGCGCGCGGCAAATGCGACGAGATCATCGGCAGCCTTGAAGTCCCCGGAGCGCGAAAGCTCCATCGTCGGAAACTGCAGGAGAGTAGGGCGGAACACCCCCAACGGACCGTCGGCACCCGCAGTCTCCTGCGGCCAGGGTCCCGGATCAGTCTGGTTGCCAACGGGCGTAGAGGAGACGACCCAACCCTCTTTCCCTGCGCGGATGTCGCGCCCGAAAGCGAGGGAACTCCTCGCATGGAACACCTTGCCGTCGATGGCGCTGGCGTGCGAAATGTCCAAGGTCATCATCGCCTCACCGGCCGACCATGCGAACCTCAGCATCGTCGCTCGATGCGGAAAGTCGGCCAGGCGCTGCGCGACCTGTTCCGCGCCCGATGGCTCCTTGCGCCATTTGAGCAGCAACGCGTAGTTGTCCTGGGCGTCCGCGCGCAAGCCGAACTCCCGGTCCATGGCAATGGCCGCTTCGAGTGCCGTGAGCGCAGCGGCGCCCTCGCCGAGCGCCTGATGGGTGACGGCCACGTTGTATTGCATTACCGCCATCGACCGGTAGTCGAGGGCGTCCCCGTAGAGTTGCACGGCATGCCGGGCTGCCTCCAGCGCAGTTTGGAGATCCTGGACGCGTTCGGCTGGTGCCGTATCGCAGGAAGCGCGGTCGTGCTGAATGCGGTACCGCAGTTCCGCCGGGCGCCCCCAACCTCCAGGGAAGATGACCTGGGTAACCGGGTTGTCGGCGACGGTGTCGACCTGCGCTTGGGCAAGATCCAGGCGTTGCCAGCAGGGCCCCGGGGCACCTTCGAGCACGAACTCGGCGTAGTCGAGCCGCGCGGCGAGCGTTGCGGGAGAGTTGGGTTGGTATTTATCGAGGGCGGCAATCGTCGTCTGGAAATCCGTAGCGGTTGCCGCAGCGCTGGTCCAGGACAGCACGCACGCTGCGGCTGCCACCGCAACACGGCTGCTGGCCATCGGCCGCTTCACTACAGAGCGACAGCCGGTGCGTCAGCGGATCAACATGCCAGGATCAGACATGTCCCTGGTCTTGAGCGCCCGCGGGCAGTCGAGCGGCGTGGTGAACAGATCGTCGATGCGGGGATCCACGCAGTAAAGATTCGACATCGTTGACTGTGATTGGCAGGAACCGCCGAAACAGTACCGCGTGCGTCCGTTGGGGCGCACCTTAGGAGTGCCGGGGTGCGCCGGACGCGTCCGGTCTTCGATGCGCACCGCATGGGCGGCGCCGTGCGTCAAAGCCTGGATTGCAGGTGCCCCTTGCCCGCCATTGTGGGGGCCGAGGTGAATGCCGTAGCCAGCGACGGTGCCGCCGACTCTGGCGGTGAAGTGGCTGCCGGCGCCCATGCCGCCGCGTGCCAATCCGCCGATACGGCCACCCCCACCACCATGACCGCCGGAGCTGCTGCCACCACTGGAGCCACTGCCACTACTGGTGCCACTGCCACTGGAGCTGCTGCTGGTAGAGCTGGTACTGCCGGAACTGCTGCCGCCGTAGCTTCCGCCGCCGCCGCCTGAACCCATGGGCGCCGACACGGTGATACCGGGACCGGCAAGTGCAAGCGTGGCCAGTGCTGCGACTATGAAATTTGATTGCATGGTGCGTCCCCTAAAACCATCCGGTTCGAATCACTCCACACACGCATTCAGTGTAGTCCTCGTCAGGACCGTGCCACATTAAAGTGCGGCGATCGATAGTTAATGTCTTGCCCCACTGCCGCCGGAAGAACATAGGAAGGGTTGTAAGCAGTTGATTCGGCTGGGTGCATCGGAACTGCTAGCCGCGACCGAGTGCCAGAATCCAACGCGCGATCGCGCGCGCGTCAGCCATGCTGACTCGTTCATTGGGGACCATGGGTACCGTTCCCCAATTGCCTGCGCCCCCATTGATGATCTTCAGCGCCAGACGGTTCACCGCCGCGTCCCGGTCGTTGGCGTACCGCGCGGCGACCGCCAGAAAAGGTGGCCCGATACGTGCTTCCTTGAGCGCATGGCATTCATCGCAGTGCTGATGTGCGGCGAGCGGTGAAAGACCCTGCGCCAGGCCCGCGTCGGCAGCGAGTGTGGCCGCCGGTGCGCCGAGCAGCAGTATTGTGGCAACTGACGCGCAGCGTGGGATTTTCATCGTGCCGCCTTGACCGCATTATCGCCGGGGTCAATCAGCAGCGCCATCCGCGGTCCGCGGACGTGCTCCACGATGTTGGCGTAGGAGGTCACAAGGTCCCCCGTGGATCGATCCACATGCACCATGCGCAGGAAGCCGCGCTCCCGCGGCAACGGCAGGACACCGAAACTGCGCGTGCGCGGGTCGAAGCGATAGATGACATCGGCGTTGGACGTTGGGATCCACACCACCTTGCGGAGGGGATCCCAGAACGTTGCGTACGGCGCGCTGGCGCGATCGGGCAGATCGTAAATGCCCTGCATGCGCCCGGCCTTCGTGTCGTAAGCCGCCAGTTGCCCCGCGCCGTACAGCGCCAGATACAAAACCCCATCTTCCGACATGGACATGCGGCGCGGCCCCGCGGTGGGGCTCGCGAATTCGACGTGGGTCTCGAACTTGAGGGTCTCGGTATTGAAGCTGCCGAAGCTGCCGATGCCGAGCTGGCAGTACCACACATGCGTGCGGTCCGGGCTCATGGCCAGGCCGTAGACCTGTTCGCCGCCCGTGCGACCGGACACCGGCGGGATCTTGAACTCGCCGGTCTTGCCGGTTCCCGGATCCAGCCAGCCCACCGCATTGTTCACGATGTCGGAGAACCAGATTCGACCGTGATGATCGGTGGCCAGCTCATGATTCGGATCAAAGGAGATATCGTGCAGGCCGACCGGCGGTCCCGCGGGTTGATTCAGCGGCCAGACCTTCCATTGCTCGGCACCGGGATCAAAGCGCAGCAGCGCCCCGGGGAAGAAGGGACTCACCCAGATGCCATCCGCGCCGGGTACCAGCGTGTGCGGTCCCCACAGATCCTTGCCCGGAATCGGGTAGTCCTTGAGAGCGCCGGTTCGGGTGTCGATGCGGATCAGCCGGTTGGCGCTGACATCCGCGGCATAGAGATAGTCCGTGCCTTTGAAGGGAACGGCTTCCCGGATCGCATTCGGGGGCGCAACTTCGAATTCCCGGATGCTGGTACGGGGAGTGACAATCAAGGGTGCGCCATAGCGGTACCCGCGCACCTCCAGCAGCGGACCGCGCAGCGCCTCGGTGAGAAGCCTGGCGGTTGGGCCCGGAGCACCACCCGAATACACGTTCTCACCCGAGGGCACGAGGTTGCCCGCGCGTCCGAACTCCACGTTCGAGATGTAGTTCATCTGCTTGACGATGCCCGTCCAGGCCAGTTCGCGCGCCTCGGCAGACTGCGTCGAAGGCGTGTCGTCCAGGAGCTTCGCGTACGCCCGGACCTCGGGCGCCGGCAGCTGGTGGCAGGCGACGCAGGTCATCACCAGCGCCTCGCGATGCGCCGGATCCTTCAGGTCCTTGAGATAGGCAGAGGCGGGCGCCGTGCCGGCCTGGTTCGCCTCGGGGCGCATGAGGAGGGTGATCGCAGCCGGTCCGACCGGGACTGCGCCGCCAATCTGCCGGTAATCCAGCAGCCGCACCTGCACAGTGCCGGGCGGCGTATTCACCGGGAAGCTGAATTTGCCGGTACTGTCCGTGAACACAGTGGTCGCCGAAGCGCCCGGCGCCGGCGCCGATTTCGTGAGTGTCACCATCGCCTGGGACAGCGGTGCGCCATTGAGGTCGGTCACCTGTCCGTGTGGTGCCCCAGCGGCGCCCACGGCAACCGCGAGTCCCGACAACAATGCCGGGAGTTGCCTGAGGGCACGCAGCCGGTTGCGATCGCGCGAAGGGACGAGGCCGGTGTCGTGCATAGTTGAAAGACTCTAGGCCGAAGGCGTCGCCATGGCAATCAACGATGCTGGCCTCTATGCTCGGCCGATGACATGGCAACACATTCGTATCGCCAGGTTCGGCGGCCCCGAAGTACTGGAACTGGTGGCAGAGGAGAGCATTCCCGCACCCGGTCCCGGGGAGGTGTGCCTCAAGGTGATTGCGGCCGGTACCGGCTTTACGGACACCATGATCCGGCGCGGACGCTACCCGGACTTCAAGGGGCCGCTGCCGTTTACGCCTGGCTATGAGATTGTGGGCAGTGTCGAGAGCGTCGGACCTGGCGCGGAGGCGCTATCCAAGGGTGCATGGCTTGCCGACCTGAGTGTGACGGGTGGCTACGCCCAGTACGCAATCCGCCCGGTGCGATTTCTCGTGGCCGTTCCGGCTGGCATCGATCCGGCGGAGGCAGTGTGCGTGCCGCTCGCCTATCTGACCGCCTTCCAGATGCTCACGCGCTGTGGCCAGCTGCCGCGGGGCGCGACCATACTCGTGATTGGTGCCTCGGGAACTGTCGGTACGGCGCTGCTCGATCTGGCGCGCCATTTCGGACTCAATGCCGTGGGTACGTGCTCGGCCCGAAACATTTCGATCGTCCAGCGTTTCGGTGCGACGGCAATTGACTATCAGGCTGGTGACTTCGTCGCTGCGGTTCGCCGCTTGAGTGCAGACCGACCGGGCGGCCCGGGTGTCGATGCCGCCTTCGATGCGATTGGCGGCGCACATTTCGCCCGTTCATTCGCGTGCCTCAGATCCGGTGGTCTGCTCGTTGGGTACGGCTCGCAGACCATGGCAATCGGCCAAGAGGGGCTGGCTTCAGCAGGCCTGGGTTTGCTTCGCCTGATGGCGTGGAACGCACTGCGTTTCCTGTTCGCCGGTCGCCGCGCTCAGTTTTATAGCATCACCGCGCGCCGTACGAAGTACCCTGACGAATTCAAGGCGGACATGGCAACGCTGTTTGCGCTGTTGCGTGAAGGCGCCATACGTCCGGTCGTAATTGACCGCTTGCCGCTGTCAGCCGCGGCGCGGGCTCATGCACGCATTGATCTCGGGGGCCTCGGCGGCAAGATCGTCCTGCTGCCATGGGGTGAGCCCACAACGCTGGCTTGACCCGCCAATCCGCACTCTTTGGCCTCCTTTGCAAGATCTGTCATTGAAATGACGCGCGGTGTCGATTGACAGGCGTTGGCGGCGTGCGAGACTCGGCTCCAGTGGTTCGAATTCCCGGTCGTCATGGGCTCGACAAGCGGTCTTGGCGCTCTAACGGCGGCGGGAAAAATTGATCCACGAGGGCTTACGCCGATGGGTGACGATTTCCGTTCAGAACTGAAGGCTCTGGTTGATTCTCATGCGCGGCGCCTGGAGCAGGCGAAGGAGTCTGCGTTAAAGATGGATGCAGAGGTCGCAGCTTTCCACAAAGCGTGGAATGAGCACCGAGCTTTGGTGGTCGATCCCATCCTGAAAGAGATAGCGACGGCGCTGCAAGCCACGAAGATCAATGCTGAGGTTCGCGAAATTCAGTCCCGCAAAGTCCTGATGAATGGCGGTACAGCCGTCATACCGGACACCTATGACGTGACGCTTCAACTGACGGGAATCGACGTGCGGGCTACGGGATCCTCGGCGCGCCAGCATGGCGCTTTCGAAGTGCGGCTGCAGGGCCGGGAGATCGTGATCGAATACCCCAGTCATCACCGCAGAGCTGTTCAGCTGACCGAGATCACCGCTGAGTTGATTCAATCCAGCGCGATGGAATTCCTCAAGGATCAACTCGGTCCCGCGTAAAGCCTGAGGCACGTGCAAGGCTCGTCACAACCGGTTACTCAGTCGCAAGCTTCGCGGCAGTGGAAGGGTATCGATGGTGAAAGCGCGGACTCGAAATACGCGTCCGGAATCGAGATCGAAAGCTTTGGCACGGGCTGAGTCGCCCCAACGGGCGCCGCTCAGCGCGAGTCGAGAAATGCGATCTAAGTAATTGATTACACTTGGTCCCATGGTTGGAATCGAATCAACGACCAATGAAGGCGGCGGCTTTGTCGTCTTTGGCATCTACGATCAATGCGTAGGTAGCAATTGATTGTGACTGTGTCAGCACTTTCGCCATCGCCTCCAGCAGCAGGTGCTCACCGAGGCGTTGTCCGTGGTGGCGGTTATCGACTGCGAGTCGGGCGAGAATCGCGCAGGGTACATCAGCACGTTCTAGGGTGCGTTTCTCCTCACGCGGAATGCGGGCTTCGACACGCTCGTCTGCAGGCCATAGCCAGACTTTCGAGCTTGGCCCATGTGCGCAAGGAGCAAAGGACCTTCGGCATCAAGAATGGCGGCCCAATTTGATCGGGCCGCCATGAGGGTCAGTAGGTTACCGTTGTATTGTTCGTCACGCTACGAACACCCGGTGTTCCCCACGCGGTCTGTGTAGCGAGGTCTCGCTCAGACCAATCGTGCACCGAACCCGACAACGTCACATCATTGCCAATGACGCTGACGGATATGTTGTTGGAATCCTTGTGTGCCCGGCGCACCAACGCCGCTTCAATGTCCGCCTTGACTAAGGGTGCAGACACCGTCGGTTTGAGGATGATCAGGTCAGCCACTCCCTTAACCCCCATAAGGTGTCGTACAGCATCGGCAGCCGCTTTCCGTTGATAGTCCCAGTGCACTTCGCCCGTTAAGGTCACCCAGCCGCCCTCGACCTTTATCTTGACCGAGTCCTTGGGCAAACACGTCGTCCACTGCAGTACGTTTTCGACCGTGCGGGCAATATCCCCGTCAGTGCGAGCATTGATGCCTGCGAGCCGCACATCGATTTCGACGGCGAGCGCTTTCACGCCAACCACGCGCATAGCTGCCCGTTCCGCCTCGAGTTTCTCCGAGTAAGTGCCCACATGACCCGCCAGGGTGACGACACCGCCTTTGACTTCGACGCCGATCTCTTCGGCATGAATCGAGGGCTCCCAGGCGAGTTCGGTAATCACGTCATTCTGTAGCTGCCTATCCGTTCTCATGGTTCGCATCTCTTTGATTGACATTGGAAGCGCATGCTGCGCGCCGCGCCGGGAGCCGTCTGTACGTAGAAGCCGTAGGCTGATGCGAAGAGCTGCACTCAGGCGCTACCCCACGGCTTCGGGTCATAAGCGCATTAGCGTCTCGGAGGCTCTGACGGCATCGAGAGGCGTCGGCGGCGCTGTACGGTTCGCCGACCCATGCGCCGCCAAGTTCTCTAATGACTCGTGATCGCGGGTTGCCGACGCCACATTCGCCCAATTTGCACCTGAGCCGCGACCGCCAGTGCGCCGTTAATGAAGAGCGCATTGCGAATACCAAAAACTTCGACCGAAAGTCCCGTGGCCAGGGCGCCCAGTGCCGTTCCGCCCCGGGAGGCCAGCATGAAAAGGCTAACTGCCTGTCCGCGAAGATTCACCGCTGCTGCAGACTGGACGAAGGTATTCGCCGAGGTGTTGGTGACGCTCATGGCCACGCCGGCCATAACCAGGAGTGCAGGCAAAAGACTTGCCCATGAATTGAGCGCGATCGCGATCAGAATGACTCCATAGAGGACGGAGAAAGCTGCGCATATTTTGCGACGATCGCGCCGGGCATCGACCCCCAGAAGGCCGATACCGCCCAGCAGTCCGCCGACGCCAAAGGCGCCAATCGCGACACTGAACTGCGCCGCGCTGCCGTGCCATGCATTCTAGACCCGCGAATGGATGCTGCCCAGTAAGCCCGTCAGGCGCCCGCCGGTTCGCCGCTTGCCGCGGCAGAATCCACACGGCGATTCCGATGAACGGAACATACGACACGGCGCTGACGACGAAACACCCGATCGCCCCCACAGTCGCCATTAGGATCCCGGCAAGTGCCGGACCCACGATTCTAGAGACGTTGTATTGAGTCGAATTGAGCGCCAAGCCAGCCGGGATCTGATCATGAGTGACGATCGAGGGCACGATCGAGGAAAATGAGGGCATGGACAGCGCGTCGGTAATTCCAACCACCAAAGACAGTACAATGATTGTCCATGGGTGGGCGATTCCCGCTAACAGCAATACCACGATTGCTATCGGGCACATCATCTGAAGGGCCTGAAAGCCCGCGATGACGCGTCGTCGATCTGCGTGGTCGGCCAGCACACCGCCTGGTAGTGTCAACAGCCAGAGTGGCGCGCTCATGGCGAAACTGTCCAGGCCCACGAGAAATGATGACGCACCCAACGTCAGCAGCAGCCACGGTTGCGCGACCTGCTGAGCCCAGGTGCCAATGCTGGATAGCAGGCTCGCAAACCAGAACGTACCGAATCGTCGCGTGCGCAGCAGCTTCAGCGATACTACGAAGGCATTACGCACCGCTGCTTCGTGATTCAAGCCGCCTTTCCTTCGCCCGCTCCTGACGGGCACAAATGGTCAGGGCTTACAATGCCGCAAGCTGATCGCAGAGACGTATGGCCGCGAGCAACGCCATCGCGCAAGAGCTCTCGGGGAGGGTTCTCGATGAGCCCCGACCGGCGTCGGCGGGCAATTTCGTTCTTACCCTGGGGCAGCACCTCCGCTTCGATGTCGGTGATTCCGAGTCGTTGCGCGACGACTTCTGCCGACGCACGATGATCACCGGTCACGAGGACGATGCGAATCCCCTCGCGGCGAGGTGGGTCAGCTATTCCTGGGCCGCCATGCAGGCGAAAGTGGAGCGCTGGCGAACTGCGTTGGGCCGGGAGCAGTCAAAGGGTCAGGGAATAGATGGTCTGACTGGGCTCCGCGGGGTCACTCGCGGCGCTCATGCCAAGCTTTTGCGCAAGCTGTCGCATCCCATGATTTTCCGCGAGTTCCACGGAATACAGCTGCTTTACGCCATGGCCTTTTGCGTAGTGGATCAAGCGCCCCATCAGCATCTCGGCCACGCCTTTTTGCTGCCATTCATCGGCAATGGTGAGTGCCATCTCGCGCGTGCCTTCCTTCTGGCTCAATGCGTAGCGACTGACGCCGATCGCGGTTTCTTGCCCGCTCTTTTGCACTGTTGCCACAAAGGCCATCGAGAGCTGGCCATCGACCCCACACAGGAGCTTCAGCTCCTGCGCAGAGAGCTCCTTGACGCCACCGAAGAATCGATAGCGCCGGGTTTCCACGGACAAGTGCCGCACGAACTCAGCTTCCATCTCGCAGTCGGTTGCATGGAGGGGCCTGACGGTTACGGCCTCACCACAGACGATTGAGCTCACGTTGTTTTCAGTCATGACAGTACCTACCGCTTGAGGAATGCCGCAGTCCCGTGGGCGCCGTGTGACGGCGAGGACTTGATGCGCGACTTACCGTACGACATTGAGCCAGGAATCCAAGCGACGCGATCCGAAGATGTACCTATGTCGTTGCGGAGGGTACGCGTGGCCTTGGGCAGGTTGATCGTGCGGAAGTCTGCTCGTACTGAGGCCAGTACCCTTCTCCTTGATGCCGCCACCGCTTGTGACGCGGTGCTTTCTGGCCGTCAGTAAGGATTGCAAGTGCCTGAATAGTAAGTCATACGAACGGCTGACAGCAGTCAAACAATGCGTGTATTGTCGCCACTCCGCCCGGTCCTAGAATGAGCTCGGTATGCTTACTACAACGGCAGTACTCGCACGTGGCGCGCTCGAGGCAGCCCCCGATGCGATGATCATAATCGACGCGTCCGGTATCGTGCGGTACGCCAACCGGCAGGTCTCTGCGCTGTTCGGCTACGCCCATGACGAAATCATCGAGCAGAGCGTCGAACGGCTGATGCCGGAACGGTTTCGGAGCCGGCATGTCGGACATCGGGAAGGCTACACCCGCACCGTGCGCGTACGGCCCATGGGGGCGGGCCTGGATCTGCTTGGTCGGCGACAGGATGGCAGTGAATTTCCGATTGAAATCAGCTTGAGCCCTATCCAGGACGGTGACCGGGTGCTGGTCGCCGCCGCCATACGCGATGTTACCGATCGCAAACGGGTGGAAGCGGAACTGGTTGTGGCGCGCCAGGTGGCGGAGCAGGCGCGTGAAACGGCGGATCGTGCCAATCTGGCCAAGAGTCGATTTCTCGCCACCGCCAGCCATGACCTTCGCCAACCGTTACAAACGCTTGCGCTCCTGAATGGCACCCTGCGGCGGATGGTCCGCGATGCGGACTCACTGCTGGCCATCTCGCAGCAGGAAGAGGCCATTGGCGCGATGTCGCGATTGCTCAACGCACTGCTGGATATCAGCAAGCTCGAGTCCGGCATGATCAAACCGGAAACCACCGACTTCAGGGTGGCTGCCCTGTTTGAGGAACTGAATCGCGAATATGCCCGTTCGGCCGCGGACAAGGGCCTGCAGCTGCAGATCGAAACCAGCATGCATATTGCCCATTGCGATCCCTCCCTGGTCGAGCAAGTGCTGCGAAACCTCGTCTCCAATGCGATCAAATACACGCACGAAGGTTCGGTGCGTGTGCGTTGCTGGAACGAGACGCAGCTGGTCCACATCGAGATACTCGATACCGGCGTGGGTATCCCGAGTGATCAGGTCCCGTACATCTTCGATGAGTTCTATCAGGTAGGCGTCTCGACTCACAGTTTGCGCGAGGGCTATGGGCTTGGCCTGAATATCGTGCAGCGAATCGTGAGCCTCCTGGATCTTCACCTTGATGTCCGATCTGTGGTGGGCAAGGGATCGGTCTTCACGCTGTCGTTGCCTGTGGGAAGGGACCCGATCTGTGTGGCGGATATCGAAGCAGATCCGGCACAAGTATCGCCGCCACCGCTTGCGGCGCGGCAGCATGTGCTGCTGGTCGAGGATGATCCGGCCGTGCGCGATGCGACACGGATGTTGCTGAGGGTCGAAGGGTACCGGGTCACGGCAGTCTCCACCATCGCCGAGGCATTGCAGAGCGCCGAGGCCGAAAAAATCGATCTGCTAATTACTGACTATCACTTGGCAGGAAACGAAATCGGTACCGCACTCATCACCGCGCTGCGCACCCGATTGGGCAGCTCCTTGAAGGCGGTGCTGGTGACTGGCGACACGTCCTCCGCAGTCAAGGATCTGCCGTCAGATCCCTACCTGCGCGTGGCGAGCAAGCCCATCAAGGCCGATGCACTCTTGACGTTATTGCGGACATTTCCGTCCAGCTGATTCAGCAAGTGTATCCGGCCGGCGGGCGCCTCGATGCGTTCAATGCGAGGTGCCGTCAGTACCGGATTTCTGCAACTCTTGTCGCAGCGTCGGAAGTTCGCGGCGGTAGGCCTCGGCGTCGCCATAATCGAGGAACGCGGTGTAATGATTATGGGCCGCAATCACTCGCCGGGCGTGTTTGATGGGACACCAGTACTGTTCGGTGCGCGAGGCGATCTCCCGCACGTAGGCAATCAGGCCGTTCGCATAGGAACAATATACACAGTTCAGCTTTTCGATCGCATTGAGGTAAGCAAGGTGGCCTCGATCAAACATGAAGTAGTCACGTCTGCGCACGCGGGCCACGCCGTATACGCGGAAACACACGGCCTGATACAGGCTAACGAATGCGTCCAGCAGCGCGAACGGCAATATGAGTGAATAAATGAGCGGGGCGGTTAGAACCATCAGTGGCCGGGATCCCAGTACGTAGCGAGTCAATCCCGACTTCACCGCCCGATGGCGCGCAATAACGACATGCTCGAAACGCACCTTCCCGTTGTGCACGGCAAAGTTGAGCTCGATTCGACGCCGTGCCATCTCAACTTCCAACTCCGCCTCGAGGGACTTTATCCCCTGAACCAAAGTCCTGATGCGTTCATTCATGGGTATTTCCGGCGATCTGGAACGATGCTGAGTCATCTTACGCTGCAGCGCCAATCCCGGCATTTGCTGTTGAACCTGCCGTGTCCGGATTGCCCACCAGAAGCACTGGCGCCGGCGAGTGCCGTACGATGTACTCCGCGTCGCTTCCCATCAGCAGGCGCCGCACGCCGCGGCGGCCATGGGTGCCGCAAACGATCAATTCGGCCTGATACTCGCGAGCCTTGCGCACAACGCATTCCCCAACCTGAACGTCCGGGGCTTCCACCAGGACCGTCTCCACCACGACGCCGGCCCGGCGGATGGGGGCAGCGGCATTCAGGAGTAGCTGCTCGCCTTCGCGGCGCAGCATGTCAAAGAGCGTGTCGTAGCTGGCTGCCGTGGCTTCCGATGTCAGCAAGGTCCGGACATCGACCACATGAAGGAGGCGGATTGAGGCGTGCAACAAGCAGGCCAGCTTGAGGGCTTCGTCCAAAGCCAGCTTCGAGGGTTCACTGTCGTCAATGGGTACAAGCATCCTGGAGTACATCGAGAAATTCCTTGAATGGTGTGACTGTTGGACCTGCGGTTAGGATAGGCCCACGGGCCGCAGTTCGATTCCGCAGTTCTACGTATGCATGACTAAGACCGACGTAACAATGCGCCAAGCTATTTGCTTTCAGACAACTCGCGATCCGCGGTCCGGAGTGCGTATCCCGACTGCGGCCAGCGTCCACGCGGCTCGTCGGGCATCACGGCACACATTGGTCTGCATTAGAGTCCTGCGGTCCGTGTTGGGCCACACGTCATTCAGCGGCCTGCGTCAGTCTTTGCGTAACCAGCTCGACCTAACCGCGGATAGTCGGGATGCGGAAGTCCAGCGGCGGATTGTCTTGCGGCTGAAGGCAGCTATTCCGAAGGGCGAGCGGCGCGAATGTAACGCGCTTTTGATGAAACTGAGGTCGCGGCAACGAGCGGCCAACAAGAGCTTGGCCGAATACCTCTGCTCAGATGCCGGCTGCGAACAGCTGCGGCGAATGAATAAAGACTTGTCGGCGCTGCAGGTCGCCCACTCAACCGCCGATCTGACGCGCCTTGTGTCCCGGCGCTATCGTAGCGTGCTGCATGACATTGAGAAGCTGTTGGCGCATAAAATAGCAACAGGCCGCCGCGTGCATCCACTGCGGGACGCCCTGGGCGATTGGCATGACGCAATGCTACTCGCGCGCTGGATTCACGAGAGCGCACTCACGCTCACCCCGTCCCTAAGGTGCGCGCTGGACACTTTGCTGGCAAGGTGCCGCAAACGATGTAAGCGCCACCGTAAGCCATTGCGCCACGCCATACGTCAATTCCTCGCAAATGAACCGGCGGTGAATGACGTGCAATAGTCCCTCAGCTGCGGCTCACTCCAAAGTGTTCATGGGCGCACCGGCGCACGCGCGCGAGGTGCTCCTGGACAACCGTGGCCGGCAGGCCAGGTTCGACGTGATCGAAGTGCAGGTGTTCGAGCAGCTCGAATCCGACCGCTCGGAACACATGGGTATCCTGCAACATCTGTACCGCGTCCCAGCGCCCGGTCCCGGCCAGTACCGGCAAAGGGGCCCCTGACAAAGTCACGAGCACGCACCTTCTGCCGGTCAGTAGCCCTTGTACGTGACCATTGCGCGATTCGTAGGCAAAGCCACGCGCAAATACGCGGTCTATATAACCTTTCAGGATCGCCGGCATCGAGAGCCACCACAGTGGGTAGATGACGGTCAGCACGTCAGCAGACTCGATGTCCTGCTGTGCCTGCAGCACTTCCGGAGGACCGGGACGGCTCCCCGCTTGGGCGATCTCCGCGCTGTTCAGGACGGGATTGAACTCCAGTCGGTAAAGGTCGTGCAGCGTGTGCTGGTGGCCGCGCGCAGCAAGTTCGTCGACGTAGGCGCGCGCGAGACACATCGTGAGGCTGTCAACGCGTGGATGGGCAACGATCACCAAGTGTTTCATGGTTGGGCCTCGCTTTCGGGTTTGGGCGGGGCGGTGAGCCTGATACGCATGCCATTTCCGGAGAAATTGAACCGCACCCCGGAAATCGTGGAACGTGCCCGGATCGTCACGCCTTTTTCGTTCTTGATGAGTGCGAGGGAGGCACCGTGTGAAACGGCGGACCCGAAGGTCGTGCCAGCGTAGTTACCGGCGAAGTCGGCCAGGGTCTTCAGATTGAAGACCTCACCCACACCGGCGATCTTCGCCGCGCCGATATCCATCACCGATACGCCGCGCACCCAGAACGGCACCGTGTTCCCCCGGTACGTCAGAGTACCGCGAGCCCACTCGTAGCCGATACCCACCGCAATGACGCCGCCCGATATCGCAATCGTGGCATCCGGCTCTCCAAGAGCCTCCGTCGGCGCCGGGGCACCGGCGCCGGCACAAACCGACGCGACCGCCAGACCCAGTGCAGCGACCAGACTTCGAACAGACCGACACATTGAAGGCTCCACGGCAACGCTATGGCTAGTCCCAAACGCAGCCGGACGGTAGCGCAGGTCCGGACCCCCGGGCCATACGTATAGAACGCAGCGGCTCAATAGGTAATTTCCCGGATTCAGGCCCGCGATCGGTTGACTATCCTGCACTCCGGCTACAAACCAAGGTGCGCCCACGATGAAGACTCTGCTGCGTGTACTCGGGGCTCTGACCGTAACAGCCGCTTCACTGGTGGCCGCTGCGGCATCGAATGGCCCCCAGGAGAGAAGCGACGCGATGCATGCCCGGCCGGACCTCGACCATGGGGCGATGCTCTTTCAGACTTGCTCGGTGTGTCACGGTACGTCCGGCGGCGGCACGCCGGACGGACATGTTCCGCGAATATCAGGCCAGCATTACTCAGTGTTGGTGAAGCAGCTCGTGGATTACCGGAACAACCGACGCTGGGACCCGCTCATGGAGTTTGCGGCGGATAACCACCTGCTGAAGAGCGCACAGGATGTTGCGGACGTTGCTGCCTACGCCAGCGAAATTGAGACTTTGCCGGATGCGGGGGTCAGCGTGGGGTCGGGTGAGTTCCTGGCACGGGGCACAGAGGTCTACGCGCGCTCCTGCGCGTCCTGTCATGGAAAGTCCGGCGATGGCAGTGGTCATGGGCAGATTCCGCGAGTGGCGGGGCAGAACTATGCATATCTGGTTCGCCAGATCCACGACGCAGTTGAAGCAAGGCGGCCCAACTTTTCTGACTCGCATATTCGTTTGCTCAAGGAGCTGGATTATGCAGATATCCAGGGCGTCGCCGACTACCTGGCCCGGATCCCCCGCCGCGTGGACCATCTGGTGCCGCACGATATGGCGGCCAACTGACCGCCCGACTGGTGGCAACTGGTGGATGATTTTATGCGGATAGACCACGTGGTGTTTGCGATCTCAGGGGCCCTGATAGGACTGTGCCTCATTCTAAGTTACCTGGTCTCCTCGCACTGGTTGATTGTCGCCGCCATTGTGGGTCTTAACCTGGTACAGGCTGTCTTTACCGGGCTATGTCCGATGGCGTGGACACTCAGAAAACTGGGCTTCAAATCCGGCTCATCGTTCGCGTGACCGCTCAGCGGGCCATGAAGCGGGACATCGGGTGGGTGCTGGCGGCGAAGTTCGCGGCGCTGGGTCTGCTGCGATGTTTGTTCTTCTCGCCAGGACAGGAGCCGATTGCAGATTCTGCCGCGACGGGTCGACACATCGTTGCCGCCCCCTCGATCGAGCATCCGGCACACCTGTCCCCGGATCGCACCTCGGAGAAACCTCGTGATTGATATGGATGTCGTTTCATTGTCACGCATACAGTTTGCGCTGACTGCGCTGTACCACTTTATTTTCGTTCCTCTCACACTCGGTCTGTCGATGATTCTGGTGATCATGGAGTCGACCTATGTGATGACCGGGCGGAAGATCTGGCGGGAAATGACCCGATTCTGGGGCCTGCTCTTCGGGATCAACTTCGCCATGGGGGTTGCGACAGGAATCACCATGGAGTTCCAATTTGGCACCAATTGGGCTTATTACTCGCACTATGTGGGTGACATCTTTGGTGCGCCGCTCGCGATTGAGGGCCTGATGGCCTTCTTCCTGGAGTCCACCTTCGTGGGACTGTTTTTCTTTGGATGGGATCGACTTTCAAAGGTCGGGCACCTGGTCGTAACCATGCTGGTGGCACTGGGGTCGAGCCTCTCGGCGTTGTGGATTCTCGTTGCCAACGGCTGGATGCAGCACCCGGTCGGTGCGCAGTTCAACTTTCAGACGATGAGAATGGAGCTCGTCTCCTTTGCGGATGTGGTGTTCAATCCCGTGGCCCAGGCGAAGTTCGTGCACACAGTAGCCGCTGGGTATGTCGTGGGTTCGGTCTTTGTCCTTTCCATAAGCTCCTGGTACCTGCTGCGCGGCCGCAATGTGGAGGTGGCCAAGCGCTCTTTGGCGGTGGCAGCGAGTTTTGGCCTGGCCTGCGCACTGTCGGTCGTCGTCCTCGGGGACGAATCGGGGTATGTCGCGGGCGAGAACCAGAGGATGAAAATCGCCGCCATTGAGGCAGAGTGGAATACGGAGGCTCCGCCGGCGGGCTTTACGCTCTTTGGGTTTCCGGACACCCAGACACGTACGGTCCGTGACCAGGTCAAGGTCCCATGGCTGCTGGGGTTGATCGCCACGCGCTCTACCGATGGACGTGTTGCGGGAATTTCAGACCTGGTCGCGCTGGCCCGTATCCGCATCGTAAGTGGTATGCAAGCCTACGTGGCGCTGCAATCTTTGCGCGCCCACCCGGACGATGCACCTGCCCGTGTACAGTTTGCTGCCCATCAGGCGGACTTAGGATATGGGCTGCTCCTGCTACGCTACATCACCAACCCAGCGCAAGCCACACCCGCGCAGATAGACGAAGCCGCAGCGTCTACCGTGCCCAATGTACCGGTTCTCTTCTGGAGCTTTCGGATCATGGTGGCACTGGGTTTGTTCTTCATCCTGCTCTTTGGCGCCGCCTTGTATCTGGCGAGCCGTCACCGCTTTGAACGAAGTCCCTGGTTCCTGAAGATAGCGGCGCTGAGCCTGCCGCTGCCGTGGATCGCGGCGGAACTCGGCTGGGTCGTTGCTGAATACGGACGGCAACCCTGGGCGATCGACGGTGTCTTGCCCACTTTCCTGGGTGTTTCGACCACGCATGCCAGCAATGTGATCGCATCACTCGTCGGGTTCATCCTCTTTTACTCCGCACTGGCCGCCGTTGAAGTCTTTCTGATGGTGCGCAGCGTCCGCGGTGGACCCGATGGTCTGGGTTACTGGCCGCCGAGCGCGGCAATACCTGAGCCGACTGGCTGAGCGAAAAGGAAACCCTATGTTTGATTACGCATTCCTGCGCGTGGCCTGGTGGGCGATCCTCGGAACGCTGCTCATCGGGTTCGCGATTGCCGACGGTTTCGACCTGGGCGTGGCGGCAATGTTTCGCTACGTCGGGCGAAGCGACGAGGAGCGCCGCGCGTTGCTGGGCTCGGTAGAACCGGTATGGGAAGGCAATCAGGTCTGGTTCGTTCTCGGCGGGGGTGCGGTGTTTGCCGCCTGGCCGATTCTGTACGCAGCGTCGTTCTCGAACCTCTACCTTGCGATGTTCCTGGTGCTGGTGGCCTTCATCCTGCGGCCCGTCGGTTTCACCTTTCGGGACAAGATGACTGACGCCCGCTGGCGCAACGTCTGGGATTGGGCTTTGACCCTCTCAGGAACCGTGGCGCCCGTGCTGTTTGGCGTGGCCTTCGGCAACCTGTTTCTGGGCATACCCTTTCACTTCGATGGGATGATGCGTCCCATGTATACGGGCGGGTTCTTCAATCTTCTGCATCCTTTTGCGCTGCTGGTCGGCCTCGTCAGTCTTTCAATGATAGTCCAGCACGGGGCGTGCTACGCGACACTGAAGGTCGGTGAGCCCATGGCGGCACGGACGGCCGCGGCTGGGCGGATCTCGGCCGTGGTCTTCATTTGCCTCTTCGTGGCGGCGGGCGTGTGGCTGGCGTACGGTCTGGTCGGTGATCGTATCGTGGCGGGTGCTGATCCGTCGGGCGCGTCGAACCCGCTCGTGAAGACCGTGACGGTGTCCGCGGGCGCGTGGCTCGAGAACTATCGTCGCCATGCCGCACTATGGTTGGCGCCGGCGATCACGATCGCCTCCAGCCTGTGCGTCTGGGTGTTCCTGCGCACTTGTCGGCCCGGTGCGGCGTTCGTCTCAAGCGCCGTGACTCAGGCCGGGACCATCGTGACGGCTGGGATCGGATTGTTTCCGTTTCTGATGCCCTCATCCAGCAATCCGGATCAGGGGCTCACCATATGGGATGCATCGAGCAGTGTCCGGACGCTGCGCATCATGCTCGTCGCCGTGATTGTTTTTCTACCCATCGTGCTTGCCTATACCGCTTGGGTGTACCGCGTCCTCAAAGGCAAGATTACTCTGGAACACATTCGCCTACACAGCGGCCCATACTGAGGGCAGCCAGGAAACATTACATGTGGTATTTCAGCTGGATTCTCGGGCTGGGTCTGGCCCTCACGTTCGGGGTGTTAAATGCAATCTGGTTCGAGCTTACCGGGGACAGGAGGCAATCCTTGCTTGGTGCGCCTAAATCCGATGGCTCTATCACTGAATGATGAGACAAACGATCGGCAGTAGTGCCTGATCGTAGGTTTATGTTATTCAACTCTGAACAGTGAGCGCATCGACTACGCTCGTTACGCCCGGCGTTGACCAGGCCGCCTGATGCGCCGCATCCCGCTCGACCCAGGAACGGACCGTTCCGCTGAGCGTGGCTTCCGTGCCCAGGACCGCCACACTGATGTGCTTGGCGTCCACGACAGCACTGCGCTGGAATGCCGCCTCGATTCCGCTCTTGATGTCGCCGTCTATGATGGCCGGCTGAATGTGAATGGAATTGCGTAAATCCACAATACCGGGAACCCGCCGAACTGCACATTCAGCCCGGGTGCGTACGTATGGCCAATCGACGGTGCCTTCGAGAACCACTCGGCCCTCGCGCACCATGACCCTGATATGGTCCCACGTCGCGGGCAGCTCCAGCTTGAGGGCGTTCAATGCAGCGCGTGCAATCTCGGGATCCGAGAGCCCATTCGCTTGTTTTGGTCGGACTGCCAGATCATTGGCAACCGCCCCGACGCCGGCTACGCGCTTAATGGAAAGCTCGGCCTGATGCTTTTCATGGATGTTTCGGGCGAATCCGCACAGTGTCACCGCACCGTTGGTGGCCTTGGTCGCGATGTCAGTGGCGTCGATCTCCGGATTCCACTTCAGCTCATTGTCGACGTCGCGCTTGATATCAGCATCGGACTTCATGGTCTTACCCTCCGGTTGTTGCGTGCACGGCGCGCAGGCTCGCGTCATGGAGAGAGTGTTGGGGATTTACCAAGCGATTGGCATTCGAAGGAATACGTATGTATCAGTACCTATGCGGCAGGGCATGCAATCCGGCAAATTGAAACAGGACCTTGACCTGGATCGCGAAGGACGTGCTCCAGGATCCCGCGCCCAGTTTTCAGAGCATTGCCAACTGCCAGCAGATCTCGAAGCAGCGTTGCGCCACTTTGTCGCGAGAAGGTCGCGCACCGGACGCCTCATTGGGTGCCGGGAATACCCCAATCGTGGTCCTCTGCGCGCGGTCGCTCACCGACCCGGATCTTGTTCACGACCAGTGTGACACCTCGCATGGAGCGCACCATCGCCTCGATCACGTCTCGCTGGTAATACCAGCGCAGCTCGCCCTCCAGGGCGACCCGGCCGTTTTTGACCAGAACCTGTAGCGCACCCAACTGTTCGGGAAACTGGCGACGGATCGTAGCCACGGCCTCGCGAGTGATATCCGGGTCAGGCGGCGCAGAGGCGGTGCGCGGGCAGACCGTGAGGCAGTTTGTCAGACCCATAACCCCGCGGACTTTCTTGACGATCTGTTCGGCCTGGGCACGCTCCAGGTCGCTGCGCGCAATCCCGACCAACAGCACGACGCCATCAATGACTTTGACAGCGATATCCTGATCGTCCAAGCCCGGCGTCGAATGCAGCCGGTCTATGGAATCAACGGCGATGTCCTGGTCGATTCTCATGGCTCGATGCACCGCGTCAGGTGATGCATTGTGAGCATCCAAGGGCCCTGATCTTGCGCGGCCTCTGCCTCTGTGCGGCTGAATCCGGGTGGGAAGGCGTCGCGATCCGGAGGATTTCGCACAGTGTCTCGGACGCGAACTCTTCCCATTCGAGGCCCATTCCCTTGAGCCCGTGCCGGACGACGCGCCCCTGCAGCCGCAGGTGCCCGGCATTGTCGGCACGGTGTGCATCTATTTCCACATGGATTTGGCTCACGAGGGAGGGCATTGCAGCAGTTCGCACGTACCCCCCGCTTAGACTGATGTTCGTCAACCTTCCAAGGGCCGAGTGATGGCCCGGCCCGCCGATGCGTACGCGCAACGTGACCTGCCGGCGACGCCCCCATCTGTGTTCCATGTGCACTACTCTCCCTATACCGAGACTAAATTCATGCCGGTCAACTCTTCCGCGAAGCACCCCGGGACTTGATTTCTCGGGGCTTGACGATCAATACATCGCACTTGAGGTCATCAAGGACGTGCTGGGCTGTAGTGCCGATGATGAGACGCTCGAGACCTGAGCGTGATACCGCTCCCATGACGACCAAGGTGGCGCGGAGCCGACGGGCACAATTTGCCAGTTCAGTTGCGACATCACCGATCTGGAGATGGCGCCGGCGCGGCGGTATCGCAGTCTTTCGCAGGGCGCGGGTGAACCCGCTGACGACTTGTTGCATGTGGTTAGCATCGAGCTCCGAGTTATCCCACACCACGGGTTCTCCGACGCCGGCGGCCAGCGTGACACTCAGCGGCATGTAGGCATGAAATGCATGCAAGGGTCCCTTGAGGACCAACGACATAACGCCTGCGGCATCAAGAATCCTGCTGTCCAGACCCGCCGGCTTGGCATTGGCATGAAGCGGATCAATGGCCGCGAGGATGACTTCCTTGCCGGCCTGGCGGACGGACTTCACCAGCAGGAGGGGAACGGGGGAATGACGCACCAGTTCCCAGTCCGTATGTCGCAGCAGCAGCCGGTTTGCCAGGCCACGGGAGCGCGTGCCGGTGATAATGAGGTCCGAATGAGTGGCGAGCGCCCGACGGACAATGGCCTCGTGCGCGGGTTTCTCCGCGACCGCCACCGGGTCCACACGACACCCGTGAAGCAGCTTTGAGCGAGCGATCCGCTCCAGGCCGCTCTGGGCCAGGCGCAGCGACTCTTCCGCCGACAGCTCCAGGTCCATCATCCGCTTGCCGATGCGCCGGGAGTGCGTGAGCGGCGCTGTCACGGCGTGGAAAAGTTCTACCCGCGCACCCGTTGCACGCGCCAGCGCGGCGGCCCGCCGCAGCTCGCCACCGTGACCCTGGCGCAGGTCGGCGATCGCGACGAGAATTCGACGCAGCTTTTTCATCTGAACACCCCTGTGACCGAAAACGGATGGGTGAAAGCCTGCGCCAGCGCGATCGGGGATGGCATCCGGGATTACCCCTACGGCGCGCCGGGAGCAAAAGGCACGGCTGCCACGTGAACACCACGCGGCGCGCGGGCGAGCCTGTGCCGAAAGGTCGGCGGTTTGACGACGAGGATGTCGCAGTGCAACCTGTCAATGAGCGCCTCGGCCGTGTTGCCGATGAGGAAACGGTCCACGCCAGAGCGGGAGAGCGAGCCCAATGCGACGATCTGACTGCCCGTTTCCGTGGCGACATCCAAGACAGCGTCCGTGGGATGCCTGCCCACGACGTGCAGGTGGGTTCTGGATATCCCCAGAGGCTGCGCCACTTGGCCCAGCGCATCGAATGCGGCTTCTTCGATGCGGGCGAGAATCTTCTCCAGTTCACCCGGCTTACTTAAGACTTCCGGAGGCAGGTTTGCCGGTACCGGCACATAGCCATGTACGGCATGGACTGCGCCATGCAACGCATCCGCCAGGGTGGCACTGAAGCGTAGGATCTCATTGTCGAGCGCCGCTGGCTTGTCGAATGCGTGCGTCGGATCCAGCGCTGCCAGGATCACCGGATGTCGGTAGGGGCGCGGACTCTTGACCAGCAGCACCGGTGTCGGGCTTGCGCGCAACAACTCCCAGTCGGTGTAGCGCAGCAGCCACGGCGCGTGATGTGTCGTGGTGTGATCTGCTGCAACAATCAAATTGGCATCGAAGCGCTCGGCGGCGCGGATGATGGCCTCGTGCAGCGGAAAGTCCCATTCGACAGCCGTGGTTACCGACAGACCCCGGCGCCGCAGCGGCGTCGCGATCGCTTCCAGCAACTGTAAATTGCTTTCCTTCTGCCGTCGCTCAGTTTGGGGCAACCGCAGACCTTCCACAGCGCCCACGTCCGGATTCATCGGAAGGTCGATGGCATGAAAGAGCTGTATCTGCGCATCCAGCGCGGCCGCGATGGCGGCCGACTTGGCGACGGCCGGGTGCGAGGCGGCCCGTGGATCCTTGATTGCCACCAAGATATTATGAATCGGATACATGAGTTCTCTCTCCTGGGCGCGACGGCGCTCGAGTCAAGGCGAATCATGCGCGCGATCGGAAAGCAGAGAATCCGTACTCTACGCACGGCGGGGTGGTAACTACGTACGAGGAGGGAAAGGGCGCTAGGACCGATGGGTCTGGGGATTCAGATCCAGGTACATTCGAACCAGGTGTGCCAACGACTCGGCCGCGGTCTTTTCCATGACCCGCGCCCTGTGGATCTCGACGGTGCGCTGACTCACCCCAAGCTCTGCGGCCATGATTTTGTTCGGCAGTCCGCGCACCATCAGCACGAGCACTTCGTGTTCTCGGGGTGTCAGGGTTTCAAACCGCGAGCCAATCTGGTCGCGTAGCTTCAGTTCCGCCCGATTGTGCGCATCCTTCGCGAGCGCCTTTTGCAGCCGATCGATGAGATCCTGGTCACGAAAGGGTTTCTGCAGGAAATCAAAGGCCCCGTGTTGCATCGCCTCGACCGCCATCGGGATATCACCGTGTCCGGTGATGAAGATCACCGGAATCATGGCGCCGCGTATATTCAACTGCTGCTGAAGTTCCAGGCCGCTCACGGCCGGCATACGCACATCCAGAACCAGGCAACCCGGCTGATCGACATCGTAGCTGTCCAAAAACTCGGTGGCAGACGCTAAGGTCTTGGCCGTCAGGCCGACAGACTTGAGCAAGAACCGTAGGGAATCCCGCACACCCGCATCATCATCCACCACGAATACGGTTGGGGCAGACTGCCGTTTGTTGGCTGATGGTTTGGCGTTCATAGTAAGGGTGCATAGTAGCGCGCTCGCTCACGTGCTTCCATGTGGAAACTACCTAGGGAGCGGCGCGGTGCGCCGGCCTATCCTACAAATCCGACCGGGGCGATCCGAGCGAACAGGTGTGCATCGACCTCATGCTCGGCCTCCAGCCAGTCTTCCAGCTCATGACCCGCCTCGAAGCAGCGTGCCTGCGCACGGAGATAGGCCGCCTCGCGTACCATGGTATTGCGCGCGTTATACATCTCGAATGCATGGCATCTGTCGCCACCGGCCTCGTGCAATGGCGCGTCGGCGCGAGTCTCAAAGAGTTCGACCAGCGGAATGGTTAGTTCGTGTTGCGTCTGCTGCGGGATGTCCATGTATACCTCTTGGATGGAAGGGGGCGGTGCAACCTCAAGGGGTGAAGAATAGTGCGCCGGGTCACAGAATCCGATCCGTGGAAGTACGTAATCGAAGCGCCCGGCGCACCGGGCTAGAAGTACCTAGGTACAAGCAACCATCGCCATCGGTCAAAGGTAGCCCTACACTACTTCCCTACGTCACTTATTGCACCGGACTTCAAATGCAGCAAATCGATGAAACGGCCCGTGCCCTGCCGCCCGGCGACTTGCAGGCAAGAATGCTGCACGTGTCGCGTTTGGCGACCATCGGTGAAATGGCGGCGGGCGTTGCCCACGAGCTCAACCAGCCGCTCACGGCAATCGCCAATTATGCCCAGGCATGCGAACGGCTGCTGGCGCGTCCACGCGCCGATCTTGAGGAGTGTCGCCAGGCGCTGCGGGAAATTACCACTCAGGCGGTACGGGCCAGTGAGATCATGCGCCGATTGCAGACTCTGGCCCGCAGCGAGCAGACGAATCGGACTTCAACGGACTTGGATTCCCTCGTCAAGCCCATCATGGGGCTCGTGCACGGGGACGCGCGCGCCCACGGGGTCTCCTGTTCCTTGCGGCTCGCCCCGGAATTGCCCACGGTCACCGTCGATTCGGTGCAGATCCAACATGTGATTCTGAATCTGGTGCGCAATGGCATCGAGGCGCTCGACTCGACCACCGGCCCCCGCGAACTGGTGATCGGCGCGGCGCCGGCGGGGCCGGGCGAGCTGGAAATTTCCGTGAGCGACACCGGGCCGGGACTGGATCAGAACGCCGCGCAGCGGATATTCGACCCGTTCTTTTCCACTAAGGAAAACGCCACCGGGCTGGGGCTGCCGATCAGCAATACCATTGCCAAGGCTCATGGTGGATCGTTGGGATACCGCCCGAACACCCCCAATGGCGCCGTTTTCTTCGTGCGTCTGCCGCACGATCCCATCCCTGTGTGATGGGCGCCGCGCAGCTGGCGTGGTAATGATCTCCCTACGTATAGATGCGGATTTGGAATCTGCCCGCGCGGCGTAACGTGTGCTCCAAGAAACCCATCACTGACGTGATGTGTCCGTGGAACACAACTGAGGAGCCGATGAACATGTGTGTCGGGGATATTTGCCGCAGCGAAGTCGTCACTATTGCGCCCACCGCTAGTCTTAGCGAGGCGGCGCATCTGATGCGTGAAAAGCATGTGGGGATGCTCGTGGTGATCGAGCCTGTCGAAGGTCATGCGGACCGCGTGGTGCAGGGCGTCCTGACGGATCGTGACATCGTGGTCACGGTGATAGGCCGCGACGCGGAGCCCAAAGACCTTAAGGTCATGGATGTGATGACACGCAACCCGCTGCTTGTCGCGGCAGGGACCTCCGTCGCGGGGGCATTGGGGCTGATGCGCACGGGTGGCGTCCGGCGCGTTCCAGTGTTGGGCGGACGCAATGAGCTGGTCGGCGTGCTGTCGATCGATGATGTACTGGATGTCATGGCGAGCCAGCTCGCAGCCATTTCAGGGGCTATCCGCGGGGAGCAGGCACGCGAGCGGGTGATGCGGCCTTAGCTTAATTTAGGGGACCAGCAGGACATCCGTCGGACAGTGATACGCAATCCGTGTGCCGAGGCCTGCCGCCCAGGCACCCGGATGTTCATCAGCGTGATGCGCGTGCTGTCCAATGACCACCAACTGCGGCGCACACAATTTTACCTGTCCCAGAACGGTCGGCACAGTCGCGCCGCGAATGATGTGGACAACCAGGTCCGTGCCAGGCTCCATGGTGTGTTCCAGGGCCGCGCAATCCTGCTGGGCGATTCCGCGCTGCTCCTCTGCCGATTCTACAATCTCGGAATCGGCATACCGGCACAAGCGCATCCGGTCTGCATAAGGGGCCTCATAGGCCCGCACGACATGGCAGGGGCCCGACCCCGCCAGCATGCTGGCCCACTGCGTGAGCTGCCGGGCGGTGCTGACCTCGCCGCCAATAGCGGCTAGGGTTGCGGTATAGGGCACGGGTGGAGAGATACGGACCAGGAGCAGTGGCACACTCACCCGTGAAATCAGCTTTAAGGCGGTCCCGCCCAATACGGCTTGCCCTTCTAGATCGCCTCCGGCCCCGATGACCAAGACATTTGGCTGAAAGGACTCGATCGCCCGGGTGATGGCCAAAGTCGCCCGATCCCGATAGATCTCGCCCCGCACAGTAGTCAGTCCATATTCCTGGCCCAACCAGCTCACCTCGCAGCGCATCAATTCGTCGGCATTGCGGGTGATGTCCGCGTACTGCGCTTGATGGGCCATTGCGCGTTGGGAGAACAAGGTCCAGTCCGGCGTGGCATGAAACACCGTGAGTTGGCAATGGTATTGCGACGCCAATTGCCCAGCTCTTGCCACGGCGGCATGGCCGGATTCAGAAAAGTCCGTCGCGACCAATATCCGGTGTAGTTCGATCATGGCTTTGCCCAGTGCCACTCGCGCACCTCCGGCATATCTCTGCCGTGTGCACAGATGTATCGCTTGTGTTCGATCGATTTGTTCTGCAGTTGCTGCTTCAGATACCGACCGGGATAGTTCGCAGCACGCCAGTACGCGTCCATGCGGCGAAGCAGGTCCTCTGGTACCGCAATGCTCAGCTCAGACATACTCATTCCCCGCAGCTACGGCGTTCGCTGCAGGATACGGGGGGCATTAGCGGCACGTCTGTCCGGACTTGTACGTAATCCGAGCGCTTCCTGGCGCCCTATCCGCATCTACATACAAACTGCGCTCGGCGCAACGCTCACGCTGTCCTTCCAATGTCAATCAAACCGGTGCTCACCGGCACTTACCTGGAAAAACTCGAGGCCGTATCTGGCAGCGTCATTGGCGATGATGTGACTCTCTCTGCTTCCATTCACTAATAGCGGTGACACCGAAGGCGTCGCGGACCTCCTGTTTCGGTCGCCGCGGCTGGTACCCCCAGCGACTGCAATGAAGCCGCCAGCGCTACGGCAGGCCGGCTGCGGAGACACGATTGCCGATCAGGCGAAGCTGCGACCGATGAACCAAAACATGCCCAGTCCCACCAGACCCGCGGAAAGGGTATCCACGACGATCGGCCGCGGTAGCGACAGGTGTACCTTCATCAGCAGCTTCACGAGCGCGAGCGCGACGAACACCAGCGTCAGCTGGCCAACCTCGACGCCGAGATTGAAGCCCAGCAGCAGTTCCGCGAGGCGCTGGGTCGGTAAGCGCATTTCGAGCAGGTCCGAGGCGAAACCGAAGCCATGGATGAGGCCGAACATCAAGGTCACGACCAGTCGCACGCGTCCCGAGTCGCGCAGCTGACCGGAGATCATCAGGTAGCAGCAGCAGAACAGGGCGGCACCGAACAGCAGCGGGGCGGGTAGCAGGCCGGTGCCGCCCATGCGCACCAGCGCCATCGACAGCAGCAGGCTTCCCAGTCCCAACGCCACCACGCCGGGGCGGTGGGTCGCCACCGCAATGTTTTCGGCACCGATGACTGCAATGGTCAAGGCGACCAGGGCATCGATGAACTCCGCATGTGGCCGGATGATGCCGGTAACGGCCAGGGCGAGGGTTGCGCTGTGACCCAGCGTGAACCCCGTGATGACGAAGGCCAGGTCTCGCACCCGACGCGAGATCAGCACCAATCCCAGCAGGAAGGACATGTGATCCACGCCGGTGAAGATGTGCATGATGCCCAGCTGCACGTACCTGAAGAAGCTGGCGCTGGCCAGTTCACCACCCGCGGCGGCCGACGCCGCGACCTCCTGCTGATCACGGGTGAACAGTTGCTCGACGAACTCGCCTTGATCAGTTTCGATTTGGGCAAAGGTGACATGGGAGGGCACCAGCTCGAAGAATGCCGAGGAATGCAGCTTCAGATCCTCCGCGCTCGGACACTGAAAGGAGATCTCAAAGCGACGGAACTGCTCCGTGGCGGCAACGGCCCGCGCGGGCGCCGTTGCAGTGCATCCGCCGGATTTGGAGGTGACCGCGACGTGCGCCGTCAGATAGCCGGTGACCCGGCTGTTCGAGGGTAGCGCCCCGTTCAAGGCGAGCCGGTTGGCTTCGACCACAGGCATCGTGAACGTCAGATGCACGGTCTTGCCCATGATCTGCCAGACGGTGTGGGTTTCGCTCTTGGTATGAGCGAACGCTGGGACGGCAGCCAACACGCACAGCACAGCGAGCAGGCTGGCGGCCAGCCGATTGAGCAGCATCCGCTTCACGGGATCGCGACCTGTACGTCGGTCTTGGTGCGCAGGTACTTGAGGTTGTTCAGCCGCACTTTGCGCTTCGCATCTTCGGTGACGTCCCGCCAGACCTCGTTACTGACCTCGACAAAGCTTCGCTGCGCCGGGGACACGCGCTTGACCATCACCACCACGTGCACGCCGTCGACTGTCGCTACGGGGTCGCTGACCTGGCCGGTATCAAGTAGATTGGCGGCGGCGAATACGGCCGGATCGAGGCGCGCCCGCGCCGCAAAATCGAAGACATTCCCCGTATCAACGTGTCCGGAGTCCATGAGGCGCCGCGAGTCGCAGAGATTGAACTGCGCCATGGCGGTATCGAGCGAGGCACCCTGGCGCAGAGCCATGACGGATGCGGCGACATCACGCTGGGCGTCGCTTAACCGACGCTGGGGCGTCACGGCGGCGACCAGGTCACGCACCTGCATCACGCCGTCACGGATGTATTTGGCACGATTCGCGTTGTAATACGCCTGCAGCTCCGCTTCCGTGGGCTTCTGCGCCAGAACATCGGCAAAGAGTTGCAGCTCCACGCCGGCCACCAGGGCGGAGCGGACTTCGGGGTCGAAACTGGGCAGGTCCACTTCCAGGCCTCGCTGCACCGTCATCTCCTCGTCGATCATATCGTCGAGCACTTTGCGACGTTGGTCGGGCGTGGTGTCGGCAAAGCGCACTGAATACTGGGTCTGCACCTGAGTGATGAAGTCACTGCGCAAAATGGGGCGCTGATTAACCAGCGCGATCGCCTCTGGTGGTACGCCGTGAGTCCGTGTGCCCTTGGCGGTGAAGAGGCCGTAGCCGGCAATTGCGATGCCCGTAATGGCGCCGATTGCCAACAGCATCAACGAACGGCGGGTGTTGATACGGGTGAAATCCCCGGCGGTGCCGCTAGCTTCGGGTGCGAGGAACGGTGCAGACATCAGGAAGCTCCGGCGGCAACAGTCGGGGCAGGCGCCGCGCGATGCGCCGTAACGTACAAGAATATGGCCAACTCTCGGATCTGCACGGCGTTGAGCCGGGTACCCCAGGCCGGGCACAAACCATGGCGACCGTCGTAGACAGACTGGTACAGCGTCTGGCGGTCCCCGCCATAGAGCCAGCCGGAATGCCCGGTGAGATCCGGCGCTCCGTAGTCGACATTGCCCGTGGCATCCGGGGCATGGCAGTCGTAGCAGCTGCCCTTGTCCATGAACAGGGGACGACCGCGCCGGACAGCTTCGGGATTGGCATCCGCGTGGCTGAAGGCATACACGTATTCCACGACATCCTGGATTTCGCCGGTTGACAGCTGGCCGACCCGTCCAAATCCGGGCATGTCAGTGATGTTGTGGGATTTGGGGTGGCCGGAGCGGATACCGTATTCCAGTGTGTTCTCAATGTCCGGCAGATCCCCCAGACCGTATAACCAGATGGAATCGGATAGATCCGGTGCGCCTCGGGATCGGTTTCCATGCATGTCTCGGCCATGACAACTTGCGCAGTGGCCGCGGTAGATGGCTGGCGCGCGCCCTATTGCGAAGTCCACCAGGGCGCGATCGGTCACAGCCCGTTCCGGGTCGGCACGGAGCAGAGCATCTTCGAGGTATCGCCCATGAATGCGCCAGCCGAGCGTGGCGGCGGCGCACAGCAATATAACCACAGCCGCGATGCGGGGCCTGGTTCGTGGAAGATACGCGGGAGTCATTTTCCTGATGGCGTGTGAGATGCACAATTCGGGCAAGTAGCGGTAGTGGAACCCCTTGCCGAAGCGTACGGAGGCATCGGCGGTCCGTATGTCCGCACTTGTACGTAATCGCCGAGAAGGCGGTCACTTTTCTTGTAAGCGGGCCAAGAAACTCCGATTCAGATCCACGTCCGTCTTCGATTAGCGCCTCATCGTCAGCCCATCGATTACATCGGTTACGCCCGGCGCTGCCCACGCGGCCTGGTTCACCTCGTCCCGCTCGGCGCGTGAATTCACTGTACCGGTCAGAGTTACCTCGGAGTGGGACACTTCAACAAGGATGTGCTCGGAATTCACCAGGGCATTGCGTTCGATGGCGGCCTCTATCGCATCAGCAAGGTCGCCATCCGGGATGGCCGGTTGTACCAAGATAGAATTTCGAATACCGAGCACTCCCGGCACCCGACGAACGGCCCGCTCAGCGCGGGCGCGGAGATCCTGCCGCGGCACCGCACCTTCCAACACGACGTGTGCGTTGCACACCCTCAGCCGTACCTTCTCCCAGACACTCGGAAGTTCCTGTCGAAGCGCCTTAAGGGCTCCTCGCGCGATCTCAGGATCCGTACCTTTACCATCTCGGTTGGGCCTTATCGCCAGGTCATTGACTACCGCATGAACGCCGGCAATGCACTTAACAGCCGACTCAGCCGCGTGCTTTTCCTGACGGGTTTGCACGAATCCGCACAGGGTCACAGCACCCTCGCTGACCTTGCTTGCAATGTCCGTGGAATCCAATTTCGGATCCCCCTGCAACAGGGCGTCAACGTCATGCTTGATGTCTTCGTTTGACCGCACGGCTCTCTCCTTGCCTCATCAGACCCGGACTTTGTGGTGGCTGGAGTGTCGGGCATTTGCGGAGGTGTTGGCATCCGAATGAATGCGTATGCGCCCGCGCGGCCCGAATGTGAGGTTTTTAAGGAATAGATCCGTATCACTACGGATGCGGCAACACGTACAAGCCTGCAAGCTAGGGCCGCTGTGCTTGAGCTGCCAGAGGATGCCGTATGACCTCAATTCGTAGAGCTGCGCGACAGGTATCACAAATACTCCTGTTCACCGGCGCGCTGGTTCCCTGGATGGTGAAGGCGGACGAGGCTGTCACAGGCGGCGGCGCACAGATGCGACGGGGTGAGGAGGTGGCCCAGCTGAAGTGCTCAGCCTGCCATTGGATCGCCGCGAACCAAAAATACCCGCCGTTGCTGGAAGATCCAGCGCCCAGCTTTCAGAGCATTGCCAACCGACCTCAGGTCTCCGAACGGGCATTGCGCCGCTTCGTTGCGACTACCCATTGGGACCAGCAGACGGCTCCGAGCGCTATGCCGAACCCCGGGCTGTCAAGAACGGATATCGGGGCCGTGATCCGCTACCTTCTGAGCCTCAAGGGGCACTGAGGCCCGCGGAGGCGTCGAGCCGATCGCGCATCGGAATCCCACGCGCAGACAGTGGTGGCGTCAGGTTTTGGTAGCAAGCCCCCGGCCTGTGCCGGGGGCTCTTGCTCATGCGACGGGATCCAGCTTACCGGCTGACCTGGAGGCTGGCTCCGCCGCTAGGGCCGCTGCCAGGGCCGCTGCCAAGGACGTCACCACTGGATACAAGCTTGACCCAAAGCGAACCGTTGTCCTTGTAGTACGAGGTGGCACTGGCCTTGCGCAGTGCATCCAGGCTGCTCTGCTCCGTACCCGACGCTGCAGTCGCGAATCCCGGCAACTCGAAGATCACCCACGAGCCGCTGTCCAGTTCCTTCACGTTGAGCGACAGAGACGGCCTTTCGGTGGTCACCTTGAATTCGGTACCCGCAAGTACGTTGGTTTCTCCGGCCACGCTGTAGTCCTTGCCATTGCGGCTGAGAACGACGGGCGGCTGCGCTGGTCGGGCACCACCCACAACAAACGTTCCTGCAGGGAAGCCGCCGCCCGGACCACCCGCTCCGCCTGGACGGGCTGCTCCGCCCGGACCACCGGGTCCGCCAGCACCGGCAGCCGCACCAGGACGACCTGGCGCGCCGGGACCGCCAGGACCGCCGGCGCCGCCAACACTCAAGCGTCCGACATCGCCCTTGCACACCGCAGCGTTCCAGGTGGGCTTGACCTGACAGGCTTCTGTGTCGATTGCGATTCCGTCATTTTCATCGTTGATGAGAATGAAGGAGCCCGGGACACCGCCGACCGAACCGTCCAGGTCGTGGAACACCGCGGTCTTATAGCTCCCATTGCCGTAATCATCGTTGCTCCACCTATGCTCCATCGGTGGGAAATACACCGGCTTGGCGTTGATGAATTTCGCGCGCTCTACGGTGTTGTTGGAGCTCATTCCGAAGCTGGTAAACAGCAGGTAAGAGATCGCTCCCGTCTTGCGGGTGGCGTTGTCCTGGAAATTCACGAAGGTGTCATGGTCCAGTTCATGATGGTAGTCGTAGAACTCATAGCCGCGGATCGGGAAATCCGCGACTTCGGGCTCCGGCAAGCTGCGGCCGTAAGCCATTTCCGCCGGCGTCCTGGGGTTGCCGACGTTCTCGGTTTCGCCCACGAACAGCGAGTCAACCACCCGTGACGTATAGGCGGATTGACCGAAGTTGCCGGACGCATGCGTGTAGCCAATTGCGTTGTCGGCCAGCTTCAGGTTCTTGAACAGGTGCATCTCACCACGGGCCCAGATGCCGCTATTCCGGTTCTTGTAGCTGGTGAAATCCTCGACGACCGACGCCGCCTGAGGACTGTTCGCGTCAGCGGGATTGCTCAGGGAAATATACCCGCCGACGGCGAAATGGCCATCGGCCCTGGGGCCGCGGTCCATCATGAAACCGTCAAAGTTCGAATGCGCGGTATTGCCCTTGAACTCCTTGATCTGCATTCGACGTGGCCAGGTTGCCTTGCCGATATCCGTGCCTGCGAATGCACCCGTCGGATGTTCCGGCATGGCGTACCAGAATCCGGTGGCGTCGGAACCCGCGGCCACGTTGTCCACGAAGGTGTTGTCCGGGTTGGTGATCCAGAACGTCGACACGTTGTTGTCGGAAGGGATCAGGATATCCTTGGCATTCTGGCCGGCCGAATCGAAGTTCTTGCCGCCGGCCACCGATCCAAACGGGGCGAGGTTCGTCGGGACGCACGGCGCATCCGGATGGCACTTGGTCAGGATCCCCAGGTTGTGCACGAACTGGTTGCCGTGCTCCACGGCGTCTTCGAGGAAGAAGCAGTGACCAATGGTGTTGTAGGTGACATTGTTTTCCACGCGCACGTCGTTGGTGCCATGCACGGTCACGCAACGGCTGTAGGTATCGTGAATCGAGGAGTTCTGGATGTACTGGCCTTTACCATCGCCGACCAGATGCCAGTGGATCGGATACCGGGCGAGATGCATGTTCTGGCCCATGCGATTGAACTCGACGCCAGAGACATACATCTTGCTCGTGATCATGGCCATCACGTGTCCGCCGAAGAGTGTCTTGTCTGCATCCGGCGAAGCCTGGATGAGGATGTTGCGCGTCAGCATGCCGACCTCGCCGCGCTCATCCACGCCGTAGGTGATCCTGCCGAAGTGCATGTAGTCCAGTTTCCTGTCGAGCGTGATCGTATTGCCCACGATGCCGGAAATGGTTCGCCGCTCTGCCTGATGGGCATCGAAATCCGTTGACGCGAGGACAATCTGGTCACCGACCCGCCAGCCCTTGGCATCCAGCACCTGTATCGATGTGCTGCCTTCTTCGGCGGTCCTTGCCAGCTTGCTCCAGGAGTTCGTACGGTCGCCGTGCAGATTCAGCGTTCCGCCCAAGAGCATGATGCCGCGGTCACCCATGCCAGCCATTTCTTCATTAGGGACATCGTCGGTAAGGGTGATGGTCGCCTTGTGTGTGTGGGGTTTGGCTTCGGTGCCGATTTCCAGCTCCCCCTGCAACATGATCCATTCGGTGGTCAGCTCGACGTCGGCTTTATCCGAGAAGCTGAGTTTGCCGTCGACAGTCAAACCGTGCAGCGGCGGCGGACTCACGTCGAGAACCACGTCCTTGCCCTTTTCAATGGTGACTTTGTCCCCTGAGCGGGGCACCTGCCCGTCCGGCCAGGTGGCAGGATCAGACCAGAGGGCCTGCTTGATTGCGGGCGACTTCCCTTCCTGGGCCTGCACGACGGCGAATACGCTGCCGAGAAGGATTAGTGGAAAAAGCGATACAACAAGGAATGAGCGATTCTTTTTGCTCATGACATCAACCCCCCGTACTCGAATATGATCCCGTTCTTGTGCGGCACAGCAAAGCGCGGCTGTCCTGAGAAGGACGCCGCATGATGCGACGCTGTCGTGGCCCGCGCAATTCGCGATGAGAAAGACACTTTTGTCCCAACCTTATTCGAACAAGTCGGCTGGTTAGAGCTGCTGAACGGCGCCGCTCCCGGCCAGCAGCGGCGATAGCTACCGGGTCGTGAAGGCCGGCGGACTGCGGTATGGACAAGTCCTAGATCCGCGATCCGGTTGGCCTATTCCGGAGGCCCCGCGTTCCGTGACCGTTCACGCTGCAACGTGCCCCGAGGCGGCCGGATTCCCACGCCGGGCAGCTCCAGATAGAGGCCGATGGGCGCAAGCTGGTGCTTTCAGCGCTGGCGCAGCCGCCGATAGAGGTGGCAGGCCGAGCCGATCTCTATTATCCGCAGCACGCCGATGTGGTCGCATACGGCTACAAGGTTGATCTGGCGACGTTGCGCTTCATCGCCCTCAGCGGCCAGATTGCGGTGCGCCTGACTCAGGAGTCACTGGATATACCGTTCCGGCTAAGGGAGGACGGGCGGGCCAGCCTTGCGCGGTTTGTGCGGGATGAAGGTGTCGTGAAGTAACTGAAGTGCCGACGGACTGTCCCATTGCTGCGCGCCATAGATGCGGGCCAGCACCCGTCCCCGACCATCCACCAGCACTGTCACCGGGATGCCGGAGGCGCCCAGCAGCGCCTCCATCTGCTGGCGCACATCGATGAAGTGACTGATGGTGGCGTGAGTATTGCGCAACAGTGTCAGCGCCTGTTGCGCATCATCATCGGTCGATATGCCGATGATCGCGAAGTCGCGGCCTCCGTTGCGCCATGCCAGGCGTTCCAGCGAGGTCATCTCCTCGCGGCAGGGTTCGCACCAGCTGGCCCAGACATTGATGAGCAGCGGCCGGCCACGAAGACTTGCCAAGGAGAGGGCAGGGCCGTTGAGCCCACGCAGCGTCATTGCCGGTAGCTGCTCACCGAGGGCGGCCTCCCGGGCGTGCACCGTTGCTGCAGGAATCGGCAGCAGCGACAGCAGAATTGCTGCCATATGAACGCGGACAGAGCGCACAACCATGAGTCTTAGTATCGCATCAGGCCGGTTCACGTCAAAACTCATTTACACGCGCCGCCGGCCGCTGGGCGATTCACGGCCGCGACCCTGTTTGGCGTCGGCCCCTGCCTTGCGGGCGTTGCGCGAAAAAGGATTGTGATCGCACAAGCCCTAACCTCTACGACCCCTCATCTCATTGCGGAACTTGAGCATGCGTCTTGCAGCGACGAGTGCATCGGGCGCGTGGCAGATCTATCCCCTATGTCTGTTTCCGCACGGAGCGTTGCCAAGCTTATCTGTAGTCTGCCGCTGGCTCTCTCAAGGAGGCTTATCCTCATGCCATCGATCTACTCCGCCGAACCCGCCACCCAGGTAGCCGGGCAGCATGCTTTGCGATTTTTCGAGACGTGTGACGGGCTACCGGTCGCGCGCCGTGAGGTGAATACCTCAGAGGCTTGTTCGAGGCAAAGACAGCAGCGGCTATTTCCGCAAATCGACGAGCTAATCACTACAGACCACTGCAAAGATGAGTCCATGGCAATCCTATTGCACGAGTTGCGCAGCCCGATTGCGGCCATTCAGCATGCCATGGCCGCGTTGCGCATGCGCAGTAAGGACGAATCCTTGCAGCAGCGAATGCATGAACTCATCGAGCGGCAGGTTCGTCAACTAACACTGTTGACCTCAAACGTTGGGCAGCCGTCAGGGCACCGCGCGGAGCACCGACGGCTGGAATTGGAAAGGATCGACCTGCGCACCGTGATCGGGCGGGCAATAGAAACCATCACGCCAGAGCTGGCTCAACGGCTGCAGCAACTGTCCACAGACCTGCCAGTGTCGAACACCTGGGTCCTTGGGGATGCGAGCCGACTGGAGCAGGTCTTCGTAAATCTGCTCGCCAATGCTTCAAAGTATTCCAAGGTAGACAGTAAGATTTCGATCTCGCTGCACGAGTGCGGCCCTAATGCCGTGGTTGAGGTTCGTGATTCAGGGATCGGAATCGCCGCCGATGCACTGCCAAATATTTTTGGTCTCTTCGTGCGAGCGGACTCAGTGGAAGTTCGAACGCGAACAGGTCTGGGAATAGGTCTGGCGCTGGTGCGTTCCATACTCGACGAGCATTGCGGCACTGTGTCGGCGGCAAGTGCGGGAGTCGGCCTGGGAAGTGAGTTCACGGTAGGTCTGAAGCTCGCGACTTGATGCCGTAGTATTGTCCGGGGATTCCTGAACAGAGGTGTCCGGACGACCGGGGCGCCGAACTGAGTGCTTTGAAGCGGCACAAGGAACAGGCCAACGTGGGCCGCGTCCCCGCGCTGCGGACCGCGTCCGGGGGCTGCCTTGTTTCAGAACCGCACAGAAGTGCAGCGTGTACGTAGATCTACTATCGTTTCCCCTCGCTCAGTCTGCGATGCTATGTACTATACCGTACATAACGCAGACGCGACATGCCAAATCGCATCCCCAGTCCACAACAAAGCCACCTTTTGGCGGCTCTTCCAATCGCTGAACGGGAGCTGCTTTTTCCACGTTTGCAACTCGTGCAGTTGCCGCTGGGTAAGGTTCTGTACGAATCCGGGGATGTGTTGCGCTACGTCTATTTTCCAACCAACTGTATTGTCTCGTTGTTGTACGTTCTCGAGGATGGAGCCTCGGCCGAAATTTCCGTAGTCGGCAATGAAGGCTTGATCGGAATTGCTCTCTTCATGGGCGGTGAAACAACCCCGAGCAGGGCGATCGTGACAAGTGCAGGCTTCGCATACCGGCTGGCGGGACAGGGGCTTAAGGAAGCGTTTCATCGCAGCAAAGAAGTGCAACAGTTGCTGTTGCGTTATACGCAGGCTCTGATTACACAGATGGCTCAAACCGCCGTCTGTAATCGCCATCACACGGTCGATCAGCAGCTATGCCGCTGGCTGTTGCTCTCGCTCGACCGTTTGCCGTCCAACCAGCTGGCAATGACTCAGGAACTCATCGCCAATATGCTCGGCGTGCGCCGAGAAGGCGTTACGGAGGCTGCGGGCAAGCTTGATAAGCTCGGCGTCATGCGCTACGCCCGAGGACGCATTACCGTCTTGGACAGATCCAAGCTCGAGAAGCTTTGCTGCGAATGTTACGCGGTGGTCAAGAAAGAGACTGATCGACTGCTGCCGAGGGTCGCCTCGCAATCACCACGATCGTTGCGAGCTGATATCTGCCCGTATCCGCTGACGACTATGGCCGTGCAGGCGCGCGCCAACTAGCCAGATCTATTCACCGTGCGTGGCACGGACGCGCTGGCTGTGCATAGGGCGCTGTGTGGGCCGATCGCGTCGGCCACGCTGCGACCGAGCGGGGTCAGCGCGTAGTCCACGCGCGGCGGCACCTCCTTGTAGTCGGTCCGCGCCAGCGCCCCATAACCGCGCAAACAGTAGATCGAACGGCGGCTATTCATAACTCCCCGCAAATTCACGCCTCGCGTGACATCCGTCGAGGAGCGGCAGGCCGTACGGACTGTCGCTCACGCATGCCGGGCTTTCAGGGTTTTTCGACTTTGCGTGAGACGGAGAGCTGACTGGTATCCTTTGGGCAGCGCTGAGGATTGCCGAGGAGTTCGACCAGCCGGGTCTCGCATTCGGAAAACGAGTACCCGCGCCGCTGCGAGATCATGAAGGTGAGTGGGCGCATGTGCCATGCGCGCCGTTGGAGTTCCACGAGTGTTGCGTTAGCGAGGTCTTCCGCAACCATATGACGCGGCATGTGCCCCCAGCACAAGCTTCCCCTGAGCAGATCGTGCTTCGCGCCGAGGTCATTCACCCGCCACTGGCGTTCGCCGGCGACTCCCTGTTGTGTCTTTTCCGAATCGGGCTGATTGTCGGTTACGACGAGCTGGATGTGCCGGCCAAATTCCTCCCGCGGGATCGGCCCCGCGATTGCGGCCAGCGGATGCGATGGCGCACAGACGGTCACCATTTGCACTTCACATAAATGCTGCCTTTCCATCGTACCCGGGCTCAGCTCCGGCACGTCCGTGATCGTCACCGCCAATGCGCACGTACCTTCGAGAACCAAACGCTCGCCGCCCTGCATGGTCGTCATGCGCAGATCGATTGCAAGCGTTGGAAAGTCCGCCTGCAGGCTGCGCAGGCATTCAATCAGGTGCGCGCGCGGAAAATAGGTATCCACGGCAATCGAGACTTGCGGTACCCCGGCTTCAGCAATGGAAACCGCGCGCGTCTTCATTTCCTCGGTGCGTGAGATCACCGCACGAGCATCAGGCAGGAGGCTGCGACCCGCGGCCGTAAGCGTCGCTTTGCGAGTGTTGCGCTCAAACAGCTCCACATCAAAGGCACTCTCGAGGGCCTTGATCGCGTGACTGATCGCCGACTGTGCACGGTTCAGCTCCCGTGCAGCCCCGGAAAAGCTTCCTTGGTCACACACGGCAACGAAAGCCCGAAGTTGATTGATGGTGACGTTATCGAGCACAACTATCTAAAGAGTAGATGATACATATCGATATTCAGTCAATTGTCTTCATGAGTAAAGACCCTCAGATACACGGTAAGCGCGTACAACTCCGATGTAAGGATAAATGATATGAACAGACTGACTGGAAAGACCGCCGTGATCACCGGTGGCGCTACCGGTATCGGCCGCGCGGCGGCAAAGCGTTTCATCGAGGAGGGCGCCTTCGTCTTCATCTTCGGCCGCCGGCAGGAAGCGCTCGACGCCGCTGTGGCCGACCTCGGACCGAATGCCCGCGCGGTGAAGGGCTCGGTCTCCGATCTGGCCGACCTCGACCGACTCTACGCGGCGGTCAAGGCTGAGCGCGGAACCCTCGACATCGTCTTCGCCAATGCCGGGGCGGGAAGCCCGCTTGCGCTCGGCAAGATCACCGCCGAGCACATTGATGAAACCTTCGACACCAATGTGAAGGGTACGATCTTCACGGTCCAGAAGGCGCTGCCGCTGATGGGCGAGGGCGGTTCGATAATCCTGACCGGATCGAGCGCCGGCACCACGGGCGCCCCGGGAATGAGCGCCTACAGCGCGAGCAAGGCGGCAGTGCGCAACCTCGCGCGGACCTGGGCGGAGGACCTGAAGGGCACCGGCATCCGGGTAAACGTGCTGTCGCCCGGGGCGACTGCGACCGAACTCGCGAAGGAGGCGCTAGGCGAGGAAGGCCAGAAGGTCTTCGCGTCGATGACTCCGCTCCAGCGCATGGCCGATCCGGCGGAGATCGGGGCGGCTGCTGCGTTTCTCGCGTCGTCGGACAGCAGCTTCATGACCGCCAGCGAGGTCGCCGTCGACGGCGGCCTAGCGCAACTCTGACGCGCTACGCCCGTCCCTCCATTCGATATTCGGAGCTAGTCGGGCGTGGTAATCCCAAGGAGACCATATGAGCTACGCAATTATCGGCTTCGGCAAGATCGGCCAGGCTCTTGCTAAGGCGTTTGCCCGCAATGGCATCGAAGTAACCGTTGCAACCACGCGCGACCCGGAAAGCTTTGCGTCCGCTGCGGCCGCGATCGGACCTACGATTATCCCCAAAAAACTGGCGGAAGCCGTCAAGGCGGATATCGTCTTTTTGGCTGTCCGTTTCGAGTCGCACCGGGATGTCGCGAAGGCGCTGCCCACCTGGCAGGGTAAGACCATCGTCGATGTGACCAATGCCTATGGTGTGTCCCCTGAGGAACTGGGAGGACAACCCTCTTCCAAGGCCGTCGCGCAGGCCTTCACTGGCGGTAGACTGGTTAAGGGCTTCAACCATTTGGTAGCTGCCGTCCTTGACCAAGATCCGGCCGTACATGGTGGCAGGAGGGTCGTGTTCCTGGCGAGCGACGATGACGGCGCAACAGGGGAGATTGGTGCGCTTGCGGAGAATCTCGGTTTCTCGCCGATCAAACTTGGCGGGCTTTCGGAGGGTGGACTGCTTGTGCAGGCGCGCGGAAATAGCTGGGGTCAACTGATCTTTAAGGACTTGGTCAAGTTCGACTGATGAACACGACTTCCGACCGCCAGGGACTCGACGCACGCGATCCGACCCGGAGGAAATGGAGAAATTCCTATGAGTACCGAGAAGAACATCCAGACTGTGAAGGATTTCTTTGCAGCATTGGCCAGCGGCGACAAGCAACGTCTGCTGTCGTTGGTTGTCGAAGATATTGAGTGGATCGTTCCGGGCGAGGACTGGCCGCTGGCCGGCACGCACCGCGGGCACGCGGGATTGGCGGATGTACTTCAGAAGGCGTCCGAAGAGGTGGAAATGACGTACCCAGAGCCCCCCGAATTCGTGGCGCAGGGAGACCGAGTTCTGGTCGTCGGCGTCGCGACGGGGAAAATCAAAGCCACGAATAAGCCGTTCAAGGACAATTGGGTCTTCGACATCACCGTTCGAAATGGCAAGGTGACGAAGATCCGGGAGTATATCGACACGCAAGCACTGGCGCGGGCCTCGCAGATGGACGCGTCCGGGCTGGCGTAGCGCTGGCCATCTGCCGCCATCGGGTCGGGTAGCCGGTGGATCAGCCGTGGATCGCCCCCTCGCACGACGCGCTCGTCGAATGCCCAGCCGTAAAGGAGATCCCGATGTACGACCAATCCAAGCTATCCGAGTTGATCCGGTTCTCACGAGTCGATGCGGGTTCCACCGTCATCGACGTTTACCCAGGCGACGGCGACTGGACCCGTCTCTTCTCCGACATCGTGGGACCCGAAGGACGGGTCTACAGCTTCGTGCCGGCCGAAGTCGCCCACTTCAAGAACGATCCGGTCGGCCGCATGCGGACGCTTGCGAAGGAGACGGGCCGAGAGAACGTCGAAGCCGTCTCGGCGGACCTCGTGGCGATGCCGGAGGCCATGCAACCAGCGGATGTCCTGTGGCTGCACCTGTTCTACCACGATCTCCACACCGCGCTGATCCAGGCCAGAGGCGCGACGGCGGCCCACTTCAATCGAGCTGTCTACGAGCGGCTGAAGCCCGGTGGGTCCTACGTCATCGTCGACCACGCCGCCGCCGTCGGGGCGGGAACGAGCGACGCCCAGTCGCTGCATCGGATTGAGCCTGCATCCGTTCGCGAGGAGGTGGAGGCGGCCGGCTTCGTACTGGACGCGGAAAGCACCATGCTCGCGCACAAGGACGATCCGCACTCGATCAAGGTGTTCGATCCCTCGATCAAGGGCGAGACCGATCGCTTCGCCTATCGGTTCGTGAAGCCCTGACAGGTCCCGGCGCCGACTTCATGTCGACATCCCCAATGGGTGCAAACAAGCCCATCGAAGACATCGAAGACATCGAGGCAACCCTGCTTGCCGACACGAAGTCGGCTTTGGATGAACTCGTCTGGTGGGCCCACGCGACGATGGCTAACCGTTGTGAGGATCGAGTGTCGCCGCCAATGCAAGGATCTCGAGAAGGATTCGACGGTGCCGGATATCGCCTTTGATTTGCGCTATTTGCGCTATTCGTTGACCAAGATCCGGCCGTACGAACAAAACTTCAATGGAATCATTGGTCGGGATGACAGGATTTGGACCTGCGACCCCTAGGTCCCGAATGGGCCAGGGTTTTGCTCGGCCAACCGGGCGTCATTTAGCTAGCTTGCGCGTCAGCACGGTGATGGTCCGGGGTGGGGCCGTTCGGGGGAAATGCCGGCGTCGGTGCTTACGACGAGGTTGACGCAACGGACCGATCTATCCACCGCAGCACTTTCCCAATGGCACACATTCTTGGCAGGTTGAGAGGATCTATCCTCGTCTACCCTTGTGCATATTCAGCCACCGGCAAATTGCAACGGAACTGCAACGGCGATGAAAACTTCTTGCTTAATTGAATGGTGTTCGTGGTCCGCAACTCGTTGATTTCACTGGCTCCTCGGGTTGGAATCGAACCAACGACCAACGGACGTTATTAGAGCGGGCGCCAGGTGAGGGACATCCCGACATAAATTCCGTCCTCCATGCCAGCGGACCAGGGTATTGGATGGATATGTCAGAGTCAGAAATGTTGGAGAGTCGCCGCGGTGAATTGCGCAGCAAGGTCAAATTGCTGTGGAGCAGCATCGAGAGCCTCAAGATGGGTGCCATCGGTGCTGAATCGCAAGACAAAGCTGTTCCCGCTCTGGATCGCACGCCTGACCAGCCCGGCTGACTAGCTACGGCAAAGCGTTCGTAGGATAGTAGGCGGGGACGGAACGGAGGACATCATGCTCACGCCCAGCGAAATTGAGTTGCTGAATACATTTGCACGTGAACTGGCGCGGCTCAGTTTTGAGGGCAAAGGCAAAGTTGCGCGCGGCGAAAATGGCGTGGTGCGGCTGATGCTCATGAGGCGCGGGCGCAATGGCGCCGGTAGCGTTTATCGAATGTCAAAGAAGGTGAATTCACCAGACTTTGACACAGCATCCACGACGATCTCTCAGGCAGTCGAGAGCGCCCACGAGCGCTCCTGAAGAGCTGGCATTGGGAGCTGGAGGAGTGATTCTGCAGACGAAAAACGCCGCCCGAAGGCGGCGCGAATCGTCGGCCGAGGACCGCGGCTATTCCTTCTTGGCCGCTTCCTTCGCCAGCTCAGCTGCACGCTCAGCGATAGACTGCGCATCCAGGTCGCCATAGATCGCATTGGCGTAGTCTGCGAGCCCGTCCAGGGCTGCGGAGCGCCGCCGTGCTCTTGATGACATGCGCAAGCTTGAGGAGGATCTGCGCCGGGAGCGGGCGCAGTGCCGATTTCAGCGCATCCGCTACGGCTATCGCTGAACGTTTATCCGACGCGCAGCTGCGGCTGGACCGGATAAGTGCTTGCCGTTTGCTGCATGAGAGCGCCACCCGCGCAGGACCCGCGTCACGACTTAGCTTCTCGTGGGGTGATGATGTTAAGTCGTCCGCTGCCGTCGACCTGCGAGCCAAACTTCGATCCGCGTGAAACTTGGGGACCGGTCAACCTCTCATTTTCCTAGGTCACCGGTGGATCTAAGGAGGCCACCAGGCCACAGGCTAGGTGCGAATACCAAGCCCCTGAAAAGGCTAAGAATTCTGACGGACATAAAACCGGACTTCTTGGATGGAATTTGTTCCCTTTGCGCATGCTAAATAACTGGTTTATATTGATTTATGCCCAGTAACAAAGCGGACATTAAACCGGACTTAGAGGCGGCCGAGGACCGCGGAGAACGCATCTCCCTGATGGAACCGCTCGTTCTGGACGAGAGGTCGCGCCACCGTGCCGAACTGACCGACCTCGCGCTCGAGTTGGCCCAGCGCAGCGCCGGCTTCCGCTGCTCGCTGCCACCGAGCCTGCTGACCTCGCTCGCGACTCTCGTGCGCGCGATGAACTGCTACTACAGCAACCTGATCGAGGGGCACGATACGCACCCCATCGATATCGAGCGCGCGCTGCAGGGCGACTATAGCCGCGACGCGAAAAAGCGCGACCTCCAGCTCGAAGCGAAGGCGCACATCATCGTCCAGCAGTGGATAGACGAAGGCAGCCTACAGGGTCGCGCGGTGACGGCGGACGCCATCCGTGAGATTCACCGGCGCTTCTGCGAACTGCTGCCAGAAGACCTGCTCTGGGTCGAAAATCCGGACACACACGAGCGCATGCAGGTCGTCCCCGGCGAACTGCGTCATCGCGACGTGATGGTCGGCGGCCATATCGCCATCAGCCCGCCGGCCGTCCCGCGGTTCCTCGCGCGGTTCGATGAGGTCTACAGCCATCTCGGCAAAACGGAGACGATCCTTGCCGCCGCCGCGGCCCATCACCGCCTCGCGTGGATACACCCGTTTATGGATGGCAACGGCCGCGTCGCACGGCTGATGTCGCACGCTAGCCTGTTCGATGCGCTCCACACCGGCGCTGTGTGGTCAGTCGCGCGCGGCCTTGCGCGCAATGTCGCGGCCTACAAGGGCCACCTCGCCGCATGCGATCAGACGAAGCGCAATGATCTCGATGGGCGCGGCAATCTCAGCGAAGAGGCTCTGGCGGAATTCACGCGCTTCTTTCTGACCACCTGCCTCGATCAGGTCACTTTCATGGAAGACCTGATGCAGCCGGACACGCTGCGCACGCGCATCCTGCTCTGGGCCGAAGAGCAGATCCGCCTCGACCGCCTCCCGCCAAAATCCGGCGCAATACTCGAGGCCGTGCTCTACCGCGGCGAACTGCCGCGCGGCGACGCCGCCGGCATCGTGGGCACCGGTGAACGCCAGGCCCGCCGCGTCGTGTCGGGCTTAACCGAGCACGGGGTGCTGGTCTCCGAGAGCAGCCGCGCGCCGCTGCGGCTGGCCTTCCCGGCCGTGCTGGCATCGCGCTGGATGCCGGGTCTGTTTCCGGAGAAACGGGCATGAAGGCCCGACTGGATATGGCATCTGCCGGCCGCACCCGAATGACCGGTCTTGAGAAGCCTATCAGGCAGCTATCGGGCCATGAAGAGACATTCAGCCAGCTAGAATGGACACTTGGAAGCCGTCATTCGTGCGAAATCGATTCTTGTCTGAAGTAAAATGGAGAGCCCTATCGCAACTTGCCCATTTCGAACCGTTCATGGGCACGTTCAGCACAAAAACTTCGACGTCAGCCAGGCCACTTCCTGCCAGTCGCTCACGCGCGGCGTTTGACCCAATAGCCGTTACTCGTCGATGCTGCATGGGATGCTCATCTAGGACAGAATCTATGCGCTTCGCATCCGACGGGTTATCGACGTTCAGGGGTGATGGACAAATGGACGCACACTTCGAGACCCGTCTGCCTGCGCCAATTTTGCGACGTTTCATCTCGCACTATGGGGGCGCCCGCGTGCGGGGGCTGACACCGGGCGTCAACACAACTCTGCCGTCCCGCCATGCCCATCTCATCATCAGCCTGGACACGCCAATCAATGTTCGACAAATGTCGAATGAGGCGCCGCCCGCAGCACGCTTTTTCGCTCTCGTCAGCGGATTGCACGATGGTTTCGCGATGGTTGAACGCACGTGCTCGTGGGAAGGCTTGCATGTATTTTTTCGCCCGCTCGGCCTGCAAGCAGTTCTGGGAGCAACCGCTGCTGAGTTAGCTTGCGGTGCGGTTGCCCTTTCCGATCTTTGTCCGCGCGATGCCCCGGAGCTGATGGAACGATTGAGCAGCACTCGGGATTGGCAGGCGCGCTTCGCGATACTCGATGAAGTGCTCACGCGCAGGCTTACACCGGCCAATGGCTCGCCCCTCATTGCGCATGTATGGCGACAATTGGCGGCCAGTCATGGTCGCCGTTCCGTCGAAAGTCTCGCGCAGGACACGGGCTGGAGTCGGCAGCACATCGCCGACCGCTTCCGCGCCGAATTGGGCATCACACCCAAGACTGCCGCGCGCATCTTCCGCTTTGAGCGCGCATGCGGGCTGATCAGCAACCTCCGGCAACCGCTAGCCGAGGTGGCGGCGGCTTGCGGATATGCCGACCAGGCGCACATGACGCGGGACTGGAATGCCTTCACCGGCACATCACCAAAGGCATGGATCGCAAACGAGCTTCCATTTCTTCAAGACTACGAACTGTCCGGCGGTGATGATGGTGGCGTCTGAGACGTCGCTGGCGTCTCTCGTGGCAACAGGCTGCTAGGGAGAGTGCATTGGGGAAAATTACCAAGGTCGATTCCGCACGGTTCTCAATCGCAATTTCTCGCGACTTATCCATGTCTCTGGTCGAGCACCAGCCCGGACCGCCGGCCCTCTGCGACGGGCTCATGGTTGCAATCGCGGACATGACTCGTACTCCGCCACACGGCGGCGAGTTGCATCCGGATGGAGATGAGCTGATCTACATCATCTCTGGAAAAGTCAGAGTCATCGGGGAATCCGCACCGGACGAGCCCTGTGAGTTGGGGCCTGGGGAAGCTTGTATCGTTTCTAAAGGTGAATGGCATCTGGTGCAGATTCTTGAGCCGACCCGGCTGGTCGGCATCACTCCGGGACCAGGGGGCAGTCATCGACCGATCGAATCGAGCCAGCGCCCTTAATGCGCACGGTCGCGATGGGACATAGCGGGAGTGCGCAATGCAAGTAAGTTTCCACCTCGTGTTTGGCGGACAATGCGAGGCAGCGTTTCAGTTTTATGAGCGGGCGCTTGGCGGCAAGATTGTCAACATTCTCACCTACGGGCATTCACCCATGGCCGAACAAGTCCCGCCGGAATGGCACGGCAAGATTGTGCATGCGACCTTTGCCGTGGGAGAGACGGTTCTGGCGGGAGCCGACGTTCTTCCAGACAAGTACGTAAGACCACAAGGCTTCTATGTACTGCTAGGCGACAATGACGCGATGGATGCGGAACGGATGTTCTCTGCCCTCGCCGAAAACGGTGAAGTACATATGGCAATACAGAGAACCTTCTGGTCTCAACGCTTTGGCGTGCTAACGGATCAATTCGGCATACCGTGGGAGATTAATTGCGAGCAAGCGCCTGCCGTCGCGTAGTGGTTGCGGCCGGCCACACGCTAGCAGGTCGCAACGATGCAAACGGTACAACCGCGGTAGCGCTAGAAGGGGCCAGACTCGCGATCCGACGAATGGCCTCCTATAGAGAGGTAGCGATTATCTCCAAGGGAGATTTAGCGGAAGTAGAATGACCTACGGACATACCCATTTTTGACCATAAATGGGAGTGTCGAGAGCTTGAAAGCTTCGTCGCGTAGGGTTTGAATTAGCTATTTCCGCGCCTTAGCCAATGCTCGTTTTTGGGAAAGTAGTTCGTAATCTCACTGCTCCGAAGCTGTCGGTCGCGGCAGTCCGCAAGAGGTCAAGACCGGCGGTTGGCCGCGAGTCACC
>Ga0302314_10001129_pt1 | contig 49720 bp, 39 predicted proteins | sample III_Palsa_N2_3_FD_200533 | JGI IMG/M metagenome (GOLD analysis project Ga0302314, IMG submission 200533) | Peat permafrost microbial communities from Stordalen Mire near Abisko, Sweden - III_Palsa_N2_3 | ecosystem: Environmental > Terrestrial > Soil > Palsa > Peat permafrost | place: Sweden... | reverse complement strand
GCTTGGCGTCGCCGACGATGAACACGCTGCGCGAGCGGCCGGCGTCGCCCGCCGCCATCTCCTCCAGGAAGGGCAGCAGCAGGCGCCATTGCGTCGGGCTGGTGTCCTGGAATTCGTCGATCAGCAGATGGTCGATCTTCTGGTCCAGCTTGTAGCGGATCCATTCGGCATTGCCCGGCCCGCGCAACAACAGGTAGCTGCGCCATTCCAGGTCGGCGAAAGTCAGCGCCTGGTCGATATCCAGTTCCGCGTCCAGCGCCTGCAATGCCGCCACGCCGAGTTGCAGCGCGGCGCCGGTGCGTTCCAGGCAGGCTTCGCGCAGGCGGCGCTCGCGGCGTTGCTCCACCGCATGCACCACTTCGCGATGTGCCTCCTCGAAGTGTTCCGCCTGGGCGTCGCTGAGCCGCTCGCGCTTGGCCTTGGCCAACTGGAACTTGTAAGGCTCGCCGTCCTTGCGGAACAGCGCATCGATCAGGGCCCGGTAGCGGCTGTCGCCGTCGCTGTTGAGCGCGTCTTCCACCCGCGCGGTCTTGATGTAGCGGATGCCGTCGACTTGATGCAGCCAGCGCAGCAGGATTTTCAGGCGTGCATTGAAGGCATCGCCGTCCAGGCCGAGGTCAAGCGCCGCTCCATCCAGGCCCAGCGCGTTTTGCAGACAGGTATGGGCATAGGCCAGCGGATCGGCTTCGCCTTCGACATAGGCCCACCAGTCGGCGCGGTGCGCCAGGAAGCTGTAGAGCAGATCCTCCAGCGCCTGCTCGCCGTAGCCCATGGCAATGAGCTGGCGCAGCGCCAGGGCTGGCGTGCCCTCGGGATATTGATGCAGCTCGGCCAGCAGGCGCCGCCAGGCACGGCGGAACAGGCCGCCTTCGTTTTCCGCCAGGGCGAAGCCGGGAGCGACACCCGCTTCCAGTGGAAAACGCGACAGCAGATCCTGGCAGAAGGCATGCAGGGTCATCGCCCGCAACGGATAGGGATCGAACAGCAGCGTGTGATACAGGCTGCGCGCGCGTTGCAGATTCTGCGGTGTGGCCGGCAGCCCCAGCCGTTCCAGTTCGGCGGCGGCATTCACCGTATCGGCATAGGCCAGCGCGCGCAGGCGCTCGTTGACCCGCTCGCGCATTTCGGCCGCCGCTTTGCGGGTGAAAGTCAGGGCCAGGATGCCGCCGGCCGGCTGGCCTTCCAGCAGCAGGCGCAGCACGCGCGACACCAGCAGCCAGGTCTTGCCGCTGCCGGCCGAAGCGGTGACGGCGACGCTATGCCGCGGATCGAGCGCCGCGCTGGCCGTCGCTTCGGCTCTAGGATCTTTCACGGCTCATGCCAGTCGCCGCGGCGACACAGGCCGCGATAGTCGCACCAGGCGCAGCTGCCTTCGTCGCCCAGGGCCGGCATGGCGGCGCCGCGCACCAGCGCATGCAGGCTGCGCTCAAGGCGGCCGCCTACCGCATCGCGCAGCGGCTCCAGCTCGGCGTCGATGCGCAGGGGTTTCTGTTCCTTGTCGCGCAGCGGCAGGTATTCGACTGCGGCAACGCGCGGATCGAGCAGCGCATAGTGCAGCAGCTGCACTTCTTCGCCGGACTCCACGTCTGCGCGGCGCGGCTGCCGGCCGGTCTTGTAATCCACCAGAGTCAGCGAGCCATCGCTGAGAACCTCCACCCGGTCGGCCTTGCCGGTGAGGCTGCGGCCTTCGACGAAATCGCGCTGGTACTTCACCTCCGCCTGCACCTGCTGCGCCGTGCGTTCGATCAGCCAGTCCAGCAGTCCCGGGATCGACGCCTGGAATTCGGTGACCCAGACGTGGGCCAGCGCCCGGCTCTGCAGGTCCGGTGCGAAGACCGCCGCGGCGATTTCCTCCAAGCGGGCTTGCGCCTGCTCACGGTTGGCGAAGCTGACCGGCGCGGGGAAAGGATCGGGCGGCGGCTCTTTCACGCGCTGGGTGAAGGCTTCGAGGATGCGATGCACGCGCTGACCGTAATCGCTGCGATCGGGGTCTTCGTCCGGCGCCTGCTCGGCGCGCAGCCTGAGACAGGCATTGGCGAAGAACTGGTAGGGGCAGTCGATCAGGCGTTGGTGCGCGGTAGCGCTGATCTCCTGCGGCAGCCGCTGCAGCGGCGCGGCGGGCGCGGGGCGCTTGCGTTGCAGCGCCGGCATCGCGGCTGGCGTTGCGATCTCCGTGGCGGCGGTGCCGGCCTGTGCGGCGAGCGCGCTATCGCGCAGGTTCAGGCCCAGGCTGAGAGCATGGCTCTCGATCGCCTCGATCCAGGGCGAGAGCTGTGCCGGTTCACCCGGCTGCTCCGCCGCATAGGTGACATGCAGGCGCGGCGCGGCCTGCAGCACGCGGCGCAGCCGCGTCAGGCTCAGCGCATGGCGCTGTGCCAGGTTCGGCAGTCCCAGTTCGCCGCGCACCGACTGGTTGAAGAACGGCTCTCCGGGGGGCATGCCGGGAATCTGCGCCCGCGTCGCACCGGCCAGGATCAGCGCATCGCAGCGCAGGCCGGCGCTCTGCTCCAGCGTCAGCAGGCGCACGCGCCGGTCGCGCGTGGCCTGCGGCGGCACGAAGGTGGCGCGTTCGACGGCGCGGTCGAGCAGGGCGCGGAACTCGCGCCAGTCCGCGCTCTGCGGACGCTGCGCAAAAGCACTGTCCAGCTCGCGCAGAATTTCGATCAGGCGGCGCCCGGCCTCGTCCTGCTCGAAACGCTGCCACAGGCCCAGTTCCCCCAGGCTGCGTTCCACGCCCGCCATCCAGTCGCGCAGCAGGCGCGGCCGGCCGGTGGAGGGCAGGGCGCGTGCCGCCTGCGCCAGCTGCTCGAGCAAGGCGCGCAAGGCCGGATGGGTGGCGGCGCGCGAGCGATAGCGCTCGAGGCCGGACTCCAGCCCGGCGCCGTAAACCAGGTCACGCTCCAGGGTGCGCAGCGCCTGCGGGTCGGCACTGAAGAAGCCGGATTTGAGCAGGGCCAGCAATGGCCGGAACTGGAAATGTCGTTCGAAGCTGTCGAGCCAGGCGTGCAGCGCGGCGGCGGCGGCGCTGGTGGAGAGGGCCCAGCCGCCCTGATCCTGCAACTCGATGCCGGCGCGCTCCAGCAGCGCGCGCAGGCGCCGCGCCAGGCGGCGGTCCTCAGTGACCACGGCCACCGTGGCGCAGCCGTCGAGCAGGGCCTGGCGCACCGCCAGATCGACACAGCGCGCCTCATGCTCCGGGCCTTCCGCCTGGGTGATGCTGAAGCCCGGCGATTCGCTCGCAGCGTGGGCGGTGCTCGGGCCCATTACCGCATCGAGGAAACGCGTGCACGCATCGTCCGATCCGGACAGCGCCTCCGGTTCGCGGCCCAGTTGGCTGCAGAAAGCCAGTGTCGCCGCCGCGTCGCGGCCGCTGGCGCGGCCGTGCAGCCAGACCTCAAGCGTGGTGGCAGCCGCCGCCAGCGCGCTCCGCTCGGCGCCGGCCAGGGTATCGAAGCCGGCCAGATAGACCGTTTCATCCGCGCCCAGGTCGGCGAAAGCGGCATGCAGCGACGCGGCATAGGCTGCTGCCGGACTGCGCCCTGCGGTCTCCTCCAGGAACGCCCGCCACAAGGTATGGATGATCTGCGCTTCCCGCGACAGGGCCGCCAGCGGGCGTGCGCCATAAGCAGTGACCAGCTTGCCGGCAAAGGCCTCGGCGTCCTGCGGCAAGGTCACCGCGTTGAGGCTCAGTTCCTCGAACAGGCTGAACAGCGCCTCGGCCAGTTGCCACAGGTTCTGTCCGGGAAACAGGTTGCGATAGCGGCGCAGCGCCTCCACCAGAATCAGCCGGCATTCGGCGGGCGCAACGGGCACAGGGCCGCCACCGCGCTCGGTGGCGAATTGCTGGAGGGTGAGAATGCGCGGTCCCAGCAAGGCCGAGCCGGCTTGCGCGCCGAGCCGGCGGCGCAGCGTGGCTACCGTCCCCGCACCGGGCAGCAGCACGGTGACGCGGGACAGATCGGGCAGGACGGCGCGATGCCGGGCCAGGATGGCCTGCGCCAGCCGCTCGGCCAGATCGGCCTGCGGCGGCAGCAGCAGGGCGCGAGCGGTACTCATCTCGCGCCTGGGCTTTTCATGAGGAGCTTAGCGGCAGAGCAAACCCGCCGCGGCGGATCAGCGCTCGAGCAGCTTGAACTTGTCCGGCTTGCCGTCCCATTCCTTGGAATCGGGAAGCCCTTCCTTGCGCTCGGTGATTACCGGCCATTGCCGGGCCAGTTCCTTGTTCAAGGGCAGGAAATGCGCCTGATTGGCGGGCAGGTCGTCCTCCGCGACGATGGCATTGGCCGGACACTCGGGTTCGCACAAGGTGCAATCGATGCACTCTTCTGGGTCGATGACCAGGAAGTTGGGGCCTTCATGGAAGCAGTCCACCGGGCAGACTTCCACGCAGTCGGTGTATTTGCACTTGATGCAGTTTTCGATAACGACAAAGGTCATGGCAAGCCGGTCTATCTAAAGGGTAAAAGGCCAGGGTCAAGCTGAATCTGGTGCGGCGGACGCTGATTTTAAGCCAAAGCGGAGCGCAGTAGGGCCTTTGGCCCTCATTCGTTCCGGGCGCGGGGTTGGCGCAGCAGTCGCGCCAGCCGTTCCGCCGCGGTACCGACAGTTTCCAGTTCCGCCGAATCCAAATCCTCCAGCAAACGGACGAGACGCCGCACCCGCTGCTGACGCCCGCGTTGCATCAGGCTCACCCCGGCTGCGGTAGCGCTGACATGCACCACGCGCCGGTCCTTCGCGTCGGCGGCACGCGCCGCCAGGCCCGCCGCCACCAGGGCATCGACCAGCCGGCTGATGGTCGGCGCCGCCACCTGCTCGATCCGCGCCAGCGCGCCGATGCTTTGCGGGCCGCCGAATACCAGCACCGACAGGGCCGACAGCTGCGCCGGACCTAGCCCCAGCGTCAGATCTTCCTCGCGCAACTGCCGCAGCAGGTGGATCGCCACGCTGTGCAGACGGTCGGCGACGGCTTCGGTCGGATCGTTGGCGAGGTCTTGCTGGGGCATGGTCTTGACTTGGCGGCGCTCCGGCGAGATATTTAGCTTATGCTAACTAATCGGGGTGTGCGATGAAAGCATCAGGCGAAGGGGCACTGGGAATCTCCAAGATCGGGCAGATCGCCGTTCCGGTGCGGGAGCTGCCACGCGCCGAGGCGTTTTACCGGGACGTGCTGGGCCTGCGGCACCTGTTTACCGCCAACGGCATGCTCGCCTTCTTCGACTGCGGCGGCACGCGCCTGATGCTGGATACCAACCTCGCCAAGGACGGACTGCGGCACAGCTCCATCCTTTACTTCCTGGTGCCCGATGTCGGCGCCGCGTTCGAGCGCCTCCAGTCGCAGGCGGTGAAAATACTCGACCCGCCGCACCTCATCGCAAAGATGCCCGACCACGAACTGTGGATGGGATTTTTCGAAGACTGCGAGGGCAATACCCTGAGCTTGATGGCGGAACTCAGGCCTTAGTCAGGCCCTGGGCTCAGGCGCCCTGATTCATTCCTGCGAGGTCTGGGCCGGACCGGTCGGGTAGGCCGGCTGCATGTTCGGGTTGACCTTGCAGGATGTACTGACCGCGGCGGCCGCGTGGAAGCGCGACCACTGCCGCTGGTACACCGCGTCGGTGATCCCCAGCATGTCGTCTTTCGACAGCTCGGGAAACTGCATGTGGTAGTACGAGGGGTTCTGATCGAACGAACTGGAGATCATGACCTGGGTCAATTCCATTTCCCGGTTCTGCGCCACGCCCATGGCGAAGTCCACGGCGTTGGCACACCATTCGTCGCTGTGCTCGGCGACCAGCAGGGCCGGCGGCTGCGCTTCGGCCTTGGCCTTGCAGGATTTGCTGATGGCGGCGGCGGCACCGAAATGGGTCCAGCGCTGCTTGTAGACAGTGCCGGCGATGTGCTGCATATCGGCTTTTTTCAAGTCCGGGTATTGCTGGATGAACACGTCGCTGTCGTGCTCGATCGATTTGGCGATGTATTCCCGGGTGCGTCCGTAGCCGCGGTATTGGGCCGTGCGCATGGCGAAATCGACCGCATCGGCGCACCAGTTTTCGGGGTGATCGGCGGCGCGCGCGGGTAGCGGCGCCAGCGTGCCGAGGGCCGGCAGCAAGGCCATCGTCAGAACCGCCAGTTGCGACAGCATCCGGCCCGCAATCCCTGAGTGTCTCATCGCCGCTCCTCCGTACCCTGGCCTTTGCGGCCTTATTGACCAGAAAGCTACGCGATACGCCGCAAGCCGGCAAATCGCGCCCGTAGCCAGTGAGTACGGTGCATAAGCCTTTTTGGTTGCAAGGCCAAGTGTTACAGGCTCTAAGGCTCGCTGGTGGCGACGTCGATGCCTTCGATCGCCGTCTGGCACATGCTCACGATCTCTTCCGGGGTGATGACGTAGGGCGGCATCAGGTAAACCACATTACCCAGGGGCCGCAGCAGCACGCCCTTCTCCAGCCCGTACTGGTAGACCCGCAGGCCGCGCCGTTCGGCAGCCGGGTATTCCTCGCGCTTGCGCGGGTTTTTCGCCAGTTCCACCGCCAGGATCATGCCCTGCTGGCGGATGTCGATGACGTGACGGTGGCTGGACAATTCGGTCATCGCCGCCCACATCATCGCCGCCGAGCGGCGGTTGGCGGCCAGCACATCGGACTGCTCGAACAGTTCCAGCGTGGCCAGCGCCGCAGTGCAGGCCAGCGGGTTGCCGGTGAAGCTGTGCGAGTGCAGGAAAGCCTTGTGGCTGGAATAGTCGTCGTAGAAGGCCTGGTAGATTTCGTCGGTGCTCATCACCACCGCCAGCGGCAGGGTGCCGGCGGTGAGTCCCTTGGACAGGCACATCAGGTCCGGCGTGATGCCGGCCCAATCGCTGGCGAACATGCGCCCGGTACGGCCGAAGCCCACCGCGATCTCGTCGGCGATCAGCAGCACGCCATGGCGGGTGCAGGCCTCGCGCAGCAGCCGCAGGTAAATCGGGTGATACATGCGCATGCCGCCGGCGCATTGCACCAGCGGCTCCAGGATCACCGCCGCGACTTCGCCGGCATGGCGCTGCAGCGCCTCTTCCATGTGGCGGAAGCGGCGCCGCGTATGGTCCTCCCAGGCTTCGCCGGGGCTGCGGTCGAAGCAGTCCGGAGACGGCACCTGGATCGGCTGCATCAGCAGCGGCGTGTAGGGATCGCGATACATGCCGGTACCGCTTACCGCCAGCGCGCCCAGGGTTTCGCCGTGGTAGCCGTTGCTGAGCGAGATGTAGCGGGTCTTTTGCGGCTGGCCCAGGTTGCGCCAGTAGTGGGCGGCCATCTTCAGCGCCACTTCCACCGCCGAGCTGCCGTTGTCGGCGTAGAAGCAGCGGCTCAGGCCCTTGGGCGCGATGGCGCAGAGCTTCTCCGACAGCCGCACCACCGGCTCGTGGGTGAAGCCGCCGAGCATGATGTGATCGAGCTGGTCGAGTTGCTCCTTCAGCCGCCCCACGATATGCGGATGGCGGTGACCGAAGATGTTGGTCCACCAGGAGCTGACCGCATCGAGATAGCGCTTGCCCTCGAAGTCCTCCAGCCACACGCCCTGTGCCGACTTGATCGGCACCAGCGGCAGCCACTGGTGGTCCTTCATCTGGGTGCAGGGATGCCAGACGTGGGCGAGGGAGCGGTTCTTCCAGTCTTCGTTGGTGGCCATGCCGGCTAGTTTAAGGCTAACTTTGCCACGTGACGCGGCGCCGGCTGGCCCGCTAAAGTGTGCCCCGATATGAATACCCGATCGCCTTGGCGCCTATGGCTGGCCGCGTCGTACCTGATCCTGGCCGGCGTCTCCGGCTGTGCGGGGAGCCGGGTCCTGGAGCCGGCGAACAGCCGCCATTTCGACTTCAGCCGGGATACTTTTGCCTACGCCAACGAGCTGGCCTGGGAATACCGGGTCGACCCGGTAAGCGGCAAGATCACTACCCGGCAGAATGCGGCGAAGCCGGAGTTCAGTCACCGCTGCTTCGCCGTATCGCGCATGGCCAGGCAGTTTTTCCAGTATGCGCAATTCGATCCGGCTGCAGCGCCGCTGGACGATGGCGCCTATCGCAAGGCCATCGCCGCCATCGTTTCACGTACTCCGGATCAAGCCCGCAGCGCAGGCAAGGTGGTCATTCCCGGATATGCGAACCTGCGCGGTTTCAGCCAGGCCAGGGAAGCCCTGCTGAAGGAAGCCACCGGCGATTACCTGTACAGCCTGTTCCAGTTCAGCAACTGGCGGATGATTTTCCCTTTCAGCCGCGATCACCAGGAAGCCACGGCGCAGCAGCTGCTCGGCGAATTGCAGCTGGGCTACCTGCCGATCGTGCACCTGATCCATTTCGCGCCGTTTCCCGATACCCAGATCGATCACGTTGTACTGATCTTCGGCGAGGAAATGACGGCGCGGGAGATCCGTTTCCACATCTATGATCCGAACTACTTCGAACGGCCAGGTGTGCTGATCTTCGAGCGCGCCAGCCGCAGCTTCATCTTGCCGGCCACCAAATACTTCAACGACGGCCCCCTGGACGTCTACGAGATTTTCCACGACGAGATCGACTGAGCGGCGTGAGCGAGTCTGGCGGAACCCTATAAATCCTTGACCAGCACGATCGACTTGCGCTGATAGTTGTAGATGCGCTGCTTCTGCATCGGCAGGTCTTCGATCTTGGCCTGGCCGAAGCCGTGCTCGATGAACCAGTGCGGGGTGTGCGTGGTCAGCGAGAACAGTTTCTTCAGCCCCAGCTTGCGCGCCGATTCCTCGGCGCGGAACAGCAGGGCATTGGCGCGGCCGGAGCGGCGGTAGTCCGGGTGCACCGCGACGCAGGAGAACTCGCCCATCTGGTTCTGCGGGAACGGGAACAAGGCGCTGCAGGCGATGACGGTGCCGTCGCGCACCATCACGTCGAAGAAGCTGATTTCCAGCTCAAGCTGCTCGCGCGAGCGCGGCACCAGCACGCCAGCGTCCTCCAGCGGCTTGATCAGGGCAAGGATGCCGCCGACGTCTTCGATCGTCGCCTCGCGCACCGCCTCGTAGTTCTCGTCGGAATAGAACATCAGGCCGCAGCCGTCGCGCGTGTACAGCTCGCGCAGCAGGGCGCCATCGGCATCGGCGCCGATCAGGTGCACGCGCTTGACGCCGCCGCGGCCGGCGGCCAGGCCGGCGCTGAGCAGGGCGCGGTCCTCGCCGGAGAGCTGCAGCGTCTCGCTGGTGGCGGCAAGCAGGCGCTCGGCCTCGCTCAGCGGCAGCTGGCCGGCGTCGCCGGTCTCGTCCGCCAGCTTCCAGTGGTCGGGGTCGGAATTGAGCACGAACACCAGCTTGTCGGCGCCCAGGCCGGTGGCCACGGCCTGCGCCACTTCACCGGCGCGCAGGTTGAAGATTTCGCCGGTGAGGGAGTAGCCGATCGGCGAGAGCAGGGCGATGCGGCCCTGCGCCAGCACTTCTTCGATGGTGGCGATGTCGATGCGCCGCACTTCACCGGTAAGCTGGTGGTCGACGCCGTCGCGCACCCCCACCGGCCGCGCCGTGACCCAGTTGCCGCCGGCCACCTTGAGCCGCGCCCCGCCCATCGGCGTGCTGGCCAGGCCGGTGCTGAGCTTGGCCTCGATTTCCATGCGCAGGCCGCCCACTGCGGACTTGACGCACTCCATCGTCGCCGGATCTGTGATGCGCAGGTCGCCGTGGAACTGGGATTTGAGTTCGCGTGCGGCGAGCTGGGCCTCGATCTGCGGCCGCACCCCGTGCACCAGCACCAGCTTGACCCCGAGGCTGTGCAGCAGGGCGACGTCGTAGATCAACCGTTCGAAGTCCGGGCGCAGCGCCGCCTCGCCGCCGAAGGCGATGACGAAGACGCGTCCGTTGTGCGCGTGCACATAGGGCGCCGCGCCGCGCAGGGCGGCGACGAAGTCCTGGCCGCTGGCGGCTTCGGGCTTGGAGACGAGGTCGTTCATGGCGCCGATTTTAGGGCTTATCGACAGATTAAGCGCGGCGGGGGCGGAAACCGGGGCTTTGGCCGCCGGACGGGCGGTATACTATTGCGCATGTCTTCGATGCAGCATTACTCCGAACTCGCCACTGTCCTGTCCAGTCTTGGCTACCGCGACGACGCGGCCGCCTTTCATGGTGCGCTGTGCGGCGCGCTGTGCCGGCAAAAGCCGGAAGAGATCGATCCTGTCGCCCTGCTGGACGACGAGGATATCCAGCCCGACCAGCAGGCCCGGGCCGAGCTTTGGCGGCTGTGCGAACAGACGGTATTGGCCCTGGCCGACATGCAGACCGGCTTCATGCCGCTGCTGCCGGAGGACGAGGTCGGTCTCGGTGACCGGGCCCGTTCGCTGGGCGCCTGGTGCGAGGGCTTCCTGTATGGCCTGGCGGGACGCATCAAGCTCGACCTGCGGCAGTGCACCGACGAGGTGCGCGAGATCGTCAAGGACTTCACCCAGTTCACCCGTGCCTCGCTCGATGCCGGCGACGACCTCGAAGTGGAAGAGGGCGCCTATGCCGAACTGGTGGAGTACATCCGGGTCGGCGCGCAGCTGGTCTACATGGAACTGCATCCGCGTCCGCCCGCCGCCGCCGCGCAATCGAAGACCTTACATTGACAAATTCGAGGTCCCGAGATGCCCGTACCAAGCTCCGCTGAACTGCAGGAATACACCGCGCGCCGCGCCCGCCTGATGCAGGCCATCGGCCCCGGCGGGGTCGCCATCATCCCCTCCTCGCGTGAAGTGATCCGCAACCGCGACGCCCACTACAAATTCCGCCAGGACTCCGATTTCTGGTACCTGACCGGCTTCAACGAACCGGACTCGGTAGTGGTGCTGGCGCCGGGCCGTAAAGAAGGCGCCTTCCTGCTGTTCGTACGCGAGCGCAACAAGGAACGCGAAATCTGGGACGGCCGCCGCGCCGGCCCCGAAGGCGCGGTGTCCGAATACGGCGCCGACCAGGCTTTCACCACCGACGCACTGGAGGGCCTGCTGCCGCAGCTGCTGACCGGCCGCGACAAGATCCACTACACCCTGGGCGAACACCCGGCCTGGGATGCGCGCATCACCGCCTGTGTCCGCGAAATCCGCGAAATTTCCCGCCGCGGCCCCTCCGCCCCGACCGAATTCGTCTCGCTCGACATCACCCTGCACGAACTGCGGCTGATCAAGTCAGAAGCCGAGCAGAAGCTGCTGCGCCACGCCTGCGAAGTTTCCGCCCAGGCCCATGTCCGCGCCATGCGCGCCACCCGGCCGGGCGGTTGGGAGTGGCAGGTGGCGGCCGAGATCCACCACGAATTCGAAAAGAACGCGATGGAACCGGGCTACGGCTCCATCGTCGGTGGCGGCGACAACGCCTGCATCCTGCATTACAAGGAAAACGAGATGCAGCTGCGCGACGGCGATCTGCTGCTGATCGACGCCGGCGGCGAATACCGCGGCTACACCGCCGACATCACCCGCACCTTCCCGGTCAACGGCAAGTACAGCGGCCCGCAGAAAGAAGTCTACGAAGTGGTGCTGGCGGCGCAGCTCGCCGCCATCGCCGAGCTGCGCCCCGGCAATTCCTCGGCGCGCCCGCATGAAGTGGCGACCCGCGTGCTGACCGAGGGCCTGGTGGCCTTGGGCCTGCTCAAGGGCGATCCGCAGGAACTGATCGACAGCGGCAAACACCGCCAGTACTACATGCACGGCACCGGCCACTGGCTCGGCATGGACGTGCACGATGTCGGCCGCTACAAGCTCGACGGCCAGCCGCGCCCGTTCACCGCCGGCATGGTGATGACGGTGGAACCGGGGCTGTACATAGCCCCGGACACGACCGGTGTAGACCCGCGCTTCCTCGGCATCGGCATCCGCATCGAGGATGACGTGCTGGTCGGCGCACAGGGTCCGGAAGTGCTGACTGGCGGTGCGCCCAAGCGCATCGTCGAAGTCGAAGCCTTGATGGCCGGCTGAGCACATGTCCGGGGGGACGGGGTTTTTAAGCACGGGGCAGGGCACGCACATCATGTCCGAGCCCCTGGGCCCGGAGCCGGTGGTGGCCAGCGTTCTCAACTGCATGGACTGCGGCGCGCCGATTTCGGGCCATTACTGCTCCAACTGCGGCCAGGAAACCGAAATCCAGACGCCGACAGTACGTCAGTTCCTGCACGAGCTGATGGACCAGTACGTGGCGGTGGAGGGCAAGCTCGGCCGCACCCTGCGCGTGCTGATCACCCAGCCCGGCCAGCTCACGCTGGACTACGTCGAGGGCCGGCGTCAGCGCTTCGTGCGCCCGCTCAAGCTCTACGTCAGCATCAGCGTGGTGTTCTTCGGCCTGCTCGGTCTGCTGCCGGATTCGCTGAGCAATCCCTTCGTCCACGTCAACCGCAGCGCCGAACTGCAGGCGCTGAACAAGCTCACCGGAAAGGACGACGCGGATCAGCCGACCGTCGCCGGTCCCGAGACAGCCGCGCCCCTGGCGCCGCCGCAGCAGGATGCGGCGACGGTGCCGCCGGCCGTAGCGGAGTCGCCCAAGCCCGCTGATGCCGCCGCTACTCCCGCCGACAAACGCGAAGAACAGGACCTGAAGACGCAGATCGAGCAAGACATCACCGAGGGCATCAACAGCGGCAATCAGGCCGATCTGGGCAATACCATCAAGCGTCACGTCAACGCGGAAATCAAGAAGACTCACGCCCTGCGCGCCGAGGAGAAGAAGCAACAGGCCCGCGCCGGCCTGGCCTCGCCCGAGGAGCGCGAGAAGCTGCGCGCCAAGCTGATCGACGAAGCGCCTTATGCGATGTTTTTCCTGCTGCCGTATTTCGCCCTGCTGTTGCGCTGGCTGTATCGCAAGAACAAGCAGCTTTACGGTGTACACCTGCTGTTCTCGGTGCACCTGCACTGCTTCGCCTTCCTGCTGCTGACGGTGATGCTGGTGCCGTGGCAGCCGCTGCGCACCGGGCTGGAGCTGGTCGGGGCGGGCTACGCCTTCCTCGCCCTGCGCCGCGTCTACGGCGGCACCTGGAAGAGCACGGTGTGGCGCATGGCCGTGCTGTACTTCCTCTACCTTGCTGCCGCGGGCGTCACCGCCCTGTCCGGCGTGATGACCTCGGCATTCGGCAACAGCCTGTGACCGTCGCCGCCAATCCCGCCTCGGCGGCGCAAGCGGCGACGCCGGTGCAGTCCTGCATGAACTGCGGCGCGCCGCTTGCGGGTGCCTACTGCTCGTCCTGCGGCCAGGAAACGCGCATCGAGACGCCTACCGTGCGCGAATTCGTGCGCGAATTCGTGCAGGACCAGATGGCGCTCGAGGGCAAGCTGTGGCGTACCTTGAAGGTGCTGGTGACCAAGCCCGGTGGATTGACGCTGGACTATATCTCCGGTCGTCGCCAGTGCTACATCCGGCCCCTGCGCCTGTATCTGGCCTTGAGCGTGGTGTTCTTCGCGATTTCCGGGCTGTTCAGCCATCCGGTCTGGTTGCAGGGCAATCCGGGCGACGAAAACAAGCCGGTCTTCAAGTCCGCACGCGACGCATCGCCGCGGGATGAGGCAGGGCAATCGGTGCCGGCCGGGGTCGCAAGCCCCGCCCCTGCCGCATCGTCCAAGAGCGACGCCACGAAGCCGAAGGACGATGCCTTCGACGAGGCGCGCGATTTCAAGACCGGCTACCCCCTGCTGGATGCGCGCATCCAAAAATACTTCAGCCAGACCCAGAAGCAGGCCGGCGCCCAGATCAGCAGTGCGATCAACAACGACGCGCCGGTTGCGATGTTCTTCCTGCTGCCGCTGTTCGCCGGGCTGCTGCGGCTGGCCTATCTGCGTCATCATTTGCGCTATGGCGTGCATCTGCTGTTTTCCCTGCATTACCACGCGTTCGTGTTCCTCGATCTGCTGTTGCAGGAGATCCCCTGGCCGTCGATCGTGAGCGCAGTGCTGAATATCGCCATCGCGGCGTACCTGGTGATTGCGCTGCGGCGTGTTTATGGCGGCGGATGGTGGCCGACCGGGTTCCGTGTTGCAGCCCTGCTGCTGGTTTATTCGATCCTGATCGGCGTTACCCTGTTTGCCTTCGCCGTGGTTTCGATCATCATCAGCGGCTGAACATCACCATCCGCCACCGGCCCATCCCGTGAACGAGTACGACATTGCGATCATCGGCGGCGGCCTCGTCGGCGCCAGCCTGGCCGTAGCCCTGGCCGATTCTCCGTTGCGCGTCATACTGATCGAAGCTGCCGCGCCGCCGGCCAGCAGCCCGTCCTGGGACGAGCGCTGCATCGCCCTCAACGACGCCAGTCAGCGCATCTTCAGCGGCTACGGTGTATGGCAGGCGATGCAGGCTGATGCCGCGCCGATTGTGGCGACGCATATCTCCGAGCGCGGCCGCTTTGGCACGGCGCGCTTCGCCGCCAGCGAGGCGGGGTTACCGGCGCTGGGCTACAACGTGCCGCTGCGCACTCTCGGCGCCGCGCTGTCGGCGCGCATGCGGCAACTGCCGAACTTGAGCTTGCTGCAGCCGGCACGCCTGTGCGCGCTGACAGCCGCTGCCGACGCAGTTGAATTGAGCGTCGAGTCGGGCGGCGCCACCCGCACCATCTCGGCACGGCTGGTCGCCGCCGCCGATGGCGCCCGTTCGGCCGTGCGCGATCTGCTGGGCATCGCCGCCGAGCGCCGCGACTATGCCCAGCATGCCATCGTCAGCGCGGTGCGCCTGTCGCGCCCGCATCAGGGCGTGGCCTATGAACGCTTCACCCCGGATGGCCCTATCGCGGTGATTCCCAAACCCGACGATGCCGCATCGCTGGTGTGGACGCTGCCGGACGAGCAGGTCGAAGCGCGGCTGGCGCTGAGCGATGCCGAATACCTGGCCCTGGCGCAGGACTGCTTCGGCGGCCGGCTCGGCCGCTTCACCGAGCTGGGGCGGCGCTGGTCGCATCCCCTGGCGCGGGTGCTGAGCGGCAGCCTCACGGCGCCGCGCACGGTGTTCATCGGCAACGCCGCGCAAAGCCTGCATCCGGTGGCGGCGCAGGGTTTCAATCTCGGCCTGCGCGATGTGGCTGCGCTGGCGGCCGGGATCGCCGATGCCTCCGATCCAGGCGCTGCCACAGTCCTGGCCGCCTACGCCGAACGCCGCGAGCAGGATCGCGGCCGGGTCAGCGACTTCACCGACCTGATGGTGCGCGCCTTCTCCAATCGCGTGCCGTTCCTGTCGCAGGCGCGCCATTGGGGCCTGGTGGCGGTGGAGCTGGCGCCGCCGCTGCGCCAGGCGGTGTTGCGGCAGCACCTCGGCCACCTTGGGTTGCCGCGCGCATCACTATCGGCTACTACAGAAATCTCTCTCGCCGCCAAAGTCCCCTCTCCCCTTGGGGGAGAGGGTTAGGGTGAGGGGTAGCCCATGCCGCTCCGCTACGGTAGTGCACGCAGCCTGCGTGAGCGTTCCACCGATGTGGAAAGGCTACTCTGGAGTCGCTTGCGTAACCGGCAACTTTCGGGCTGCAAATTCCGGCGGCAGCAACCGATCGGGTCTTTTGTCGCCGACTTCGTTTGTCTTGAGTACCGGCTGGTGATCGAATTGGATGGTGGACAACATGCAGAACAGCAGTCACAGGATGAGGTCCGTAGCGCTTTCCTGCATAAGGAGGGCTATCGCGTCCTCAGGTTCTGGAACAATCAGGTTCTCGGTGAACTGGATTCGGTTCTGGAAGTGATTAACTCGGCCTTGGCGCATTCGGCCCACCCCTCACCCAACCCTCTCCCCCAAGGGGAGAGGGCTTAACGAGTACAGGTCGCAAAGTGAGCGATTCATTCGACATCGTTGTCGTCGGTGGCGGCCCGGTCGGTGCCGCCGCTGCGGTCGCACTGGCGCAGCAGGGCTTCGAAGTCGCCCTGCTGGAGCGGGGCAGCGCGCCGCCGGCATACGATGCATCGGACTACGATCTGCGCGTCTACGCGCTGGCGCCGCATTCCGCCCGGCTGCTCGACGGGCTCGGTGTCTGGCGGGACTTGCTTGCCAGGCGCGCCAGCCCCTACAGCGGCATGCGCGTATGGGAGCGGGGGCCGGAGCATGCGCTGAATTTCGATGGCGCCGACAGCGGTCGGGCGGAACTGGGCTGGATCGTGGAACACAGCCTGGTGGTCGATGCGCTATGGGCCCGGCTGGACGGCGTGGCGCGCTACGAGCGCGCCGCAATCGAGTCCGCCCAATTCGGTGAATCCGGCACCACACTGCGGCTGGCCGATGGCCGCGAACTGCGCGCGCGCCTGGTGGTGGCGGCCGATGGAGCGGATTCGCAATTGCGCGGCCTGGCCGGTATCGACACGGTGGGCTGGGCTTATGCACAGCGCGCCATCGTCTGCCATGTGCGCACGCAGCAGCCGCATCGCGCCATCGCCTGGCAGCGCTTTCTGGCCAGCGGACCGCTGGCCTTCCTGCCGCTGGCGGACGGGCGCTGTTCCATCGTCTGGTCGGCGGAAGAGGCCCTGGCGCGGGAACTGTTGGCGCTGGACGATGCCGCCTTCATGGCCCGGCTGACCCAGGCAGCGGAGCACGCCCTGGGCGAGGTGCTGCAGACCACGCCGCGCGTTTCCTTCCCGCTGCGTCTGCTGCACGCGCAGGACTATGCGCGGCCCGGCCTGGTGCTGGTCGGAGATGCCGCTCACGCCATCCATCCGCTGGCTGGACAGGGCGTCAACCTCGGCTTCGCCGACGTGCAGCAACTGCTTGCGGCACTGCTGGAGGCGCGCGAAGCCGGCCGCAACTGGTCGGGCTTGCGCAACCTGCAACGTTATGCACGGGCGCGCAAGGCGGCCAATCTGGAGATGCTGACGCTGACCGACGGCCTGTATCGCGCTTTCCGCCTGCGCCTGCCGGGACTGAAGGCCGCTCTGGGGCTAGGCATGGAAGCGGTGGGCAAGCTTGGACCGCTCAAATCCTGGCTGGCGCGGCAGGCAGCGGTGTAACGGCAGCTTCCGGAGAAGAGGTCCGCAGCAGCCCGTTCTGGAAACCGCTTCACCTCACCAGCATTCGGCCATCTCGCGCAGCGGGAAAGATATGCCGACCCTTTCCCACAGTGCGGCCACGCGCTGCAACACCGGGTCGGCCTGCCTGATCCAGTCCGGGTGGCGCTGCCGCGCCGCATCGCTCACCTTGAACTCGCCGGGTGCCAGCGCGCTGCCGAAGCGTTGATGGAAGCTCTGTGCCTGCGTCTGCAGCCGTTCCTTGCCGTAGGCCACCACGCGCAACGCGCGATTGGCGGACAGGCCGGTGGTGGCAACGTAGTAGTGATACTGCTCCCAGTACCTCAGATAGGCGTCGAAATAGTCCATCCGCGCCAGCTCGTCCGCGGTGCAACCGGTGTAGAGCAGATCGCGCCGGCACCAGTCCTCGATATTGGAGCGGATCGCGAAGCGGCCGTCGCCGGGCAGGCCGCCGGATTTCTCGTAGGTGGAGACGCAGGCGGCGACCGGGTGGCGCAGCGTGACGATGTGTTCCACCGCCTCGCCCAGAATGCGGTGAAAAAAGCCGCCGGCGTAGATGCCCTTGGTCAGCTTCTTCGGCACCACGATGCGGCCCTGCTGCGGCGTGCGCGCGCCGAAGAACAGCTCCACCATGCTCAGGTACTCGGCCATGGTGTGCAGGCTGCGCACCCAGCTGTTGGAAGCTGGCGTCATCTCGAACGGGCCGGCTTCGGGAAAGCCGTCATGCGCCACGGCGAAGGGTACACTGCGCGGCGCGATGCCGAGCGCACGGTACAGTTCCGCCGTGAGATAGGAGCCGCCGGTGCGCGGGATGCCGATGACGTTGATGAAATGAAAGCGCCGCTGCAATTCCTCGATCGGCTTGAAGTCGCCGACCAGCAGGGCCAGCAGCAGGCCGTAGGCGCGGCCGACATGAACCCGGCCGCGTTCGTCGTTCATCACGGCGGGTGCGGCAGCTTCGGCGCGGCGCTGCAATTCGGGCAGGCCGAAGTTGAGCGCTTCGGAAGTCTGGTCGGCCCATTCGCCGTCGTCGAAGGGCCGGCCGTCCAGCCAGTGGGCGAGGAAGTCGATGAATACCGGCGACACCGGCAGCTCGCGGTCGCTCAGGCGGATTTCAACGCCCACCGGCTACAGCCCTCTGTCTTGCTTGGCCTGATTGCGCTTGATTGAGCGACGTATGGAAGGCCATCTAGCGGGTCTGCGTCATGTCGAGCAGCCGCGCGAAATTTTCCAGCGACAGCAGGTGCGCATAGACCGCGCGCAGCTCGCCCTTGCGCATCAGCATTTTCTGCTCGCGCGCGCCGAGGGCATTGAGCTTCTCCTCGTCGACGCGATGCAGGCCCTGCAAGCGCATCTGCTGGCCGCCGCCGCGCGGCAATGCCAGGGCGTCGAAGGGTGTGAACAGTCCGAATGCTTCCAGGCGGCGGGTGAAGGTCCGCGTCTGCTGACGGGCGCCTTCCACCGCTTCGATCAGATCCTGCACCGGCTTCCACGCCGCGGTCGCCTCCCCCTTGGCGTCGAAATACGGCGTGGCGGATGGCGCCAGCCGGTCCCGTTGCACGCAGATCAGGCGTTGCGGCTCGGCGCCGTTGGCCGCGGGCACTTCGGCGATGCAGAACGGAAAGCGGCGGACGTAGGCGGGAATGTAGGTGCCGGCCTTCCACTGGCCTTTGCCGTCCACAAACAGGTTTTCCTGCGCGCGCAATCCGAGCAGCGCCACCGGTAGATATTCGCCGCTGTTGCTTTCGCGGATGAAGGCGATGGGGTAATCGGCACAGGCCTTGGCCAGTTCCACGGCGCTGAGAAAGACGCTGCCGAGCTTGGCGCACCAGGCTTGGTTATGGCCGGAAACGATGGAGAGGCCGGCATGCTGATGCCGGTCCAGCGGAATCAGCGAGCTGTAGCCGGGGGGCAGATGGAAGGTGATGGATTCCATCGGGTCATATTAGCAGCGGCGGAGTTGCAGGGACTTTGCGGGCCGGTCTTCCCAACGGGGTCATTGCCGTCCCTGGCAAGACCTTGCGCGGCCCCTCACCCGGCACACGTCGCCGGATTCGGGGTAGGGTCCACATGCAGGAAATGCGGTTCGATCGGCAGCATGATGTTGGTGCCGTCGGGCAGCACCAGCAGATATTGGCCTTCCAGCAGGGTGACGCTGCCGCCGGCATCGGTGACCACGATGCTGTGCGCATAGACGGTGGAGACGATGCCGCCCAGCGGGTTGATCCCCGGCGGCAGCACCGCGACGATCTGCGGGTCGGTGGCGCAGGTGGCGTCGCAGATCACCACCAGATAGTCGGTGCCGCGGATGCCGATGGTGGCGACCGGGGTCGTGACCTGGTATTCGTCGTGGTTGACCTTGCCGATCAGCCCGCTGATGGAGCGGAAGCCGCCCTTGAGCAGGCTGAAAAAGGCACGTGAAGCGCCGTTCTGCGTGTCTTGTTGGGCGGTCACCAGCGGTGCAGCCGAAGGAGCCGGGGCGGCGGCGGCTGGTGTTGACGGCGGCGCCGCGGGCGCCGGTGCTGCCGCAGCGGCTGCGGGCGGCTCGGCGCTGCCGCTGTGGTTGGCGAAATCCACCACCTGAAAACGGCTGTTCGGCCGCAGCAGGAAATAGCCGCCGTCGCTGAATTTGAGGTCGACGTAGCTGTTGGCGCTGGAGTGGACGATTTCACCGGAATAGACAGGATCGCCCTTGCTCAGGGTGCGGACGCCGCTCTGCGGCGCCGAGGCGGTGCCGCGGCCGGTGACCAGGGTCACGTTTGCTGCCGGGATGGCCGCACTGGCCAGGGCCGGCGCGGACAGTGCCAGCAACAGGACGGCTCCGCGGAAGTACTGCGGGAACATCATTGCGCCCCTCCGATACCGCAGCTCAGCGTCTGCTGGGTGCTGGTCCTGATGTCGATGCGGCCCTTGTTGGCGTTGTTCACGCCGGGGTCGTTGATATCGCCTTGGTCGCCGCTATAGGCGAGCGCGCCGGTATCCGGCTGGTCGATGGTGTACTGATCGGTAGTCAGCGGGATGTCGGTCAAGTCCGTGCGGAATTCCGCATCGCCGAGTACCACCACCTGGCCGTTGCTGCTGATCGAGTCGGGATACAGGGTCAGGCCGGAGGTGGCGAACACCAGGTTGGTGTTGCTGGCGATGGCGAAATTCTGGCTGCCGTCGCCGATCTGGATATTGCCGGTCTGCGGACTGCCGCCGAACACCAGGGTGGTGATGCCGTTGAGCGGCTGCGTCAGGTTGACGTTGAGCAGGGCCGCCGGGTTGCTGGGCAGGAAGTCGACGAACATGTTGCTGCTGCCGCTCAGCGCAGTCGGCAATTGCAGAGTCGGCGCCTGGATGAACAGATAGCCGCCGGCAATGCTCAGCTTGCCCAGCGTGACGCCGCCGGCAGCGGAGAAACTGGCGTTGGGCCCGTGCGAGGGTACGGCCAATGTCGGCGACTTGGCGTGGATCGCCGCCAGCAGGGCGGCGTCGCTGCCGAAGGCGGCGCTGCCGCTGCCGACAGTGAGCGCGGCGTCGGCGAGATTGATGCTGCCGCCGCGCACCGACAGGGCCCCGGCATCGATGCTGGAACTGCTGCCGCTGGCATCGACCGCGCCGGTGCCGGTAAGGACGACGTTGGCGCCGTTCAGCGCCGTACCATTGGCGATCTGGATGTTGTTGCCGTTGAGCGTCAGTTGCGCTGCGTTGAGCGTGGACTTGTCGATGCTGATGTCGCCGCCGCTGCTGAGGCTGACGCTGGAGTTGGTGATGAAACGGGGCTGTGGACCGGTGACCAGGCCGCCCTCGGACGAAGCGCCGATCAGGCTGTTGTTGCTGACGCTGATGCCGCCGACGGCGTTGAGCGTTATGACCGAGGCGATCACGCTGCTGTTGGCGATGCCCAGCGTGCCGCCGCTGCTGATGGCGGCACTGCCATCGGCATTGATCGACGAATCGGCGATGCTGGTGTTGCCGCCCGCCGCAAGGCTGAAGTTGCCGGAGGCGTTGATGTTGCTGCCGCTCAGGCTCAAGGCCTGGCCGGTGGACAGGGCGATGTCGGCGCCGCTGAGATTGCCGAAAGTGAGTGTGCCGTTCGCCGCGCTGAGGCTGATGTTGCCGTCGGCGGTGAGCGCCGAGGCGAGGCTCAGATCGCCGCCGCTGGCGGTGACGCTGAGGGCGCCGCTATCGCTGATGCCCTGGCCCGCGGCGAGGCTCACCGACTGGCCGCTGACGCTGCGGCCCAGCAGCAGCGTGCCGCTGCCCTGGACCGTCACCGCGCCGCCGGCGAGGATGTTGCCGAGAGCCATGGTGTTGCCGCCGTCGGTGACGCTGACCGCGCCGCCGCTGGCGCTGAGATTGCCGGCGGTGAGGGCGCCATGGCTGTCGCTGAGGCTGATGGCGCCACTGCCGGCGACGATATTGCCGGTGTTGAGGGTGCCATTGCCCAGGTTCGCAACGAAGCTCCCGCCGACGTTGACGCTGCCGATGCTCAAGCTGGTATTGGCAAAGCCGAAGGTGGTGGTGGCGGTACCGGCGAAATTCAGGCTGCCGATGCTCAGCGTCTGTCCGGCGATATCGCCCATGGAGAAGAAGAAATTGTCGCCGGTGACGGTGACGTTGCCGACCTGCTCGTTGCCGGTATCCAGGGTGGTGAAGACCTGGTTGCCGGTGATGTCGCCGGTCTTCAGGTTGCCGCCGTTGACGGTGAGATTGATTACGCCGCTGGAACTGAGGGCGCCATACTTGGCATTGGCGCCGTTGGTTACGGCCGTAATGCTGGATGCGCTGACCGTGCCGACGCTGAGGGTGCCGTTCGACAGCAGCGTGAGCGTGCCGCTGCCGGCGGCGAGATTGCCGGTGCTGACGCCGCCATGGATGGAGCCGATCTGGATGTTGCCGTTCGCGCTGACGTTGTCGACCGTTACGCTGCCGCCGCCGTCGATCACCGCCACGCCCGCGCCGCTGTCGTTCAAGTCGCCGGTGCTGATGATGCCGCCGGCGCTGGCCAGCTGCAGGCCATTGACGACACTGACGGCGCCGAGACTGATGCCGGTCTGCGCCGACACGTCGAGACCGTGATTGGACGTCACCGGGCCGGCGGTGACGCTGCCGGTGGTGGAAACCAGGTTGCTGGCGCTGCCGGGCGTGAGCGAGTTCAGGGTCAGCGTGCCCACGTCTACGCTGCCCGAGGCCTGCGCGTTGAGAACCTCCACACTGATGCTGCCGGTATTGATGCTGCCCGTCGCCGCGCTGAGGGTCAGGGCCACGGTGCCGGTGCCGGCGGTGCCGACATTGCCGATATCGATATTGCCGCTGCTCGCTGTGATGCTCATGTCGTTGCCGCTGCCGACGGCCGCCAGCGGGCTGTTGTTGGTGATGTCGCCGGCTTGCACGCCGGTCGCGCTGATCGTCAGTGCGCCGTTGCCGGCATTGCCCAGGGTGAGCGGTCCGCCGACCTTGACCGTGCCCTCAGCGGCGCTCAGCGTCACATCGCTGCCAGCGCTCAGCGCGCCGGTGCTGATGTTGCCGGCGCTATCGCTGACGGTGAGTGCGCCGCTGCTGGCAGTGAGGGTGCCCAGACTGAGATTGCCCGAGCCGACGGACAGGGTAATGGCGCCGGCGCTGAAGCTGCTGTCGGTGGTGACGAGCGTGCCTGCGGCAACCAGGTCCAGCAGGCCGAGGGGGGCGCCGCCGGACACCGTGCCGATCGAGATGTTGCCGCCGCTGCCGGCGGCGGTGACGGTGATGCTGCTGCCGTCGACGGCGGCGATATTGCCGGTGCCGATGCCGCCGTTGCTGTTGCTGATGCTGACCGGTGCGTCGCCGCTGACGTTGCCCAGCATGATATTACCGTTGGCGTCGCTGACGGTGACGGTGCCGTAGGTGCCGGTCAGGTTGCCGGCCTTGAGGTCGCCGTTGGCGGCGCCCAGGGTAATCACTCCGGCAGTCACGTTGGCGCCGCCGACAGTGAGGCCGCCGGAGGCGCTGATGTCCACCGTGCCCAGGGTGCCGCTCACTGCCGCCAGCGGCCCGGTGCTGATGCTGCCGCCGCTGCCGGTACTGGTAATGAAAATATTATCGACCGAAGTCAGGCTGCCGGTGTTGATGCCGCCGTTGCTGTTGGTAAGCTCGATGCCGCCGGCCGAAAGTACATTGCCCAGCTTCATGGTTCCGCCGGCGTCGCTGATATTGATGCCGTACAGCGTGGTGGTCAGGTTGCCGGTGTCGAGATCGCCGTTTGCGGCGGACAGGGTGATGGTGTCGGTGCTGATATCAGTGTCGTTGGTGCTCAGGCTGCCGGCCGAGACCAGGCTGACATTGCTCAGTCTGCCGCTGCTTGCGGACAGTGGGCCGACGCTGATGTTGCCGCTGTCGGTGGTGGTTGCGCTGATCGAACCGCCGCCGATGACGCTGAGGCCGGCGGTTTTGATGTCGCCGGCGGTCGCGGCGAGCGCGATGTCGGCCTCGGCGCTGCCGGCGGATGCGCTGGCGGCGGTGCTGATGGTGTTGCCGCCGGTGCTGATGCTGCCCTTGCCGTTGTCCAGTTCGACCGTGGCGTTGGCCGAGCCTTCTTCGCCGCCAGTGGATGCGTTGGTGCTGATCGGGCCGCTCACCACCAGATCGCCGCCTAGCTGGGTGGAGATGTTGTGCGAGCTGTTCGCCTCGATCTGCACATAGGCGCTGGCGGAGCCGCTGCCGGTCTGCGCATTGGTGGTGACGCTGCCGACGCTGACGCCGCCGGCGGCGTAGACGCTGATGGTGGCCGTGGCGCCCTCGCTGGTGGAGGAGCTGGCCGAGAGGTTGCCGGTCTGGATGCTGCCGCCGGAGTTGGTGAGGACCAGGCTGCCGTTGGTGCTGGTGAGGTTGCCGATGGTCAGCAGGCCGGTGCCGGCACCCAGGCTGATGCTGCCGGCGACGATGTTCGAATTGGTCGCGTTCAGCAAACCCAGCGCATTGATGTTGACGTAACTGAGCTCGTCGCTGGGGCCGCTGCCGCCGGACAGGCTGCCCAGGGTGATGTTGCCGCTGCCGCTGTAGGTGTTGGCGGTGATCGAGCTGTTGATCGCGGTGAGACTGGGGGCGTTGATATTGCCGCCGCTATCGCTGAGTTCGATGGCGCTGTTGGCAGTGACCGCGCTCACGTCCAGATCGCCGGCGGTAGCGGTAAGGCCGACGCCGCTGCCGCCGCCCGTTACGGTATACAGATTCAGGCTGCCACCGGTGATATTGACGCCGCTGCCGGATAGCGCATTGCCGGCGTTGTTATCGCTGATCAGGCCGCTGGCGGTGAGGCTCAGATAACCGGCGGCGTTGATGTTGTTGGTGTAGGTGATGTTGCCTGCCGTGGCGGTCACCGAGATTGCGCCGCCCGCGGTGGTGCTGGCGCCGTTGCCATCGATAGTGATATTGCCGCTGTTGTTGCCGATGTCGATGCCGCCGGCGCCGGCACTGAGCGATCCTAGAACTACGCTGCCGCTATTGTTGGTGGCGTTGAAGCTATTGCTGGCGTTGACTCCACCAACGTTGATGCCCTGGTCGCCGGTCAGGCCGATCGAGCCGCTGCTGGCGGTGAGGCTGCCGCCGTTGATGGAGCCGCCGGTGTCGGTGACGCCGACATCGCCGGTGGTGGCGGTAAGGCCGGTGAAGCCCGCATTGCCGGCGGTAGCGATGAGGTTGACGCCGGTGCCGCCGGTGACGGTGTACAGATTCAGGCTGGCGCCGGTGATATTGGCCTGGATGCCTGCGGACAGCGCATTGCCGGCATTGTTGTCGCTGACCTGGCCGTCGGCATTGAGGGTCAGATAACCGCCGGCACTGACGTTATTGGTGTAGGTGATGTTGCCGCTGGCGGTGACGCCGATGTTGCCGCTACCGGTGGTCGTCTCGACTCCATTGAGCAATACGTCGCCGCCGGTGTTGCCGACACTGATGCTGCCGGCATTGATGCCGCCCAGGCTGACCAGGCCGGTCTGGTTGGTGAGCGAGAATCCCCCGCTGGCGCTGACCGAGCCGATGGTGATGCCCTGATCGCCGATGGGGCCGGCATTGCCGGTGGCGTAAATCGAGCCGCTTTGTGCGACCAGGCTGCTGACGTTGATGCTGCCGCCGCTATCGGTGAGCGCAATCGCTCCGCTGCTGGCGGTGATCGCGCCATTGTCCAGAAGATCGCCGGCGGTGGCGGTGAGGTCGACGCCGGTTGCGCCGGTGACAGTGTACAGATTCAGGTTGCTGCCGCTGACGCTGACGTTGCCGCCGGACAGCGCATTGCCGGCATTGTTGTCGCTGACCAGGCCGCTGGCGATAAAGGTCAGCGCACCAGCCGCCGCGACATTGTTGGTGTAGGTGATGCCGCCGGCAGGGGTATTGACGTAGATCACGCCGCCATTGGTGGTGGTATCGCCGCCGTTGAGGATGACATTGCCGCCGCTGTTGGTAATGCTGATGCCGCCGGCGCCGGTGTTGATGCTGCTGAAGGTTTCAGTGCCGGTATTGTTGCTGGCGCCGAAGCCGCTGCTGGCGCTGACTGCGCCGGCATTGATGCCCTGGTCGCCGGTCAGGCCGATCGAGCCGCTGCTGGCGGTGAGGCTGCCGCCGTTGATGGAGCCGCCGGTGTCGGTGACCTCGACATCACCGGTGGTGGCGGTGAGGCCGGTGAAGCCGGCATTGCCGGCGGTAGCGATGAGGTTGACGGCGGTGCCGCCGGTGACGGTGTACAGATTCAGGCTGGCGCCGGTGATATTGGCCTGGATGCCTGCGGACAGCGCATTGCCGGCATTGTTGTCGCTGACCTGGCCGTCGGCGTTGAGGGTCAGATAACCGCCGGCACTGACGTTATTGGTGTAGGTGATGTTGCCGTTGGCGGTGACGCCGATATTGCCGCTGCCGGTGGTCGTGTCGCCGCCATTGAGGAGTACGTTGCCGCCAGTGTTGCCGACACTGATGCTGCCGGCATTGATGCTGCCGAGGGTGACCAAGCCGGTCTGGTTGTTGAGTGTGAATCCCCCGCTGGCACTGACCGAGCCGATCGTGATGCCCTGATCGCTGCTGGGGCCAGGGTTGCCGGTGGCGTAAATCGAGTTGTCTTGCGCAACCAGGCTGCTGACGTTGATGCTGCCGCCGGTATCGGTGAGCTGGAGCGCGCCATTGTTGGAGGTGATCGTGCCATTGTCCAGAAGATCGCCAGCGGTGGCGACGAGGCCGACGCCACTACCGCCGCCGCCGCCGGTGACGTTATACAGGCTCAGGCTGCCACCGGTGATGCTGATGCCGCCCGCGGTGATCGCATTGCCTGCGTTGTTGTCGCTGATCAGGCCGCTGGCGGTGAAAGTCAGAAAACCGGTGGCGTTGATGTTGTTGGTGTAAGTGATGCCGCCCTTCGGCGTCGAAACCGTGACGGATCCGCCATTGGTGGTGGTATCGCCGCTGTTGAGGGTGACGCTGCCCTGGCTGTTGGTGATATCGATGCCGCCCTCGCCGGCGCTGATGCTGCCGAAGGTTTCCGCGCCGCTGTTGTTGGTGACGCTGAAGCCATTGCTGGCGCTGCTGGCCCCGACATTGATGCCCTGATCGCCGGTCAGGCCGATCGAGCCGCTGCTGGCGGTGAGGCTGCCGCCGTTGATGGAGCCGCCGGTGTCAGTGACGTCGACATCGCTGGTGGTGGCGGTGAGGGCGCTGAAATCGGCATTGCCGCCGGTGGCGGTAACGCTCACGCCGGTGCCGCCAGTGACGGTGTACAGGACCGTGCTGGCGCCGCTGATGTTGGCCTGTCCGCCGGCGGACAGCGCATTGCCGGCATTGTTGTCGCTGACCTGGCCGCTGGCGGTGAGAGTCAGATAACCGCCGGCGCCGATGTTATTGGTGTAGGTGATGTTGCCGCTGGCGGTGACGCCGATGTTGCCGCTACCGGTGGTCGTCTCGATGCCGTTGAGCAATACGTCGCCGCCGCTGTTGTCGACACTGATGCTGCCGGCATTGATGCCGCCCAGGCTGACCATGCCGGTTTGGTTGGTGAGCGTGAATCCCCCGATGGTGCTGACCGAGCCGATGCTGATGCCCTGATCGCCGGCGGGGCCGGGATTGCCGGTGGCGTAAATCGAGCCGCTTTGCGCGACCAGGCTGCCGACGTTGATGCTGCCGCCGGTGTCGGTGAGTAAAATATCTCCGTTGTTGGCGGTAATCGTGCCATTTTCCAGAAGATCACCGGCGCTGGCGGTGAGGCCGACGCCGCCAGCGCTGGTGACGTTGTAAAGATTCAGGCTGCCGCCGGTGACGCTGACGTTACCGCCGGACAGCGCATTGCCGGCGTTGTTGTCGCTGATCGTGCCGCTGGCTTTGAACTGCAGGTTGCCGCTGGCGCTGATGTTGTTGGTGTAGGTGATGCCGCCTGCCGTGGCGGTCACCGAGATTCCACCGCCAGCGCCGGTACTGGCGCCGTTGCCGTCGAGAGTGACATTGCCGCTGCTGTTGATAATGTAGATGCCGCTTTCGCCGGCGCTGAGTGAGCCCAGCACCACGCTACCGCTGTTGTTGGTTGCGCTGAAGCCGCTGCCGGCGCTGGCGGCGCCGACATTGATGCCCTGGTCCCCGGTCAGTTTGATCAAGCCGTTGCTGGCGGTGAGGCTGCCGCCATTGATGGAGCCGCCGGTGTCGGTGACCTCGACATCGCCGGCGGTGGCGGTGAGGCCGGTGAAGCCGGCATTGCCGCCGGTGGCGGTGAGGCTGACGCCGGTGCCGCCGGTGACGGTGTACAGGACGGTGTTGGCGCCGGTGATGCTGGCGAAGCCGCCGGCGGACAGCGCATTGCCGGCATTGTTGTCGCTGACCTGGCCGCCGGCGTTGAAAGTCAGATCGCCGCCGGCGCTGACGTTATTGGTGTAGGTGATGTTGCCGCTGGCGGTGACGCCGATGGTGTTGCTGCCAGTGGTGGTGTCGCTGCCGTTGAGCTGCACGTTGCCGCCGCTGGCGGTGAGCGTGATCGCACCGTTGGTAGCGCTCAAGGCGCCGAAACTCAGATTCCCGGATCCTGCGGACAGGGTGATGCTGCCGGCGCTGAGGCTGGTGCTGCTGCCGCCGACGGATAGTATGCCGGAGGATTCCAGGTCGATGCTGGTGAACGCGTCGGTACTGGCGGTACCCGGCGACAGTTCGCCGAATGTGATGCCGCCGCCGCCGGAGGTGCTGGCGTTGATGGCGCTGTTGGTGGCAGTAATGCTAGCGACATTGATGGCGCCGCCACCGCTGGCGGTCAGGCTGACATCGCCGTTGAGCGATGACGTGGCGGCGGAGTCATCGGTGGAGATGGCGAAGCCGGTCAGATCGACGCCGCCGTTGCTGTTGCTCAGGGTGACATGGGTATCGCCGCTGTTCGGGGACTCAGAGACCAGGGTGGTGATGCCGTCGACGGAAAGCGTGCCGCTTTGCGCGCCGACGTTCTGATCGGCGATTGCTACATAAGCGTTACCGGTGCCTTTGACGGTGCTGGCGACCGTGGTGATGCTGCCGATGCCGATATCGCCGCCGAGATTCGCGGTATTGCCGTTGATCGTGACCGAGGCATCCGCCACCGACGAGCCGGTGGTGCCCAAGGCCGTGGCGACGGTGGTGATATCGCCCAACTGGATGCCACCGCCGGCATTGACCGTAACGCTGCCGATTGCGGTGGTGGGGCAGGATGCCGAGCAGGGCGTGCTGACCCCTGTGGTGAGGCCGCCGCTTACCGTGATGCTGCCGTCGGACGCGGTCAGGGTGATCGCGCCGTTGTCGACCGTGGGGTTGCCCGTAAGAGGGGTGTAGCCGGTGGCGGCAATGTCGCGGGTGGTGATGCCGTCGACGCCCTTGATGTCGACGAAGCCGCCAATCAGTCCGCCGACCGCGACCGTGCCGGAAGTGCTGCCGGCATCGATGGTCAGCCCGCCGTTGACGGCGATGATGTTCTTGGCATTGACGAAGCTGATGATGCCGCCGCTGCCTTCGGTATAGGTGCCGCCCACGCCGAGGTTGTTGCCGCCGCTGATGGAGCCGATGCCGAGCAGCAGTGAGCCGCCGGTGCCGCCGCTGTTGCGGCCGTCGAGCGTGTTGCTGTTCAGGTTGGCCAGCGTGATGCTGTCTTTGGCGACGAGTTGCACATCGGAGCCGCTCTGCAAAGCCGAGGCGACCGTGCTTTGGAAGACGGTGGCGCTGCTGCTGGTGCCGCTGCCGTTGGCGATGGTGAGGCTGTTGGGATCGATCACCAGCATGCCGCCGTGGCCGAGCGTGAGAGCGCCGCGGATGGTCAGATCGTCGTGGCCGGATAGCTCGGTGTAGCCCCCCGGTCCGCTGCTGCCGTGCGCATCGATGAGCGAACCGGCGCGGGTATTGAGCGTGCCGTCGGCAATGATGCTGACCGCGCCGCCCTGGCTTCCGGAAGCCAGGATCTGCGCGCCCTGCTGGATATCGATATTGCGGTCGGCGTCGATTTTCACCGTGCCGCCGGCGCCGCTTGCGCTGCTGACGTCGAGGGTGCCGCTGTCGGCGATATCGCCGCCGGAGGCGGTCAGCTCGATCTCGCCATTGTGGCTGGCGATGCCCTGGGCGCGCACCAGCCCGCTGTTATTGACGGCGCTGCCCACCAGGCCATGCGCGGTCTGCGCCGTCATGATAACGCGGCCGCCGTCGGCGATGATCTGGCCGGCATTGTCGACGCCGGCTTTCTGCGCCAGCGTGGCCTTGTTCACCGCGAAGCTGACCAGGCCGCTGCCGTCCAGATCCAGCGTCGTCGCCGCGCCGCTGGCCAGCACCACCTGGCCGAGACGCGCCTGGATCACACCGGTGTTGTGGACATAGTCGCCGGCCAGCACCACGAAGCCGCCGTCGCTGGTCTTGATGGTGCCGGCATTGACGATGCTTGAACCGGGCGCGCTGCCGCCGGAGAAGACGTAATGACCGGCGAGGAAATCGCTGTTGCTGATGTTCATCGTCGAGGCCACCAGGCCGCCGACGTCGAGTTGCGCGCCCTTGCCGAACAGCACCCCGTACGGGTTGATCAGGAAGACACGGCCGTTGGCGCTCAGATCGCCCAGGATCTGCGAAGGCGAGCCGCCGATGATGCGGTTCAGCACCACGCTGCTGGAGGACGGCTGGATGAACTGGACGTAGTCGCCGCTGCCGATATTGAACTGCTGCCAGTTGATGATGGCCGAGTTCGAGGTCTCGGTGATGACCGTGCCGTTCGGAGCGGGGTTGCTGATGGTGGCGTGGCCGCCCACCACCACGCCGCCACTGGGCCCGCCGCCGGCCAGGGCCAGGCTGGGCAGCAGCAGGCCAGCGGTGGCGAAGCCGCGGGCGAGCGCGGCGGGAATCGGCAGGCGCTTGAGGCGCAAAGGAGCGTGCTTGGTCATTTCGGTTGCCTCAGAAGCCGGCCGTCAGCGATGCGTAAGCGCGGCCTTTGTCGCGGCTGTCGCTTACCGGAGTGCTGTCGAGCGGATAGGCCCAGTCGACCTTGAAGTCGATGGTGCGATAAATCAGGTCGGCGCCGAGGCCGGCGCTGGTCAGGCTGTTGCTGCTGTCGGGCGCCGGGCCAAAGCCCAGTGTCTTGACCACGCCGCTGTCGCCATAGATGCGCGGCACCAGACTGACCGGTCCCATGCTGACCGGGCGGCGCAGAGTCAGCTGAGCGTAGTAGCCGCGATCGCCGCGCGCTTCCGAAGTGGGAAAGCCGCGGATCGAGGTGGGGCCGCCGATGGAGAACTGCTCGGTGTCGGCGAGAGGATCGGGCGAGTATTCCGCATCGACCTGGCCCAGCAGCTGCCAGTGCTCCGGCAGCGGTTGCAGATGCTGGGCATTGATCTCCAGGCGCAGGCGCTCGTGGTTGCGATCGGGTTGAGTCTGCAGCAACTCCGCCACCGAATTCTTGCTGAAGTTGGTATGCAGGCTGACGATGTATTGCGTCACCGCTGCGTTCGGCCAGTTGTGGGACCAGTTCAGTCCCAGGTTGAGCAGGTTGATCTTGGTGTCGCTGATCGGCGCGCCGCTGAGATCGGCGTTGCCGTCGGTGTGCAGGAAGCCGAGTGAGGTGCTGAAGGTGTCCACCGAGGTGCGCAGCCAGGGCTGGATCAGGCTCATCTGCAGATTGTTGTTCAGACCGCTGACGTCGAACTGTGGCGTCTTGAAATAGGCGTGGCCGTAATTGACATCGAAGCGCAGGCCGCTGAAATTCATCGGCACGCTGTAGTCGACATAACCGTAGTTGAGAAGATTGTTGTCCGAGTGCGTGCCCAGCACCTGCAACTGGTCGGCGACGCCAAGGGGATTGTTCAGGGTGATCGAAGCGGAGGCGCGGTATTCGCCGGAATCCTTGCGGCCGTAGTTGTCGAGCACGACGTAGCCATCGAACGGGTCTTCCTGCACTTTCACCGTCACGTCGCTGCTGCCGTAATCGCTGCCGGGCTGGATCACTGCGCGCGCCGCCAGGCCGGGCAGGGCGTTCAGCGCCTGCAGGTCATGTTCCAGCGGCGCCGAGCGATAGACGTCCTTGGCGTGCGTCTCGCTGACAAAGCCGCGCAGGATGTCGTCGTGATAGTGGTGATTGCCGTCGAAGACTATCCTGCCGATGCGGCCCTCGATCACTTCGAGACGGACGTTGCCGTCCTTGATCTTCTGCGCCGGCACGTTGACGCTGGCCAGGGCGTAGCCCTTGCGGGTATAGAAGTCGGCGACCTTGTCGGCGGCTTCGTAGAGCTGGGCCAGGGTGATCGGCCTGCCGATGTAGTCCGCCACCAGGGGCGCCAGCATCGCCTCGGTGAACAGGGTATTGCCGCTGAAACTGAAGTGCGACACCAGGATGGTCGCGCCCTGCGCGGCACTGGCCGGGGCCTGGCTTTGCGGGGTGCTGATGCCGGGTGTCGCCGTCGGCGGCTGCAGCGCCGGCGGCTGCTTCAGCGTGTCGCCGATGCTGCCAGGCGTGGAACTACCCGGAGGCAGTGACGGCGGCGGTGGCGGCGCGGCATATGTACAGACCGGCAGAATCGCCGCCCCCGCCAGGGCTGCCAGCCCGCGTACCCGAATCCCTGCGTACATGCATCCCCCAACGAAAATAGCCCCGGATCAACCGCTTGTGGCCCACCCTGCACTGAAGCGGCAAGCTGGGACTATAACCAAGCCCCCGGACGCTTCCAGCCACCCATCTGCGGGGTATCCCGCAAATGGCGTTTGTCGACCAAATCATCAGAAAGTAAAGGAGAATCGGTGTCTGCGACGCAGTCGACACATCGGTGGGGTCGGGAGCCTCTGGCGTCGCCCCCAATGCGAAGCAGCGCACATTTGGCAGGGTGATTGCCGCATCGCAGCAATTGCCGGCCGTAAAAGCGCCCTCGCCGCGGCGGCAATGTCCCGATCTCCGGAGATTTTGCTTGGAAGCACTGCCTGCAGCCGTTATAGTGCTGTGCAGCAACACAGTATTTTCAGCACAAGCATCGCGCGAGAGACCGTCTCCCGTTACAGCGGAGAGATGGCGCCGAAGGCGCAAATCCGCCCGGAATCGCTCAGGCAAAAGGAGCGCGCTGCTTAAGCTGACTCTGGAGAGAGGTGGCGCATTGACGCCATCCACCGATGGGGCAAGAGCCGCAGCAGGGCTCTCAACTCTCAGGTAAGCAAGACAGAGGGGCGGTTCGACGCACTTTTTTAACAGGCCTTTCGAACCGCATGCTCAAGAAAACCGCGCTCCACGCCCAACACCAGGCCCTCGGCGCCAAGCTGGTCGATTTCGCCGGCTGGGAAATGCCGATCCAGTACGCCTCCCAGCTCGACGAGCATCATGCGGTGCGTGCCGGCGCCGGCATGTTCGACGTGGCCCACATGTCGGCGGTGGACCTGCACGGCGCCCGCGCCCGCGAATTCCTGCGGCATCTGCTGGCCAACGACGTGGCCAAGCTGAAAACGCCGGGCAAGGCCCTGTATTCCTGCATGTTGAATCCTGACGGCGGCGTCATCGACGACCTCATCGTCTATTTCGTCGCCGAAGACCAGTTTCGCCTGGTGGTCAACGCCGGCACCACCGACAAGGACCTGGCCTGGCTGCGCCAGCAGGCGCCGGCTTATGGCGTCGAGGTCCGTCATCGCCCCGACCTGGGCATCCTGGCGGTGCAGGGGCCCCAGGCCCGCGACAAGGTCGGCGCGCTGCTGCCGCCGGCGCTGGCGGAAAAAGCCAAGGCCCTGACCCCGTTCAGCGCCGCCTGGGAAGGCGAGCTGTTCGTCGGCCGCACCGGCTATACCGGCGAGGACGGCTACGAGCTGATCCTGCCGCATGCGCAACTGGTGCAATTCTGGACCGCCCTGCAAGCCGCCGGAGTCAAGCCCAGCGGCCTCGGCGCGCGCGATACCCTGCGCCTGGAAGCCGGCATGAACCTCTACGGCCAGGACATGGACGACAGCGTCAGCCCGCTGGAAAGCGGCCTGGCCTGGACCGTCGCCTTTACCCCGGAAGACCGCGACTTCATCGGCCGCAAGGTGCTGGAGGCGCAGAAGGCCGCGCCGCCGCGCAAGAGCGTCGGCCTGGTGCTGGAAGGCCGCGGCGTGCTGCGCGCCCACATGCCGGTGCGCGGCGCCAACGGCGCACTCGGCGAAACCACCAGCGGCGGCTTCGCCCCGACCATGAAAGGCTCCATCGCCATGGCCCGCGTCGCCGGCAACGCGGTGGGTCCCTACGAAGTCGAAATCCGCGGCCAGTGGCTGCCGGCGCGCGAGGTCAAGCCGCCGTTCGTGCGCAATGGCAAAGTGCTGGTTTAGCGAATTGTTTCATCCCCATTCCCCATACCCGTCCCCAATATCGATTCTGAGGAGAGTTTCATGAGCAACGTCCCCGCCGACCTGAAGTACGTCAAGTCCCACGAGTGGGTGAAGAAATTGCCCGACGGCAACGTGCTGATCGGCATCACCGACTATGCCCAGGGTTCGCTCGGCGATCTGGTCTTCGTCGAAGTGCCGAAGACCGGCCGCAAGCTCGCCGCCGGCGAAGCCTGCGCCGTGGTCGAATCGGTCAAGGCCGCCTCGGACGTCTACGCCCCCATCGCCGGTGAAGTGATCGATGCCAATCCCAAGCTGGTCGATGCGCCGGAACTGCTCAACACCGATCCGTACGACGCCGGCTGGCTGTGGAAGTTGAAGCCTGTCAATGGCGCCGATGTCGATGCGCTGCTCGATGCTGCCGGTTACGAGAAAGTGCTCGCAGCCCTTTGAGAAAAGCGACTCGCGCAAAGACGCAAAGATGAACGAAAATGACATCTCACGTCAGATCGTTGATGCAGCGTTAAAAGTTCATAGAGATCTCGGCCCCGGACTTCTCGAATCCGTATATGAAACAGTTCTTGCATTCGAACTCGAGCGTCGGGGCTTGGAAGTTCTGACGCAGGTCCCGGTATCGTTTGAATACGAAGGTCGAATTTTCGAAAATGGATTTCGAATTGATCTGCTGGTTGATGGCAAAGTCGTTGTCGAATTGAAGTCTGTCGAAGAAGTGGCAGCGGTCCACAAGAAACAAGTATTGACATACATCCGTCTTTCCAAGCTTCGATTGGGCCTGTTGATCAATTTTGGGGCGGCAACATTGAAGGAAGGAATTACTCGTCTAGTCAACGGATTGTCCGAATAGATTTGTTGCTTTTTTCGCGTCTTTGCGTCTTTGCGCGAGATTGCTTTTATCGAATATAGGAACTTTAGATGCCGTTCATTCCCCACACCGAATCCGATGTTCGCGAGATGCTGGCGACGATCGGTGCCCCCACCACCACCGCGCTGTTCGACGAGATTCCGCCGGAGCTGATCTGCAAGGGCCTGCACGGCGTGCCCGAAGGCCTCGGCGAAATGGATATCGTGCGCCTGATGCAGGGCCGCGCCAAGCTGGATGGGCAGCCGCTCAACTTCATCGGCGCCGGCGCCTACGAGCACCACATTCCGGCGGCGGTGTGGGATATCACCACCCGCGGCGAGTTCTACTCGGCTTATACGCCGTACCAGGCCGAGGCCAGCCAGGGCACGCTGCAGCTGCTGTATGAGTTCCAGAGCATGATGACGGCGCTCACCGGCATGGAAGTGAGCAATGCCTCCATGTACGACGGCGCCTCCGCCCTGGCCGAGGCGCTGCTGATGGCGGTGCGCTCCAATCCGAAGAGCGGCGCGGTGCGCGTGCTGATGCCGCAGGCGGTGCACCCGTACTACCGCGAAGCGGTGCGGGCCATCACCGAGGCGCAGAACGTGGAGCTGCTGCCGCTGGCGTTCGATGCGGCGCGCGGCGAAACGCCCGCTGCCCAGTTGAAACAGTACGAAGGGCAGGAGATCACCGCCCTGGTTATCCCCCAGCCGAACTTCTTCGGCGTGCTGGAGGACGTTGATGCCCTCACCGACTGGGCCCATGCCAACGGCGTGATGGTGGTGGCGGTGGTCAACCCGCTGTCCCTGGCCCTGCTCAAGCCGCCGGGCGAGTGGGGCACCCAGGAGTCAAACCGGGGCGCCGACATCGTCTGCGGCGACGGCCAGCCGCTGGGCGCGCCGCTGTCCTCCGGCGGCCCGTATTTCGGCTTCCTCACCGCCAAGCAGCAGTTCGTGCGGCAGATGCCGGGCCGCATCGTCGGCCGCACCGTCGACGTCGACGGCAAGCCCGGCTTCACCCTGACCTTGCAGGCGCGCGAGCAGCATATCCGCCGCTCCAAGGCCACCTCCAACATCTGCACCAACCAGGGCCTGCTGGTCACCGCCGCCACCATCCATATGGCTATGCTCGGCGCCGAGGGCCTGGCCCGCGTCGGCGCGCACAGCGTCGGCAACACCCAGGCGCTGGTGCAGAAGCTCGCGGCGATACCGGGCGTCGAAGTGGTGTTTGCCGGCGATCGTTTCCACGAGGCGGTGATCCGCCTGCCGGCCCCGGTGGCGCCGCTGCTGGAAAAGCTGGCCAAACAGGACATCCTCGGCGGCTTCGACCTGAGCCGTCACTATCCCGAACTGGGCAATGCCCTGCTGATTTGCGCCACCGAGACCAAGAGCGAAGCCGATCTGGATCGCTACGCCGCGGCGCTGCGCAAGCTGTTGACTCAATAAAACAATTACTCAGGAGAATCCCCATGGCCACCATCACCTTGCGCGGCAACCCCATACAGACCTCCGGCGAATTGCCCAAGCCGGGCAGCGAGATTCCGGGCTTCCGCCTGGTCGATAGCGGCCTCAAGGACATCACGCTGCACGACTACGCCGGCAAGCGCAAAGTGCTGAACATCTTCCCCTCCATCGACACGCCCACCTGCGCCATGTCGGTGCGCAAGTTCAACGAGAAGGCGGCCAAGCTGAGCAACACCGTGGTGCTGTGCATCTCAGCCGACCTGCCGTTCGCGCAGAAGCGTTTCTGCGGCGCGGAAGGTCTTGCCAACGTGGTGACCCTGTCGCTGATGCGCGGCCGCAATTTCGGCAAGGACTACGGCGTGCTGATCGAGGACGGCCCCTTCGCCGGCCTCACCGCCCGCGCCGTGCTGGTGCTGGATACCGACAACAAGGTGCTGCATTCCGAGCTGGTGGGCGAGATCGCCAACGAGCCGGATTATGAGGCGGCGCTCAAGGTGCTGGGATAAGAATATCTCGCGCAAAGCCGCCAAGACGCAAAAAATCAAAAGCGTTTTACTTGTTTTTCTTTGCGTCTCTGCGGCTTTGCGCGAGAAAGTTTTCAAGAAATTTAGGATAACGAATGTCTGAGAAGCTGATTTTTGAAATTTCCCGCGACGGCCGCCGCGCCACCGCACAGAGTCCCACCAGCGTCGTCGAGGCGGTACTGCCGCAGCGCTTGCGCCGCAAGACCGCGCCGGCCCTGCCGCAGGTGTCGGAGCTACAGGCGGTGCGCCACTACACGCGCCTGTCGCAGCTCAACTTCAGCATCGACACGCACTTCTATCCGCTGGGCAGTTGCACCATGAAGTACAACCCGCGCGCCTGCAACAAGCTGGCGATGCTGCCGGAGTTTGTCGGCCGTCACCCGCTGGCGCCGGAATCGCACAGCCAGGGTTTCCTCGGCTGCATGTACGAATTGCAGGAGATTCTCAAGGAAGTCACCGGCATGGCCGGCGTGTCGCTGACGCCGATGGCCGGGGCGCAGGGCGAGTTCGCCGGCGTGGCGATGATCCGCGCCTACCATCGCGCCCGCAACGACCTGGGCCGCACCGAGATTCTGGTACCGAACGCGGCGCACGGCACCAATCCCGCCACCGCCACCATGCTCGGCATGACCGTGCGCGAGATTCCCACCGATGCGCAGGGCGACGTCGACATCGAGGCACTCAAGGCCGCGGTGGGTCCGCAGACCGCCGGCATCATGCTGACCAACCCCTCCACCCTGGGCGTGTTCGAGCGCGAGATCGCCAAAATCGCCAAGATCGTGCACAAGGTCGGCGGCCTGCTGTACTACGACGGCGCCAACCTCAATGCCATCCTCGGCCAGGTGCGGCCGGGCGACATGGGCTTCGACGTCATCCACATGAACCTGCACAAAACCTTCAGCACGCCGCACGGCGGCGGCGGTCCGGGCGCGGGCGCGGTGGGCGTGTCGAAGCGCCTGCTGCCGTTCATGCCGATCCCGCTGGTCGGCAAGAAAGGTAAAAAATATCGCTGGCTGGACGAGAAGGATTTGCCGCAGAGCATCGGCCGTCTCAGCACCTTCATGGGCAACGCCGGCGTGCTGCTGCGCGCCTACGTCTATGCCCGCATGCTGGGCCGCGAGGGCATGCACCGCGTGGCCGAGTTTGCCACGCTCAATGCCAACTACCTGCAGGTGCGGCTGCGCGAGCGCGGCTTCGACCTGGCCTTCCCGACGCGCCGCGCCAGCCACGAGTTCATCGTCACCCTGAAGCGGCAGAAGCAGGAGGTCGAACTCACCGCCACCGACATGGCCAAGCGCCTGCTCGACTACGGCTTCCACGCGCCGACGGTTTATTTCCCCCTGCTGGTGCCGGAGTGCATGCTGATCGAGCCGACCGAGACCGAGGACAAGGAAACGCTGGACGCTTTTGTCGAAGCGCTCTGCGCCATCTGGGAGGAGGCGAAGAAGGATATCGCCTACGTCAAGGGCGCGCCCTACACCATGCCGGTGCGGCGCCTCGATGACGTGCGCGCGGTGCGGCAGTTGGATATCCGCTATAACCCTGCGGCGGCTGGATAGATTCTGTCAGTGGGAAATTTTGAGGTGACCAATGGCTGACGGCATCAAGGGCTGGGCGCGACTGATACGGGCCACCAGGGTTTCCTATGTCGGCCTCGGCTGGGCCATCCGCGAGGAGGAAGCCTTCCGCATCGAGGCCGCCATCGCCGTGCTGATGGCGCCGCTGGCCCTGTGGTTCGGCCACGGCGGGGTGCAGAAGGCCGTGATGCTGATGTCGCTGCTGATCGTGCTGATCACCGAGCTGCTCAATACCGGCATCGAGGTCGCCATCGACCGCATCGGCCCGGAGCGCAACGTGCTGTCCGGCCGCGCCAAGGATCTGGGCTCCGCCGCCGTGCACCTGTCGCTGTTGCAGGTGCCGCTGGTATGGGGACTGATCCTGTTCGATTAAAGTATCGTTAGTCTGGATACTGTTGGGGGGATTTGTTGGAATTGCCCCGGAATAGCTGCAAGAATCACTCAAAATCAAGGAAAGAGACAGGCGATGTCAGCATTAATCTGCGGTTCGATGGCTTTCGATACCATCATGGTGTTTTCCGGCCAGTTCAAGAATGAGATCCTGCCGGACAAGGTGCACATCCTCAATGTGTCCTTCCTGGTGCCCAAGCTGCGCCGCGAGTTCGGCGGCACCGCCGGCAACATCGCCTACAACCTCAACATGCTCGGCGGCGACGCCCTGCCCATGGCCACCATCGGCCACGACTTCGGCGCCTATGCCGCCTGGCTGGACCAGCACGGCGTGCAGCAGCAGTTCCTGAAGACGGTGCCGGATGCCTATACCGCCCAGGCCTATATCACCACCGATCTGGACGACAACCAGATCACCGCCTTCCATCCGGGTGCGATGAGCTTCGCCCATACCCAGGACATCGTGAAGAAGACCGACAAGGGCCCGGTCAAGATCGGCACCGTGTCGCCGGACGGCCGCGACGGCATGCTGCTGCACGCCACCCAGTTCGCCGACGCCGGCATCCCCTTCATGTTCGATCCGGGGCAGGGCCTGCCCATGTTCACCGGCGACGAGCTGAAGGACTTCATCAACAAGGCCAGCTACGTGGCGGTCAACGACTACGAGTCCGAGATCATCATGAGCCGCACCGGCTGGACCCTGAAGCAGATCGCCGAGCGGGTCGACGCCCTCATCGTCACCAGCGGCGGCAAGGGCTCGCACATCTTCGTCAAGAACAAGGTTTTCGACATTCCCTGCGCCACCGCCAACTCGCTGGCCGATCCCACCGGCTGCGGCGATGCCTACCGCGGCGGCCTGCTCTACGGCCTGCAGCGCGGGCTGGACTGGGAAACCACCGGCCGCATCGCCTCCCTGCTGGGCGCCATCAAGATCGAGCGCCCCGGCCCGCAGAACCATCACATCACCATCGAGCAGTTCCGGGTGCGCTTCAAGAAGGAATTCCGCTACGAGCTGCTGTAAGGCACACGAGCAAACAGGAAGCCGGGCCATGCCCGGCTTTTTTGTGCGCTGCGATCACCGATCATTGACGGAGCCTATCCAGTACACAGCAATATTTAATTGGATTCCCCCTACTCCGGGGTTTGTAATCGGCGGGCCGCATCCAGCCAATACAAAAGTAGCCAGGAGAGGAGATCGGCATGACGCTAAGGGAATTGCGTTATCTGGTGGCGCTCGCGGATCGCGCGCATTTCGGACGCGCAGCCGAAGACTGCCATGTGTCGCAACCGACCATGAGCACCCAGATCCGGAAGCTGGAGGAGTATCTCGGCGCCACCCTGATCGAGCGCAACGCCAAGTCCATTTCACTGACGCCGATGGGGCAGGAAGTGGTGGAAAAGGCGCGCCGCATCGTCACCGAGGTCGACGCCCTGCTGTCCTCGACGCGGGCGCCGCGCGGCCCCCTGAGCGGGCCGCTCAATCTCGGCGTGATTCCGACCCTGGCGCCGTATTTCCTGCCCTGGTTCATCCCCCAGGCCAAGAACCGCTACGCGCGCATGCAACTGGTGGTGCACGAAGACCTCACCGGGCACCTGCTGGAACGCCTGCGCAACTACCAGATCGATGCCGCCCTGCTGGCCCTGCCGCTGGACGGCGAGGACTTCGAGGCGCTGCCGCTGTTCGACGAGCCGTTCTGGTTCGCCTGTCCGGCGCAGCATCCGCTGGCGCAGCAGAAAGCCGTCACCGAAGCCGACCTGCGCGACGAACCGATGCTGCTGCTGGCCGACGGCCACTGCCTGCGCGGCCAGGCCCTGGCCGCCTGCGGCCGCCCGGTGGTCGACGAGGAAGGCCTCGACGATTTCCGCGCCGCCAGCCTGGAAACGATCTGCCAGCTGGTCGCCGCCGGCTTCGGCTGCACCCTGCTGCCGGCGCTGGCGACACGCCCGCCGCAGAGCCCGGAGCCCTCCTACGTGGTGCGGCCCCTGCATTCCCCCAACGCCAGCCGCCGCATCGGCCTGGTTTGGCGCCGCGGCTATCCGAAAGCGGAGGAGTTGTCGCTACTGGCCGACCTGGTTAGGGACAATCCGCCCGGCGGCACGCGCACGGTGTTGATGGAAGAGAAGGCGCTGCGCGCAAGACGGCATTGAGAAGCATATGTAGGTCGGCTCAAGCCGCAGGCGGAGCCGACATTGCACTGAGCCAGGATGTGCTGAGCGTAGCGAAGCGCATCGTTTACCGCGGCTTTTTGCGCGATTGATGCGCTTCGCTACGCTCAGCACATCCGCCGCCACCCATTCAATAACGTCATACCGGCGAAAGCCGGTATCCAGGAATGTCAGCCGTGCGCCGCGCTGGCTCTGGATACCGGCTTTCGCCGGTATGACGTGCATGACAGAAGTGGGGCGAAACTATCGCTTCCCATAATCCAGCGCCACACCCTTGCGCTGCGCCAGGATATAAGCCTCCAGCGCCCGCATCTTGGGGTCATCCGGCGCCAGCACCTTGCCGCGCACCGGGTGCTCGATGCACCAGTTGATCATGTCGCGCAGCAGCGCCACGCGGCCTAGCTGCGGCTGGAACTTGGGATAGGTTTCAGGGTGGGTGTTGGCCGCGCGCGGATGGCACATGTCGCAGGACACGGCGATATCGCTGCCCAGCTCGTCGCCGCTGTGGAACACGGTGGAGCCGTACACCGCCATCTTGTAGGTCTCGTTGTTCCACACCTGCACGTCCTGCTGCGTCACCGCGCCATAGGTGGAGGACTGCCCGGTACCGACCAGCTTGGAGTTGTCCTCCGGCGGCACTACCTGGTGCGCCTCCACCTCGGCCTGGACCCAGTCCTTGCCCGGATTCTTCTCCTTCCACTGCGCCATCAGCGCATCGGAAATCTTCTGGCCCTCTTCACGGGTTTTCGGCGTGTCCTTGGAGACCTGCACCGTGGTCTTGTTGTCGCACAGCTTGACCTGGGTGGTGCCGGACGCCGGCGCCGGGGAGTGCGGCGGCGTGCCGGCGGCTTCCTGCGCGCTTGCGTGCATCGATGCCGCCAGCAGGGCCAGGGCCAGTAGAGCGGGGGTCTTCATTGCGGTGCTCCGGTATGGTCCGATCAATAGCTGGAGAGGGTCGGCGCGACGGGAATATCGCTCTTGCCGCCGCTGCTGAGGTAGCTGGCTTTCACCTGCATCGGGTTGCGGTTCCACAGGTTGTAGAGCTTGTCCACCAGGCCGTCCACATGCACCGCCACCGAGCCGTCGCCGAGGCCGTCGCTGGTGTCGAAGGGGTTCGGGCGGTTCATCTGCACCGTCAGCGCCGGCAGGCCCTGCGGCGCGTAGGGCCAGGGCCAGGCGGTGGAGAGCATGCCGTGGAACTGGATGTTGCCGATGCGGTTGGTCAGCACCTGGTGGGTGTGGCCGTGCAGCACCGTGACATGGTCGAAACGCTGCAGGATCGCCTGCACCTCCTCGGCGTCATCGGTCCAGAAATTCCACGGCCGGTACAGCTTGTACAGCGGCGAATGGGAAAACACGATCACCGGTGTCGAAGCCGACACCTTTTCCAGATCCTGCTTCAGCCACTCGCGCTGCGGCGCCCCCACCTCGAAAGCGCTCTGCACCGCATTGTCCAGTCCGGCCACGGTGTGCATGCGCTCCGCCGGGCTCATGCCGCGCGCGCTCCAGAAGTCCTTTTCGTGCACGCTCATCAGCACCACGAAATGCACGCCCTTGTGGTCGAAGCTGTAGTGCTCCGGGCCGAACAGCGTGTTCCAGCGCTCGCCCATATCGTAATACCAGTCGTGCTCGCCGGCCATCATGTGCACCGGCGCTTTCAGGCTTTTCAGGATCTGCGCGCCCATGTCCAGCTCTTCCTTGCGCCCGAGCTGGGCCAGGTCGCCGCCGTAGAGTACGAAGTCCGGCTGCGGGTCGAGGCTGTTGACGTCGTCCACCGCGCGCAGCAACTGCCGCACGAAGCGCTCGTTGGTCTTCTTCACGTACAGGTGCGAGTCGGAGATGTAGGCGAAGTTGAAGCCCTGCGCCGCGCCGCCTTCGTCGGCATAAGCCACATTGATCGGCAGGAAGCTGTGGAACGGGTAGGTGACGCCGGCGGCCACCGCCGCCGCGGCGGCGCCGGTGGAGGCCTTCAGAAAGGCGCGCCGGTCCAGATTGCGCAGGCCGCGGAACAGCGCCTCGCGCTCCTCCAGATGCCGCGTCTCGACGCTCTTGATATGGGGAATCTTCAGGTCATCGCGCATGTCATGGCTCATGGTGGGGCTCCGCTTCACTTCAGGCCCGCCGGGCCGAGTACCCGCTGTTCGAAAGGCAGCAGCTCGCGGTGCGCCAGCGCGTTGTCGCGGAACGGCCGCTTCTTCGCCGCGTAGGCCTGCTGCTCGTGCAGCGCCGCCTCGTTCTGCGCCGTGAAGCGCGAGTCGGTGAGCGTGAACAGGAAGGCCACCACGTCGTTGATCTCGTCCTCGCTCAGGTTCAGCGGCTCAATGCCGCCGTCCAGGTAGGGATTGGTCTCGCCGCCCTTGTTGTAATGGTCCAGCACGTCCCACAGGGTGTGCAGCGAGCCGTCGTGCATGTACGGCGCGGTGATGCCCACGTTGCGCAACTGCTCGGTCTTGAAGGCGCCGATGTCGCCGCGCTTCTTGCTGACCAGGAAGCGCCCCAGCTCGGACATGTCGGTTTCCAGGGCCAGCTTGTCCAGCGCGTCGACATCGCTGCCGTCCTTCAGCGCGCCCAGCGCCTGGTGCGCCAGCGCCTCGAAGTTCTGCTTGCGCGCCGATACGCCGATGTTGTGGAACAAGTTGTCGGTGCCGATCGGGTTGGAGGCATTGATCATGTGGCAACTGACGCAGCGCGCTTTGCCGTTGAACAGCGCCAGCCCGCGCTGCGCGGCGGGCGAGATGGCCTTGCTGTCGCCGGCGACAAAGCGATCGAACGGCGCATCCAAAAAGATCAGTGTGCGCTCGAAGCTGGCGATGGCGCGGCCCAGATCGTCATAGTTCGGCGCCCGGCCGTAGGCTTTCTGAAACAGCTCCTGGTAAGCCGGGTCGGTGCCGACCGAGGCCATCGCGCTCGCGGCATCGGGGTGTCCCATCTCGATCGGATTGAGTATCGGCAGCTTGGCCTGCTCGTCCAGCGAGGCCGCGCGCCCGTCCCAGAACATGCTTTGAAACAGGGCAGCGTTCATCGTCGTCGGCGCGCTGCGCCGGCCAAGGTGATCGCCGATGCCTTCCGACACATTGCGGTGATCGGCGAAGCCGCGGCTGGCGTCATGGCAGGTGGCGCAGGCCACCGTGCCGTCCTTCGACAGGCGGGTATCGAAATAAAGCTTGCGGCCCAGGGCGATGCGGTCCGCCGTCAGCTCGTTGCCCGGCGGTATGTAGATCGCCGCCCAGGCCACCGGATCGACGCCCGGCGGCGGCGCGGTGGAGCTGCTGATGAGCTGATCCAGCCGCTGCTGCTGCGCATCCAGCGCCATCGCCCCATGCGGCCCGGTGGCCGGCGCGTCCGCGCCGAGCACGCTGCCGGCGATGAAGGCGAAACCGATCAGCAGCGCGATACGGGGCGGACCTGCCCGGCCTGACATGTTCATGCTCCCCTCCGGCATTGGCTGCGCATGCGCAAACAATGCGTGAAGGCCGCGGGCCTGACCAATCGAATGTCTGAATGGGAGCGATAGGGCCTGTGAATGCTGCGCCGCGTCAGGGCCACCTACGGCGACTAGACCATTTTCGGTTCAGTTGCACACACAAAAAGCGGAAACTCCCCTCTCCCGCAAGCGGGAGAGGGGTTGGGGGAGAGGGGCTGGGACTGCACGGCTTTTACGGCCCTTCTCCCGTGCCGCAGGGACTCATTCCCCGCGGTCGCAGCGCGAGAGGGAAAAGCAGAGATGCATGCATTTAAACGAAAAACGCTCCAGGCGGGGGGATGCACTGTGCCGCCCCCATTTCCCCCCAACTGTTGCGTCCCGGCCGGGGTGGCACTATCTAAAATGGTGCCAGCAAGAAACCTGGGGGAACCGGAATGCCATCCGCCACACACTGGATCGCCTTCGCGCTGGTCGCGCTGGGCATGGTGATCACGCCCGGCCCCAACATGGTCTACCTCATCTCCCGCACCATCTGCCAGGGGCGGCTGGCCGGCCTGATGTCCCTGGCCGGGGTCGCCACCGGCTTCATCATCTACCTGCTCTGCGCCGCCTTCGGCATCACCGCCTTGGTGATGGCGGTGCCCTACGCCTACGACAGCCTGCGCCTCGCCGGCGCCGCCTACCTGCTCTACCTGGCCTGGCAGGCGATCCGGCCGAACGGGAGGTCGCCCTTCGAGTTGCGCGAACTGAAGCCGGACGGCCCGCGGCGCCTGTTCGCCATGGGGCTGTTCACCAACCTGCTCAATCCCAAGGCCGCTGTGCTCTATCTCTCCCTGCTGCCGCAGTTCGTCGAACCGGCCAATGGAACGATGCTGACGCAGCTGCTGGCGCTGGGCCTGACCCAGATGCTCATCAGCGTTTCAGTCAATGGCGCCATCGTGCTGAGCGCGGCTGGCATTGCGCGAGTGTTGGCGCAGCGTCCGCGCTGGCAGCTGGTGCAGCGCTGGATGATGGGGACGGTGTTAGGGGCCTTGGCGGTACGGATGGCCGTGGAGCAGCGGCGTTAGACGAAAGGTCAGTGTCCGTTAAAGCCAGGGCAGTTCAGCGTGCCCCTTTTAATTCTCTCCAGTTACAGCAGTCGTAGGGTGCGCACCGCGCACGCGCCACACCTTGAAACGTCGGCACATCCGCGTGCGCGTTGCGCACTCTACGCTTGCTAAAATGATTCGCAAACCATGCTGGCGAGAATCGATGGCTTGGTTGGAGCCGTCGCGATTGCCAGGACGAGTGGAGCCTAACGGCCAACAGGAGGGCCCGATGATCAAAGTCAGTGTCATGTACCCGTACGCCGCAGGCGCGCGATTCGATCATGCTTACTACCGCGAGAAGCATATGCCGATGATGAAACAGTGGCTCGGCGCTGCATGTCTGTACTACACGGTGGACAAGGGCATCGCAGGTGGTGCTCCGGGCACTGACCCTGTTTACGTGGCCAAGTGCGACTTCGTCTGCACTTCTGTCGAAGCTTTCCAGGCAGCCCGCGCCCCGCACGCGCAGGAGATCAGGGCCGACATAGCCAATTACACGGATATACAACCCGTGCTGCAAATCAGTGAGGTGGTAGTGGAGCGTTCGGAAGCCTGATTAAAGTGGCCAGGCCCCTTTAATCACTCAGAAGCTCCGCTTCCCCCCCGGGCCTGCTCACCAGAGTTGCGCGTATTTCGGCAATTCGCATCACGCGCCAATCTCAATGGAAAAGGCCGGGATCGAAGATGCCGACATCACCGTCGCGAGAGCAGCTGAGGGGAAACCCCCTCAGCTGCCAAGTCCTGCCCATACCTGATGCCGGATGACGCCTCAGTTCGATTCCGTGAACTGGATGCCGCCGGTGCCGTAGAGTGACCAGGTCGAGCACGCGCCCAGGCTCAGATTATTGGTCTCACCCGTGGTCCCTCCATTGGCGAGACAGGTCGGCGTTCCGGCGGATCCATCGGCCAGCCCAAGAGTCACTCTGATCGTGGAGCCGCTGCTGAAAACGGCTTCCGAGCCGCCCGCGTCGCCGACCACGTTGAACTCCGCCTTGTTCCACACCGAGGAAATATCGAGCACGCTGTCGCTGCCGCTGATGGCGTAGGTGTCCGAGGGCCCATACAGCACGAACGAATCCGTACCGCCCGCCGTCGCGGAAGCCGAGAGCTCCAGATCGCCGAGCTCAGTGATGCCGAAATCGGGGACCTCGCCGTAACTGCCGTTCTTCCAGCAATCGCTTCCATACTTGTTCCATCCGGACGGACAATTGGAGGAGCCCCAGTCCAGCAGCCAGTATTCGATGAATATCGCAGCCGTGTGGGCTGGCGAAACAAAGTAATCCGTCGCATAGACGTACTGCTGCCAGACATGGCAGCCGCTGTGGCCGGCGCATGCGGCGGTGGTTTCCTGGTCATTGGTATTCATCTGCAAGGAGTACTCGTTCGCGCCGAGTATGCCGCCGTCGCCAAATGCAGCGACGCCGACGCTTTTCTCGGATGTCACGCCTTTGACGATGGATGCGATGCCCGCCGCCGAAGTGATCAAGCCCTTCGCATAGGCGACGTAGTCGTTGCCGTTGCCCACCACTTCCGCTTCATCGACCGTGCGTTGCGGATGCTCGGTATGAGCGCGTGGCTCGCCCCGCGAGCATTCCACCTTCTCCCAGGAAACGTTGGGATACGATGCATGAAAGCACCCTTCCCCCGGCGTGGAGTACTGCTTCATCACGGCCTTCCACTGCGCGTGAGCCGCCGCATTCGGATCGAGCCTGGTCGCGGCGCTCTGCTGCGCGACCACGTCCGGCAGTTCCGCCGACCAGGCGGGCGCCGCGACCGCGGCAACAAGGCCGGCGGCAATGAGGCTGCGTTTGATTGCACTGCGCAACGATGCGCTGCCGGATTGCACCGGCTGCGTGGAAGAGAAAGATGTCGCTTGATTGGCGACGTCAGCTTTAGCGTGTTTGAAGATTTTCATGTCTGCGATTTTCCTGAAATGGTAAGCCCGTGAATTCGAGGATGTGTGGTTGGCTCTCGAACTTGGGATCATCCTGAGTTTGCAGGCTGCTATCAGACATCCCTCAGATCGGGGGGATCGGACGTAATTCTGAGTACGCTTGTGATGACGGTCACGCTTTTGGAGCAGGGAAGGGCCTCGCTCATAAGCGAGTGAGTGCAAGGGCGCAATAAGCCTGTCCCGAGTAGCTCGCTTTGCGAGCATATCGAGGGGCGAAGTGCATTGCGCCGGATTGTCGAACCCTTCATGCGGCGCAATGCGCTGCGCTTATTGCGCCCTACTGGCCGATGCGAAGGTATTTGAGGCGGGCGTAGTCCGGATGAAGTGAAGCGAAAGCCGGGGGCTTTTTTGTTTCTCCAAAATCCCTACACTGGCTGCTCCGGCTTTGCCACAGGAGTAGACACATGCCCATCCCCGCCACCGTCGGCGCTTTCGCCATCGTCCCCTCCAATGATCTCGCCGGCGCCGTCCCCTTCTGGGAGCGCCTGGGCTTCTCCAGGACGGGCGGGGACTCCAACTACATCATCATGACGGGCTGGGACTGCGAAGTGCACCTGACCCAGGCCGGCGAGGGTCCCTGGCGCGTGCCGGAGGAGCACAATCCCTTCGGCGTGTTCATCCGCACGCCGCAAGTGGACGCCATCGCCGCGCGGGTGGACGATCTCATCATCCGCCCCGGCGGCGTTCTGCGCCATCGCGAATGGGGCCTGTATGAAGTCGGAATATGCGGACCGGACGGCCTTCTGGTGCGCATCGGTTGGCCGTCCCGCCTGATGCAGAAGCAGCCCGCGTAGCCGGCATCGCCCGGATGGAGCGGGCGCATGCGGATAATGCCGGCGCTTTTTCTGCCTGTGAAAAACTCGAACCTGGACGCGCCCGAAATGCCGGCAACGGCCGAGGGTCAGTCTGCTCCAATGATCGCCTTGCATACTGCGATCGGCAAGGTTGTCCCGAAACAGGCGCGGCCGCTGGGGCCAACAGCGGCCCAGCCGAGGTCAATCCTGACTATGCGTGTGATGTGTTTGTCTATCAGCCGCAGAGTTTCCTCCGCATCCCGTGTTGGCCGGTATGGCCGGGAGTCGTAGCGGAGCGACCGGCTGGGTGATCGATCAGGCTCGTCGAAGACCTTTTCGATTGCGGCGACTGCGGAGTCAAGGACATCAAGATCGTTGTTTTTCATGGCCGCTCCTACGCGGATTGAGCACCGTATTCCCCCATCGCTGGCCGCACCTTGCCACCGTTGAGTATCCGCCCCACTTCACGTCATGTATGTGCGGTTCCACACATAGCCGCGACATGGGAGACGACCCGGCAATATTCGTCCGTGTGGGCAGCAAGGGCGCAATAAGCGGAGCGCATTGCGCCGGATTGTCGAACCTTCATACGGCGCAATGCGCTCCGCTGATTGCGCCCTTGCTTGGATTCGACCGGTATCCAGCCACGGGACAAGGATGTGTTTCACATAAAATTCCAAGGCAATGCAGGAAAATCAAGGTTCACGCCCATTAGGTTCGATCATGGACTCGCAAAAAGCCCTTGGAATACTCACAAGCCTTGCCGACGGCATCGATCCTTCGACAGGTGAGGTCTTCTCCGCAGATAGTCCATATCAGAATCCAGACGTGGTGCGAGCTCTTTTCGTCGCAATCGCAGCGCTGCAGGCCACGATCGCAGCAGTGGAGCGAAGCAGCACTTTGCCCGATAACGCGGGCAAAGCCTGGTCGGCAGCGGAAGAGCAGCTATTGATTCAGAACTTCGACGCTGGCATGACAGAAACAGACCTTGCGAAAGCCCACGAGCGGACCAAGGGCTCAATCCGCTCGCGTCTGGTGCGTCTGGGTAAAATAGAGCGGTAGTAAGGTCGACATCCCCTGTATTCCCGAGCCTGTGGTTTTATACAAAATATTGTATAATTTGTTCGATGACCACTCGCGCCAAGGAAGTCGAGTTTCGCGGCAGCGCCCTGGATGATTTGAGGGCTTTCCCGCAATCAGCTCGGCGCGAAGCGGGACATCAACTCGACCGCGTGCAGCAGGGATTGGACCCGGATGACTGGAAGCCGATGAGCAATGTCGGCTCAGGTGTCCGGGAAATCAGGATCAGAGATGAAGGCGCGTTTCGCGTGATCTATATCGCCAAGCTCAAGGAAGGGATATTCGTGCTGCATTGCTTCCAGAAGAAATCCCAGAAGACCAGCAGGGAAGACATTGTTCTTGCAACCAGTCGCTACAAGGAATTGATGCAGGAGATGGGCAAATGAGCAAGCAGCGCTTTTCCAGTGTGTGGGACGCCATCGAGGACACTCCGGCAGAAGCAGAGAACATGCGGCTGCGCTCGGTGCTGATGATGGAACTCAAGGCTCACATCGAGAAGAAGGCGCTGAGTCAGGCGCAGGCTTCGAAGCTGCTGGGGGTGACTCAGCCGCGGGTTTCCGATTTGATGCGCGGCAAAATCGATCTGTTCGCCATCGATGCGCTGGTCAACCTGGCTTCTGCGGCGGGTCTGCGCGTGGAAATGCATTTCAAGAAGGCTGCCTAGCGAGTGTAGGGTGCAATCAGCCTGTCCCGAGTAGCCTGCCCAGCGGGCGTATTGAGG